>OBKG01000003.1_pt1 | contig 339850 bp, 277 predicted proteins | sample 1519741 | NCBI WGS metagenome assembly OBKG01 (sample SAMN00265072, study PRJEB22529) | human gut metagenome
GCAAAGATCGAGACTTAAAGATACAAAGACAACGGGTACTTTATCGGGGGCTTACAAAAGATGTAGGTAACGATTTGGTGATGGAAGTCCTACTTCAGGTTGCACAGCTTTGCATAGTTTCAAACAACTCATATACAAATATAACTATAATTTTTATAATAAGCAAGCTGTAATATACAACTTACTTATTGATGAAATAAAATTATTGAATATCATTTTTTCTTTCTTTTCCTTCCACGTTGTACATATCGGATAGTTGTACGACAAGACTTTGTTATTACCTCTTGTTTTAGAAGATCTTTATTTTGTTCCTGAAGTTTTAAATTTTCAGCTTTTAAAACTTCTAATTCCTTATCATTATCGTCTTCTTTTTGTTCTTCATAATTTGGTATTGCAATTTTAGGAATTCGAGGCAATCCTTGTCTTTGTATATACAAACTGTATTTTTCTGTTATATAAGTTATAAAAGGCATAAGAATACGTCCCTTTTTGTATTGTTTTATATCATTATATTCAGCTATTTCCATCTCTTTAAATGAAAATGTATAGAATTTATTCTTGTATAAAGGACCTATTTTCGCCTCATTGTTTCGTTCTGAAAAATTGCCATACTGCGCTTGAAAATCAATTTTAGGATTAAAAGGTTGACAATTTATTAAATATACTTTTTTCATTCCGTTACGACCTACACAATCACATGCTGGTCTAATATTTATTTTGCATTGTCCATTTATATCAAAAAAATCACCTGTGTTTGAACTTTCAATATCAATATTTTCAGTAAAACGTTGCGCCTTTAATATTGTTTGTACTTTTAGAGTTTCACATTGAATGTTATCTTTTATAATTTTATCCTTCTCAAACTGTACAGGTTGCATTCTTGCAAGTATATTTTGTGTTAAAACCTGTGCAAGTTCTTCATTCGCATTTACACCATCAAGAGCCGAAGTTTCCCATAACACTTGAGGCCAATGAACATCACCTGCAAGTAAATCCTTGAATAAATTAGTTTTTGCATTTAAAAATGCTCTATCCCATTCTTTTAAAACATAAATTGATGGCATAGCATTTATCCATTCTTCAATCTTTTGGAAAACTAAAACATTGTTATCTATAACAATGTCACTTTTAGACTTTACAAATATAGGTCTACTAATGTTATCTTTTATAACACGCTTCTCTTTTAATATATTAATAATACTTTCTTCTGCTTTATTACTAAATATGAATATAGGAAGGAAACATTTATCTAATATTTTCTTTAAAAAATCGACAATACAATTTTCATTTTCCTTTTCTATAACTTGACTATTTGGAAGAGGCATCCCATCTTCACTGGTCAAGCTATAAAGTTCCCAATCAAGAAGAATAAAATTTAAATTCTTACAATGCTCTAATATCTCTTGGTTGGGGATAGAATTCCTTTTTATTAAAGGGATATTTTTATTTTCAAGAAGATCCACAATTTTCGTAATACGATCTTCTCCATTAGTTACATTAACTTTATCATCGATAACTAATCCAACGCCAGAAAATAATTCCTCAATATTCATTATTGTCCTGTTTAATAAATGTTACAACGAAATTAGCTCCTTCAAGAACTTTCTCACTTTTTATATTTGCTAAATCGATGAAATAATCATTTCTTTCCATTAATTTTCTAGAAATATAAAGTCCTAGTCCACGCCCTTCTATTCCTTTTGTTGAATAAAATGGTTCAAAAATATATGGAATATCATCTTCTCTTATGCCAGGCCCGTTGTCTGAGAAGATCATTTGACAAGAATCACCATCTAAAGTAATATGAATCTTTTTATCGAAATGCCCCTTGACATCCATCCAATAAATGGAATTATCAAATAAATTTATAAATAATTGAAGTAAATCTGCGTCTGTACATGTAGCTACTAGTGGAGAACCTAACAGGATAATTTCTACAGAAATTTGATGGTTATCTAATGTTCGTTTATATATTCTAACAACTTTATCTAAAATATCCTTAATGCGTATTTGCTTTCTTCTTTGCTTAGAAGATGTAAATAGCAATTGCATATCTTTCATTTGATTCTTGACATATGAAAATATTCCAATTAATTTCTGTAATTCACTTGTCAAGTTGTTATGATTGAAATTAGGCAGAGTGCTAGCACTCATCAGAGCCATTAATTCATCAACACCTTGATTAAGCATTAGCATAATATCGTGACTTGATGTTTCTACAGATAGACCTACAGCAGCAAGAGATTCTGTTTGTTTTGCTCTTGTTTCAAGATATTTTCGTTCTATCTTGTAAGATTTTTCCAATTGCCCAATTAAACCTAATGCTTCCTTATTTTCTTTGAAATGCTCCTTTAAGTCTTTAATTTCTTTTTCTACTTTTTCTTGACGTGTATTTTCTATTTTGTCTTTTTCTTTATTATCATCTAGATATTTCTTGTACACTACAATCCTAAGATATGATAAAAAAGTACGTATAATACAAATAAAATCTGATGTGTAATTTTCATCGTCAATGAGACCTTCACGATTCGTTTTGTCTTTTAAATGAGAGTTACCAAACTTTGTAATTTTAATACGCCCAATGATTTGATCATTACTGAAAAAACTTCCGGCACTGATGGTTCCACGACTTATATCAACTTGCAGCCAATCATCCTCAGGATCTCCATATGGTAATACTCTTATCTCATCTCTTAAAAGATAAACACGATGTCTTTTTACTATTTTTTTTGCTTCTTCTACTAAAGCATATTTAGACGGTTCTTTTGCATTAAAGTCAAATATGTAAAAATCAAATTTGAAATCACCAAAGTCAGAGATTGGTCTATAAATTCTTTTTCTATCCTCAAGTGTACTGAAATGATCTCTAAAAACTCTATTTCCTTTGATAGCACTATCTTCTATACTAAGTTCCTTATGTATATCATTCTGATTATATATAAATAATCCTTGAGAGGAATCATATAAACCATTTGTTATTTTAATAACACTCTGAGTTTCAAATAGATTTTTTAAAGTAATATTAGTATTATCTTTCCCTCTTGTTACAAATTCACCATCAAAATATAGTCCAATATTAAAATTATATTTAGAAGCATTCTCTTTATGCTCTCCTATGATTTCATCAAAAAGATTCTCAAAACGAAAAAAGCTATCAGTTATACCTTCAATTTTTTTCTTATTCCATGTTCCTCTCAAATTGCTAATGACAATACGTGTTCCATGTTCATTATCGTCATAAATTTGGTTATTTATGTCTATTCTTCTTTTTGTAAAAACAGAGGGAGAAGTTGTAATTAAATTGAACTCTAAAGAATCCAGATATAAATCATCCGTTTGTTCTGATTGACTTAAAAAGTTATCATCATAATCTTTTAAATCAAAACAAAGCGAATATTCATTATTTGTACCTTGAGCCCTTGTCGTTAAATCTATTGTTTTTCCAAGTTTAAGCATTGCATAACGGCCAATACCCTTCTCGCCCTGTATTATTCTTTTTTTTAAAGCTGTTTTACGCACCTTTCCATCCCTCGAAAATTTATTAGGTGTTGCAGGGTTCATCCAAGATTTCTCAATAATAGTTTTTGTCATTCCGGTACCATTATCTTCTATCACTATTCGTGAACTAGGAGTAACCTTATAATCTTTAGAAAAGTTCTCAAAAGAAACCTTTACCCAATCAGCATCTGCATCATAAGAATTTTTAATCAATTCTATTACTGCAATCTGCTCATTCTTAATAAGTTGATCTCCTAGCATAGTGAGTAACCTAGCATATGGACGTATTTTTAAACTTTCATTCATTTTTTTCGGGCAAATATTATAAATTCTTCAGAATAAATTTTACGACTATTTTTATTAGTTGTGAATTTACCATATTTATCTCTATATGGAGTCAGAATTTTGTTAGATATTTTTCTTCTGTTTACATCTATGTCATAAAATTCATTCGATAAAAGAGACTCTATTAAATGTCGAGCATTGTCTATCTTCACTCCTTTATATTCGGTATTTCCTATTACAAATAGACAAGCTCCACCTGCATTCAACATTTTAAATACCTTTCGAACTACTTTTTGCATATCAATATAATATTGAGCAACAGCACGTGCTTTAGCTTTATCTAAAGTATATAATTTGAATACAATATTACTACCAATACCGTTAAGTTCTTTTATGTTATTTTCGAAGTTTTGCGAGTGATATAGACTTCCGATAGTACCTTCTCTAAAGGTTTTATAATCATTTGTAAAGTCCAACCACAATGTTGATAATTGGTGCAAATCGGCATACTCATATGAAGTCACATAGGGAGGACTTGTTACGACTAAATCAACAAAAGGTTTATCAATAACACGTTGTAAAAAATTCACCGTTTCTATTATTGCAAGATTTTCTTTTTTAATTAAGTTTTGTACATTAGCTTTTTGCATCATGAGTACTTGTTCATGAAATGCTAATATGACATCTTTCTCTTTCTTGTGAGGATCAATTTGAGGTTTTATAGATTTAGTCAACCAGCGTGAACAGGATTTGAGTATATTAGAAAATGCACACAAGAAAAATTTTCTATATTTACCTTCCGTTACTACAAAATGTATGGAATGTTTTAGTTTTACCAAATCATCTATTTGTTTATTACTAAACCAATATAAAATCCGTTCATTGTTTGATATTGCATCACATATTTCCCCTTGATAGCACGTAAAGTGTTTTACAATACAACTATAATATTCTTCAATCAATGTATTATCATACGCTTGACTTTTAACTTCTGCAATTAGAGTAGCAACAGGATTGATATCACAGCCCCAAAATTGTTTATTATTACGTACTGTTTCATATGCAACAGTACCGCAACCACAAAAAATATCAGCAACAATGTTTACAGGAATTTGCAAATTGGTAGCATATTGAATGGCTTTGGTTGTTATAAATGCTGGAAATTTAGCGGGATAAGCATGAATACTGTGCATTCGGTTCTCACGTTCATCTCCCATATTCCAATCCGTCTGTATTGGTATATGATCTAAATCTATAATTTTATAATTACAATTTGTTACTATCATATTATATATTCTTCAATTATAATCTACTGTCAAAGACATCAGATTACTAATATTGTATCCATTTGATTTTTACATTTCTCAATTTGTACTCCCTTTCAAGAGTATATAAAAGACTTAACTCAAATGTTCAACGGACAAATATAAATATTTGTTTGGTAACGACGAAATTAAAGCTCATTTTTTATAGTCTCTTGTTCTATCTCAATAGAAGCGTCATGGAAATCCATTATATAGATGCTTTTTACATCAATTTTCCATATTGGCATTGGTTGCTCAACGGTTGAGTAACCAATGGCCTTATAAGATCTCCGTAATATTGCACCATAAACAATAAAAATAAGGTCAATATGAATAACAGAAGAACTGCACCGGGTGGACAAACAGCCCACATGCTTAGTGCCATACTCGCTAAAGTTACCAACATTGAAAAGTTATTGGCTCCGGCCGTACATAATTTGCCGGACAGTGAGATACTGGATTCAAAAGGCGTGCGCCTGCTCACCAAGATGTCGGACAGGACACTTTTAAGACGGCGCAATGATAGGACACTTCCCTTTCACAGAGACAAGGGGAAGATATATTACCGCCGTTCGGACGTACTCCGTGCCATGTTACTGGAAAAAGAAGAACACTCTAAAAAATAAGCGTTATGAAAAAGATGATTAAAATTGAAAGCGGTTCTTTCGCTGCACTCGTGAGAAGTTATAAGAAGTCGTTGAACATGCTGGCCGTCCTGCAACATATCTGTCAGGAAAATGATGTGGCGCTTTCCATGCTGCCCGATGAAGTCTGCGAACTGATAAATCTCAATCCGGCAGAGATTGAGAAACAGCGTTTGAGCGGACGGTTACGTTTTGCGGAAGAAGAGAACGGGACAAGGCATTATTCGATTGTGGATATAATCAATTTGAAGGATACGATTGATTGCAAGGCAATAAACAGGCAGGTTGAAGAGCTTTCCTTTGAGGAAGAAGAATGATGTGTTCCATTCCCCATAGACAAGGGCACGGCTGGCAAGGTCGGATTTATCCGGGTGCCAGCCGTGCCTTTGTCTTTTCCTGAAAAGCGGCTCTTTGCTGTAACTTGCGGAAGTGAAGCCTGCGTAGCTTCCGGGGGGGTACAGCAATGTGCCGTGGGAAAAGTACCTATATTAAGGTTATTTTTTGCTGAGATTGCAACAATCAAGGGGATTCGGATTTATTTTGTTTTTCCAGTATTCGTAATGCTCCGTCACATCTTCACAAACAGTCAACTGCTTAAATCCGCTGATTTGTTCGAGGTATTTAATCTTCAGTTCAAGCGGCAGGTGCTGATAACCACTTTGTTTGAAAGTATATTCCGAATAGTCAATATTGAACCATTGTTTTATTCAGGTATTCACTCTTAGAAATTCCACTAATATTTTGTCACATTTGATTGTATTTAATTTTTTGAAATCTATGTATTGCGGAATAAAAGGTGATAATCTTAAAGATACGTCAAAATTATGTTGCTGTAATTTCTCAAGCGCATTTATCCTTTGTGACGGCACGCAGGCCCTTTCATATGTCCGTGACAGATCATCGTCCATCGTTGTTATGGATATTTGGATATGTGCAAGTTTTTTGTCCATTAATCTGATATATTTATCATTAGCCACCATTGATGACTTGGTGACTATCAGATAACCGACACCTTGTTTGTTCAGTTCCTTTATAGCTTCATAGGTTACGTGGCAGCGGCTTTCAATGGGCTGGAAACAGTCAGTCATACCTCCAAGCCTGACGATGGAACCGGATGGAATTTTACGGATAACCTTTAATACCTTATTAATATCCGCTACTGCCGGATGTTCCGCATCTCATAGTTTGCGGAAGTTCAACAAGGATTTTGCGTAACAATAGGAACAATCATGATAACAGCCTTTTCCGTAAAGGTCTAAACGTGTCGGATAATTACATTTTTCTCCTTCATTTCCTCCGACTGATTTATAAAAGGATTTATATTCGGAATGCCCTGGAGAGGACTGGATATTCTTTTGTCTTTTCAATTCCATAATTATTGGGTTATTAGATGATACATTAAATATATACCCGACATCCATAACGACAATCGGGTATATAATAGAGTAAGCCGTTTTCCTGTCGGCTATGCGACAGAAAAACTATTTTTCTTGCCTTTAGACTTAATGGAATCAACATGCCGGGGTGTCTGCTTGGTTTCTTGTTGTTTGCCCTTTTTCGGTTCATCCAACTTCGGTTTGTATTCACGGGCGTTGCGCCCTATCAACAGTTGGTTGCTCTTGTTGCTGAAACGTACATCATCGGAAAACACCCTGCCTTTGTAGCGCATATTCTCAACGAACACCATTTCATGGTTCTGGAGCATCTTCTTCTGTTCAGGTGTGATTTTGGCACCCATGATAGTGTCGTTGACCTTCAGTTGTTCGCCGGACTGCTTGAATGCGATGTCCATAATTCTCGGATCAACGAAAGCGACACCTGAAAGCAATGTGTCGTTTTTGCGCTGTATGTCGTTGATGGGAAGCTGTCCGCCTGACGCGAGAATTTGCTTCTGTTTGTCATCCAGCCTTTTTCCGTAGATATAATCGGGTATCTTGATGGCATCCACCGGCATGGTAATGATACGGTTGCTCGGTTCATGAAAGGACACATAACAGTTGCAGACCGTTCCCGTATGGGTATCCTTCATCTCCTTGACTGTTCCCAAAGTTCCGGTGTCTTTAAGCGACTGCTTTTCCTCGTCGGTGAATACTCCTTTATAGGCAGGCAGGTCATACTGCGGTTTGTCGAGCCTGCTTAGAGTTTTCAGTTGCACCTTGCCGTCCTCCCCTTTGACACAGAGGAAACAGGCTTCTCCCATATCCTTCTTTTCACCGTTCACTTCCTTACTGATGGGAAAAGCCTTTGAGGTAATTCTTCCTTTCAGCATTTCGCCCATGCAATGGTTGTCAAACAGCAGTTGCTTGTCAATTCCCAGTGCGGAGAGCTCTTTCCACGGGAGCTGGTGTTCATCGAACTTATACCGGCGGGCAAGTTTGGCGATACGCCCTTCATCGTTGAGTTCGCTGTTCTCCACCAGTTTTTTGCCTTCCACTCCGGGGTCTTCCCCTTTTCGGATCTGAACTACGGCATTCAGCGTCTTGTCCAATACGGCGAGAGGTATCAGGAAGAAACTAAAACTTGTGGGATTTTCGTACTGGTTCTTGAAATTAGTGAAGAATAGTTCCAGCGGTGAGGTACGGTCCAGTTTAAGGAAACTGCTGCTGTTCTTTTTGTCGGGTGGCACGATTTCGAGACTGCCGTCCTGCTCGTTCATTTTGGAAACGACTGCGGTCTTGTTCGTTCGCTTGTCAAGGATGGCCATTACATGCTCGTCCTGGCTCTGTTCTTGTTGTTCTTGCTTTTTCTTAGCCATAAAATCAATAATTTAAGTGATACAATAATTAATCAATACCGGGTAAACTTTAGCCCGTCGGTGCGAATGTAGAGGTTTAATTGATAGGTTATTATGGTTTAGGACGCAGTGGGAATGAATGGCGGCATTTGGCATTTCTTGGCGAGTTATACAAATAAGATTTAGAGATTGCAATTCAGAAACTAATAGTATAAAAGTCAAAAAGTTATTGTTTTTTTACTATATTTGTACATGAACATTTTTATAAAATATATCAAATGGATACAAATAACTTATCCCACTTAGCTAAAATAATTTCAGACTTAGCCAATAGTAATCTTGAACAGCTACAAGGTAAATGTCAAGATGAAAAAGATATGCAGGATTATTATTTAGGTATTTTACAAAAACAAGCCCTCTTATTGTTAGACTTATCTACAATTCTGAAAAATAGGCAAAGCAAATATATATCAACGCCATATATTATTCTTAGGAGTTTATTGGATGATTTCATGCATCTTATGTATTTGGAACTTTCTAACAATAAGGAAGAAGAGATTATTAAAATTAATGCCGAAGCATATAAACATTGTTTTGTTTCTTTGCAAAACTTAACGGATTCTAATTATGAACATTTTGATGGTAAATACCCTTTTTATTTAAAACAAGAAGAAGTGGAAAAAGTAAAAAATCAATTTATCAATAAAGATAAAAATAAGAAATATTTTAAAGAGATTACAAGGTTTAAATTTAAGTCATTTATGACTTTCAATACATTGGTTGGTCGAATCAACCATTCTCGTGAAATAAAGATTTATAGGGATAGAGCATATTATTTATGGAAAGAGTTTTCTGAATTCGTCCATTATTCAACTTTCTCCTTTAAAATGGAGCAACAGGATACTCCTGAAAATATGAATAAAATAGATGAATCATTCCAATATTGTTATAATTCTATTTATCTGTCGTTTAAATATTTCGCCTCTGAATATGATCTAAATTTTATAGATAATGAGGCATTAAGAAAGAGATATGGTATTATACTTCCATAATTATGGTAAAAACGCCCAATTAGAGATAGGAGCATGGCAGGCCGGTCGGACTTGTCCGGGTGTCTGCCATGCTTTTATCCTTTCCTGAAAACGGCTCTTTACGGCAATCTGCGGAAGTGAAGCCTGCGTAACTTCCGGGATTACCGTAATGTGCCGTGGGAAACGTACTGTTACGACAAACGGCTATGCTTGTGGCTTGGAACCTTCATCACCGCCCAACAAGTGCTTAAGTGCCGGATCATTCTCTATACGGAATAGCTCGTTCTCAATAAGTTCGACAATATCTTGTTTGATTTGCCGATAGTTGTTCTGTATCTGTTCCTCCATTGTATCATTGCCATTCTCATCCAGAAAGCTGCTGATTTCCGGAATGGGCTGATAGGCTGCGGTTTCCTTTTGGACTGCATCATTATCCACTACTATCTGCGCATGAAAAATCTTCTGTTCTATCGTTTCATCGAAATTGTCGGCTACCGCACCGACAAACATTCCCTGGCTCAATGTACTGATTTTGGATGCAGGTATCAGACTGTCTAACTGGGTGTTGATTGATGTTGATGTATCGTTGCGGTTGATGCTCATAGATTCTCGTTTTTGCAGGATTTTCCCGAACCGTTCTGACAAGTTTTTTGCCGTTTCACCCACTACCTGACCACTGAAAACATTGCCCACAGTTGACATGATTACAGCGGCCTCCTTGTCACCGTAATCGCGCTTTAACTGGCTAAAATCTTGAAAACCTAATACAACTGCCACCTTGTTGCTTCGTGCCGTGGCAATCAGATTATCCAAACCTTTAAAGAAAATGGTGGGTAACTCGTCAATAATCACACAACTTTTGAGTTGCTTCTTCTTATTTATGAGTTTAACGATTCTCGAATTATAGAGTCCCAATGCTGCTCCATAGATTGAAATTCTGTCGGGATTGTTGCCCACACATAATACTTTCGGTTCTTTGGGATTATTAATATCCAGCGTAAAGTCACTGCCGGACATTACCCAATAGAGTTGCGGACTTATCAGTCTGGATAACGGGATTTTAGCACTTGCAATTTGGCCCTGAAGCTGTTCACTCGCTCCCCCTTTCCATGCGTCAATAAACGGACTTAGATAGTTCTCCAAATCGGGGTAACTTGTCAGAATAGTAAAGACATCTTCATACCTTTTATTAAGTAATTCAATAGCATGTGGGAACGTACAGAACTTGCCACCTTCATAGATTTTCAAAAACCAAATTATGGCCGTAAACAATACTATCGGAGATTCCACAAAGAAGTCTCCCTGCTTCTGTACCCAACTTTTATTGAGGTTCAACATGATGGTATAACTGGATTCATACGCATCCGAAATATCCGTCATCAGTTCGGGAGCCAGCGGATTACAGCGGTGGCTTTTCCTTGGATTGTCGAAGTTGATTACATAAAATTTAGGTGGTATCTCATAACGGTGTCTATACTTAATCAGATGGTTATAAGCGATGACTGACAGGTCATCAAACTTGAAATCATATATATAGAGCGCATAGGACTTCTCGATTGCCTGCTTTATATAATTGTTGACTACGGCATACGACTTGCCGCTACCCGGCGTGCCTAAAATCATGCTTGCACGGAACGGATTCACTACATTAATCCAACCTTTCCATTCTTTGCCTTTATACCAGAACTTGGTCGGCAGATTGACGGAATACTCGTTTTCCATGAGTTCTATTTCCTGCATGAAGGATTCATTTTCCCGGTTGAAAACATCCTCCAACAAGTTGTTCTTCAACAAACGACTTATCCATAAACCGGATGCCAGCAGACAGAAGAAACCACCGGTCAGTGTTGTGGTATAAAGTACCGCACACACACCGGATGATGCACTAATGGATAACAACCACCAATTCAGGAAAAAGAGTATGGTACCCGCAATCGCCGCAATGATAATCTGCCTTCATGTGATTTCATGCTTTTTCACTCCCTTGTTGCCCATGCAGGACAGACCGAGGAAGAGGACACAAAACAACTTTGTGTAAAGCAAGGATGAAAACAGCCCGGTGGTACGTTGGAAATTGGATAGTATCTTATTTACTATATCGAGCGTTCAGCCCATTTCGTGGAGCCAGCCGTAACAAAACCAATAAATGTGTATCGCCAAAAATAAAAAACTAATGGCCCGCATAAAGTCTGTGACTTTGGCAAGACCTCTTAAATCATCTTCATTCTGCATAATTGTAACTATTAAAATTAAACTTCTTGTTCTATACATTATTATATTATAACCTGCGCCTGCGCTTCTTCTTTTTCCTGCGCCCATAACGGAAAGCCGGATCAATGTACTCGTGTGTATGGTCATCTTCCATAAGTATGGAGAAAATATCAACGGCACCGAGTGCGGATGTATCAATCAGACTGTCGGAAGATTCACTTTGATGCTGGCTTTGATTTTCCTGTTGCCGGTATTCTGCCCCTTCCTGCCTTTCTTCCGCTTTCGCTTCCCTTTCCTGCCGGGACGGTTCCTGCTCCGGTTGCGGTATCAGTCTTTCACGGTCTGCATCCGGGTTGTTGAACAATTCGTTGAACACATTGGCTGAAAAGGCTTTGCCCAGACGAGAGCCGTTGAACACCGTCCGGGTGGTATGGTCTATGAAGGTGATGCCATACAGACGTCCTTCGGGATTGGTACGGTAAACGACTTCTATATCGGCCTCTTTCAGCCTTCGGGCGAAATCTTCTTTCGTACCGATATTCTGCATGGCTTTGATGATTTCCTGCCGCGCCCTTTCGGTAAGGTTATTCTTTTTCACCTTTTCAGTAGAAGCGGTAAACTTCTTTTGCAGTGCTTCATAGCCGAATGCCTTTCCGAATTTGCTGGATTTGAAAGGTGTGCCTATCTGCTGTCCGTTATCATCCAAAGCTCCGTACATGATGCCGTGGTATTCTTTTCCGTCGAAACTTCCCCTAACTTCATAAGCGGTCACGTTATACAAGTTCAGAAGGGTATTGTATTCGGCAAGTGAATGGCAGTTGTAACATTCCAGCAAGGTTCGGGCGGTATGCTTTACCTGCGTTTTCACGTCACCTTTCGGATAATCCACTTTTTGCAAGGCCAACAGTTCCCGCTCACCGTGTTCTCCGAGTGTGGGATGAAGCCCATACTTCACTTCCATATCCCGACAGATATTCTGTGCCCGGATAGCCTCACGATTGTGGTCTATCTTTTCTCCTTTCTCGTTGATACGTACCGAAACAATGTGCATGTGCTTGCGGTTGATGTCTTCATGCAGCCATACGATATAAGGCTGGTTCCCGTAACCGAACTTTTCCATAAACTCCTGCGCCAGTACGGTCATTTGTTCTTCCGAAAGAATATCTTTCGGGGAAGGATTCAATGAAATATGGATAACCGGTTTCCTGACGTGCGAGTTCAGTGCGATATAAGGCTCGAATGCTTGCACGCAGTTTTCAATCGGCACATTGCCGGATGTGTCCGCCGCAATTTTCGGATGTCACAATACCTTTGCCGTACCGTCGTCCACCTTTATCTTATTGTAGGCAATCACTCCATAGAATGAACTGCCCGATGTAATATTCGGCACCATGACGTTATTCTTTTTTAGTGAGATACTCCTTTTCGTACCGCTTTGTAAGTTCGATAACCTGCTTGCATACTTCTTCCAGTTTACGGGTTTCTTCGGCAAGTTTGTAGAGAAACGCAAGCGATTTCTTCTCCCCATAAATGGTATGGATGGTCTTTACACACTGATTGTAGTTGTTTCCTATTCTTCGGAACTGCTGATAGAAAGCTGTTAGCTGTGCATAATATTCCTGCGCTTCCTTATCAATCTTTACTACTTTAAACTCTCAACCGAAGATACGGGCGAAGATAAATTCGGCCTTGTTCTTCATGCCGGATTGCTCGAACATGGAGATAAACTTTTCGTCTTCCTCGTTATTGAGACAGAGGTAATAGCGATGCGTGCGCGGGTCGGCCAGCACCTTGCGCCCTGCGGCGCCACGGATTCTTGTTTCATCTTTCATAACATGAAAATTTTAAAAGGTTCGACTTGGGAGAACTGACATCCCCGAAAGGCCTTTCGGGGCGGGACTTTCAGCGGTTGGAAATATTTTCAACCGCTGAAAGTACACCTCGCTATATGCTGACGCATATTAAAATCCGGCTGTGCCGGATTAAAGGTCTGAAGGATTTGTCTTACGTTCTCTTACCGAGAACGGGCTGCGCTCTCCCTGCGACAAAGGTAGATAGTTTTTTCTGTCCGTGCATCATGGCGTATCACGCCAACACCCGCCAATGAATGACTTTGGAGCCGGGGGTACTTCATGGATGCTCTTTTTGAGGTTTATTTGTAGCCGGATAGCTATTTGAACGGATAAACAGATATGCAATCAGGTAGATATTCAAACAGGCATTTATCCGGATATATAGCTATACATATATATAAATGTATAGACGGATAAACAGCTATTCGGATAAATGGCTATGCAATCGGATATGTGAATAGCTATCCGAATATGTACATAGCTATATAGCTACATAGCCGAATAGACAGATAGCTGAATAGCTACATAATTAAATAGCCATGTAATAGAGTAGCTATATAAGTAGATAGCCGGATAGCCAAGTAGCCGCATAATTAAATTACTATATAGCTAATTGGACAAACAGATAACAGAATGAGTAACCGGACAGATGGCCCCAAAGACAGACGGCTGTTCATCTGGCTGTCTATAAATCAATTAATTCATTTAAATCAGTAACAATGGAAAAGAGAAAGAAAACCGTATTCGTTTCGTTCGCCTCCCAGAAGGGCGGCGTGGGTAAATCAACCTTTGCGATTTATGCGGCGTCGTGACTGCATTATGTGAAAGGTCTGAATGTGGCGATAGTGGATTGTGACTATCCGCAGCATTCAATCATCAAACAGAAAAAACGGGATATGGAAGTGGTAAAGACCACACCCGTCTATCAGAATCTTCTGGTGGAACAGGCCGGGCGGTTGAAGAAGAAGGCTTACCCTGTTATCGGCAGTACCCCGGCGGATTGCATGACGGACTGAAAGGCGTTTGAGGAAAAGGCAGACGTGCATTATGATGTGGTGCTGTTCGACCTGCCCGGAACAATGGGCAGTGACGGGGTGATTGCCACAATCAGTGCACTCGATTATCTGTTCGTACCGATAAAGGCAGACCGCCTTGTGCTGGAAAGCACGCTGAACTTTGCCACGACTGTCAATGACCGCTTGATAAGGACCGGCATCTCCAATCTGAAAGCCTTGTGCATGTTCTGGAATATGGTGGACCGGAGGGAACGTACCGTCTTATATGACATTTACCAGCAAGGTTTCTCCCTCCTGGGACTGGACTGTCTCCAAACCCGTGTCCCCGTGCGCAGTAACTTCACCAAAGACCTCTCCACTACGGGCGGCCCGGTTTACCGGAGCACCCTGTTTGCACCGGATGCGGGCTTTACGAAGGAGTGCGGCTTTGATGCGCTTATGGATGAAATCATGCGGACAATCAAAATTGTATAGTCATGGCAAAGAAAACGAGTGGACAGAATCCGGTGGATGAAGCCTACCTGCGCAGCCTGATGGCGGGTAGTCCGCCGGAAAAGGTAACACCGTCCATTCCCCCCAAAGAGGAAACGGACAGGGAAACGGCTGAAAAGGCAAAGACGGAATCTGAAGCGGAAGAGACGCCGGAAAAGGCCGCATCCAAAACGTTGAAAGCCGCACAGACCGAATTTATGAGGAGATTCCTCACCCCTTACAAATGCGAAGGCAGGCAGGGTGTCTATATAGACAAGGAACTACACCGGAAAATATCGGTCATCGTCGGCATTGCCGGTAAACGGCAGTTGACGGTGGGCAATTACATTGACAATGTATTGCGGGAACATTTCGAGAAACATTCGGATGAGGTGAAGGCATACTGCCAGAAGAGTTACAACAAAATCTTTTAAGCTATGGATATGCGATTATGTTATGAAGCCGGAGCGGTTCTGTTCTGGCTGCTGTTCGCCTATCTGTTCATGGACAAGTTCCTGTTCAGGGGGCAGCTTGGCGAGATATGTTTCGGGAAGGCACGCCGCCGCATGGCGAAAGCCCTGCGGGGTGCGGCAGGCTGGTTCGATCCGGTGAAGGAGGAACGGAAGAAGGGACGTGGACAGGCGAAAGGGAAAACGGGCAGGAAAGAGATTCCGACAGTCGTGAAAAGGCAGGAGAAAGAGCTTCCACCTGTCAAGGCGGCGATGAAGCCCACAGAAAAGACTGCGGAGAGAAGCAGTGAAAAAACGGTGGAAAAACAGTCGGAAACGGACAGCCTTGTCGTCACGAAAAGCTATGGGACACGCCAGCAGCCGCCAATGAACGCCACCGGTTCCGGGGCTATTGCAGGTAAGGAAAATGCCTCTACTTTTGCTGGCAGAAACGGGGACACGACACCGCCAAAGGCTGCACAAGTGCCGCCGGAGCGCATCCCGGATCTGTTCCGGGACAAGCGTGTGGAAGAGTGGCGGGCTTCCCCGGACGGGAGTTCCGGCGGACATGAAGGCGATGACGGACAGAGAGGAAACGGTGACGGAGTGGATACCGACGAGTTGAACGAAGAACTGGAAGATCTGAACTGTGTCCGCGAAGATTATTCGGACGGGGCAACCGGCATAGGGCCGGAAGAGCTTGATTTAATCATCGACCTCTGCAACGGCAGGGAGATTCCGACAGACAGACGATTGTCCCTTTTAAGGGCGATCCACCATATCAGGGATACGCAGATTGAACGCTCGATACTGGAAAGTATCAATGGCAGCGACAGCCGTATCAGCAAATTTCTGGATGAAGTCGAGCAAATGGGCGGGGCTGCTCCGGACAGTGACTAACCGATTAAAAAAGGAGGTAACAATGGCAAGAGGCTATTTCGATACGGGTTGATGCCCGTATCACTGTAAAAAGAGAGAACCGGCAGGAATACCAACAACAAAACGTATCATCCATGTTTATGACGTATTTCGATTCAAGTTGACAAACGGCGGCTTCCCCTTATGGGGGAAACGTACCGACTCCCGGAGAGACAGTCATTCCATTAACTTATCCATAAAACGACAGCGGTAATGACAAAAGGCCATTACGATTCGGGATGACAGACCGCTTGCGGCATTCACCCGGTAAGACAACAGGAACTATTCACCATTAAATTTTATTTGTATGAACATAGGACTGGTAGATGTGGACGGGCATAACTTCCCCAATTTCGCACTGATGCGCCTTTCGGCCTGTTACAAGGCAAAAGGGCACCGGGTGGAATGGGCGGCACTGCGACAGCGGTATGACAAGGTATTGGCAAGCAAGGTATTCACCTTCACGCCTGATTATGATTATGACCTGCTGGATGTGGGGGAAGTGGTAAGGGGCGGCACCGGGTATGACATAGCCGGCAGGCTTCCCGAAGCAGTGGAGAACAGCCGGATGATGGACTATTCCATTTACCCCGAATACCCTTTTTCGCTCCAGTTCTTTTCAAGAGGCTGCATCCGCAAGTGTCCTTTCTGCCTCGTCCGTGAGAAAGAAGGATACATTCAGACCGTGGAACCGGTGGAACTGAACCCGAAAGGGAAATGGATTGAGGTGCTGGACAACAATTTCTTTGCGAACCCGCAGTGAAGGAGTGCGGTAAGCTATCTGATGAAAGCGGGCCAGCCCGTGAAGCTGCACGGCGTGGACGTAAGGATTATGGACGAGGAACAGGCCTGGCACCTGAACAGGCTCAGGATGAAGCAGAACATCCATATCGCATGGGACCTGCCGCAGCTTGACCTGAGGGACCGCCTGAAAGAGATGGTAAAGCACGTGAAGCCCTACAAGATAACCTGTTACGTACTGATAGGATTCAATTCGACCATTGAGCAGGACCTGTTCCGGTTAAATGTACTCAGGGAACTGGGAATTACCCCCTTTGTCATCCCTTTCCGGGATTATGGAAATGAACGGACGCCTACGCGGTACGAGCGTGACCTTGCCCGGTGGGCGAACCGGATGTGGCTGTTCAAATCCTCCTCCTTTGAGAACTATATGCCCCGCAAGGGATTCAAGTGTGGGGAATATTTGAAATAAACCGATAAGGACAGTAAAGACAATGAGAGCAAAAGGCTATTACGATTCGGGATGATTCAGACCCTCATCCCGGGAGAGAATTAACAATGAAGTTTCACCATTCAATCATGTAACCATGCGAAAGATGTATTTTGACTCCGGCTGATTGCCTGCCGGAACTTACCCCCTGAACCATTAAACCATAAGCGGCTGCGGGCTGCCTTATGGGGATAGTGCAAGGGGTAGCCCGTGGCTTTTTAAATCACTTAAAAATCACGGAATTCAATGAAACAGAAAAGATTGATTATGATGCTGGCCGTACTGGCGGCAGCGGGTGCGGCAATGGCACAAGGAAACGGACAGGCGGGCATCACGGAAGCCACGCAGTTGGTGACGGGATATTTTGACCCGGGCACGAAACTGGTGTACGCGGTGGGTGCCATTATCGGCCTGATAGGCGGCGTCAAGGTCTACCAGAAATTCAGTTCGGGCGACCCCGACACCTCGAAAACCGCCAGCTCATGGTTCGGAGCCTGCATTTTCCTGATAGTGGCCGCCACTATCCTGAGGTCATTCTTCCTCTAAGAACAGATAAAAGACAATAGCTTATGTCTGACTTTGAGATAAACAAAGGCGTGGGCCGTGAGGTGGAGTTCAAAGGGCTCCGTGCCCAGTACCTTTTTATTTTTGCTTTCGGGCTGCTTGCCGTGTTCGTGGTGTTCGTCATCATGTACACGGCGGGCATCGGGCAATGGACGTGTATCGGCTTCGGGGTATCGGCTGCCACGGCAGTGGTCTGGCTGACCTTTTCGCTGAACCGGCGTTTCGGCAGCCACGGACTGATGAAGCTCCTTGCCGCCCGGCAGCATCCCAGGAGAATCCTCTCACGCAAACGTATCACACGTCTGATTAAAAAACAACAATCGTAAATCATGAGAAGTACATTGACAACATCCACACTGGAAAGCAAATTCCCCGTCATGGCGGTGGAGCACGGCTGCATCGTCAGCAAGGACGCCGACATCACGGTGGCTTTCCGGGTGACACTGCCGGAAGTGTTTTCGGTATCATCCGCGGAATATGAGGCGATGCACGCCACATGAGCCAAGGCAATCAAGGTATTGCCGAACTATTCAATCATCCACAAGCAGGATATTTTCATCACGGAGAAATACAGGCCCGACATCGGAAAAGACGGCCCGGGCTTCCTCTCCCGCAGTTTTGAACGCCACTTCAACGAACGGCCCTACCTCAACCACACCTGCTACCTGTTTCTCACCAAGACCACCAGGGAACGCTCCCGGCAGCAGAGCAACTGGAACACGCTGTGCCGGAAATTTCTGGTGCCGAAGGAGATACAGGACAGGGAGACGATGGAGCGTTTCATGGAGTCGGTGGGACAGTTCGAGAGTATCGTGAATGACAGCGGCCTTGCCAGGCTGGAGCGGCTGTCCACGGAAGAGATAACGGGAACGGAAGACGGCCCGGGCATCATCGAGAGGTACCTGACCCTGTCTTCGGACGGAAGCGTCATGTTGCAGGACATGCAGCTGAACCCGGACGGGATGCGTATCGGCGACAAACGGCTCTGCCTGCATACCCTTTCCGACCTCGACGACCTGCCGGGCAGGGTACGGACCGACGGACGCTATGAGCGTCTTTCCACGGACCGCTCGGACTGCCGCCTGAGCTATGCCTCGCCCGTGGGTATCATGCTTCCCTGCGACCATATCTACAACCAGTGGATATTCATAGACGACAGCAGCGAGAACCTCGCCCGTTTTGAGAAGACGGCGAAGAACATGCAGTCGCTTTCACGCTACAGCCGGAGCAACCAGATAAACAAGGAATGGCTGGACGAATACCTGAACGTGGCGCACACCAACGGGCTGCAATCCGTCCGCTGCCATTGCAACGTGATTGCATGGGCCGAAAACGGGGATGAGCTGCGGCGGGTGAAGAACGACGTGGGCAGCGCACTGGCGCTGATGGAATGCACACCCCGCCATAATACCACCGACCTGCCGGTCCTTTACTGGGCGGGCATACCGGGAAACGAGGCGGACTTCCCTTCGGAAGAGAGCTTCTACACGTTCACCGAACAGGCACTATGCTTCTTTACGGCAGAAACCTGCTACCGGAACTCGCTCTCCCCCTTCGGGCTGCGCATGGTGGACCGGCTGACGGGAAAGCCCGTCTTCCTCGACATATCCGACCTGCCCATGAAAAAAGGGGTGGTGACCAACCGGAACAAGTTCATCCTCGGCCCGTCGGGCAGCGGAAAGAGCTTTTTCACCAACCATATGGTGAGGCAGTATTGGGAACAGGGCACGCACATCCTGCTGGTGGATACCGGAAATTCATACAAGGGGCTGTGCGACCTGATCCGCCGGAAGACGAACGGGGATGACGGAGTTTATTTCACTTACCAGGAAAATGACCCGATTTCCTTCAATCCGTTCTTCACCGAGGATTACCGGTATGACATCGAGAAGCGGGACAGCATCAAGACGCTGATTCTGACCTTATGGAAAAGGGAGGACGAACCGCCCCGGCGCTCGGAAGAGGTGGCGCTCTCGAACGCAGTCAGCCTGTATATCGAGAAGATAAAGAAGAACCGGAAGATAAAGCCGAACTTCAACTCGTTCTATGACTTTGTAAGGAAAGACTACCGCAAGGTGCTGGCGGACAAGAACGTGCGCGAGAAGGACTTTGACGTGGACGGTTTTCTGAACGTGCTGGAACCCTATTACAAGAACGGCGAATACGGGTATCTGCTGAACTCGGACAAGGAACTGGATTTACTGAACAAGCGGTTCATCGTATTCGAACTGGATGTCGTGAAGGATAATCCCGTCCTTTTTCCGGTGGTGACTATCATTATCATGGAGACTTTCATTAATAAAATGAGACGCTTGCAGGGCATCCGCAAGATGATACTGATTGAGGAAGCATGAAAGGCAATCGCCAAGGAAGGTATGGCCTCTTATATTAAATATTTGTTTAAGACGGTCAGAAAATTTTTCGGCGAAGCGGTTGTGGTGACGCAGGAAGTGGACGACATCATATCGAGTCCGGTTGTAAAGGAGACAATCATCAACAATTCGGACTGCAAGATACTGCTTGACCAACGAAAGTACCAGAACAAGTTCGACCAGATACAGAACCTGCTCGGCCTGACGGACAAGGAACGCTCACAGATACTTTCCATCAATCTTGCCAATGCGGCCAACCGGCTTTATAAAGAGGTCTGGATAGGGCTTGGCGGTACACAAAGTGCGGTATATGCGACAGAAGTTTCGGCTGAAGAATACCTTTGCTACACCACAGAAGAGACTGAAAAACTGGAACTTACCAGGCTTACGGAAAAGCTGGATGGAAACATCGAGCTGGCTATCAGACAGCTTGCCGAAAACAAGCGGCAGGAAAACAAACAATCCTTTAATCCATAAAACACAATGAGTAAGAAAGATTTATTAAGCCAATGCAGGGAAGCGCTCGGAGACGCCACCCTGACCAATCTGGACCTGCTGAACCTGATTGGGGAGATGAGAAAGGAACTGGAACATGACCGCATCTGCGGGCACTGAATGAACAGGGAAGGCAGCTCGACGCTGACCATCCGTAAATCCAACTGGGTGACGGACGGCTTCAAGGGATACAAGGCCACGCTGTTCGCCGGAGAAAGGGCCTACGTTGAAATCAATATCCCGCTGCGCGGTGGTGACGATCTTTTCCTGCACGGGAACAGGGATGCCGGATGCATCGGGTATTTTTCAGGCAGCGAGGTGTTGCTGTTCGGCAGTTACGGTCTGTTTGCCCGTGATGACGACAGCCGGTATTTACTGACTAAAGAAAGGAGATAGGGCATGAAGAAGAGAACGATAATTTTGTTTATGGCATTGTCATCCCTTTCAGTGACAAGCAAGGCGCAATGGACGGTGATAGACCCCACGAATCTCGCACAGAGTATCGTGAACTCGGCCAATGAAATCGTACAGACTTCCACAACTGCACAGAACATGTGGAGTAATTTTCAGGAGACTGTAAAGATTTATAAGCAAGGGAAGGCTTATTACGATGGTGCGCCCGTATAGGCGATATAATAAATATAGCATTGGCAAGCTATTAGGTAAGTGTTCCAATATTTACCTATCATCACCAGCTTATCTGCCCACGAAAGGACGGCAGGGAGTATAGCACGCTGGAAAGCCATAAGTCAATTAGTTATCAAATTGCAACTGAATGGTGAGATGAAACAGATAGATACGAGGATAAAATCCAAACTGATTGAATGATAGTCCAAGTGAACCCAGTATGTTTTATAGTGAAAGATAACTTAACTCGCTATACCGTAATACCTCTGTTGCGAGCGTCGTGTAGTAGAGGCAGGAACAAATTACGGCACAACCGCAGTAAGCGGTAACGGGCGGAAGTCATATCCGATAATCTATCATAGCCATGTTATTATATCGTAAACGGGGATTGCCTAAATCGGAACGCCGCAAGGCTATTAGGTACAGACCTATGAAAATCCGACAAGGCAACGGAGCTTCCGTAGTAGTCTGAGCAGGGGAAAGCCCTGTACATGGCGAAGGGAAGCAGCTAATAATTTTAATGCAAATAACGGAAAATGTGAGAGACATTATGAGAAGTCCAGAGTATGTATTAAACAGTCTAACGGAACACAGTGAAAATTTGAATTACAAGTTCGAACGCTTGTACCGTATCTTTTTCAATGAGGAAATGTATTACGTTGCCTACCAACGCATATATGCGAAACCGGGCAATATGACAGCAGGTGCAGATGGGAAAACCATTGACCAAATGAGCCTGAACCGAATTGAACAACTGATAACATCGTTGAAAGATGAGAGTTATCAGCCCCAACCCTCAAAACGGGTGTATATCCCAAAGAAAAATGGGAAAATGCGTCCATTAGGTGTACCAGCTTTTAACGATAAATTATTGCAGGAAGTGGTCAGAATGATATTGGAAGCCATCTATGAAAGACAGTTTGAAAAAACGTCGCATGGCTTCCGACCCCTAAGAAGCTGCCACACTGCCTTGTCTGATATTCAGAAGACATTTTCGGGCGTGAAATGGTTCGTAGAAGGTGATATTAAGGGATTTTTCGACAATATCAATCATGAGATACTGATAGGTATTCTGAAAGAACGTATCGCTGACGAAAGATTTATTCGCTTGATTAGAAAATTTCTGAATGCAGGATATATCGAAGACTGGAACTTTCATAACTCCTACAGCGGAACACCGCAAGGCGGAATTGTCAGCCCTATCTTGGCAAACATATACCTTGATAAGTTGGATAAATTCATGAAGGAATACACTGAAAAATTTGATAAGGGGAAAGAACGGAAAAGAACCAAACAGGCAGTATCACTTGAAGGCAAACGACACCGTATTCTGAAAAAGTTGAAAGTGGTAAAAGACAAAAATGAAAGGTCAGAATTGATAAGACAATATAAGGCTTATCAAAAAGAAGGTTTGCAGTATTCTGATGGTGACGAAATGGATATGAACTACAGAAAACTCAAATACGTGAGATATGCGGATGATTTTCTAATTGGAATCATTGGCAGTAAACAAGATGCTATCATCATCAAAGAGGACATAAAGAACTTCCTCTATGAAAAGTTGGCTCTTACACTGTCCGATGAGAAAACACTTATCACCCATGCTGAAAACGCTGCAAAATTTCTCGGATATGAGATTTTTGTAAGGAAATCCAATGACACCAAAAGAAGCAAATACGGAGTACTAAGACGTGTCTTCAATAAGAGGATACAATTGGCACTTGGAAAGGATACGTTTAAGAAAAAGTTGCTCGAATATCGTGTTTTAGAAATAAAGATACACAACGGCAAGGAGTATTGGAAAGCAAAATCCCGTCCCAAACTTTCAAACAACAATGACTTTGAGATACTTGACAGGTACAACAAGGAAATAAAGGGCATTTACAATTACTATTGTTTGGCTAATAATTGTAGTAGTCTGTCAAAACTTGGGTATATCATGAAATATAGTATGTACAAAACATTTGCGCAGAAATATCGGACAACGATGTCGCAAATCCGAAAAAAGTACACCAAGAATGGACTTTTTTCAGTTAGATACTATTTAAAGAACGGTACTGCCAAAGACTTGACCTTTTATCATGGTGGGTTCAAAAAGAAAAATCCAATGAACATTAAGGATTTAGACAACTTGCCCAAATTCACATATCATCCTACAAACACAAGTCTTATAGATAGGCTGAAAGCGGAAAAATGTGAATTATGTGGAGTAGTCGATAAGTTAGTGATGCACCATGTGAGAAAATTAAAAAATCTTCAAGGGAAAACTACCTGCGAAAAACAAATGATGGCTCGCAAACGAAAGACTATTGCCATATGTGGTAAGTGTTACAAAAAACTCAGTAACAATGAATAGATTGATATTATTAGTAGAAAGCCGGATACGCGGAGACGTGTACGTCCGGTTTGGGGGCGAGCTTCCGAAAACCCACCGTAGTAATACGGCAGGGCGTTGGATGCTTAGCCTACCCTTGAAGTCGGTGCATGACCTGGTAAAGGGCGCTCGCAAGGTGCAGCAGACCATCCTTCTGGTGGGTGACATCAGCGACATCTACGTGACGAACTTCAACACGATGACGGGCGACCCCAACTTTACGGTGGAAGAGCTATCGGCCATCGCTTTCGGGTACAACAGACTGCTCAAGGAAAGCAGCGACCTGCTGCTGGACTTGAAGGAAGTGACCACGGCAACCGGACTCTCGATGACGGACAAGGAACGGCTGGACATCATCAACCGGATATACGGCGAGGTGCTGGAATACAAGAACCTGACATGGTACTATACCCGCAAGAACATCGGCGTGTCGTACCTGCGGAGCAAGGAAAAGGGGGATGCCGCACGGGTGCTCTCCCTGTACGGGACACACGAGCAGCGTTACTGGTAATCATTCATCCGTTAAATCAAGAAGACTATGTTATTATTATCAATAGACTGGACAAACCTTCACGAGCTTCTGCGCTCGCTGTATGATGAAATGATGCCGCTGTGTGAAGACATGGCTTCGGTAGCGAAGGGAGTGGCGGGCCTCGGTGCCTTGTTCTATGTGGCCTACCGGGTATGGCAGTCCCTTGCCCGGGCCGAGCCGATAGACGTGTTCCCCCTGTTCCGGCCCTTCGTGCTGGGCCTTTGCATCATGTTTTTTCCGACTATGGTACTGGGTACAATCAACGGGATTCTTTCTCCCGTATGCAAAGCGACTTCCTCACTGGTCGAACAGCAGACCTTCGACATGAGGAAATACCAGGAAGAGAAAGACAGGCTGAAACGCGAGGCGATGCTGCGTGACCCGGCGAAGGCCTTCCTGGTGAGCGACGAGGCGTATGACAAGAGGCTGGACGAACTGGGCTGGTCGCTGGGGGACATGGACACGATGATAAACATGTACGGACAGAAGAAGATATACGAACTCGGCGAGAAAATCCGGGGATGGTTCCGCGAACTGCTGGAACTCTTCTTCCAGGCGGCCTCGCTGCTGATAGACACGCTGAGGACCTTCTTCCTGATCGTACTGTCCATCCTGGGACCTGTCTCCTTCGCGCTGGCCGTCTATGACGGATTCCAGAGCACGCTGACCACCTGGCTGTCCCGGTATATCTGCATCTATCTGTGGCTGCCGGTGAGTGACCTGTTCGGAGCGGTCCTCTCACGCATACAGATACTGATGTTACAGCAGGACATAGAGAATATGCAGGACCCGGCATTCATACCGGACTCGTCGGGGAAAGTATATTGTATTTTCATGATTATAGGTATCATCGGTTACTTCTGTGTCCCCACCGTTTCATCGTGGATTATCCAGGCGGGCGGTGCCGGAGCTTACGGGCAGAAGGCAAACGGTGCCGGAAAGATGGCCGGTAACGGTGCTGCGGCGGTAGGTGGTGCAGCAGGCGGAGCGATAGCCGGACGTATCAGGAAAATGTTCTAACCTTACATCAATAATTGTATAACGACAACATTAAAAACAGAAGAAGAAAATGGAATTCAAATCATTAAAAAACATCGAGACATCGTTCCGGCAGCTACGGCTGTTCGGGATGATATTCCTGGGGGCGTGTACGCTGGTAACGGTATTTGCCGTATGAAAGGCTTATGATTTCGCCGAGGCGCAGCGACAGAAAATCTATGTGTTGGACGGCGGAAAATCACTGATGCTGGCCCTTTCGCAGGACGTGCAGCAGAACCGTCCGGTGGAAGCGAGGGAACATATCAGGCGTTTCCACGAGCTGTTCTTCTCCCTGTCACCGGACAAGAGCGCCATTGAAAGCAATGTGCAGCGTGCCCTTTACCTTTCGGATGAAAGCGCCATCGGCTACTACCGGAACTTGCAGGAAAAAGGCTATTTCAACCGGATGATAGCGGGAAACATCTCGCAGACACTGACGGTGGACAGCATAAGGGGAAACTTCGACAGTTATCCCTACCGGATGAAGGCTTATTGCCGGCAGCACATCATCCGTTCGAGCAGCGTTACCGAAAGGTCGCTTGTCACCACCTGCCGTCTGAGGAACGTCACCCGGAGTGACAACAACCCGCAGGGCTTTCTGATAGAGAGTTTTACCATCATCGAAAACAGGGACATCGGACAGTATGAAAGATAAGGGGATAAAAAAGGTCTTCCACCCGTTCAGAACGGGGATAGACCGCCATATGGCCGGACTCCGCAGACGCTGGCTGCGGTTGAGCTGCCGGCAGCAAAAGGTTATCATCCTTTACCTGCTCGGACTCTTCGCCGCCATCGACCTTGCCTGCATCGTGGGCGGTTTCTGCGGAACAGACAAATTTCCGATTGAGGTACGGCATCTCCAAAGGATTGCGTTTCCCCAGACGGACAGTATCCAACCATTAAAAAACAATATATCCAATGACACAATCCGATAAGAAAGAAAAGGATAAGGAAATGCGGAAAGCGGAGTCCGTACCCGAAAAGGGGAAACAGTTAAGCCGCAAGGCTGCCGACAAGCTGAAATTCTATGGCGTGGCGGCTGTTCTGTCCCTGCTTTGCGCCGGGTTCATCTGGTTTATCTTCAAGCCGGACACAACGGAAACGGTGGAAGGGACGGCTGGCATCAATACAACGATACCCGACGCTATCGCACCGGAAACGATGACCGACAAACAGAAGGCTTACGAACTGGAGCGGATGAAGAAGCGCAGGCAGGAAAAGGTAAGAACCTTGCAGGACATAGCGGGCGATTACCTGATACCGGACACGTCGGACGGGCTGAAGCCGGAAAAGGCGGCACCGGAACAGGACGCTATCCGGGAGTCACGGCAACAGCAACAACAAATATCAAGACAGATAGCCTCGTTCTATCAGGAACCGAAAGACAATCCCAGGGTAAGCGATCTGGAACGGCAGGTGAAGGAGCTTAATGAAAAGCTGGAACGGGAACGGAAGGGACAAGATCCGCTGGAACTGATGGAAAAGTCGTATGAGATGGCGGCACGCTATTTTCCCGGTCAGGCGGGCGGGCAGGTGAAAAGCATACAGTCGGGCGGTCCGTCCGGCAACCCTGCCGCCATAGCCGCCGGACGTGCCACGGAAAGCGTGGTCTCGTCGCTGGCTGCGCCATCGGCTCCCGACACGATACCCCGCAATTACGGTTTTGCCACGGCGGTAGGTGCCGGACAGCCTGCCGGAACCAATACGATACGTGCCTGCGTGGCTGAAGACCAGACGGTGACCACCGGGGCATGACTGAAGTTCCGGCTGCTGGAACCGCTGCAAGTGGGCGGCGTGCCTGTGCCTGCCAATACTCCGCTATATGGCACGGTGCGTATCGAGGGGCAACGGATGGCGGTCACGGTAAACTCCATAGAGAGCGGCGGCAATATCTTGCCGGTGGAACTGGTGGCTTACGATATGGACGGGCAGGAAGGGCTTTTCGTCCCGAACACAGCGGAACGTACCGCCATGAAGGAAGCCGCCGCCAATATCGGGGGCAGTTTCGGGACAAGCATCTCATTCGCACGCAGTGCCTCGCAGCAACTGGTCATGGACGTGACAAGGGGCGTGCTTGGCGGCGGGTCGCAATACCTGGCCACAAAGATGCGTGAGGTGAAGGTGGTCGTGAAAGCAAATTATCAACTTCTATTAATCTCAAAAAAACAGTAATCAGATGAAGACAAGAATTATTTTATCATTAGTAATGCTTTTGACCGTATTGTCGGTAAAGGCGCAGGAATCCGTGGAAACAAGGATTTTCCCCACCAATCAGATTATCGCACCGCACCTCATCGAGGTGACTTTCTCGAAGACCGTACATATCCTGTTCCCTTCGGAAGTGAAATATGTGGATTTGGGCTCCTACGACATCATTGCCGACAAAGCTACGGGGGCGGAGAATGTGGTACGTATCAAGTCTGCCGTAAAGGGCTTTGAGGGCGAGACGAACTTCTCGGTCATTACGGCTGACGGCTGCTTCTATTCCTTTAATGTGGTATATAAGAATGAACCGGCACAACTTTCCATTGAGATGGAAGACTGGCTGCGGAAGAACCCGATGGGCGGGGCGGCTGACGATCGCATGTTCGTGAAACTGAAGGAACTCGGCGGGGAGACACCGCTGGTGGTGAACCGCATCATGTACACGCTGTATAAGAAGAACAAAAGGGACATCAGGCATATCGGCTGCAAGAAGTACGGTATACAGACCCTGCTCAAAGGAATCTATATCAACAATGACCTGCTGTACCTGCATACTTCCCTGCGCAACACTTCGGACATATCGTTCGACATAGACCATATCCGTTTCAAGGTGGTCGACAAGAAGGTGACCAGGCGCACGGCCATGCAGGAGAATATTATAGAGCCGGTAAGGACTTACAACCGTCTGACAACGGTGGACGGTAAGGCCACGGTACGCAACATCTTCGTGTTGCCCAAGCTGACACTGCCGGATGACAAGCTGCTGGTAGTGGAGATTTACGAAAAGGGTGGTGCCCGTCACCAGTCGTTCCGCATAGAGAATACAGACCTTGTGGCGGCAAAACCAATCAGTGAGCTGCACCTGAAATAATAATTTATATATAATGTATATGCAAAGAATATTATTCATATTGACAGCTGCTGTACTGTCGCTCCTTGCGGGTGAAGCATACGCGCAGCGTGACTTGCCGGGGCAGACGGGCATACAGTTTACGACGGGCGGGGTGAATCATTTCCTTTCATGGAAGAGTGGCGGTGAACGCCACTACTTCACCTCGCTGGCCTTTACACATACCAACCGTAACCGTACCTATTGGCTGTATGGCCTGGATTATCAGATAAAGGAGTACACCTATGAAAATAAGGCGATACCCAAAGCGCAGTTCGCAGGGGAACTCGGTTACTTTATTCCCGTATTGTGGGACAAGGGCCGGAATGTATGTCTACGTATCGGACTCTCGGCATTGGGCGGTTTCGAGACGGTCAACCGGGGAACCTCCCTGCTTCCTGACGGGGCGACGGTGACAAACGGTGACTGCTTTATCTATGGCGGTGGGCTGACTGCGGCCTTTGAGACTTATCTGACCGACCGGGTGATGCTCCTGCTGCAAGTCAAGGAAAGGACCCTGTTCGGAACCGATGCGGGTAATTTCCATACGCAGGTAGGACTGGGAGTCCGCCTTATCATTAACTAATGAAAAGAGAAAGGAGAAACTTAAAAATGAAAAATGTACTATATATATGTATAGGCGCACTCTTTGCGGTGCTGGCCTTCGGTTCCTGCAACGATGCTATAGACATCCGGCAGGATTATGATTTCAGCCTCTCGTCATGGTATCTGCAAGAACAGATTGAAACGGGTGAAACGGTGGAGATACGCTTTTATCTTGACCGTGAAGGGGACTATGAAAAGGCGGAGTATGAAATCGGTTACATCCAGATGGAAGGCAAGGGAGAGGTGACGGACAGTGAAGGCGTAAGACTCGTCAACCGGGAAGTGAGGCCGTTGGCGGAAGTGCCGGAACTGGATAGGGAAAATCCGGTCAGGCAGATATTCACCCTCTTTTACCGTTCGACAAGTGCCAGACGCTCGGAACTGAAATTCTTTGTCCGGGACAATTTCGGACAGGAAAGGGAACTGACAATGACATTTGATACGGAAAACGGTATGGTGGATTATAAATAAGAATGGTGGGGCATCCTGCCGTTCTTTGTTCCATAAATTTGATTGTATGGCAGTAATTTGATTTATCCACTAGGTAATTCAAATTAACTTTTTATATTTGTCAACTGTTTTTAATTTATAAGGGCATGAAACCGATATTCTGTATATTCCTATTAAACTTTAACATTGCACTGATTAGCACACCAAAGGAAAGTATTTTCATAAATTCCTAGTAAAACAATAGCAATTATAAATATTAGGACTATTGATAGCTGCTATTGTTATATATGAGTCTATTTGTAATTTATTGATGTCCCTCAAATCAAGCATCTTCTATTGCTTTTAAAAGATCTGTTTTCCTATTCTCAGATGTTTTCAATAAAGGAAAAACAGCAAAACTCATTGTAAGTATAGCAATAGAGCATAATAATGAAAAAAGAATATAACAAGAAAAAAATAACAATTAGAGACTCGGTGGCAGAAAGAGAAATTTAAAGGAATAGCTCAGGTGAGAAAGAAGTTTGAAGCAATGGATATTAGTATGCTCCTCGCTTTTGTCGACCGTGAGACTGTGATTAGGTAGGAAGTGACGGATAAACAAACATTATTGGATGATTTATTGAAAATTCATGTATCTATGGAAGAAAAGTACAATATTGCAAGAGGTAAACTGGAAAATGCACGTTAGGCATTTAAAAATACTTAAAAAGGAGTATTTGGTTACTTTTTTAAAGTAGTACTTTGGGGGAGTGGGTGGGAGTTTTTAGTAGCCAGATATACGCCCGAGAGAATCAAGACGATCCCGACTACCGCAACAGGAGTCACTTCCTCATGTAGGAATATAGTCGCTCCGACCGTTGTGGCGAGAGGATTCAGATAAAGATAATTGGATGCCTGTATCGTTCCCAGCTGTTTTACAACAATGTTCCACAATAGATAACAGGCAGACGAGGCTATGACACCTAAAAAAAGGAGATTGCTCCACACTTCATTGTCCAGTAATACAGCAGGATTTGTCAATGAGGGCAGAAAAAGGAAAGTGGGAAGAATTGTTATTATGCCATAGAAAAATATTTTTCTGGTGATGAAAGCCGGAGAATATTTTCGGGTGAGACTCCGAATGACAAGACTGTAAAACGCCCATGACAGGGAAGCTAGAAGAGTCAGTAAATCTCCCAAAGGTGATATCCGAAGAATGAAACTTCCGTTGAATATCAGCAAGCCTACACCCAACAGAGCAATAATAGATCCGTATATGAAGCCTCTTGAGACCTTTTCCGTCCGAACGGACAATACGGTCAGAACAGCTGTCAATAACGGGGCCATACATATGATGAAAGATACATTTGAAGCCTGTGTCAGCCCCAGAGCTATGTTCTGTAAAAAGAAGAACAGGGAGCCACCCAATACTCCGCCACCCACCAGATATAGCTCATCTTTCAGATTACGGGCAAAAAAACGATGGAAAGAGATAGGACACACTGCAGCATAAGCCAGCAAAAAACGGAAAAGGAAAATCTCCTGAGCAGACAGACCATGAACTATTAGAACCTTGGTGGAAATAAAAGTCATTCCCCATACCACAACGACCATAACAGCGGTCAGATGATAAAATATATGTTTCATTACAATTAAAATATTTTTAATTCTGATGTACATGCTTTTTTGCTTACAGTCAAATTGATATATATCCAGCCGATATCCCGGCTCCTTGGAACGGACTTCTATCCATACCAATCTGTATGACAATGGGCTTTTCAATCCACACCAGTTCAATATATAAGGCCCGGAAGAATATTATTTATACTTCCATACAGTTTGCCGAATGTAAATGAAAGGAAACTGACTTTAACATATTCACATTAAAGCGGTGTGAAAATAGTAAAATAATGAAAGGCAAATACGGATGAAGTCAGATCTTTTCAAAATATGTCTCAAATATAGTAGATATTGTCTGCTTTAATAGACTTGAGAATACATAAACTATCACTTAGAATGGAAAGTCTGATTATATCCCCCCCAAAAAAAAATATCGGTAATTATGAATGTACTCTCCCTTGTCAACATGTTCCGGTCCGTATCCATAGAATATCCCAAAAGAGATTTCTTTGCGTGGCAGGGTCTTCTGGTTTCCTTCCCCAACTTTTGCGTATACTATACAGCATCCATTTTTACAAATTGTGGAGTTTCTTATATCCGGCACGAAAGTTTGCAGGGGATGTTCCTGATTTCTTCTTGAAGAATTTCCCGAAGGATGACTGGTCTGAAAAGCCTAATTGTTCAGCAATCTCCTTTACAGTCAGATCTGTAAAAACCAGCAGACGTCTGGCATCCCTATAAAGTGCTTCCGTTATATAGTTGTTCACTGTTTTTCCAGAAATCTGGCGTACCACTCTTGACAGGTAGGTCTGAGACACGTTAAGGGAGTCTGCATAGAACTGAAGATCATGTACTTTCCTGTAATTCTCAGCCAGTAATTTTCTGAAAAGGCGGAACAAAGCATCGGAATGCCTGACTCTTCCAGCAGGATGTACATTTTGGCTGTGAAAGATTTCTGTTATTTGCAGCAACAGGAAATTGACCAGCGAACCAGCCATTTCCTCAGGATGGTCAGAAGTAAGGTAGTGGGACATCAGGTCTAACGTTTTGCGTATATGTACGGTATCGCTGTCCTCCAGCCGTAAGACATATGTCGTATGACTGTTGTTATAAAGCCGTTTGTATACATAGTTTCCTATGGAAAGGGAGTCAAAAAAGAAAGGCTCCATACATAGACCACATGTACCGAAGTCGGAACTTTTTTTCATTAACTCTACAGACATTCTTGGAGCGACAAGAAGCATGTCCCCCTTTCCTACATTATAAGAATGACAGTCAACTACAAATTCTGCTGTTCCGGCTTCCACCAGTATATAAAAGAAAGCCCCGGCACGCAATATCTTATTACTGTACTTGTCTAAAAAAATCTCAATATTCAGGATATAAACTCCTCTATTGTATGCGGTGACTGACTGCATTTCCCGCACCAAGGCCGACAATGTTTCTTTGGTATGCTCCATAAGCACAAACTATTTCTATATATTTTCCTAAAATGACCATTTCATCTGTAAGCTCGGATAAAAGTCTGACATCCAATGACGGATATGAGAAAGGTCAGCAAGATACAAAGAAAAGATCAAATATACAAAAAAGCCAAACTATATACGAAACAATATAATATACGTGTCAATGTTGGGAAATAATAGCATCGGTATCATCAGAGAGATGTCGGGGCATAAAAAGTGTTGTAATTGACTAAGTTTCGTTCTTTTAAGAACAGATAAATCAGACATAAGCTTACTAACTTTGCAACCAATAAACGAGATGGAGGTCTACATACCGCTATCTCAATTTGTTTAACTATAAAAATATAAAGTAATGAGTAGTATCAAACCTATCAGAGATCCCAAAACGGATCATTTGCTAACACCGGAAAACTCCGCATTGTTAGTCATCGATTATCAGCCCATACAGGTTCATTCCATAGCTTCCATGGACAGACGGGAACTGGTGGAAAATATATCCAATGTCTGCCGTGTGGCCAAAGGGTTCAATGTCCCTGTTATTTTGACTACTGTGAATGTTGCCACCGGTCTTAACCAGCCTACTATCCCCCAGATAAAGAAGGCCCTTCCGGGGCAGCCTGAGATTGACAGGACTTCTGTCAATTCATGGGAAGACAAGGAGTTCCAGGAAGCAGTCAAGGCACTGGGCAGAAAGAAACTTGTGGTTTGTGCGCTATGGACAGAGGTCTGTCTCTGTTTTCCAGCCTTGGATCTTTTGAAGGAGGGCTATGAAGTATATACTATTGTTGACGCTGTCGGCGGAACATCCAGGCTGGCTCATGAAACGGCCCTCAGACGGATGGAGCAGGCCGGAGTTCGGCTGACTTCCGTAACCCAGTATATCTGTGAACTGCAAAGGGACTGGAACCGCAAAGAAACCGTTCCTGTTTTCTTCCAAGGGCTGTTGGATAACGGATCTTTTCTTGTGGAAACACTCAAAGAAAAATAGTATAACAGACAAAAAAAGCATCCAGTTATAAAAGAATGAAAACGGATGTTATCCTTTGTATAAAAGAATAACATCCGCCTTCCTGAAATATCCAGTTTATGAAAAATATTTTATTGTTCCTATTGTTTATGACAGCCGCTAGTATCAATGCGCAGACAGTCATGTGGACTGACGATCCCGAACATACCCGTATCGGTTTTGAAGTGAAGCATGCGGGGCTCTCCTTTGTCAGCGGATATTTCTCAGACTTTGACATTACCGTAAGGCAGAAGAATGGTGATTGCACGAATACGGATATCCGGGTGGAAGTCCGGACGGCAAGTGTGAGCACAGGAGTGGAAGCCAGAAATAAACATCTGCGCTCATCCGATTTCTTTGATGTGGAGAGATTCCCCATGATGGTGTTTAAAAGTACGGAAATGAAGATGCTCGGTACAGATAAAGGGGAGATATATGGAGAGCTCACTCTCCACGGAATTACTAAAAAGGTGCGGTTTGACGTGATGTTAATTGGCAGAAAGGAAAGTCCGGTGTCCGGTAAAGAGACGGCAGGTTTTCGGCTCCAGGGTGTGATCAGATGCTCGGACTTCCAACTAGGTTCCAAATATATTCCGACTATGATCTCGGATAACGTACATGTTGTCGTCGACTGTGAATTCTCACCAAGGCAGGGTGAATTGGATATATAGTCAAAAGCAGACGGCATCTGTATCAGAAATATTTGGCGATACCAACTTAATTATATATTCCGGAGAAAATCCGCTTCGGGATAATTATATTCTACAAACCATTCTTGCATGGATTGAAAAACAATTAATATTAAAATGACAACAATATGAAAAAAAGAAAAGTGACACGGATTGTGAGAGGAAGAAAGACTGTTGACGGGGCAGGTGTACATCTGCGCCGGATATTGGGAGAGCAGACGGTGGTGGACTTTGACCCGTTTCTGATGCTTGACGGTTTTGACTCCACCAATCCGCAGGATTATATAAAGGGATTTCCCTGGCATCCACATCGCGGAATAGAGACCATAACCTATCTTGTCAGCGGAACAATGGAGCATGAGGACAGCCTGGGAAACAAAGGGGTGATCCAGTCCATGGGATGCCAATGGATGACAGCCGGTTCAGGAATACTCCACAAGGAGATGCCGCAGCCATCAGAAAGGATGCTCGGATGCCAACTGTGGGTCAATTTACCTGCTGCAAAAAAAATGGTTCCACCGGCATATAGGGACATTGCTCCGGATGACATCCCGGTGGTGATGTCCGACAAGGCAACCGTCCGGATCTTATCAGGCAGCCACCGGGGGATACGGGGGACTCTGGACAATTCGTATGTTCAGATAACATATTTGGATGTAACTTTGCCCGCTGACGCCTCATGGAAGTACAACGAAGCACGCGATGATGAAAACCTATTTCTCTATTTGCTGGAAGGCTCGCTTTTCCCCGAAGTGAGACAGCAATCTGCGGAAAGTAAGGGTTGTGCCATATTATATTCTGTTCCCGTTCCTGGAGAAGATACGGACGAACCGGTAGAGGTGAAAGCCGGACCGGAAGGCGCACGTTTCCTTTTGTTGTCGGCTCCTCCCCTGAAAGAACCTATTGTCTGGGGAGGTCCCATAGTGATGAATAGCCGGGAGGAACTGGAGGAAGCTTTTAGAGAATTAAGAAATGGAACATTCATCAAATAAACGGCATTATTTTACTGAGGCAACCGTCTCCCCTGGATGAACGGATATAAAATGTATGGTAGGCTTATGACGGCTGTGGTTATATTCCATGCCGTTGCCGACCATATAAAAAAAACGAAAAATACCTATTTGTAGGTATTGTGTGAAGCTGTATAATCCACTATCTTTGTAATATGGATGGAATAATGAAAAATAGAACAGCCGTAGCATACCTGCTGTTACTGAGCATGATGCCTTTCTTTTTTGTGAAAGCCTTTCATGTTCATAAGGAGCGTGCATGTATTCATGACGGGCAACAGTTCCCTCATCACGATTCAGCAGATAAATGTGCTATCTGTCTTTTCACTTTATCCTTATTTACCGAAGCGGAAAGTTTGGAGTACACCCATACCTTGACTGTAAAGCCTGTTAAATATCTTATTTTGGAGGAGCAGGGCGTCACTGCTACAATTCTCCTTTTGTCTCTTCGCGCTCCTCCTGTCCGAATGTCATAATTCTCTATGGATTACATGCACTATGTGATGACATGTAAAGGGCTCTTATGCCTATTGACTATCCTGAACAATTTATAACGCTTTTATAAAATATGACATTTCATGCATATTTCCGATATGTGTGTCTGTTCCTTACCTGTCTGTATATGGCATTTTCTGCACATATGCATGCACAGGAATACCGGCAACGATCAGACACAACCAGGACCCTGCTGATTATAGACGGGGAAAACGGAAACCCTATTGAAGGAGCCGGTGTATTAGCCGGCGGGCAGGTGCTTGTCAGCTTATCCGAAGGAACGGTAACTATTCCTTCAAGGAATTCCGCAGATACAGTCCTTGTACAGAGTCTGGGGTATAAATCTCAATATATATCCTTGAAGGATGTGTTTAAAAGAAAGAACACCTATACGATACGTCTTTCTCCGGAAATGACGACATTGGGGGAAGTCATCATTATCGGTGAACGTTCCGGAATAACCCGGAATGCAGTGAGCGGGCAAATCCCATCCCCTGCAATCAATCATGCGTTGGGGACCTCCCTGGGTGCCCTGCTCGAACAGGTCAGTGGTGTAAGCTCTATCAGTACGGGGACGGCAATAGCCAAACCCGTCATCCAGGGGATGTATGGCAACCGGATATTGATCATCAACAATGGCACCCGCCAGACAGGGCAGCAATGGGGGGCCGATCATGCTCCGGAAGTGGACATGAACGGTAGCAATTCCATCCAGGTGGTGAAAGGATCCGATGCGGTACGGTACGGTTCAGAGGCTTTGGGGGGGATTATTATCATGGAACAGGCCGCCCTGCCTTTCCGGACAAAGTCCTTAAAAGGAAAGGGATCCATGCTTTATGGCAGTAACGGACGCCGTTTTGTCCTTACCGGACAGATGGAGGGAACCTTCCCTTTTCTCCGTGACATTGCCTGGCGTGTACAGGGAACCTGCTCGAATTCAGGAGACCGTTCTACCGCGAACTATCTTCTTAACAATACCGGAACCAGGGAATTGCATACCTCCGCTTCACTCGGCTATGATCATGGCCGTTTAAGAATAGAAGGGTTCTACAGCCGCTTTTACAACCGCATGGGGGTAATGCTCAGTGCCCAGATGGGAAGTGAGGATCTGCTGGCGGAACGTATCCGGCTGGGACGTCCCCTGCATACGGACCCTTTCGCCCGAAGTATCACATATCCATATCAGGAGGTCACCCATCAGACAGCCGTTGGCAAAATAAGATTCAGCATGTGGGATGTTGGAAATCTTTACTGGCAGGGTTCCTGGCAGAAGGATGACCGGCAGGAAAAACGTATCCGCCGCCTGGGATCCGACATCCCGGCTGTTTCCCTGCACTTGTATTCATTTCAAAACTCCCTCCGGTGGAAGTGGAATTATAATTCATGGCAAACGGAGATTGGGGGACAAATCATGTTCATAGACAATCACAGCCGGGCAGGGACAGGTGTTGTTCCTGTTATTCCCAATTACACGGAGACACAGGCAGGAATATATGGCATTGGAAAGTATAATTACAGCAAGGGAGGAGTTGAAGCGGGTGTTCGCTTTGACGGGCAGGAAACCCGTGCCAGCGGCTATGACTGGACTGGAAATCCCTATGGGGGAACAAGAAAGTTCAATAACATATCATACAGTCTGGGAGCCCATCACCTTTTTTCCGGACACTGGAAACTTACCACCAATTTCGGGATGGCCTGGAGGGCCCCCCACGTGTATGAGCTGTACAGCAATGGGAATGAACTCGGATCAGGAATGTTTGTCAGAGGGGATTCGGTCATGAATTCCGAAAGAAGCTATAAATGGATATCCTCTATCAGTTACAGTGGCAAGGTGTTCAGCGTCCATGCGGACGGTTATCTGCAATGGATAAGCGGTTATATCTATGATGAGCCCCAAAAAGAGAACATTACTGTCATTTCAGGGGCATATCCTATATTCCAATACAGGCAGACCCCGGCTTTCTTCCGCGGAATGGATTTTGACTTTCACTTCATGCCTGCAGATTCATGGGATTACCATCTGACCGCCTCCTTTATACGGGCAAACGAACGGACAACAGGAAATTATCTTCCCTATATCCCCCCTTTCCGTCTCAACCATGAGCTTTCATGGAACCACAGAACCCGGTCGCATTTCCGGTTGCGTCTGGGTGTCCGGCACCGTTTCGTGGCAAAACAGACCCGGTTTGACCCGGATACGGATCTTATCCCGTACACTCCTCCGGCATACCATCTTTTTGGAGCCGATGTGGATCTGGAATGTCCCGTAAGATGTGGACACATATTACGGTTCATGATATCGGCAGACAACATTCTGAACAAAGAATATAAAGAATACACCAACCGTTCGCGTTACTATGCGCACGACATGGGGCGCGATGTGCGTTGCGGAGTGAGTTGGAGCTTTTGACTTATAACGAGACATAATCAACAAACCTATTTAATTACAAGTAAAATGAAAACAAATGTATGTAAAATCGCATTAATGCTCCTGATGGGGGCATCTTTTACCTTATTATTTAATTCATGCAGCAAAGATCCTGTGATTCCTGAAAATGAGACAAAAAACAAATTGCATGAAGATCCTTCCAAAATGACAATCCGTCTTGTGGAATGCCACTTGCATGCAGATTGGAATGAAATACAGAAAGTCGGTGGTCCTCATCAGAATCCGGAATCTCCAGCCAGACACATGAAACGTATTCAAGAAATAACCTACGAACTGAAGACCGGCCAGGGCTGGACACTTGCCGAAGGCAGTCAAAACAAGTTCTACGTACAGAAAAACGGAGAATATAAAAATGGAGACAACTTTACTCCAGCCCCTATTTATCTGATGTTTATTTATTACTACAATAGTAAGGGAGAGTTGATGAATAACCAGTTTATAGAAAATGGACAGGATAAAATACATCAACATTTCTTTACACCAGAAAATGTAAAACCCACCTTTGACGGGCAGCCGGAAGCTGATGACAATGATCCGCAAAAATTAGTGGACTATCTTTATGTAGATACTACCCCTTGGGACAAGACCAGACATGACAAGGAGGCTGAAATAACAGGAGGAAGCAATCCTGTCGGGTTGAAAGGTGTCATCCGTTTTTTGAAAGATCGTAAGGAATTTGACTTGAAAATTCGTCTTTATCACGGTTACAAATCCAAGACCAATCCGGAAACTGGTACTTTTGATCCGTTCTACAAGCCTTCCGGAATATTGATCCAGCGTGGCACATGGGATATCAACTTAAGTATTCCTATAGTGGTATTCTGGAGTCGTGATGAATATCTTGACATAGAACCGGATGCAGATGTTAACCAAATCGAAGAAGATAGTCTTGATGAAGAAAGCAACCGTACCGTGCATTCCATTATGAAAACCTTCAACCTTACATGGAAAGAAGCGCTTGAGGAATTCATAACTTATACCTATAAGGCGGGAGATACTGAAGGAGGGGCTATCTGGCTATAGGTCTCTTGTAAGGAGTATAACCACAACAGATTGATTTAAAGATTTATAATATTTAATTTATTAAACATTCGGAATTATGAGATTTAACAGATTCAATCTTTTATTGGTAGCAACAGCCATAATAACGTCAATGTCAGGCTGTACCGGATCACAGAAGAGAACTACACAACAGGAAAAAGAAAGCGCTACTATGGCCACCACTACAGTCAATACCAAAAATAAGAATTTTTATGGGACTTATGAGGGCACATTACCCTGCGCCGATTGCAGTGGTATCAGGACAACACTGAAAATCAACAGTGATACAACCTACGAACTGCGGAGTGAATATTTGGGAAGGAAGGATGGCGTCTTTGAAGAAAGTGGCATTTATAACATTGTGGGTGAAAACATCATAGAACTGGTAACTCCTTCTTCCGGGGAGAAGACATTCTATAAAATTCTCGATGGTTCAGTCGCGTTGTCCGACAGTCTGGGAACGCTCAACGGCAGTGAATTGGCTGAACATTATATTTTGAAAAGACAATAAAGGATACTGCATAATTGCATCCGGAGCTAATGATGAAGAATTGACCGTATATCTAGCCAATCAGTTCTTCATCTTTTCCTGTTTTTATAAATCAAGATGGAACATACCCTAAGAAAAAACAGTTCATACGAACAGCTGTATTTCATTATTGTTTTGTTTACATATTATAAAACCTTTCACCATTGAACGTATGAATGATGTGGATGAAAGAGGGTTACAAACCGTTGGACGGTGAGGAACGGATGCGGATGGAACGTCTGCTCTCGGAAATGGGGATGGAGAGGAAGCTGAATATCTACTGCAACAGGGACGCACGTACGAATGCCGTGACTTTCGGGTTCCATACAATCGGGCTGACAGGTGGTATTCTTCAGACGGCATCGGACGAGGAACTCAAAGGGGTAATCAGCCATGAGGTGGGACACATCTCGCATTATGATTTTGTCTATCAGGTGCTTCTTTTCTCTATGCAGTTGCTGGGCTACCGCTGCCTGTACGGGCTGTTCCTGATTCCGGCCCTGTTTTTCGGATTGGCAGGCAATCTGATAATCGCCGTGGTCCCGGCTGTCCGTTTCGCCGTGGTGGGGATGGCCAGACTCTGGTGGAGCCTTTATAAACTGTTGCATCATACGATTTACGGTATCAGTCGGATAGCAGACGTGAATATCAACAAATATGCCGAATACCGTTGCGACACGTATGCGGTACGTTACGGTTGTGGGGAGGGCCTGCTCTCGTTCCTGCGTCGGCTGGAGGTGGCGGAAACGGGTGGGGAGCGGCCTTCGTTCACCGAATATATCATGAGCACGCATCCATCAACCGAAAAACGGATTGTCCGGCTGGAAAAGTTGTTGTAACCTGCGATAAAGAATAGATGCCTATATCATTTTGCGGATATTGGTACAAGGAGTGGCGGACATGCGTATCCGCTGCATTTCCAAAGAAAAGTCCTCGTAATAACAGATGATATGGCTTGCGGCAAGCGCACCGGTGAGGCTGTCTTTCTCTGAAAGCGTCTCCTTGCTGTCCGCCTTCTTTATCAGGTCATCATATAAGGCGCAATACACTTTGTCGGTATCTGCCGGATAGCATGTACCGGTGATGACGGCTGAAAGATGTATCTCCGGGCATTTGTCCGCTTCACGGAGTATGATGGCCGTATCTGCCGCCAATAATCCGATATAGGTATTCAGATTGCAGGAAAACATGCGGTATCCTTCATCATAAAGTGCAAGAATAATACGGTAGAGTTCCATACGGATATTGTTTTCCCTGAACCGGTCGTATCGGCTTGTCTTTTCAATGGTACAGCCTGTAACGGCAACATTCCTGTCATACATATTTCCATGAGTTTTTTTGTTAATGCCTTGTCCGTAATTACTGTTAAGTACCGAAAAAAGCACGGAACTTAACAAGTCCGAACACAGGCACGACCAAGCGCCTCGCAGGAGACGAGTTAAGTCCGTGCCAATGGATATGACAAGGACTCCGCTCGTTTATTCTCCTGCATTAAAATTGGTCGTTTCGTGTTCGGGAATAAACAGCTAAAAGCTATTCTAATATGTTATCATTCAAATTCTTTAATCTTATAACCTTCTTTTTTTGATTCAACCCTGCAAAAATAGAAAAAAGCCGGGCAACCGCATAGGGATTGCCCGACTTTTTTGAGAGGAAGTATTCAGGTGTGGGGTGTGGCAGGTCATTCCACCGGCTCGCCGCCATAGCGAAGGCGGCAGATTTCCTTGTGGATTTCACACATGATATGCAGCTGCATCCGCTTGCTGATATGGCGGCTTTGGGAACGCATGAACAGACGGTTTTCTATCAGGCTGCAAAACTTCGTGCCCTCCCTGCTTACAATGCAGACAATCTGATTTTCAAGGAAAAAATCCCTGTCGGTGGAATACTCCACGTCCGGGAACATTCTTATATATTTCATTCGCAAATATTTTAAAAGGTTTTACGGTGGCGGTGTGGGTGGGGTCGTCCGGCCCTGCCCTCTGTTCTCTTGGGGCGGTGAAAAAGATGTGCCGGATATTGTTTCCGGCACATGCTTTCCGCTTGGTGTCAGGCGGCTTTTCCGCTTTCGGGCTTCTCTGTTTTCGGGGCGGTGGTCTTCTTTTCCGTCTTTTCTGTCGTCTGCTGTTTTTCGGCTTCCCTGGCAGCTTTCTTTTCCGCTTTCTTCATTTCCTTTATCCTTTCCTCCAAACGTTCATGCCGTTTCTGATATTCTTCCTCGTGGGTGGCTTTGACAAGTCCGTATTGGTCGGGGAAGTGCATGTTTGCGAAGTCCCTCAGCAGCTTGGATGCGTTGTTGTCTCCGTGGCCGTTCTCACAAAGGAAGTGGCTGATGAAGTCCCGTTTGATTACCGTTTTTTGTGTGTCCGTCAGTTTGGCAACGATTTTCATCCGCTGTTTCTCGTCCAATGCGAAAGGCTGGTCCTTGATGCCGAAAAGCGGGAAATGTCTCCTTTGAAGTTGGGCAAGCATGGCAAAATAAACCATACCGTCTTCGTACTGCGTGAACGAGCTTTCGGGATAGTCGTTCTCACGGACAATCTTTTTCGTATCGGCAACGGTCTTTTCGATGGAAAGCTGTTTGAAACGCTTGTCCCTTTCCTGCAATGTCCCGATAGTGACGGGGGCGGTTTCCTTTCTGTTTATCTCCACGTAGCAGAGTTCGGGTTCTGTCTGTCCCACCTTTACATAGGTCTTTATCCTGCCTTCCTCCTTCATGCGGTCAAGTTCCTCCACCTTTCGGGCATATTCCTCGTTTCTGCGCTCAAATGTCTGCACCGCCTGTTCGTACTCTTTCGTTTGGGTGAACTGCTCTTTCTTCGGTGCTTCGGGTGCTTTGGGGAATTCCCTTGCCGATACGTTGTAGTCAAGTTCCTTGATTTCATGCCCTTTCTTGTCCAATTTCTGTAGTGCCATATCGTTACGGCTTCCGTAGTAGGGGCGTGCGACAACCAGCTTCGGATCGGATTTCAAAAGTTTCTCCGTCTCTTTTGCCACATGGGCTGCGTTCTTGGCCTCCAGACATTTGCGGTTGGTGCAGTGTCCGCACCCGTTATGCTCGGCAAAAAGGTTGTAATTGGCTGCGTTGTGTACGCATGTATTGCATTCCGTCTTGTCGAACTTGTATTGCCCAAGGTCGGTGGTATAGTATTTTTCAAAGTACCTTTTGAAGAGGTTCAATGTATATCCCGTCCAATCCTCACCGTTCCCCTCTTTGAGGTGCTTCTCGTACACGTCCTTTTGTATATCGGGCTCATAGGTGCTTATCTCCTCGGCTACGCTGACAGTGATTGTTTCATTGTCCAACAGTTCACCGACAGGCGCATAGAGTTCGTTCAGTTTCAATCGGGTATAGATATATTTCTCGCTCCGTCCGAAACGGGCGGTCAGTGAATACATGTCATATCTGCCCTTTTCAAGCAACCGCTTGAACGCTTTTGCTTCTTCAGTGGGGCGTACCTGCTCACGCTGCAAGTTCTCGCTTAACGACATGTCTTCCGCTTCATCGTCCGTCACATTGTTATATATGGTTGCCTTTATGGTCTTTGCTCCTGCAAGCAATGAGGCACGGTAACGGCGTTCACCGTATATAATTTCATAACCGCCTTCCGTGCGTGGGCGTACTGCAATGGCCTGCAGGATTCCTACTTCCCGAATGCTTTCCGCAAGTTCCTGCAATGATGCGTCATTGAACGTCTTGCGGTGGTTGTCCGTGCTTGGGTGTATGGTAGTGATGTCAAGGTCTGTTTCGGCTGTGGCCGTTGCAAGCGGTGTCTTGAAAGTGGCCTGCTGCGATGCTTCTTCCGTAACGGTGGGAATGGTTGCCGTTTCGGGTGCTTCTGTCACTTCGGTAGCCGTGGGCACGTCCTGCGGTGTGAGTAGTGTCATCGGTTTCGGGATGATTGCCAAAGCGGTCACCTTTACTGCATTTTCTTTCTCTGATTTCTGTACGCTGTTCGTCTGTACTTTCTTGTTCGTCTTCATAATGATAAGTTTTAAATGTTGATAATTAATTGAATGGTTTTCCGTCTGAAAGGTATTCCCAACCGTTGGCGTTGCTTTCTTCCGTGAAGTGTTCCAAAGTCCGGGTGCTTTCCATATCATCCCGACAAGCACGGAAAAAACTGTCGAGACATTCGTTCATAAGGCAGTCAAACGTGATATTTTCGGTGGGGGATTTCAAGAACTGATAAATCGGATCAAGAATACAGTTATCTATATAATAGCCCGTAAGGGGACAACAGGCATCTACAAATATCCTGCTTTTTCGTCCTTTCGTCCCTTTCCAAAAATATTTTGGCGTGTATAGGTCGTTCCAATGGTTGTTCATCAGATAGGCCGCCAACCGCCAACCGTTTAGCCTGTCTATGCAGTCTTCCTGCCTGCTGCGGTAGTCATAGCTGTAATTGCATGCGTCATATCTCCAATTACGGCACACAATGCCGAAGCGTTCGCAAAAGGTATTAAGGGTCTGACGGTTCTCGTGTGTCCAACCGTAAAAATATCGGTTGTACAACCATTCGGTGTGTGCTTTCTCTTTGGCTTCCTCGGATAACTCGGTTATCCGATAGAGGGTGTATGTTCTTGTTTCCGTTCTCATGTCGTTACTTTTTTATGGGTTCGTTGATAGGCGGGCGGATTGTTCCGCCCTGCCGTTCATGCTGTCATACACGGATGCACGTGGCGAGTGCTTCCCTTACTTTCGTTTCCTGCTTCTTGGAATATATCCACCCTGCACGCCTTTCGCCCTTATAGGTGAGGTTCGCACGGAACAGACCGTTCAGGTCTTTCAGAATGTCCTTTATCGGCCTGGTGTCACCGAATACGGCAATCGCCTTCTCGCTGTATTCCACGATTTCAAGACTGAGGGTTGAAAAGTCTGCGGTTGCTGTGGATTGTTCTGCCGTATCGCTGTCCGTCTGCGGTGCTTTCATACAAAGGTTGGCTTCATCCCCTGCGGTGTGCGCATACCGTTCTATGAATTTTTCAAGGTCGTGGATAGGCTCTTTCTCAACCGTCCAACCGCTGTACTTGTTCCTGCCCAGATACATACCGTCTCCCATGCTGTAATTTTCCCGGTGTTCGTAATCTGCGTTATATTCCGCCAAATAGGCTGTTCCCTCAAAATTGGCGGCATGCTTGCGCATTTCTGAAAAGAGGTTGCGTGTATGTTTGGAAAAGCCTAAAATGACGGTTCTTGCTATACTGTAGTCATAATAGTCCGTATAGCTGTCGCACTCGTTTACCCGTAACGTGCCGATAATGACCGCCTTTGCATCCGTCGGGACAAGGGGGCGCAAACGCTCCGCACCGATTTTGGCGATACGTCCGTATTCCTCTCTTGTTTCCTTCGCTTTCTTTTCTTCTTCGGCTTTCTTCTCTTTTGCCTTGGTGAGTAAAGCGGCTGTTTCCAACGGATCTAAAAACTTGGGGTTCGCATCATCGTAATAGATTCCTATTCCGAATTTTTCCGATAACGGCCGGATAAGGTCGGATGTATGAAACTCGTATGTCCGCAAATTGACAAGATGATAGGTTATTCCCCACTTGTCACGGGTTACTTCATACACAACATAGCTGTCATAGCTATCCAATACTACCACTTGGTTGACTGAAACGGTCTGAACGTCTCTGTCGTAACTTCTGTTGGCTCCCAATAAATGTACTTTGTTCATAATGATTTGATTTTAAAATGATTCATATTCTGTCAGAGTATCACGCAAAGCGCAAGGATGAAAAGAGCGAGCACGCAAAGGATGCACCACACGGCACGGATGAGGAAAACCACCACCGCCAAAACTGCCAACATGGGCAGAATACCACCCCAAAAGGCACACACGAAACGCACCGCCACATAGACCACGAAACCGACCAGCGACCACTTCACCCAATTTTTAATGCCGGTTGGAGCGGAGCCGAAGCCTCGTTTCCAATCCTGCCGTATTTCAATTCTCTTTTTCATAACATTGACTTTTTTTTTATGCCTTGTCGGTGGCTTCACCTTGCTCGTTTCAGGGGGCAGATACGGACGGGGAGAAAATATGCAAGGCTTTTGGTGAAAAATTTTCAACCGCCCGGCTGGACGGATTGAAAAATTTTCGCCAAAACCCGCAGGGCGCGAAGCGGCCTTGCAGATTTTTAGGGGTCCCGTCCGTAGCTTCGCACCCTGAAACGAGCAAGGTGGAGCTACTGACGGGATAAATAAAAATGGGAAAATCGTTATATGGGAAAAAGAGAATTGAAATACGGCGGGATTCAAGGGCTGTTGCTTGAATGGTATAATAGAATTTTACAAGTAATATAACACAGAAAAAAAACTGAATTTAATCAGGGGAATGGTATATCTTATATTTCTTTTCAAGTAAGATATTAAATTAAAAAACGAGACCTGTCATTCTCCATTTGCAGATGTGTAGAAGTATTAATCCATTAATGGACAATAGGGCATGTAAAGGGCAGATTTTCCGTATATTCGCCTCCTTATCCCCGAATTATGGGCGTAAGTCGCATGGTCATGGAGATATATCTATCCTTTAATGAGGAGAACAGCCGGCAAATATCTGATGGAAAAGCCCCACAAACCACAGGAAAATAGCCACACAACGGTATGATACACAATAATTATTGAAGAAACGTGCTCCGCTCCAGCGGACAGCATGTTGTGTTTTCGTTTAACCGAAAATGAACGGTTTAACGGAGGATACACCGATAAATCGTTACTTATTTCAAGCTCCGGCGTCGCTTTTTACATATCTAACTATAATTCATTTGAAATCACAAAACAGATTGAACCGAATGTGGTTAGTTTGTCTGTTTGTTTCATGTCCGAATCATTAGTATGCTATGTTGCAAAGTTCGTATTCATTATGAAAAAATCCGCTTACGAGAACAAGGTATTCAGGTAATTTGCCATCCTTTCCCCAAAGAAGTTCGATGTTAAAAAGTTCAGCAAGCGTTTTGGCTATGTCAAATCCGAAGGCTTCGAGTGACGGACGCACTTTTTCCGGGTGTCGGCATGGTGTGCCGCAGTTACGCGTACACTCGTTATTGGGGCAGTGAAGACATTTACCTATATAGGCAAATGAACGCCCTCCATATTTCCGTTCCATATCCAATAATTCGCTCTCGATTCGTATTCGTTCCGGTAAAATGAGTTTTTGTGTATATTCAATCGGAATATCTTTGTCTTCAGGGATTATCTTCGTTGCCATAAGATGTGCATACTTGTATTGCCGGAGAAACGATTCCGTATCAAAATCAAATGGAGGACACCCCCAACTTTTGCCATAATTGGTACATTGTTTGCAAAGTTCAAGAAAATGTGGTTCGTCACGGAATTCGGCGATATATCCTTCAACAGTGATGTCTGAAGTAAAATTTTCTACAGTGTATGTACTCATTGTTTCAAAATCATTGTACCGCATAAGGAGTCAAAACGAATGTTCTCATTTTGGAAAAGTCTGTCAATGTATCCGCTTTTCCGCATTTCAGACGCGGTCAAGCAGTTTAAATTCAGGGTATCTAACAATGCTATCGAATCGCACATGGACAACGCGATGTCAAGTTCATGTGTCGAGAACATGATACATTTTTTCTCGTCGTGGACAAGCCTACGAAGCAACGCCACAAGTTCGTAGCGATTAGGCATGTCAAGAAAGGAAGTCGGTTCATCAAGGAGAATGATAGGAGTATCCTGTGCCAATGCACGAGCAATCATCACACGCTGGCATTCGCCATCCGACATTTTATCCATCGTGCGGTTTGCATAAGCCTCCATTCCCACCGAGATGAGCGATTGCATGACTATCTCCTTATCCGCCTCTTGCATCCTGCCTATCCAGTTGGTATAAGGAGCACGGCCTATGGCTACGACATCTTTGCACCGCAGGTTGGCGATGCGCGTGCGCTCGGTCGTGACGACGGCCAGCGTTTTTGCCATATCTTCGGTTCTCATGCAGGCGATGTCGTGCCCGTCGAGAATGATTTTTCCGGAATAACACCGGTTCAGACCGGCTATGGCGCGGAGTAGCGTCGATTTCCCTGTCCCGTTTCTTCCGATAAGGGCTGTCAATTGACCTTTTTTTATCGTGGCATTTACCTCGTGGAGCAACGAGTTCTCTTTGTAACCTATGGAAAAATGCTGTAATTCTATCATGCGGTGATGGATTTGTTGCGTAAAACCACCCATACGACGATTGGGATTCCCAATAGAGCTGTAATGGCGTTGATCGGCAAGGTGAATATTTTGGAAATGACGTCGCAAAGAAGCAATATCGATGCTCCTGAAAGAATTGTTCCGGGTAGAAGGACACGATGATCGCTATTTTGGAAAAGCATTCTTGTGACATGAGGCATAGCGAGACCTATGAAACCTATCGGACCGCAAAAAGCGGTTATCGTTCCGGCGAGCAGCGTTGTCGAGAGAAACAATAGGCCGCGTGAACGCTGAATATTCAGTCCCATCGTTATGGCATACTCTTCTCCAAACAACAAAAGATTAAGCGACTTGATTGTTATTACAGCCAATAACAACCCGACTAATACTGATGGAACAAAGATGGCAAGTTGTTGCGCTGTCACATCCCCTAATGCTCCCATCGTCCATATCACAAACATTTTTAGAGACTCGTCATTGGCTATATACTGCAAAATCTGCACGACAGCGCCTACGCCCGATGAGAACATCATACCCAGAATCAGGATTACCATGATGTCTTTTATTCGCTGTCCAACGGCAGTTATCACGAGCAATACGACAGCCGCACCCACCCATGCAGCTCCGGCAATGCCTATTGATGAACCGAGCCCAGCAAGTACCACGAGTGCCACACCGAGACTTGCACCGGAACTGATACCGAGGACATAGGGACCGGCAAGAGGATTACGGAAGAGGGTCTGCATCTGAAGACCGCTGACTGATAAGGCAGCCCCGGCCAACAGTGCCACTATAGCTTTTATGAGGCGTATGTTGAGTACGATCTTTTCCGTGGCACGGGGACAATCTCCCCCAGTCAGCGCTGCCCATACATCGCGGATTGGAATATTGACAGCTCCCACGGCCAAGTCCAGTAAAAAAAGACCGACCGTGAGCGTAATCAATATGGAGGACAATATAGTCGAACGGGAACGCATCTATTTCAGTTGCTTGTAATACACACACTCTTCCTGCGCCAGTTCGGGATGGAATATCTTCACAAGGTCGCGGAGCACGATGTCAGGATTCACGACAGCAGACTCGTAATAGTCGTTACCCCCGGCTGTGTTGATACGGGCGTTGTTATTATACACCTCTCCATTTTTGAAACATCGGGTATCGGTGAATTTCGGACATGATGCCTTCAATTCGTCAAGGGAGTTCGCCATTCCCACGTTCAGCCACATGTCCGCATCCGACGCGAGTAGGTATGCTTCTTCCAAGTCAACGGGGATAGAAGCGTTTCCCGTGTTCTTCTGGTAGATATAGCGACCGCCTGCATCGGCAATCAAGCGGGCGACATAACTTTGGGTTGAAGGCATGAACCACGAGTCTCCATAAGGGACATTAAGCATAACCGAAGGAGTGCCAAGGATACTGTCGGCCACTTTCTTTTTCAAAGTGTTGTATCTGACCGGGATTGCGGCAAAGGCTTTTTCACCCTTCTCACGTTTCCCTGTGACTTCAGAAAGCACTACCATCCATTCAGCCTTACCGAGAGGCGACTCTTCGAGATAATCGCCGACATACATGAACGGTATGTCGAGTTCTTCGAGTTTGCTTTCCATTGCGCTTGCGCCGTTCACCCCATAGAGCAGAACGAGGTCGGGATCGAGCGAGAGCAGCAACTCGTAGTTGATGTTTCCTTCATAGCCGATGTCACCAATACTGTCGCGGCGAGCTTGGATGTCGGGGTTGGAAATGTAGTCGATTCCCGAAACGCCGGTTATGCGCTGGACTTCACCGATCGCGTCAAGCATGGCGATATGAGTGGAAGACATCGCCACGATGCGTTTGGCGTCTCCTTCGAGTACCTGTCCGGCAAACCCTTCGGGAACCTCTTCGCCGTTGCGGACGATAAACAGCCATGTGGTTACGCTGTCTGCTCCCTGCCAGGGATTCCTGACGGTTATCAGTACGCTTTCCTTCCCGTCCGCCCCTTTGATGTCGAAGCCGGAGGCATATTCGGGAGCATAAAGCAGCAGGTTGAAATCATTGAGTTTTGAACTTTTGTTGTGGCAGCCTGTAAATGCCAGAGAAAGCAACAGAATCAGGCTTAAATTCTTTAATGCGTTCATATTGATGCAGATTATCGTTTACTATTTTTGTTTTTTCCGAACTTGGGCGTTATGCCGATGAATATCTCGAAATTGATGCCCGGCATGGGACGGGACAATACGGAAAGGTATTCTTCATCGAACAGGTTGTTGATGCTGCCCTTTAGCGACAGGTCGGCCCATCGAAAAGAGAGCTGTTTTTCCAGTGTCACGTTATTCATGAAGTAAGGAGGCAGATAGCCCGTCAGGGTATAATCATTACTCGACATGGTATAACGCTGGCTGTAATAACACCACTTGTAGAGCAGGCTCCATGTCCGCCATGACAGACATCCGGTCACCGCTGCGGAAAACTCCGGTACGTATGGCAACTGTTTGCCGACGGATTGGTCTGCCGGACTCATAGGTTCGCTCTCGTTGATCGAGGGAGTCCACGAGAAAGTTCCGTTCATATCCAGTTTCCATTCCCTTCCGAGCATTACATCAAGGTGGGCGTTGGTCTCTGCCCCGTAAGCATGTACCTTCTTGAGGTTTCTGGGAGAGAAGAATCCCTTGGTTGTGGGTAGCCAGATGATCCAGTCGTCGATGTGCGAATCGAACCAGTTGATACCACCGCTCAAAGCATATACATTTTCTTTCCCCACCGAGAATGACAACCCCACGTCGTATGTGAAGCCGTGCTCGCTTTTTAGGTCGGGATTACCGCCCGGCAGAAAATAGAGATCGTTCAGCGTGGGGAAACGGTAGTTTCGGGAGATGGATGCTTTCGCCACGATATTGCCTTTCTTCGACAGTACCCCGTCGATGAAGAAAGCCGGGATAACCGGGGCCCATTCCGTACCGAACATATCCTCGCGAAGAACAAGCGAGGCGGCAAAACGATCGACAGGCCGCCATTTCGCAGAAACGGAACCGGAAAACTCGACACGTCCCTTGTCATACCCGACAACAGCCTTGTTACCTTCCTGCGAGATGATATTTTTGTCCGCGCTTTCCACCAAATGTTGGTGTACGGAAACACCGGCCGTGAACAGCCATTTCTCTGAAGGTGCATAATCCCCGTCCGCACTTCCGTAGAACGTGTTAATCTTACTGCGCGAGCGGGTCATCGAAGCCATTTCGCCGTTTCCCTTGTCCCGCCTGTAATCATAGGCCATCCATGTGTGTATATAGCCACCTTTTACACCGACCTTCCATTTCTCCCGCACGCGTTCCCACGAGAGGACGCTGCGAAACGTCTGCTCCCTTTGGCGGTTCTCGAAGTCCATGCCGTTCCCGTAATCCGTGGTGAGCATCGCCAGTTCCCGGTTGGAATTGATATACCAGGCGTTTAGCCCGAACTTGTCACCTTCGCCCGTGTTATAATAAATTTCCTGCAAAATGTGCAGATCCTTATAAGCCCCGCTGCGGTTGCGCTCCGTCGGATAATAGGAACCGATGATGTTCTTGTCCTCGTCATAGATGTTTTCCTTCTTGTCCCGGTTTCGGTATTTGTAGTCGTTGGGAGAAGAGGAATATACCACACGGGTGGAGGACTGCCAGTGTTTGTTACCGTAGGTCAGGCGGAGAAACTCGTCGAACGTGCTGAACGACCCCACTCCCTGCACGTACTGCAACCCGAATCCTTCATGGTTGGCCGGAGAAGTGGAGAGCCTGACCAGACCACCCAAGCCGCCGCCCGTTTCGTTTACCGACGAAGTTCCGTGCAGCAGCGAGGCATCATCGATAAAGTAAGAAGGGATGGTGGAAAAATCTGTCATGCCCAGCATCGGGTTGTTGATGCGCATACCATTCCACGTCACTTGAGTATGCGAGGGAGAGGTACCCCGGAAAGCTACAGTAGATAACGTGGCGCGTCCGTAGTTCTTGACAAAAACGGATGAGTTGAATGTCAGCACATCGGCCATAGATAAGGCGATGTTCTCTTTCATGGCGATGGAATCGAAACGGGTTCGTTGCACGCCTATATCCTTCATCGGTCGTTTGCCTACCACCGTAACCTCCGGAATACGCAGCACCCTTTTGGTAATGCTGACGGAATTTTTTTGCTGGGCGGCAAGCAGAAAGGGCAGGCTTACCCCCACGAACAATAGAATAAGATGTCTTTTCATTTTTGTCCTCCTTCCTCGTTATTTCCAGCAGAAAGCTCCCGGAATGATTCCCACGTAAAATTCATCGATCAGCTTACCTTGCGGCGAATAGCGATACACGATACCTTGCTGCTGGTAATCAATAGCGTCGGCCACATATACTTCCCCGTTGTTGGGATTGACCGTAAGGCCGTAGTATTTGGTGTCCCGAAACTCCAGAAAAGGTCGGACGGGAACACGGTCGGCTTCCACCGGCATTCGCCAAATATCGTTATTGATCCAGTAAAGCGTATCCCGTGTACCGTTGAGCTGGACTTCCGAAGGCCAGTCGCCCAGCTTGAACTTGAACTGTTTCTCTACGGTGAAAGTCTCGGTGTCTATACGGTAGAGAGACGGTGCCTCGTAGCCGTATGGGCTGCCCTCGTAACCGCCATCCGTGATGGTCCACATCTTGTTGTATTTGTCCATGACCAGCGAAGTAGGCTGTATGCCGATGGTCAGTTCGTCCACGACCTTGTCCGTCTCCGTGTCGATTTTCAGGATGCGGTTCTGGTACGACCAGCAGTTCACATAGACGTACTTGCCGTATTGCACCATTTGTTCGGTGGAACCCGATTCCATGTCCATGTCTGGACATTCGATATAGCCGGTAATCTCGTATGTCTTGGGGTTGATGATGAAGATGCGGTAGTCCCATATTTGCGTCACATAGGCTTTCTCATCCGACAGGAAATGGATATACCGGGGTGAGGTGAAACCTGTGATACGGCCCACTTCCTTGAAAGTATTGATGTCGATGGCGAAAATCACATGCGAGTTGTTCACCACGACCCAGCCTATACCGTCCCGGATAACCATAGATTGGGCCACATCGCCCAACTTGAACCCGTTGGCACGGTAAAACACTTCATTCTCCACTTCGCACGTGGCAGGATCATAGTAGGAAAGCGAGGCATTGCCGTACTGGAAATTTCCCTCGTTGGTGATGAAAAGACCGGAAGCCGATGCCGAGAAATTCTCCATCTCCCCATAATCCCATTTCATGCAACTGCCGAAAACTGGCAGGCAGAAAAGAAAAAGGCAAATCCGTTGTATTGTTCTGCTCATTGTCATTCAGATAAAAAAGAGTACCCGAATCATTACGGGTACTCTGGTTAAGGTATAAGGTTTAATCCTGCTGCGTATATTGTTTGTCCCTCATTTTTTGGAAGGTTGGGTTATACCCACATTTCGTCACACTCCAGCTTTCCTCCGTAATCATTCCGTTTTCTATGAACTTACCGAAGAAAGTGTAGTCGGTGAATTTTGTCAAACCGTCAAAAACAACCCCATGCAAGGTCTTCAACTTCTCCATGGAAAATGTTTCCTGAGAAAGAGATTTCGCTTGTTTTATCTGTAACGTACCATCTATTGTCTGTAACTTAGCACAAGTAATACCTGTTGCTTGATTAACGAACAACCCTTCACCTCCTACGTGAAGCAATTCCGGAAGATTCAGTGATTTACTTTGTAAAGTCATTGCTAAAGAACCTTTTCCCTCTTTATAATATACAGGAGAGGCTGAGCAACAGATTTTGGATAACAAAGGCAACTCACAACTGGTTAGATTGCCGGACAAATAAAATTGTCCACCCACCTCTTTCAATACAGGCATTGAAACAGTCCCCATCATAGGCATTTGGATGTATCCATATCCGTCTACGATTTCCAAGTCAGGGAATTTTGCCTTGCTTCGCATTTGGCCTGTCACATACAGATTTCCATGTACATGTTGAATTGTCGATATGGTATAATCGGGATTGTTAGTGGTTGGCTTACAAGTGAAGTCTTTGATATTCTTGAACATGATTTCAGGGAACTTGTTATTCGTAAGACTGGTGATGACAAAATTTACATTTGACAAATCTTCGGCTGTTTCAATTTTGGAGAGCTGCACCTTGTTTATAATTTCAATCTGGGGAGCTGTTTCTCCGAAGGTTTCAAATCGGGCGTTCGGCAACATCAGTGTTCCGCTCACGTCTTCAAGATAATCCAACGTAATGCTTCCAAGTGTGGTGATTTTACTCCAGTCAGGAAGCTGCTTGAGCGCCGTGAAATTTTTTATCTTTATCTGCCCCTTCACCGTTGTCAGTTTGTCCATTCCACCGAAAGCCTGAAGCACGTCATTTCGTTGGGGAACAAAACTACCGGTAGGAGGAGTTTCCATGTTGGCTTCCATAATAATACTTCCGTTTACTGTCTCGACTTCCGGTAGATTAATGGTTTCCAACATCACGGGGACGGTGTGGAAATCAAAGCCACCGGTCTCTTTCAGCTTAAGGAAGCTCATGGAAGTCAGTTTGGCAAGATTGTTCACGGACAAGACACCTCCGACACTTGTCAGTTCCGATAATTCTAAAGAAGCGATTGTTCCGGCTGCCTTGTTTTCTTCATTGAGTCCCTGGATATTCAGATCCTGACCTACAGTGGTCAGAACCGGAAACTCAAAACTCTGTAACGACGGCGCATTGAACATCACGCTTCCTTCAATAGTTGCCAGTTTCTCGAATAGGACATAAGTCACTTGGTCGTTATATACCGATATGTCTCCGGAGAGCATTTCCAGAGCTTTCATGGAAATCATGTGAAGCTCCGTAGCTTTCGAGGCGACATCGACCGAACCTAACTGCAAACCTCCGGCTGAAACGATATTATCCAACCCTGTCAAGTCTGCACCGTTGTAACTGTTACGAATGACAATGTTGCCTGTAACCTCTTTCAAAGATGCCAATGCAGATATGTCAGTGATTTTTTCTGCCTCTTCCGCATCAGAACCGATAATCAGGTTCCCTTTGACAACGGTTGTTTTGGTTGCGGCAAAAGAAGCTACCTCCTCGGTGGTCTTCAACTCTACATCTCCATCAGATTCTATTTCGCTTTTCACCACCTTATAGGCATATTCGCGGGCATCTCCGTTATAGGATGTCACCCGGAAGGTCCGTTCGTTATCCCAGTCCGTTACCGTTTTTGGATTAGGTATGATTGTTGCAGAAGTGGTGTACTTGAATTCCACTTCGGCATTGTTCAACGATACCGTATAAGGAACGGTTATCGTTACTGTATTGTCCGTAATATCGGCCGTGTACGATTTTCCGTCCACAGTCATCACAACTGACGTGATGAAATTCTCATCTGCATCTTCAGGTATAATTTCATCGTTTTTGTCACATGCTCCCAAAAAGAACAAGGATAGGAGCATGGGAAGAAAATAATTTTTCATACTTGTATTTATTGTTATTTTGTTAAATCCTCAAAAGAAAATACTTCCGTTGAAACTTCGCCCAACCAGCCGCTTTTGGCCAAGACACCGCATTGCACTTTGATAAAATCAATATATTGCAGATTGGCTTCCGTTCCATCGGCATGGATGGCATTGGAAATTTTGAAACCGTTCCTTTGCCCGCTTCCATCTACCGTACTGCCGCCTTCTATCTGGTCGTTTCCAAAATTATCCACATACCCCCAGTCATAACTCTGATTATCCCAATAACCGGTTTGTGAATCTTGGGTGTTGCGGGCGGCCAAACAAGTGCCTGTCAGGGTATAACTGTTTTCCGAAATCCAAGCCGGATAATAATAGTCCTGTGTATGATAAGCGGACAGATAGTCTACCCAGCCGTTTCTACCGTCGGAACTGATCCATTGGACATCCATTTTTTTGCCTTCCGGACGGTAATAGGTCACTTCAAAATTCTGTATTGTTTCTTCCTTGCCTGCTTCAGATCCTTTCAGTTCGTACCACTCGTCATCCGGCAATCCGTTTCCGTTTATATCCTGCATGACCCATACGATACCCGGTTCGGAACTTCCGTCAAAGGCGTTCCCCTGAACACAGAAATCATATTGGTTACCCGAATTGGGAATACTGTGGTCGAAACCGACGATGATATAACCGCCGAAAGAACCTAAAGAGACGTGCAGTTTGTCTTTTAGACGCTGTGTTGCCCATGCGACAGCCGCTTCAGGGGATGTCTCATTGCCGGTCATACCGCCTATCGTGCTCGTTTCGTTGATAAATTGGCCGGGAGCCGGGGTATATTCATAGACTTTATTCCAGAGCTTGGAACTTCCCGAAGCCAAGAATCCGTCCTGCTCTTTTTTGTCCACACAGACGACTTTTACAGTGGCAGTGACAGCCGTCTTTCCTTTGTCGATATTCCTACTTATTTTTTCCGTCGGTGTGTCTTCCAAAACAGTACAGGAGACGGTGTATTCTCCGGGTGCGGACGGCGTGAACTTGAACATGCGTTCCACTTCTCCTTCCATGACCTGACCGTCCACACTCCACTCAAAACGGGGATTATCGAAATACTCCAACAATGGGCGCAGGAAAACAGGACGGTCGGCAAAAGTGTACCTGTCCGTGGATGTTTGCTGGTAAGACGGGGTCGGGAATTTGACAACGTAGGGCATCGTTTCCACGACCTCTACGCTTACGTCCTTTGTTGTTGTCCCATCTATATTGGAAGCGTTGATTGTCACCGTATAAACACCGAGTTCTTTTTCATTGAAGGTATAAGTATTCTCGGTGGAAACGATTTTTCCTTCCCGTACCCATTCGATTTTGAACCCTTCTACATCCGAATGCTGAATATCGGGAGTAAATGTGTAATCGGTATTCCGGACGACTTTTAATCCCTGCGAAGGAAGTGCCAGTGAGATAACCGGAGGGGTGAGTTCTTTCACTTCTACTTTCAGTTCCTCTTCGGCATAGCTTACCGCATTGTCTACTCTTAGTTTGACGTAAAAATCCCCGCATTCATTCCATGTACGTTGAAGAGACGGACCCGAAGAAACCAGCGTACCGTCTATCGTCCAAGCAAAAAGAGCATCTTCAACATTCTGGTATGTCGGGGCGATAGTCAATTCATGACCGACCTTGACCGTGTAAATGCCGGTCTCGCTGTCAAGTTCTATTATAGGTTGTCCTCCTACTTCTTCGGTAATGACTTCATCCTTGTTGCAGGAGGTAAACAGCATACAGGCAAAAATAATAAAATAGTAAAAACGATGCATAATGTGTGGATTTTAGAAAAATAACAGGGATACCCCGACAGAAGGGATATCCCTGTATTCTTTTTATTGTATGGTGATATCATCGATACAGATATAAGCCGGAGTATTCAAACCGTATGCTCCCGAATCCGAACCCTCGAAGTTGAATTTCACACTTTGCACCTCTTCGGCATTGATTTCCCAATAATCCCATGTCGTGATAGGATCAACCTGTTGTTGGCCGTCACGATAATCGGCTAAAAGGCGTTTGTAAGTGCGGATCAGACCGCCATCCGCATCATAACACTCCAGATTCACTTGGAAATACCCTTTCATCTCTTTCAGAGGAGTCGCTACCCCCGTAGGACCGAACTGATTACCATAAGTGATGACACCATAAGTGTATGAGGTGTTGCAGATCCACAGGCCGACCAATTTCCGGGGAACATTGAAATAAAATTCTGGTTTAGCCATCCATGCCTGATTGTAAGCATCCACATATCCGTAAACGACACCGAAATTGGAGCCGCTATGCCCGGCTTCCTTATCCTGTCCTTCCGCTTCCACCGCAGTGTTATAGACAGAACACTGGTTCAGATAGGAATACCACCAGTCTCCGGTATTCCCCGATTGATTGGAGCGGATGTTCCAGTTGGAAAGTGCGATGCCGCCGCTGGAATACTCTGTGCTTCCACCTACTGTATTAAACATTGAAAGAAAGAGATATTCTTCCGGAGTATTGTCATAAATGGTGGTTACTTGAGGATACCCTTGGTACGAATAAAGATTTTCTCCGGCCGAGGTAGGTCCTGCCAACATGCCGGGATTGAAATCATCGAAAGTGACAGTTAAAGTACCGTCCGGATTTGTCACAGCACGGGTTTGCGAAGTTCCGGAATCAACCGGTTCCATCAAAAAGTCATCGTCCGAGCTACAGCCGGAGAACAAGGCGGTTGCGGTAAATAGACAGGCACCTGCCAGAAAGCGTAATTTTCTTTTCATAGGTCACTCATTTTAATGTAAACATATTATTAACAAACACAAAAAAAACGTTCGTGCGAACTTACACGAACGGGAATATGTCTGTCTTCAAATATTGAATGGCCAATGAGCTATTCCTTATTTGATTACGACCCGTATATCCCGCAGGTGTAAATCTCATTCCAGTCATGGCAGGTCTTCTGACTCGTCCCGGTCATCGTGCCTTCCCGGTATTACACCAGTGGCAAAAGTTCGATGTCCGTTTTTGTGGACTCACAGCAGCGGGTACTGTCCCGGATTTTCACCGGGTTCCCTTTTCATTCGGAAGACGTAAACCTCCCGAAACCATTTCTTGACTGCAAAATTATCTATATTACATATCAATTCCAAATAATTCATAATATTTATAATAAAACACACAAAGCATGACAACCGTACTGTTTTAATTAGAGCATTCAAGTTTACGACAAACGAAGACGGCAATTATCATACACAATATCCATAAACCACCAAAACAGCTTGCCATTTTCCATAACAATGCGTTTTGGAATAGATAACTGTTAGCTGCAATTATGCAAGCAAAAAAAACAGACAGAATAATGACTATTAATATTATGCACCAGAAATTAATCCTATAAATTTATGGAAAACAAGTAAGGGAATGGAAGTTCCGTTGCCGCATGGATGCAGGTGAAGGGCCTTCTCTTTTAACGTTAGATACGCCAATGCACGCCAACGGAAGACTCTGATATTATCTGTTTGGAAAGGATATAGGATGTGCGTTACTTTGTCGCATATTCAGAATCTTAAAAAGAATTTTAGTATGGAACTGACAATTATTGAAACAAGCGCGTATTAGGAGTTGAGAAAGCTGGTCAGCACGCTGGTCGTACAGATGGGCGACTTCCAGAAAAAGATTGCCCCGTCTGCGCCGGACAAGTGAATGGATGCGCAGGACGTATGTGATGGACTTATGCCCAAACACTTTCTGAAGGGTTTACAGCAGCATCCTCTTGAGTATGGCCAGAACGGCAAATGCGTGGCGTGCAAGATACGGGATGACCTCGACCCGGCAGTTGCATTTCCTGCCTATGATTCCAAGGCTGAGCCGCATGGCATTGTATTCACCTACCGGAAAGGCACATTCAGGAGAGTCTTTCTTTTCATCCGTACCCCTATATTTTTCAATCAGTTCGATAGCAATAGGCAATAATTTTACGACATACGCCACTCCCGTTTTTATACGGTTGCCCATCAGCCATGTGCCGCCGTGGAGTCGGTATGGATATTATCGTATGTTATGGCTTTCAGGTCCACATAGGAAAGACCGGTGAAGCACATGAAGAGAAACATGTCTCGCATGGCACGCTGGCGTTTGTATTTCAGCTCCACGTGGATGATTCTCTGTAATTCCTCTTCAGTAAGAAAAGACCTTTTCTTGTATTCCGGCTTGCACTCGAAGGATGTGAAAGGATGGACTCGCAACCAACCCTTTTCCTGCGCGATGTACATCGGCCATTTCAGGGTATTGACACGGTTGAAAGCGGTGGCATTCGCATTGCCTGCCGTGCCGAGCATCCATGTGTAATAGTCCTCAATGAACGACTTTTCAAGCTCGTCAATAGCTATATCCTCGATGTTCTTTTTGGTTTTCATGAAAAGCAAAAGACTCTTGTAGTCGGCAACCAGTCCACGGTAAGTGCTTTCCGCCTTTCCTTTGCCTATCTTTTCTTTATACGATTCAATCTGTTCTCTGAAGAGTACCATAAGAGTATGGCATTCCTTTGAGAAACCTGCATAGCGGTTATATACTTTCTTGGCCGTAACAAAACTGTCATGATCGCAAATGTACTGATGTATCTTTAGGAAAGGCATGGGCGGAGGCTTGCAACACGCCCTATGCGTATTATAAAATGACTACAGCGGAAGGAGGTATTTGTGTACCATTGATTGTTTCTGGTCTGGATGTACAGCGAGGCAAGATAGATACCAGCAACTTGATGCATGTCACTGATTTGTTTCCTACAGTACTGGATTATGTCGGGATTTCCAGACCGGATGTGTACAGGGGCAAGAAGCTTGCACCACTTTATGGAAAATCTCTCCGTGCTACTTTCTCATCAGAAACACCGTCACGCACGGATAACGAGGCCATCTGTTTTGAAATGGCAGAAAGCAAGGCAGTCATAAAGGGACAGTGGAAAGCGACCCTTCTACTTCCTCCTTATGGGGACGGTATGCACTGGAAGCTGTATGATATAAGTCGTGATTATTCCGAGAAAAAAGATTTGTCTCATCAATATACCGACAAACTGAAGGAGTTAGTTTCCGATTGGGAACGTTATGCTACATCTGTAGGATATATTTCATCAGATGGTACACATATTATCGAAGAAATCGGGGCAGAAGATTTTTATGAAATCCCTCTCCATGACGGACATTCTCAAGGTAACTAAAAGAAAATAGTCATTTTTTCCGTACATAAATAAACCACAGATGATTGTGCCAAGAAGAGAAATACCTTATTAATGTGTATTTCTCTTCTTTCTTTTTAATGTCTCTGTGTTTTGTTACAGATAATGTATATAATTAAAGAACAGAAAAAATATGATCTCTATAGAAGTTTTTTCTTCCGGGATGTTGTTCAAGTAAACAATGCGGATGAAATCATCACGGACAAACTGGCTCTCTGTTCCGGAAGTATATGCTGCCTGTGACGTTTCTGATATGGCGTATAAGCAGATTGTCATATCCATGGGGAGAAGGGGCAAAAGCTGCTTAGTCCGCTTTTACTGACCGGATCAGAGTCGTAAGCATGTAGTGTGACCGTGTAATTAAAGAAGAAGGCAGATGCTCTTAATTTATAGGGCATCCGTCTTTATTCTTTCAGGTGCTGATATGTGCTTTGCAACCAAGTTGTATGAGATATGTTCTACCTTTGCAGTGTGAAAGAAAAATATATCTCAGTATGAAAACAATACATTCTAATCCGTTTCAACAACTACATGCAGCAGAATCCTGCTGCCAAGCCCAGTATGTATCCCCATCTGTATCTTCACCTCATGCCGACTCTTGCTGTGCCCATCATCATGCCGATGGAGTGTCCGGTAAATGGAGCTCTCTTGTTTCGGGGATGTTGTTGTTGGCAGGTATCGTGATGAGCTATATCCAGCTAAGTTGGTTTCAGGGTACAATCCAGTCTGTGTGGTATCTGCTTGCCTTTATGCCTGTAGGTTTGCCGGTGTTGCATGCTGCTTGGCACAGCATGCGTGACAAGGATTTTTTCAATGAGTTCACTTTGATGCTCATTGCTTCAATCGGAGCTTTCTGTATCGGTGAATACCCCGAAGCTGTAGCTGTAATGTTACTCTATACAGTAGGGGAGATGTTGCAGCATGGAGCTGTGGAACGTGCTACTAAGAATATTGGAGAACTGCTGGATGTCCGTCCGGAACGTGCCCAGGTATTCCGGAATGGAGCTTTTATCGAAGTGGCACCCAAGGAGGTGCAGGTAGGTGAGCGCATCGAGGTGAAACCGGGAGAAAGAATACCGTTGGACGGTACATTGATAAACGAATCGGCACTGTTTGATACTTCGGCTTTGACAGGTGAAAGTATGCCTCGTTCTATTGAGGTAAACGGTGAGGTGCTGGCAGGCATGATTGCCTTTAACCAGAAGGTTGATTTAGAAGTGAAACGTCCTTACGAGCAGAGTGCATTAGCTCGTATTCTCTCTTTGGTTCAGGAAGCATCCGCACGGAAAGCTCCGACAGAACTGTTCATACGGCGTTTTGCCCGGATTTATACGCCTTTGGTGCTATTCCTTTCGGCACTGGTAGTTATAATACCTGCAGTGGTGGAATGGTTAGCTCCTTCTTTCGATTATGTATTTGCCGACTGGCTTTATCGTGCACTGGTTTTCTTGGTGATTTCCTGTCCTTGTGCCTTGATCATCAGTATTCCTTTGGGATATTATGGTGGAATCGGTGCTGCTTCCCGTGCGGGTATCCTTTTTAAAGGAGGTAATTATCTGAATGCTATCACAAAATTAGACAGCATTGCTTTTGATAAAACCGGAACATTGACTACCGGGCAGTTTGAAGTAGCATCTGTCCAAGCTGCTACCTTGAAGAAAGAGGAATTGCTTGCAATCATCGGAACGGCTGAACAGAAGAGTACTCACCCTATTGCACAAGCCATTCAGCAGTATGTGCGGGGGCAGCATATTTCCTTACATTCGGCCTTATCCATGCAGGAAATAGCTGGATATGGTGTGGAAACCATTATTGATGGAAAAAATGTACTGGTAGGGAATCCACGACTACTTTTGATGCGGAAGACGGTAGTACCATCTAAGGTACTTGAATCTGAAATGACGGTTGTCGTATGTGCTATAGACGGAGTATATGCCGGAGCTGTATGGTTGGCTGACAAATTGAAAGAGGATGCGGTACAAGCTATCCGGCATCTAAAGGAATTAGGCGTAAAAGATATCCATCTGCTATCAGGCGACAAGCAATCATTAGTGGAAAAAGTGGCTCGCGAACTGGAAATTCCGCAGGCACATGGTGACTTGCTACCTGAAGACAAAGCTACCTATATTCAGAAGTTGTCATTTCATGCTACTCGTACTGTAGCTTTTGTAGGCGATGGCATGAACGATGCACCTGTATTGGCTCTTAGCAATGTAGGTATTGCCATGGGTGGTCTAGGGTCGGATGCAGCCATTGAAAGTGCTGATGTGGTAATTCAAACAGACCAACCATCGAAGGTGGCTACAGCCATTGAAATAGGACGTGCCACACAATGTATAGTATGGCAGAATATCATTGGGGCTATCAGCATGAAAGTTATCATTTTGTTGGCAGGGGTCTTGGGATACGCTTCATTATGGGGAGCTGTTTTTGCTGATGTAGGAGTGGCTTTATTAGCTGTGTTGAATTCAATCCGTATTTTGGCTAAAAAATTTAAATAAGATGAAGAAAGCAAAGTATCAATGGCATCCCATTCCGGGCATGCCTTTGACAGAAGTTGATAAAAAAGTGATGTATTGGGAAAAAAAGGCAGACTGGTTCCCTCACGAAAACTCATTAAATTGCCGGAACAAATTGAAGGAATAAGGAAAAGTGGACTGTTGAATACAGCTGTATTGGATTGTGTGGAGGAAAATATTCGGGAAGGTATCAGTACCGCAGAAATAGACCGTTTGGTGTATGAATATACCATGGATCACCAGGGTATTCCTGCAACATTGGGGTATCACGGTTTTCCGAATAGCTGTTGTATTTCGGTTAATGAAGTGGTGTGCCACGGCATTCCTAATGAGAATCAGGTGCTCCATGAAGGTGATATTGTAAACGTAGACTGTACAACGATAGTTAACGGTTTTTATGCAGACGCTTCACGGATGTTTATTATTGGGAAAACCTCTTCAGAAAAAGAAAAGCTGGTACGTGTTACTGAAGAGTGTCTGAAAAAGGGAGTGCAAGCCGCTCAGGCGTTTACTTTTTTGGGTGATGTAGGTCATGTAATAGAGTGCCATGCCAAGCGCAATGGCTTTTCTGTAGTTCGTGATTTTTGCGGTCATGGTGTAGGAATACAGTTCCACGAGGAGCCGGAAGTGTTGCATTATGGTAGAAAGAGCTCAGGTATGCTATTGGTTCCTGGTATGACATTAACCATAGAGCCGATGCTTAATATGGGTACTTGGAAAGTCGTGATGGATCAATCAGACGGATGGACTGTTTATACAGAAGACCGCCTGCCGTCTGCACAATGGGAGTATACCATTTTAATCACAGAGTCAGAGCCCGAAATTTTAGCCCACTGACAACAATGATGATAAAGAAAGAGTAACTCCATAAGAATTACTATAAGGAGTCTCTTTCTATATTAAACTCAATATTTACACCTATGTGGTATTGTCTTTCTCCTAATTTGTCAATACCTTTCGTTGTTGACATTGGTATTCAGGACATACCCCTTTTATGGTATAATTGATGTTTTCGATTGCATAGCCATTGGGAAGGCTGATTATTGGGATTTTATGCTCTTTCATACAGAATGTTCTGTTGCAAGCTTCACAATGGAAATGTACATGTTGCTCTTCTATAGGACAATGTTCCACCGTACTTCTGCAAATCTCATATTTGGTTGATCCGCTTCCATCTTCAAATGAATGAATGGCATGACGTTTCAGGAGTACAGCCAATGAACGGGAAATGGTAGACTTGTCCAATGTGTCAAGCATAGTCTCAAGTTCAAGCAGAGAAACAGGATATTCCAGTTCGGATAATTTACGTAGAGTTAGGATTCTTGCCGGGGTCGGACGTAGTCCCCTGTCCAGCAGTCTGTCTTCACATTGCTTTATTGACATGGATATGAATTTTTAAAGTTCAACAATCAGTAAAGCTATCAAGTGGAAAAGGCGGTATTTTATACCGCCTTTTCCATGCAGTATTCTTTATCTGTTTTAGCACTGCAAAAATACATTTTTTTATTTGCAATCTTGTTGCAAATATGTTTAGAAATAACATTAATTATTGAATTACAGTTTTTTATCGAAACAACAAAAAAACATGCAACAAGATTGCAAATAATCCGCTCTAACTTTGCCGATAAAAGATAAAAATCAAACATTAAAATATTGATATGAAACTTTCTGATTTAAAAAGGGATGACAAAGGAATCATTACGAAAGTACTCGGTAGAGGGCCTTTCAGAAAGCGCATTATCGAGATGGGATTTGTACAGGGACAAGAAGTGGAGGCTGTCCGGAGTGCGCCTTTGGGCGATCCTGTCTATTACAAGGTGATGGGCTATAATGTTTCTCTTAGCAAAAGTGATGCAGAGCTGGTGGAAGTTGTAAGCATGAATGAATATCAACACGAATATGGTACAATAACAGACACGGAGTCACAGGTTAATACACTTACTACTCTGTCACACGAAGATTTTATTCGATTTGCTAAAGACAGAGGGAAAACTATCAATATCGCACTGGTCGGTAATCCGAATTGTGGAAAAACATCTATGTTCAATTTTGCATCTGGAGCGTATGAGCATGTAGGCAATTACAGTGGAGTCACGGTAGATGCCAAAGAAGAGGTGTTCACCCAGGACGAATATACATTTAAAATCATAGATCTTCCGGGAACTTATTCCTTGTCCACCTATATTCTGGAAGAACTATATGTCCGTAAATACTTGAAAGAGGACTAGCCAGACATTGTTGTCAATGTGATTGACACATCGAATCTTGAACGGAATCTATATCTTACCAGCAAGTTGATTGACATGGATACCCACATGGTCATTGCCGTGAACATGTATGATGAACTTGAGAAGAAAGGCGACAGGTTCGACTATGTATCTCTGGCACGGATGATAGGTGTACCGATTATACCCACTATCGGTAAAACCGGTTTCGGCATAGACAGCTTGCTGAAAAAAATCATAGAAGTGTATGAGGCAAAGAACCGCTGACGCGCCATATACACATAAACTATGGCAATACGCTGGAAACGGAAATTGATAGAATGCATAAGGAATTGAAAATCTACGGGAACGTAGCCGAGCGTTTTTCCAAACGTTTCCTTGCCATCAAACTATTGGAAAAGGATGTGGAGATAGAAAGAATGGTCAAGAGATGGGGGAATTATTCCCGGCTGATGGCAGTGAGGGAAAAGGCTATAAACACCATTCAAGATTTGTTGCAGACTGATTCGGAAACCGCTTTCACAGATGTCCGTTATGGCTTTATATCAGGAGCACTCCGGGAGACTTATCATGAAAATCCCATGCATAAAAAAGACAAAACAAAGTTGATTGACCATATTGCCACCAGCAAGTTGCTTGGTTTTTCTCTGTTCATTTTCTTCCTATGGCTCATGTTCGAAGCCACTTTTGTCATCGGAGAATATCCTAAAGGATGGATCGACTCCTGGATGAGCTGGATGGAACAACTGGTACAGGAGAATTTTGCTCCCGGTCCGTTGGCGGATTTGCTGACTAACGGAATTATAAACAGTGTGGGCGGTATCATTGTGTTCCTGCCGCAAATTCTGATTCTGTACTTTTTCATATTACTGATGGAGGATTTCGGATATATGGTACGGACAGCATTTATTATGGACAAATTGATGCACAAAATGGGCTTGCATGGCAAGTCGTTCATTCTGCTGATTATGGGATTCGGATGCAACGTATTGGCTGTAATGGCTACCCGTACCATAGAAAGCCGGAGTAGCCGCATGATAACCATGCTGGCTGTCCCTCTGATGAGTTGCAGTGCCCGTCTGCCTCTCTATGTATTAATATGCGGAACTTTTTTTTGCGGAATATGCGGGAACCATGCTTTTAGTCTTATGCCTTACAGGTATTACAGCTGCGGTATGCATGGCCAGATTGTTCAGAAAGTTTTTATTCAAGAACGAGGATGTTCCTTTTGTAATGAAACTGCCTCCTTACCGGATGCCTACTACACGCGCCATCTGTATACATATGTGGGAAAAAGCCAAACAGTATCTGCATAAAAGGGGAAGTGTCATTCTTGTAGCTTCTGTCATCGTATGGTTTCTTGGATATTATCCCCATCATTCTGAAAAGCTTGATGCCCTCGACAAAGAAATCAGCCGGATAGAACAGACAGAAAAAGACTTTTCAACAAAAGAACAGAAGATAAAGGAATTGACTGCCTTCCGAAACTTGAAACAACAGGAAAATTCCTATATCGGCAGAATAGGTCATTTTATAAGTCCGGTGATGAAACTGTTAGGATTTTAAAAAAAAACACCTTATTTTATTCCGTTTTATAATGTGAATATTTGTTCTTATTTCCTTTTAGATACACTATATACAAATTATATGTTCTATTTCTCTTCTTAATATTGTTAAAATTGAAAAGTTCGTGTAATTATAAAAACAAAAAGAGCTTTAATGTATAGTAAAATTTGATTGTCAATCAGCTAAAAGCACTACATTATCAGTGCAATTTATCAATACAAGATGATTTAGTATTAGTGTCACTATATACTAATAAGTTTTTTATTTTGCCTTTTCAGATATTGCACTTATTGATGTGAACATTATATAAATTTACAGTCGGTATCATTATGTGGTTAAAGTTAAAAATATGCTTCGGTTATGCTATTTTAGTTTTACTGTTAGCTTTCATTGTCTATCAGTTCCGCAAGGAACAGGTACTAAGACACATGCTGCGCAAAGAAGAGAAGGAGTTGGCAGCGATACATAGTCTAGCAGAAAAAAGTTACATAGGCCTATTGGATCTTTCTACTCATGCGGAAATTGCCATAACATGGGATGACAACGATTTGAAGAACTACAGTTATAAACGATATGGGGTTTGTGACAGTCTGCAACTCCTAAAGGAGTATGTCCATACTCCCTTACAAAAAAACCGTATTGACTCATTGTGTCTTCTTCTTTGGAATAAAGAAATTCTTCTTTCCAAGACAATGCATACTTTCAATGAATTGCAGAGTATTGGCGATATTGTACAGGAAAGTATCCCTTCCATTATTTTGACTGCTGGGAGACAAGCTGTGCAGCAAAAGAGGAATATGGTCTTGTTTAAATCCGGTACGAGAGATAGTTCTAAGAAGGGAATTTGGGATATTTTTCCATTAAAAGAGAATAAATTTGCCTGTCAGCGACAGAAGGAAGATGGCGAATGTAGGCATTGCTCTTTGTTCATTGTCCCTTCAATCGGAATGGCAACATGTATGCTCCACTCTCTGTCCTTGGAACAGGCTGAAAGATTAGTGCAAATACAGGCACAGATGGACAGCTTATACGTTGGCGGCATGGAACTGAACGAAAGGATGAACAGCATAGTCTCTGAATTTGAACGGGAGAATAACGAACGTTTTGCTGCACGCTACAGAACCTTTGTCCTTGAACGGAATAATTCCTACTATGTGGTAGCCGGCTTGGCTTTGTCTATCTCTTTACTGGCAATTGTATTGTATATCCTCATTCACCGGGATTTGAACCGTCGTCTTCGGTATGAGAGGGAATTTGAACAGTCCGACAATCGGAATAGAGAATTGCTCCGTTCACGTAAGGAGCTGATGGCCTCAGTGGCCCATGACCTGCGTGCTCCGCTGGCAGCTATCAGAGGCTGTGCGGAACAGTTGTCTTCGGAAAGCGATGGTAGTTGCAGGGTCGGTTATCTGGACAATATCCTGCATTCGTCCGATTATATGCTCGCTCTGGTAGACACGCTGATGGAATATCACCGGATGGATGAAGGTGGGACGCACTCCAAAAACACACTCTTCAGCTTGAAAACTCTGTTTGAAGAAATAGCGGACAGCCACCGTCTTGCCGCCCGGCAGAAAAAACTTGCGTTCACTGCATCTTTCTCCGGTCTGGATGTTATGGTCAACTGTGACAGCTCGCATATCCGGCAGATAGTCGGCAACCTGCTGTCCAATGCCTTGAAGTTCACATTTCACGGGAAGGTGTTTCTTGAGGTGGAATACCGGCCGGGAAATCTTCATATTTCTGTCCTGGATACGGGTATGGGAATAGGCCTTGAGGAGAAAAAACGGATATTCGGAGCTTTCGAAAGGCTCGACAATGCGCGTAATATCCCCGGCTTCGGGTTGGGGTTGGCAATCACGGCCCGACTCGTATCCTTGATGCAGGGGCATGTGGAAGTGGAGAGTGTACCCGGTGAGGGCAGCCGTTTTTCTGTTTTCCTGCCTATGCTACCGGCCGGACACCCCGTCTGTCCGGAAGAGAAGTTTTCTCCTGTTTGTGAATTGCCCGTTGATATCCGTGTGCTGGTCATTGATGACAACCGTATCCAGCTGGGAGTCATCAGTAAAATGCTTTCCCGTAATCAGATTCACTGTGACTGCTGCTCGGATGTCCGGGAGTTGATGGATTGTCTGAACAAACAGAAATACGACCTTCTGCTGACCGACATACAGATGCCCGGTACGAATGGCTTCTCGGTCCTTGAGCTGTTGAGGACCTCGAACATTCCCCGGGCATGGGAGATTCCCGTCATAGCCATCACGGCACGTTCCGATAAAAAGGGAGAGTATCTTACCGCAGGTTTTGCCGACTGTCTGTATAAGCCTTTCTCTGAGGAAGAGTTGCTGGCGGCAGTTTCACAGATGGATCGACCTGCTTTTGCTGCCATCATGGAAGGAGAGGAAAACGTGGAAGAGATGCTGGACCTGTTCATAAAGGATACCATGGGTGAACTTGCCGGAATAAGGGACGCTTTTTCCACGGGAGATTATAAGAAGTTGGGAAGTATCATACACAAAGCCGCGCCGCTTTGGGAAATGATCCGTATAAACATTCCCCAAAGTGAACTGAGGGAAATGGCTTCCATGCCTTCCGAAAAATGGGGTGGCTTATCGGACGAAAGAATAGAGGAACTGATTAAAGCTGTGGAACATGCTGTAGAGAAAGCAAAAAGAATAAAGAAAAGAGTATATGGAAACTGTATTGATAGTAGAGGATGACCGTGTGTATGCACGTGCTACCACAAACTGGCTGGTGAAAAATGGTATCAATGCTCGTTATGTATTATCCGTGGACAATGCAAAGGAGTTTTTGGACAACCATGATGTGGATCTGGTATTATCGGATTTTCGTCTCGACAACGGCAATGGCATGGAACTGCTGGAATGGATGAATACACATGGCTATCGTATTCCTTTCCTCATCATGACAGGCTACGGGGATATACCCGGTGCCGTGGAAGCGGTTAAAAAAGGTGCCGTGGACTATCTGCCCAAACCTGTGCAGACAGAAAAGGTACTCGGTATTATCCGGAAAGCATTGGAACGTAAGAGAAGGGACGGCAATACAAAACAAAGATTCTATACAAGCAAAAGCCCTTTGGCATTGAGATTGCAGGAGCATATCCGGCTGGTGGCTCCGGTGGATACGTTAGCCGTGCTGATACGTGGCGCATCAGGGACAGGCAAGGAGTATGTGGCCCGGCAGATACATGTGTTGAGCGGTCGGTCGGATGCTTCTTTCATCGCAGTGGATTGCGGGGTACTTCCGAAGGAACTGGCGGCATCGGAACTGTTCGGTCATGTGAAGGGTGCCTTTACCGGAGCGACGGAAAACAAGACGGGCATGTTTGCCGCCGCCAACCATGGGACACTGTTTCTGGACGAGGTGGGTAATCTGAATGCCGAAGTACAAAGGGCACTGTTGCGTGCCTTGCAGGAAAAACGCTACCGTCCCGTAGGCGGTAAAGAGGAGATTCAGACGGACATCCGTCTGGTAGCTGCTACCAATGAGGACCTGGAGAAGGCGATAGCCGAAGGACGTTTCCGGGAAGACCTGTTCCATCGTCTGAATGAATTTCCGTTGCATGTACCATTGCTGGCAGAGTGCATTGAGGATATTATCCCGTTGGCGGAATTCATGCTGGATGCCGCCAATCAAGAGTTCTCAAGGAAAGTGAAAGGCTTTGACCGCGAAGTACAGAAACGGTTGAAATCTTATTCGTGGCCGGGAAACATACGGGAACTGAGGATGGTTGTCAGACGGGCCACCTTATTGGCTAAAGATGACTGGATAACCACCGGGGAGATAGACATTCCCGATAAAGGCAGGCAACCGGGAGAGTATTCACTTAATGACGAGCGGATGGAACGGGCAACCATTCTGAAAGCATTGGAGGCAACGGGCAATGACAGGAAGGCTGCCGCACGGCTGCTGGGCATCAGCCGGAGCACGCTTTATCTGAAACTGAGGAAGTATCGTCTGGATTAGAATATGTCCGAAATTCGGACACATCATGTCCAATCCACAATGCTTTTATGTACACATCATTTTTACTGCTTTCTATATGGTTTATTTCCAATGTTTTATCTGTGTACTGTTTCAGGCATGGCACTTGTCTTTATTCCGGCAGGATGAGTGGAGAGTTGAATTGTGGAACCTAAAAACATGATACGATGAAGACATTGGTGGAAACCTCTCTTTTTAATCTGTTCGCCTCTTATACAAACGGTGCCGGACCTGCGCTAGGTGAGTTGCCGGCTGCCTATGACGATTTCGTGAACTGCCTTGCTACGCTTTCACCGGCAGGGGACCTGACGGGACAGCTACGTTGTCTGAACTACACAAAAATAGAGCTGGCCTTTATGCGGCAGGCCTGCAACGGAATGGCTGAAGATTGCCGCAATATCCTGTATGACGTGTTTATCGACAAGACGTTGGCGTTGCTGGATGCGGAAGCGGAAATACTGAAGGAGATGCTTCGTCATGGTACTGTGTCTGCCGGATTCCATGCGGAAGCAGTGCGGGGAAGCGGAAGCAAAAGTTCCGTCACACTGACATGGAACGGTACGGACAGCGACCTGATTGAACTGGTGGCCGCACTGATGGCAGCCGGTGCGATAGGTACGGCTGAAGGCCGGAATTTGAAAATTGTGGATGTTATCCGCGTTTTCGAGGAAGTGTTCCGTCTGAAAATCAATGCGCTGTACACCAAGCGTGGCAAGGTGTTCGACCGTTGTACGGACACCACTCCGTTCATCGACTCCCTGCGCAAAAGTTATAACCGGATGCTGGACGCACGGCTGGCGTAAAGGTTGTACGCCAACAGCCGCCAACGGATGACTCGTATGTATGAGGTATTGCAGATTGGCGGCTGAATGTTTTTCTTTGTCGCCGGTTATCATGTCTAAAAATACAAGCTATGTCAATCCTGAATGATATTTGGAACCGCATTGCCCGGAAACCGGACAGGCGGAAAGCGGCGGTAACGGAAACTTCCGGGACGAAAAACCGGGTATATGCGGTGGTTACGGAAGAGGGCGTGATACTGTTTTCCGACACCCCCAAGGGTATGAAGGCACGGAACAGCTATCTGCAACATCTGGCCGACGGCTTCTTCAACGTGACCAAAGTACCCGAAACTTTGCGGATATATGAGATTGACCTGCCTACCAAACGGGTGGCCGGGCTGGCGGACAACTGCATCGAAAAGCTGTCCAAAGCGGATTTGCGAAGCACAGACGCACAATTGCGCAGGTCGGTGGTGAACTTCACCTCCGACAAGTTTGCGGATAGAAGTGTGCTGGACGGTGGGGTGTGCAGGGCAAAGTTCGACCTGCGGCCCGATTTCCATAACTTCGACCGGCTGACAAAAGAATTCGGTTTGGGTATCTCGCCCCGGAACTATGATGTAGCGTCATTGCTGTATATTTCGGAAAACGGGTACGCCGGGATTGTTGCGGCAGACAAGGTGCATCCGTTCAGCTATGAGTATGAGTTCAGGGAACTGGCGGAGAAGCTGGGAGACAGCATGAGGGCACGGATGAACGCGCCTTTGTCGGCACACGACTTCGGCTATGCGGCCTTACAGAAAGAGGCAAAGGAGATGGCGGCGGATTTGTTACAATCGGAGTTCCATATTACGGATGGAGAGTTCAGGTTGGGCGCACGGATAAGCCGAATAGAAAGGATGGAAATGTCACATCCGGTGTCGTATCCGCATTCGGAAGAGGAACAGACCGGCGGGTTACCGGAAACACACTACAGGCAGGAAGCTCCTGAACAGCGGATGTCTGACAGCCAACGGCAGGTGAAGCATGCAGCTTCCATTACCCCACAGAAGAAGGAGAAGAAACAATTAATCCTATAGAATCTATGGAAGAAAAGAAAAAGCAAGCGGTGGAAAGCGGCAGTCTGTATATGACATTGGACGCCTTTTACAGACCCGTGTATCTGAGTATGCGCGGACAGGGGGAAGAGGGATTTTCCCGTTATATCAGTAACAACGTGCGGTCTCATACGACCGGTCGGGAATTTATTCCCGACCACTGAATGTTCCGTTTCGACTTTAAAGACAAAAGTCTGATTCCTCCCATATTCGGTACGGACAATGCGGATTATCTGGAACAGCTCTGTCCTGTACTGGAACGGGAGAATATATATCCGTTGGGGGTGGTGAGACTCCGGGATGCGGCATTCTGTGAGGAACGGGGGATTGTACATCTGTCATTATCAGCGGAACATACGGATTTGCTGGAAAATGAGGATTACAGGCGGCTGCGACATCGTTTCGGAATGAACGGGGATGTGATACGCAGCGGGCTGGCTGCTTTTCCCACCTACATGTCGGTGGAACACGGGCGGAAGGTATTGCTGTTTGACAAGACAGACGGTGGGGACAGGATGCTGGATGAGTTTCTGAGTGGGCTGGCCGAACGTTTTTTTGACGGCAAGCGGAAACCTGAGAGTTTGAGGTTTTATGAGGTGGCTCCGCTGAATGCCGCATGCCGGGCAAAAATAGGTGACGGGCAGACGGTTTCTTCGGATATGGTGAGATATGGGATTTGTGTGGCATGTTGCGACATGGCACCTACGCTGAGGAACTTTAACAGGCTGAGAAAATTGCAACGGCAGCCTATGCCGCTGACCGGAGAACAGGAACGGATAGTCTCGTCACTGGTGGCACGACCGGATAATGTACGGTTCCCGAACGTGGAAATGAGGGTGCGGATTCCGGCAAAGAGAAAAGGACAAGGAATGAACATTTAATTTTTTGATGAATGGAAAAAGAGAATACGAACAGTGGCAGTGTGTATGTCACAGTGGACGGACATCTCAACCCGGTGCATGTCAGTATGAAAGGTACGGGTGAGGAAGGTTTTCTGGAGTTTATGCTGGGAGATGTGGAGAAGGCGCTCAAGGAAACGGAAATGCCTACCATGGGCATGATGTACTATAATGTGCCTGATATGAGGATTATTCCGCGTTTGCGGGAAGGGAATAATGATGATTATCTGCGAAGACTGGAAAAGGCGATGGACGGACATGGGATTAAGCCGCATAGATACCTGGCTCTGTCGGAAGTGGTGTATTGCCTGTGAAAGTACATGGACCCGCTTTCAAGGGACGAGAACTATCCCCGACAACTTACACCGGAGATGTGGCGGGAGATAAAGTCCGCACCACCCGAAGTGATAGCGGAGATGCAGGATGATTTGAAGCATGGGAACACGTATTATACAGGTGTTGAGACGGGTAAAGGGGTGCTGCTGTTCGGTAGGGATTACGTAGGAAACCGTCAATACGGGGATTTTATGGCAACGAATATAGAGAAGCGTTTCTTTGAACCGGACTTTGAGGAAAAGTATCTGAATGTGTATGAGTTACGGGGATGGCCTTCATTGATGGAAGGGAAAGTAAACCGCTGTTGCGATGATTACGGCTGTTTGTTGCCGTTGGAGAAGATTCCGGCAGATGCTTTTGTGGACAAATCGGCATTGAAAAGTATAACGGACAGTGAGCGTTATGATCTTGCTCCTACATGGGAGAACTATTATAGGCTGACTGATTCCGGAAAGGGGCTGGGCCTTACTCGGAGTCCGTATAATTATGACTGGATGACACTGCTGTATATCATGGATAAAGGCTATCCGAGAGACGGACTGATAGATGAATACCCGGACAACTTCAGTTTTTACGATAAATTCGAGAAGATAGAAAACAAACTGCTGGGCCGCAACAGATGGGATGTGTATGATGTGATGCAGGAGAAGGCGAAGAAACTGGCAGGGAAATTGTTGAAAGAGCACTTTTCGGAAATACGGCGGAAAACAGACGTAAAGGAAAAAGAGCATGTGAAAAAAAATAAGGGTATAAAGATATAGGGTGATAAAAAATGGCAGGGGAAACCCCGTTACTGTTTGGATGCAGATAACGGGGCTTTTCTTTTTATTTTGTGGTAGCAGTAACCTTAGTTTGAATTTTTTCAGTTTTGTAAATGACATTTTGGCGGAAATAAGCAGTCATAATAGGTATAATTATGGAATGAAAATATGGAAGGAGTAGAAACCGATGGCTGGGTTACGGAAATGGTTAGATATGTTATCTGTCCGGATGAGGATATTTGGTATATTTGGAGTGACAATGCACGCCAACGGATGACTTTAATTTTGAATGTTTTGTCAAGTGTGGAAATATGCTTTTATTTGCTTTGTAAATAGTGAAATTATAAATCAAATTGTTATGGAATTAGTTGTTATAGAGAAACATGCGTATTTACAGTTAAAACTGCAAATAGAGAGTTTATCCGCCCAGATTGAATCCGTTAAAAAGAAAATTGGTCCGGTTGAAATGGAAAAGTGACTGGATGCCCAGGAGGTCTGTCTGGCTTTGAATATCTCCAAACGAAGTTTGCAAGGCTATAGGGAGTACGGGATTATTCCATATTCTTGTATAGGCGGCAAATATATGTATAAAGAGAGTGATTTGGCCAAAATATTAATTCAAAAAGAAAGATAACATATGGACGGAGTAATCACAAGGCAGTCAGAAGAGTACATAATGATGATGAGGATGCTTAAGAAATGCTCAAAAGAGATACTTGAATTTCAGGATTTGCCTGTTCCTATAGCTGGTGAGGTCTATATGACCGGTGAACAGATATGTGGCATGTTGCATATCTCAAACAGAACTTTGCAAAAGTTACGTGATGAACGGGGGATAGCTTATACTGTCATAGGGGGTAAGTTCCTTTATCCTCTTTCTAAATTGCAATTGTTATTGGAAGAAAATTATAGAAATTATATTCGTTAAATCAAGTGGATAATTTGTATTTATGCTATTTTTTTGCTACTTTTGTAAAAGTAAGTAAGAGTGTAACAGGAAGAAAGTTGCAGCATATACGCGGTGAATTATTCGGTGTCATAGGAGCAGAGGCTTTTGGTAAGATACTGATAATGAATAGGGAAATTAAAAGTTAATCGTTCCCTGTCTCTCCGCTTTAAGAAAATAGAAAGTCCCTGTAAATTAATACTTTACAGGGACTTTTTGTGTTTATTCCATAATTGTTTTTTATTTCTCTGCCTTATTGTCAGAAAGGTGTCGGCAGGATGAATTTATATGATAATGGTTTGTGTGTTTATCTGCTATTCGGGTCTTCAGCTCTCCCTTCTCCTTAAAAAAGGAGAGGGGGGAGGAGAGCTTACAGACTTTTGCAATAACTTCTTCTGATTCGGATGGTTATTCCGGATTTATATTAATAGGTCTTTATTTGGCTTGTTTACTCTATGACAATCACCGGTAAGCGTATTGCTTCCCGTACTTCGGTCCAACTACCTGTTTTGAGTCTATACTTATAGCATACACAGAAGGTCGTAGTTGTCGGGTCGAGCCGGTTGTTGTAGAGTGCATAGGCGTTATCACCCGGATGGGCTACTTTGACATCCACTGTTTCCACTTCCATTTCTTCAGGATCATAAGGTTCTACAGTCAGGGAGTTATCATCAGCTACTTCGATAACAATCGTATTTTTCTTGATGAAGTCCGGCTGATTCTCCGGTTCTGCCGGTAATCTCTTAGTACCGATATTGATTCTTACCCGATTTTTGGTCAGAGGTACCATTGTTTTGGTGATGACAAAGTATCCGCTGCCTTCATACCCTGATGCATTATAGCTTGCAGGTTCTGCGGAACTGGTATATTTGTTTTTCTTCTGTATCTGTAATAATGCATTTCCTTTCTTTTTTACTATAGGATAAGGAGTTGCGTCGGCTATTGCTATGGGAATAAAGTAGATTTTATCCGGGTCCAGACTTTCAATGACTGAAATGTCTATTTTGATAGGTACCAACGTGTATGGTTCTCCTGTCGGATAAGTAACTGTGCTGCTTTCTATCGCATAGTCTTTCGGATCCATCTTGAGCGCATATCGGCTATAATCTTCGATAAAGTTCGTATAGTTATATTCATCCAGAAGAACTGTGTCTTCTGTGAGCGATATTGTCACCGGTTCCTCTGTCGGATTGGTTCCGCTACACGCAATCGACAGATTGCGTGTATTACCGTCTTTACCATCCAGGTCGTAAACCAAATTGTGTATATTGTTATTGTCGCTGACAATGTATACCATTTTCTCGTATCGTTCATCTTCAAAGAACTTCTTTCTGTCACTGCATCCGGCAAGAAATAGTAATGCGAGTAACAGCGACAGGATGCTTATTTTATATGTTTTCATTCTTATTCTTTTAATTTATATTCAATGCTAACGAATTGTCTCATAGGGTGATTTGTTTAATCTCCCCAGCCGGGATTCTGATCCAGACCATCCACTTTTCTTATTTCATATTTGCCAATAGGTAGGAATACCATTTTACGATCTACTACTCTGTGTCTTATCCAGGGATGGTCTACTACTACCGGATAGAAGTATCCACTCATCTCATCTTTGCTGAGGTCCATCCCCTGTATCGCTTCTTTTTCGGACTCTTCGTAGATGCCCCATCGGCGCACGTCATAGTATCTTTGATTCTCATACAAGAATTCAATAGCTCTTTCTCTTTGAAGGATTTTGTTAAAGCCATCCACGCTGGCCAACTCATCATCTTTCACTCCGGGGAGTCCTACACGGTATCTGATTGGGTTGAACGCCTGCTTGATTTTGTATATGTCACGGCTTTCCTCGTAGACTTTAGTCTCTCCGTTCGATCCCTTCAGTTCGATGGAATAACTGCCCTGAAGATTATTGAGTGCTTCACTATAAGCCAGCAGGATTTCAGCATAACGGATGATAGGGAAAAATTTTTCCATTAATATTCCTCCGGGCGAAGAGAATGCATCGTCGTCATGCACGTATTTGGTAATGACATAACCGGTGGCGGGGTAGTTGTTCACATTACCACTGGAGGAGTGCTTCCCATCCGTTACAGAAGAGTTGTCATATTTAATCATCTGCTCCTTTTTAGCATCGCTTCCGCTGTATGAGCGGGCTTTCCAGAAACGGCCGGAGAAACCGATGTTGGCATAGAATCTCATTTCCCGATTACGGTACATGTTGAAGACTCCTGACTTCAATACATATTCGGAGAAGGTCTCATCCTCGGTGCTGAAATTTGTATTATCATATGTTCCGTCTTCTTTGTATGGCTTTGCATCTTCGGGATAGTTGTCTGTTCCGTCATTCATATAGAACATGTTGACCATCTTTTGTGTTACGCCCATCCCATTGTATCCGTCCATCGAATGTGGAAAAGATTCTCTAATGCATAGATTACCGGTCGTTCTTCCCCATATGAACTCCTTGTTTTTTCTGCCATCTGTTTCGCCATTGAACATATAGCTGTAAGATTTAAGCGGGTCAATACCGCCTACTCCGTTGGGAAACGCCTGATTCTCGTTGGTTGGAGGTACAAAAGAGTCTTTATCTGCAGGGACAGTATGCAGTTCATAACGCCCCATGTCCATGACTCTTTCGCAAGCTGCTGCGGCTACCGCCCATTTACGATCGTCGTATTGCTGGGAAATGTAGAACACTCCGTCACTGCTCCGTTTCCAGTTCCCGAAGTATGTTTGTCCGCGGCCATTGTATAATGGGCTAGCCTGTATCAATCTTAACCGTGCAATCAGTGCGTAAGCCGCTCCCTTGGTGGGACGGCCGAAGCTGCTGTTCGGTTGAGTCTCTGGCAGATATTGTGCCGCCAACTCAAATTGTTCGCAAGCATAGTCTACTGATTCGTCATACGTCGCACGTACGTTTGCATAGGCTTCCGGCTGCTCGTTGGAGGGATATACCTGATCTCCTACAAGGATGACAGGACCGAAATCCATGATGAGATGGTAGTATGCGTAGGCTCTCATAAAATAGGTGTATGCCCAGATGTCCGGTTTTTCCAGATTGCTCATATCGGTCACTTCATCCATACGTGAGAGGATAATGTTTGCCTTACGGATGATTTTGTACATCGTGTCCCATTGATAAATAGATTTTTTCTTTTTAGCATCTTTATTGGTGATGTTTTCTTCGTTAATGGCTCCCGTGACGTATGCCATACCAGTATAGGTTTCTGCATTAAAAGTTTCAAAAGCCTCATCGGTAGCTAACGGTCCTGCTGTCGCCGGACTATTGAGAAAGTCTCCTTCATCGGGAAACATGGATGCTACGTTCCACATATATCTTTCCAAGTATTCTTTACGGGAGAAGATGGAGTCATATTTCATTGTATCGTCAAACCACTTGTCTACATCCAGATAATTACAGGAAGAGATAGAAAAGACGGACAACAATAGAATTGAATGCAATATTAGTTTTCTCATATAATTCATTTTTTGATAGTTAGAATTTGATGTATGCCTGCAAAGTCACGCTGGCAGGAATTGGATAACGCCGTCCGTTGTATAATGCTTGTTCCGGATCGCAGATATCAATCTTATCCCATACGCAAAGATTGTTGCCTACGAGTGAAAGGTCGATAGAATTGATTCCCAAATTCTTTATAGTCTTGGGTACATTTACACTATAATTGATGTTTACTTCTGATAGCCGCAGGTATTTTGCATTGTTTTTCCAAAAACTGGATGTCTGGGAATTGTTTTCCAAATTTCCGTATGACATGCGAGGGAATCGGGCATTAGGATTTTCTGACAAAGATGGATCTAGCCCCATCTTCTCAGCATATTCACGGGAAATCCAACGATTGGCAGGGTTTTTGACTATGCTCAGTACATTACCAGTCTGTTTGCCATAGAATGGAATGTAGCCTTCGTCATATAGAGCGCCGTTTGAAGCTGGTACCCCCACATGATAAACATCGGTATTTCCGGTTCCCTTGAATAGTACGGCAGCCGACAGTCTCTTATATCTGAATTCAACTCCGAATCCATACATGAAGCGTGGAGTACTGCTGAATGACAAAGGTACTTTGTCATCCCCGTTTACAACACCGTCTCCATTGACATCCTTGTATTTAATATCTCCGGGCAGATAGCTACCGAAAGTCTGTTTAGGACTATTAGCGATATCCTCGTCATCTTTGAACAATCCTAATGCGATCAGTCCTTTTTGGTATCCATAAGGACGTCCGGTGGCAGAATTATATTCATATTTGGTATCTGCCTCTTCAAAATAATTCACCCTGTTATTACTAAGGGTAAAATTTCCTCGGAATGTTACCGACATATCTTTGCCAATATTCTGTATATAGGTCACGTTTCCGTCCGAACCATAACTTTTCATGCTGCCTACATTGCCAAATGGCATGCTGACAAGGCCGATATACTCTGGAACTTGTTGGCGTTGCTGGAAGATGCCATCACGGATGTCTTTGAAGAAATCGATCACGAAACTCAGTTTGCTGTTGAATAATTCGCCTTCGATACCTACATCTATCTTTTTCGCTTTTTCCCATTTCAGATTGTCGGCTCCCATTTGATTTTCAGTGATTCCGGCTTCATTGTATCCCCAGCCTTTTTCGGCAGACTCATTGATAATCGTCAGATAGGGGAAACGTTTGTCTGAAATACGGTCGTTACCTACGATACCATACGAAGCTCTGATTTTGAGAAAATTCAGCCAAGGAAGCTTTTCTTGCATGAATTCATATTGGGTAGGCACCCAACCACCGGATATGGCCGGAAAGAACCCAAAGCGTTTACCTTTCTCAAAGTTTTCTGAACCGGTATATCCTATGTTGAAATCGAGCAGATATGTATCTCTGAACCCATAACTGACTTTTCCAGACAAACCCTGATATCTTAAAGGAATAGCAGCCATACCGTCCTTATTTAAATCTTTTGTGTTTTTGCTATCACTCATTTCATAATGTATAAGAGCGGAAATACGGTGTTCATCGTTCAGCATAGCTTTCCAGGTTAGATTTGCCTGAAGAAAGTATTTCCGGTACTGGCTGTCTCTGTTTTTAGTATATTTTGTTCCTTCTTTCTTTATAGTGTGTATAAGTTCCAGATTTCCGTTCTCATCCCTGCGTTCCGCCCAATACATGTCGGGCTTGACAGAACGTGTCTCTTCAAAATAAGAGCTGTTGCTGTAGGCCCCCTGAATGTTAAGAGCCAGATTTCTCAGTAGAAAACTGAAATCTTGCTGTAAGCGTATTGTATAGGTACCAGAGTAAGTATTGATGTTTTTCAAACCTGTATAATTCAACATGGCATAGGGTGAGTACACATCTTTTGCGCCCGATTTGTAGGTGGGCAGTTCTCCTGTAGAATAACGGACAGGAATAGTGAGAGGAGTCAGTTTGGCTTGGGCATCCCATAATTGGTCGGTTGATGCTCCTTGCCCGGGTAGTGCTTGTGAGGATAGGTAGATATCCGAACCGAAATAAAGTTCGGTTGTCTTGGTCAGGTTGAAGTCTACGTTCAGACGCATTCCGTAAGTGTTGTAGTGCACATCCTTGATGTACTTGCTGTTTTCGTCTTGCTTGTAGATTGCCGATTCATTTGACATATTCATACTGACAAAATAACGGGCGATACTACCACCTCCTCTGGCACTAGCGTAATATGTTTGCTGAAGCGAGGTTCTTTTCAGAATTTCATCCTGCCAGTTTACATCCGGATAAAAGTCGGGATCCAGATGATACTGAATGGCTTTCAGTTCAATGTCATCATAAATAGGCTGTGCTCCACGCATGGCACTTGCTTCATTGGCTAACACAGCGTAGTCGTATGCACGTAAATATTCGGGAAGCTTAGTGAGATAGGAGATTTTGACATTAGCACGAACGTTTACTTCCATCTTGTCGGATGTCCCATGCTTGGTAGTCACCAGTACGACTCCATTCGCACCGCGTACACCGTATACGGCAGTTGCGGAAGCGTCCTTCAATACGGAGAAACTTTCGATATCGGCGGGGTCGATGCTGTTCAAGTCACCTTCGAGCCCGTCGATAAGTACAAGTGCACTCGAGCTTGCTCCAAACGTACCAATACCACGAATCCAGAATTCAGACATGTTAGAGCCCGGTTCACCGCTGGACTGTACGGAGATAATACCGGGTACACGACCACCGAGCATATTAGTTAGGGAAGTGGCTGGTGTCTGTATCTGTGATATATCCACATTGGTGACAGCTCCGGTCAGGTTGACCTTCTTTTCTTTTGTTCCCATACCGGTGATGACAACTTCATCCATTTGTTGTGAATCGCTTTTCAGCATAATCCGCAGATTCTTTTCATCTTTCAAAACGATATGTTCCATCTTTTTGTAACCGATAAAAGAGAATATAATCATATCTCCTTTTTGGGCAGATAACTTGAAGGCTCCGTTAATATCGGTGCTGGTACCTACTCCTGCGCGGTCCTTTAGGTATACGCTGACTCCGGGCAGCGACTCATTGCTTTCGTCGAATACATGTCCCGAAATTGTTAATTGTTTCTCCTGCCCCATCATTATTGATGCGTTGCAGAAGAACAGTAATGATAGTAATATGTATTTTTTCATTAGTGTCTTCTTTACATATGATTATTGGGGTTAACGCAGACTCAACTTGCGGACACATCCGGACCCGCAGTCTGAAATATACAAATCTCCTTCGGCAGTCAATCCTACTCCCTTGGGCCAGTTGAAGGTGGCTTCCAGTGGAGTGCCACTTTGGTTACCTTTAACATTTTGTCTGCCTACAACGGTTGTTACCATACCTGTATTCATATCAATTTTGCGTATGGTCTGGGTTCCGGCATCTGCAATGTACATGTTTTTTTGTCCAGATTCGTCTACTATAATGGTCATTTGGTTGTTCCAGTTAAACAAACAGTCTGTCCGATATCCATTAATTACTTGAGTAGTACTCGTATTATCAGCTCTTACATTAAGATGTCCGGCATATATTATTTCTTCAGATTCAGGTTTCGATACATCCTGCATGGTTATAACAGAAGATGCTCCGTAAGAAGTATATAGATGAGTTGGTTCAGTCGGGTCGAACATCATGCTGACAATATAGCTGTTTTCTGTTTCTGGAGTTGTCGAGTTATATACGTCGTTTTTGATGTATTCACATACCATATCTTCCAGTTTAAATCGGAATAATTGTTTGGTTGCCGTACGGCCGTAAAAGTAGCCATCTGTAGTACAATAAGCTATACAAGCTGTAGAGTTGTAGTCAATTTGTTTGGCAGGAGGGTCTTGTGGTTTCAAGTAACGTCGCTTAACTTTCCAGTCGTTGGAAGGATCAATCTCATAAATGACGTTTTTTTGTGTACCTACGGCGTACAGTTTCTCGGTTACATTGTGATACATTACATCATTAACCATTTCTGATATGATTTTCTTTGATTGGTTTTTTTTCTCACTGATTAACGCAAGACCTCCATTATTTCCAAATGAAGAATAACATGAATAATAATTCCCTTCTGGATCGCAGCATCCTACTTTTAATCGCCAAGCTTCAAAGGTTGTACTGGCAAGATCTCCGCCAATATTATATCCACTACCTGTTTTACCACATACATTTTCTACTGTAAAACGGGAGATGTAGCGGAATTTGTTGTCGAAAGTAAGAGAATCATTTCCTTTTACTACGGAAATGATACAGGTATCTCCCGGTAATTTAGGTGCATAGACCATCAGAATATTCCCGGATGCTTGTGAGATGTAACCTTTCTTTTTATTAAAGTAGACTGATAATTTAGAAGCATCTGTTCCTAGATTTTCACCTTCTATTATAATTTTGGAGGAAAGATATCCTGAATCCGGATAAAAAGTGGTTAGTTTTAGAGGTCCATTATAATTTCCGCCTGATTTATCGTCATCCGAACAGGCAAACTGCGTTATGAGGGATAATCCCATAACTATTGGCAGTAACGTTTGTGTGATTTTCTTTTTCATAAATAGTATTTAAATGTTAATACTCCTCGGCAAGGGGAGAGATTTAAGTTGCTAAATGTATACTTGGAGTAAACAGAGAACTCTCGCTTGGCGAGATCTCTGGGTGGAGTCCTAGGATGTGTTTTCCATGAAATTGATATTAGTTAAACTATTAAGGTTATTTCAAACTATTGTCTGTATAGGCAATCTTTCATTGTGTTTTCCTTGATATAGGATTTCGCTTCGTTGTATACATGATTAATTTTAATCATGTATTTTCTGTAATGTTGTGTGTACATTAAATAGTTTAATATTTATTTCTCCATAGGCATTATTGTTATTTTATTTATACTAAAAGGCTAACATATTATATCTTTTTTTTCTGCAATGCCGAACTGTGCTGTTTTGTTTCTATAAAAAATACAAATTAGATTATAGTTCTTGTGGAACTTGATATAATTATATGGAGAATAGCTAAATAGTAGTCTATGAGTTGCTTATGAATAAGAATGACTTTTATTATATTTTGAGTACTAATATAGAGACTCAAATTGTATTATTTTGATGAGTATTCGTTGGAAAAAACATTTTATTAGGAGGAAAATAAAGAAAAAATGGGGTTATTATATCATTCTTAAAAAAATAGTTTTATATTTGCACAGACATAAATATGATATTGGTGAATACAAACAGTATTGGATTTATTAAAAGACAGAGTTAACCAAGTTCCACAAGAACTTATTTGAAATCTTCAAGTAATAGCATCGAAAGTTTATCCTTTTCTTTATTCCGTCATGAATTAAAGCATCTATAAAACGTGAAGTAGTGAATCATTATCAGATTCCTACAAGGGACTTTTATTCTCACCGCAATGAGAAGTTTTTCTCATTGCAATGAGAAAATATTCTCAAAGGCATGAGTATTTTTTCTCATTATGGTGAGAATTTTTTCTCAAAGGCATGAGAACATGTTGAGAATATAATGATCTGTATCTATTTGTATATTAACTTAATAATAGTAGTATGCTTTCCGTTTTATACTACTGTTTAAATGGTTGCAAAAAACGCTTTATCCCTAAATTATATATATTCACTTGTTTGTATGGAAAGGTATGCTTGTCTCTTTAAGAATAGAAAGTGTGTATAGTACAACTTTATTTTTCTATTCATATAGAGACTGTTCATAAATGACCAGTTGAAACTGAAATCTTAGGGTTTTATGTGTGAGTTTGGGTAAACATAATCATTGTTTTCATCGTTATAGCCTATAAATATAATGGATTTATAATATGAAAGGGTTATTGTTAATTGGGATTTTTATGTTTTATTCTATTTCCAGTGTTTGGGGACAGGATGTAATAAAACAATATGCAGGAACAGCAATGCTATATCCTGTTCAGGAAGATTCATTCCATCTTTCTACTAGTGATATGGTGCCATTTTATATCAACCATTTGGGAAGACATGGAGCCCGGTTCCCAACTTCAGGGAAGGCACTGGATAAGGCTAAAGAAGCACTTATACTGGGGCAACAGGAAAACAGACTAACAACTGATGGGAAAATATTACTCTCTACATTACAGCATTTATCTGATAGTTTTGAGGGACAGTGGGGAAAACTGTCAGTGTTGGGAGAGTTGGAACAAAAGGGAATTGCCGGACGTATGATGAGACATTATCCTCTATTATTCAGTAATTCGGTTAAAGTCGAGGCTATAGCAACCTATGTTCCTCGGTGTATAAATAGTATGGATGCATTTCTTACTCGTTTGATGCAGGATAATCCTTCTTTACGTATACAACGAAATGAGGGGAGGCAATACGATGATATTCTCCGCTTTTTTGATTTAAACAAATCTTATGTAAATTATAAGAATAATGGTGATTGGCTTTCTATATATGAAGCATTTGTACGGAATAAAATATCTTCTGCTTCTATCATGAAGAAATTTTTTATTGAACCGGAACGAGAGACCGATGAAGAAGCGGAAGAGGTTGTTATGGCTTTGTTTTCCATAGCTGCCATACTTCCTGATACAGGTCTATTGACGAATTTAGACGACCTTTTCACAATGGAAGAATGGCGTAGCTATTGGCAAACTCAGAATTTGAGACAATATATGAGTAAAAGCTCCGCACCTGTCGGAAGGATGTTGCCTGTTGCCATTTCATGGCCTTTGTTATCAGATTTCATTTATACTACTGATGAAGTAATAAAAGGCAAGTCTGATAATGCTGCGAACTTTCGTTTTGCTCATGCGGAAACGGTGATCCCTTTTGTGGCATTGATGGGCATAGAGAATACGGATGTTCAAATTTCCAATCCTGATTCAGTTTCCCGATATTGGAAAGATTATGAGATATCTCCAATGGCTGCTAATGTACAATGGATTTTCTACCATGATAAAGCCCGTGGGGTATGGGTTAAGATTCTTTTGAATGAAAAAGAAGCGAAACTCCCCATTGCAACTTCTCGTTTTCCCTATTATCCCTGGGAAACCGTTTGCGCATATTTTAAAGAACGAATAGAAATGGCAAAAAGGATACTTGTCAAAAACTAATTTGAATCTATTTCTTGTCAGCTATTTCAAAGGGAACGCGTACCGAAACCCCTTTCTTCATCAGATTAGTTAGGTTGGGGTAGAGACGTTGTTTGAATGATTCCCAATTACGGAATTTCATTTGTGTCCATCCGGCTTCTGCCAATGCGAAAGCGCGGGGATATGCCATATAAGTTGCCCGGTTAATGTCTCGTATCGCTTCTCCCCATAAAGTTCCCATAACTCCGGTGATATGAGCCTGATCTTCGGCAGGCACGCCATATCCCGGGTCGAATTGATACGACTTTTCCAAAGTAGTAACGGGCATACCCCAATTGTTGAACTCGGGAAAATCTCCTTTCAGTTGCGGATAATCCAGATAAGCGTACTCACCTGGTGCCATGATAAGCGGATTACCGTGTTTTCGGGTAAGTTCAAGACAGGTAGGTGTCAATCCTCCACGCCAGCTTACTAAAGTTACGTTCTTGGGATAAGGAAAGAGATAGTCGTTGGCAGGCGGATAAATATTGTCCAGTTCGCACCAAAGTATAGGAGTCTTATTGTTCTCTTGGACGAAAGAAAGCATACGGCTGAAAAAAGGAATCATGAGCTGTGAAGCTTTCTGATAACCTAGCTCTTTCATCATGGCCTGGCAACGGCTACATTGGGTCCAGTTCTTTTCTATCACAGCTTCGTCGCCTCCTAAATGTATATAATCGGATGGGAACAAGGAAGATATTTCTTTGATGATATCCTGATATACGGAATACACTTTCTCATTGTTCGCGCAAAGCATTAGATCTGTAGTTTTGCCTACTATCTTAGGTAGCGTATCGGTGTGTGTACATCCCAATTCGGGATAGGCGGCTAGTATAGCTACTGTATGTCCGGGGATATCCAGTTCGGGAATGACTTCGATATTCCGTTGGGCGGCATATTGAATGATTTCGGCAAGCTGCTCTTGCGTATAATAATCTTTGCCGACTAATTTAGGATGTTTTTTTATTTCGACTCTCCATCCCTGGTCGTCTGTCAAGTGCAACTGGAGTATGTTGTATTTGTAACGTGCCATCTGGTCAATGAAGAACTTCACATCATTTACCGGAAGGAAATGACGGGCAGGGTCGAGCATCAATGCCCGATGAGGGAAGCGGGGTGCATCATCAATGCGGATTGGAGAAATCTCCTTGTGTGCAGTGGCGCACGCGTCACCTAATAGAAGCTGATCCATCGTCATGACTCCATAATAGACCGCTCCTGCGGTAGCTCCGCTGATAGTGATCCCTTTGGAGGTTATTTTGATACGATAATGCTCTTTTCCTTCCATTGCAGGATCAACCAGCAAACGGATGTCCGCACGGCCGGATTCGGATGCAAGTGGAACCTTTGCCTGCATCCTGTCTTGTAATATCGTTTGCAGCGTCTTTGCTGTAAACTGCAATTCCGGCTGATTCAAATAGATAGCCGTCTTTCCGGAACGGACGGTAAAAGGTTTCCCTTTTACCGGTGTGATCTGATTGGGCATGGGCAACAAAGCCGAAGTATTATTCTGGGCAACCAGATATCCGGCTAAGAAAAGCAAACAAAGGCAAGTATAAATTTTCATGGTCGATATTGGGGGTAAATGTGTTCATCTGAATGAAATAGATTCAGTGCTATTGTCTGATTTGGGTTAATCCATTCTCTTTGTCATATTTAAGTTGATAGCTACGTCCTTTTGCAGTCTTGAAAGAGATTGTTTTACCGGCATATTTTACGGTACAATTTTCTCCCGCCTTGGATAGAAGGGTGGCTTCTTGCAAGAGCCCGTCTTTCCATATCATATCTATCTCGAAATTTCCTTTGGCGCATACACCTTGAATCGAACCGTCTTTCCAGGCATCCGGCAATGCAGGCAGCAGTTGGATGAATCCCATGTGGCTCTGCAACAGCATTTCTGTGATACCTGCTGTGCCACCGAAGTTTCCATCTATTTGAAAAGGTGGGTGTGTATCCCAAAGGTTATCTACTGTTCCGTTTTTCAACAGATTACCAAAGAGGGTATAGGCGTGATTTCCATCCTGCAGGCGTGCCCATTGGTTCAACTTCCATCCCATACTCCAGCCGGTAGCACCGTCGCCACGATGCACCAATACAACTTTGGCAGCTTCTGCCAGTTCGGGAGTAGTGATAGGAGAAACAGTGTGTCCGGGATGCAGACCGAAGAGATGATTTACATGGCGATGTTCGTCTTTCGGATCGTCGATATCGGTTGACCATTCCAGTAACTGACCATAACGACCTATTTTATAAGGAACGAGATTGGCAAGCACATGTTCCCATTGTTTGCGTTCTTTTTTGTCTATTCCCAACTCTTTGCTCGCTTGGATGGCATCCAGCAGGATTTCACGGACAACTGCATGCACAAATGTAGCTCCCTGATCGACAGGCCCGTGTTCCGGTGAAGTAGAGGGGGCAGCCGTATACGTTCCGTCCGGTTTATGCCAGAGATAGTCAACAGTAAAGTTGGCACTGCTCTTAATCAGTTCATATCCTGTTTCTTTCAGGAATTTCAGGTCTTTGGTATAGTCATAATATTCCCAGACGTGAGTTGCCAGCCAGGGGCCTGCCATCGGATTAAAGTTCCAGGACATGTCCTGACTTTCTAATGGGGTGGTAAAGCCGAAGATGTTGGCGGAAATAGATGCTGTCCATCCTCTTGCGCCAAAATAAGACTGAGCGGTCTTTTCTCCCGGTTTCACTAAGGTACGGATGAAATCGATTAACGGAAGCATACATTCATCCAGGTTTGTAGAGCAGGCTGGCCAGTAGTTCATTTGGATATTAATGTTATTATGATAATCCACACGCCAAGGACCGTCTATGTTGTTATGCCAGATGCCTTGCAGATTGGCAGGCATATTTCCCGGTCGGGAACTGGCTATCAACAGATAGCGTCCGAACTGGTAATAGAGTTTCTCCAAGTAGTAGTCAGGTTGTCCTTTCCGATAGTTTTTCAGTCGTTGGGCAGTGGGCAGATTGGCTGTTTTCACTGTAGGATTCAACTCAAGTTTCACCCGGTTGAACAAAGAAGCGTAGTCTTTGTAGTGTTCGTTCAGTAAGTTGGCATATCCTTTGGCTACGGCATCCTTCATCCATTGCTGTGTTGTTTCAAGCGGGTTAACGCCGACATATGTTTTAGGATCGGTGAAGTCCGGTGCGAAATTCATTTTATAATCGGTATCCGCAGTGACATAAAATATAACTTCGTCTGCTTCCTTCACTGTAATCCGCCCGTCTGCGTTGTTTAGGCTTCCTCCTTTTACTGTGGCCTGAATACGTACTGCATATTTCATTCCGTTATTGTCAAGGGAGGCTGTATAAACAAGGGCATTATTACCGTCGGTAGAGAACTGTCCGGTAGATACCGGGTTGGGTGCATATCTGAAAGTGAGATTCTGTTTGCCCGGTTGGTCGGCACTGAAACGCATCACCATCACATTGGCAGGATAAGAAATAAAATAGTTACGCTGATATGCTACGTCATCTTTTTTGAACTGAACCACCGCCATTGCCGAATCCAGTGATAAGATACGTTTGTAGTCGCTCATGCCTATTGTGCTTAATCCCGTTTCTACATAGAATTCTCCCATTGTAGTGAAGTTACCAAATCGGAAAGGCTTTTCTCTGGAAAATTCATAAGGGACTTCACTGTTGAAATTCTCGCGTGTCAGTTTTTCCGCTTTTTTCTGGTCTCCTTCTACGAACGCTTTACGTATTTCGTCCAGGATATGGGCGGACTGTTTGTTCACATTCCAATAGTAATCTGCTCCTTTGGCTGTATTAGGGCCGCCACGCCAGAGTGTTTTCTCATTAAAAGTAATGCGTTCTGCTTCTACTGAACCCAAAATATTAGCACCGATGCTTCCATTGCCGATGGGCAATGACTGTGATTCCCAACTGGCATCCTGTTGGGCACTGTGCCAGACTTCTTTTCCTTGCAGTGTATTGGGAGAATCAAACCAGATAGAAAGTCCTTTGGTGTAATCCGTACTTTCTGCATGGCCTGTAAAAATCGTAAATAAGGCACAAAATAGGAGCGAGTGTTTCTTTTTCATTATCGTGGCGTGTTTTTTATTAGATAAAATATATATTATTAATCTATGTGTATCACAGCTTTTTAGAAGATGATGGTGCAAAAATAACAAAAAAACAGCTATATACAAACAATATGTTATGTAAACAGAAAAAAGACTGTTCGCTTCAAAAGGAACAGTCTTTTTCTATAACCTGGTATTAAAAAGGTTATTGTTCCCTGATTTTATTCTTTTCCGCTTTGATCCGGATTTTGTTTCAGATAATAATTAATTCTTTCGGTCCAAGGTTTGTTTTCGAGTGGGAAGACATTACACTGTTCTGCCCATTTATTCCATTTAACTTCTAGTTTCTTCACAATCTTTGGATATTGGGCGGACAAATCTTTGGTTTCGAACGGATCTATCGATAAGTCGATTAGCTCCCATGGTTCATTCCGGCTGCCCCGTACCAGTTTCCAATGGTCGGAAATAATGGCGCAGGAACTTTGATGCTCAAAGTATAATTCTCTGGGCTTTATCTTTTTTCCATGAATTGAAGGGAGTAAGCTCTTGCCGGGCAAATTCTCTTTGAATTCTGACGGATAAGTGGCTGTGGCAATATCCATGCAGGTAGGCAGTATGTCTATAATGTGGGCAGGTTGTCTGCAAATCTGACCTTTCATCTTGTTTTTTCCGGCATCGCCATAAGATAAGATAAAAGGGGTACTTGTGCCTCCCTGAAAACATTGTGACTTATAGCTTCTATAAGGAGTATTGCTCAAATCAGCCATAAGCTGCCCCAGATATCCGCCTTCCTTGGTTGCACCGTTATCGCTTAAGAAGATAAATACGGTATTGTCCAGTATCCCTTTCTCCTTGATGGTTTCCACCAGTTCACCGATTCCGCTATCCACAATTTCGATCATGGCGGCATAGGTTGCCATATCGGTAATCCACTGTTCCTGTTGCTTTGGGGTAAGCGTTCCCCAGGAGGGACGTTTCCCGCCAAATTCTTTTTGGTAGACAGGATAATCCATCTCGTCCGAAATGAACTTCAACTCCTTTAACCTGTCGAAACGTTGTTTGCGCAACACGTCATATCCCACTTTATATCGGTCTCTGCATTTTTCTACACGATCGGCAGGAGCCTGGAGGGGTAAGTGAGGGGCATAGTGAGCTACGTACATAAACATCGGTTTGTCTGTAGGGTGTTGCTTGACAAAACTGACGGCGGAATCGGTGATGGCAGTGGTATAGTAATAGTCATCGGGGAATTCAGTGATTCGGGTCAGATTGCTGTATACCGGTGTCGGTTTATAATAACTGCCTCCTCCGCTCAGGCAACCGTAATATTTGTCAAATCCCCGTTGGGCCGGATAGCTGCCGTTGGGAGCATCAAAAGCTCCGTCCACTGTGACATGCCATTTACCGCTCATATATGTGCTGTAGCCATTCGCTTTCATCACCTCGGCAATGGTGGGGATGTTTTTCGTAATTTGTCCTCTGTATCCGGGGCGGTGTTCATCTACTGCCGTCATCCATCCCATGCCGGCTTCGTGCTGATAATGCCCTGTCAGCAAAGCAGCACGGCTGGGGCAGCTTCTTCCTGTATTTTTGAACAGGCTGAAGCGTACCCCGTTTTCTGCCAGACGATCTATGTTGGGAGTCTGGATTTCACTTCCGTAGCAACCCAGATCGGAGAATCCCATGTCGTCACATAAAATCAATACAATATTGGGAGGAGTATTTACCTGTGCATCTGTACTGGCGAAACTCGCTCCTAATAAAAATGAAGTATATACTATTCTATTTATCATAACTGTATTTTAATAAGTTTGTGTTTTTCTGTTTATAGATAGAACCGTGCGCATTATTCAAAGTCACTCTGTTGCTTTTCTACTTCTTTCAGTTTCAGGCGGTTCAGTTCCTGTTGCAATTCAAGTACACGCTTTTCGCAATTGGATGAGGCGGCATTCACCTTATTTCCGGCATCTTTGCTTGCGGATTGTGCTTGTGTCAGTTCTTCTTTGTCTGCTACCAGCGTATGTTCCGAAGGAAAAGTAGGAATAATCAGTTCTGCCGGAACCGGCGTATGTTTGCCTTGCCATACCACCGATGCGCGGATTTTGATTTCTCCCGGTGTGGTGGTAGATCTTACCAGCACCGGAGCAGTTCCCCAAAGTACCGGACGTGGATTGGTGAATGTTTCTTCGTCGGCAACCAGTTGGCCCTGTCCTTCGATTTCGAACTTTATTTCATAATTATTCAAACGCTTGATGTTTCCGTTTTCATCTGCGATGGCTGCAATGACCGTCACGATGTCCGATCCGTCCGCTTTCATCTGCACTTTCTCGTCATCTGCCCAGAGCAACAGTTTTGACGGGCGGCGTGTAGGCGTTACTTTGTGTGTCGCAACCACTTTCCCGTCCATTAATCCTTCTGCCAGAAGGTAAGAATCTGCCTGTTTCTTTTGGCGTGACAGCTTTTTATCATACATGACATCAAATACATCTTTGAATGTGATGACGGGTGAAGGCATTCCGGCTTCATTTGCCGGCTTATGATAAGTATACTCTTTGCCTCCCTTGCAATAGGTGAGGCGAACTTCGTCGCAGTTGCTATATATCGTTACATCTTTCGGAGAGAAAGGAGTCATGGCATTAGCTATGTAAATCATCGGTCCGTTATCTGCGATCAATTCCTTGTTGGGTTCGGCAGGACGCTGGGAACAGAACATATAATAAGATAGCTTCGGTTGTCGGAAGGCATCCATGATACCTCCGTAGAACGGATCTGGATGATAGCCTCTCTGATGATCGAACGAGTGCCACAGGCAACCGCCCATATGTTGTCTGGTAGTTCTGTATAGTCCATCATAACTGGTGAGTTGGTAATCGTTTTTGGCATATCCCTGTGCCTGAATCAGCATCGGTACTTCTCCCCAGCTACGATTGACCCGGCTTGGTGAGTTGTGAGAGTTCCAGTCATCCACATTATCTCCCCATTCGCGGGTGAAATAACTGATTTTCGGGTCCAGATTTTCAGTATTAAAGGCTCCGCCACCTCCGTTCATCGGATGGGTAAAGTGTATCGGGAAGTATTCGTGTCCGCGTGCTGTTACATCACATCCGGCATAACAATATGGATACGGATATTCTTCATTGAGAATGTCTACTACATTTTTAGCAAAATCCGCCGGATACCATGTTTCGTTCAGAATCGGCTCCCACATCCATACACTGGGGTGGTTGCGGTCACGGCGAACCATATTGCGGATATCACTATACACTCTTTGAGCAAAGATCGGTTGATCATTCCAGAATTGCCATCCCGGTGTGTTGACAATAACAAACAGTCCTAATTCATCACAAGCATCCATAAACGCCGGATCTTGCGGATAGTGGGCGTTGCGGATAACACGCATTCCGGCATCACGCAACTTCTTCGCGTCCCGCCAATGAAGGCTGTTGGGTAAGGCGTTGCCTATCACTGCAAAATCCTGATGACGGTTGGCTCCCATCAGAGGATAGGGATAAGGTTTGCCATTCAGCCAGAATCCGTCTTTTCCTTTAAATTCAATGCTGCGAATACCGATGCGGCGGTAATATCCGTCAATGGTGTTACCGGCTTTATCCTTTATATAAATGTGTAGTTTGTAAAGGTAGGGGCTGTCGGGTGACCATAAATGAGGTGTTTCTACAGTCACTTTGCAGGAAATTTGTTTTGCAAGCCCCTTGCTTACCGACAAACCGGCCTCCTTAGAGAGAACACGTTTGCCGTCGCGGTCATAGAGTTCATAGAGTATTTTACCACCGAAGGACTTTCTGGAAGTGTTGCGTATATGTGCATCCAGTTTCAACTGTGCGGATTGCTCGGAAACTTTGTCGAAAGAGACAAACAATCCGCCTCCGGCTGTCTCGTTCTCATAATTCGGATCGGTGATGAATACCTTGTTGTGAACTATCATCCAGCAATCCCGGTAAATTCCTCCGAAGTATGCAAAATCCAGTGCATCTTGCGGTTTGCCGGGAGGGTAGGAGGGATCGTCACTGTTGTCTGCCCATACAGTGATTACATTGTCTTCTCCATACTTCAGACTGGAAGTGACATCTACGATGACAGGCAGAAAACCACCGAAATGCTCTTTCAGCAACTTTCCGTTCACCCATATTTTTGACTTTCCCATAATGGCTTCGAAGTGGAGGAATTGTTGTTTCCCTTTCCAACTCTCTTCGGGAGTGAAGTGTTTGCGATACCAGATTTCACCCTGATAGTTGATGCATCCGCTCGCTTCAGTGGGGAGATATTCTATGCCGTCGGGCAATGATACGATGTTCCAGTCTTTGTCATTGAACCCCGGCTGTTCCGCTCCTTTGATATTGCCTTTATAAAATCGCCAGGCAGGATTCATGTTATACACTGTGCGGCCTGTGTTGGAAAGCTGATAAAAGCCGGCTGTGGAGTAAGATGGCTGGTAAGTGTCGGCGTTAGCTACCAGTGTCCCAGCCAATAACAGACCACTGAGTAAGATTTTCCACCATGTTGAAGTACTTTTCATAATTCTTAGATTTGCTTGATTGATCTATCTTTATATATTAATGTCAGACTGTTTTGTTTCGCATTAGAATTTCGTTCGGGCAAGGTACAAATTTCCCGATAGTTTGAAGCATAGGACGCCGAGCTTTATTTTTTATTAAACATTAGCCCGGTTCGTCCTACACTTTTTTACCATATCCAAGATGGCTTTATCTATTTTATTTAATACCTATCGGCCCTTCATTGGCTTGAATCGGCCATCCTGGATTCTGGTAAATAATAGAAGTATTCAGATCGTTAGGATTTGAGGCCGTAATTCTGAAGTGCGTGATAGCGATAGGATTCAGATAATGCGCTTCACACCATGTGTATCCTGCATCATACATCAGATTGTTTGTCTTCACAGCGCGGTAAGGACATAGATATTTACCGCTATTAGCATAGCTTGATACATTAGAGGTCTGTCCTTCCGTTCCTTCCTGTATCAGAAGATTTTTTCCGTCCTGCATGTATTTATCCTTTAAATCGGATTCCCATAAGTTAACTCCTTCGATTACAAATTGCTTAACCTGGTCCAGCGCTCTCCAGCGTTTTAAGTCTAACATGCGCAAACCTTCTGCAAGTAGCTCACAACGCCGTTCACGGCGGATGTTGTATAGTAGAGGAGAGACTGTTTTACCTGCCGAATATACGGCCCAGTCCAGTTCTTTGGACAGATCGGTATTGTTCACGGTCACTGTATAGTCTCTTGGCAATCCGGCTCTTTCGCGGAGATCTCCCCAATATCCTGCTGCCTCCGAACCAATGGAAGTTCCATTATGCTCCATACAGTCAGCCTCGATGTAATTGAGATAAGCCTCGGCTACGCGGTATACCGGACACCCTTCAATCGCTGTGTTGCCATCCCGGTACCAGTTTCCTGACAATCCTTTACGTACCTGATAGCCTGTTACGCATCTCTTTTCCGTTATATCCAGAAGTTGCGGAACCTCCGGAAGCAAATCGGGAGTACCATTCATTACATTCGGGCTGAGAGTCTCACCCGATGTCATCAGGAATAGTTGTAGGCGTAGATCTCTGTTTTTGCGTACATCCGATAATGACTCGTCCCCTTTATACTGGTCGGTTGCATAGATCGGCTTACCGTCACGGCAGAGGAAACTCTCCACATATTGCCGGGTAAATCCGGTATTTCCACCCACGCGAATATAGAAAGGAGCTGAGTGCACAATCTTATAGTCGAGCAGGTTATACGCACGCCACAATAATATTTCTGAATATCCTTCCAGGCTATTCGCTGAGAACTGAGCAAAATAGGGGTTGCTCATTTTATATTTGTCTTCGTCTGTTTTAACTGTTTCATCCATGCAGTCTTTTGCTGTATTCTGTACCAAGGCTGCATTGCCTATCACTTCTTTGGCTGCTGCTTTGGCCTCCTTCAGAAAAAATGCGATTTCCGTATCGATATTAAAGTCCGCAATGTCTTCTGCCTTTCCCGGCCATCCCGGACCACCCGGTACTAGAGCGGTGCCTTTGTGATAAGTCAGCCAGGAAGCCTCGTACAGGGCTGCTCTGGATTTCAATAACAGAGCTGCATTTTTGGTAATTCGGTTCTTTCCACCGGATATAGTATTGGTCAGCAAGCCGATTGCCAGATCCAGGTCTTCCAGGATAAAACGTGCCACTTTATGGCGGGGTTCCCGTTTACTTGCCTGAATCAGAGATACACTTTCATCCGGCAACGTATTCTTTATAATCGGGAAGTCGCCGAAGGTCTCCAGTTTTGACAAGTAATTCTTGGCGCGCAGGAAATACATTTCACCTATATAATGTTTTATGTTTGTTTCCGAACCTTCTATCTCTCCCTTTTCGAAGCGGGGTACTACTGTTTCGAGGAAGTAATTAGCTTCACGAATGGCAGAGAAATACCATGGATCATTACTTGCAGGATTATCGTATGCTTCCGGAACTTTCCATTGACCGGGAATCCATTTCTTATCATAGTCGGTGGCAGCCTGATTATCAGTCGCATTGTCATTTCTCCAGATTCCGGCATTAAATCCTTCATGCGTTGTGAAGTTGTAATGCTTTACGGCATAGGCGGCCAAGTCATTTTCAGTAAAGAAAAAGTTGTCCGGAGTCACACTGTCCAAAGGTTCCCTGTCCAGAAAATCATTGCAAGAAGCGAGTATAAAGCTTCCCCCTGTCAGCAAAAATAAATATTTAATTATCTTTTTCATACGTCATCAATTAAAAGTTAACACTAAATCCTGTGGAAAAAGTACGGGACAGCGGATAAGTCTTTCCTGAACTGTTCGATCCGTCTTTTGCTCCATAACCGGTATTAATTGTCTCCGGGTCGAATCCTCCGGGCAATCCCGTAAGGGTGAATAAGTTTTCTCCCGAGAAGAAGACTCTCAGGTTGGAGACACCTATTTTACGTGTGATCTGGGCGGGGATGGTATACCCGATCTGTAAATTCTTCAACCGTACATAGGCGGCATTCTGAAGATAGCGGGTTTGCGTCTTTTGATTTTTGGCGAAGTTATCAACTAAGATACGAGGGAAATAAGCATCTTTGTTGGCACTCCAGAAATCATCCCCTTCTTCGCGGAAGAAGTCAAGATGAGAAGTAAAGCAGGCCGATTGCCAGATACCTCCCGTAGCTCCCCAGAACATATTGTCGTTCAGCCAGGCATCACGTTTCGCCACTCCTTGAAAGAATAAGCGTACATCAATGCCTTTCCAGGATGCATTCAGGTCCAGACCAAACCGGAATCGCGGAGAAGAGTTACCGATGACTTTTTTGTCACCCGGGTCATTAAGCGTAGCTCCGTCAGAAATCTTGCCGTCACCATTCAGGTCCCGGTACATGATGTCACCTGCGCCCCATTTGACTCCTAATGCATCCTGTCCGCCATTGGGCAGTGAAGCAAGATGAGCATCCATTTCTTCCTGGCTTTTAGCTATGCCAATGGTTTCGAATCCCCATATATCTCCATTATATTTACCGACATACCACGTGTTTATTTTACCAGTCGTGTTAGGGTATTTGAGGATTTTCTGACGGTCGTCCGAAAGCAACAGGTGCACGCCGTAGTCAAAATCTTTAATGCGGTCCCGCCATCCCAAATCCAATTCAAAACCGGTAGACTGCATATCCGCATTGTTCATTTTGGGTACATTTGCCCCTAAAGTTACAGGAAGTTCGGGAGCTGGTCCTACCATATTGATAGTCTTCCGGTTGAACCAGTCGAAACTTACAGTCAGACGGTTGTTCAGCATACCTAGGTCAAAACCGATGTTCCATGACCGCATGGTTTCCCATCCTAATAGCGCTGAAATCAAATCCGGTGCATTCGCTGTGTTGGGACGGCTGTTGTTAATCAGCCAGTTGGAGTTGGGATCTTGGGCGACAAACTTCATTAACTGGATATACGGATATAGGTTTTCTGTATTCTGATTGCCCAGTTCTCCCCAGGAACCGCGGATCTTTAACGTATTAATGATATGGCTGGCAGGTTCCATGAATGCCTCACGGGCTACGTTCCATCCGGCAGAGAAGGAAGGGAACAAATTCCAGCGTTTGTCTTTTGCAAAACGTGAAGTACCGTCATACCGGAGATTGACTTCCAGTAGATACCGTTCTTTATAATCATAATTGAGTCGGCCGAAGAAACCGGCTGTTGCCCAATGTGTCAGTTTGGACTTATCGATAGTCGATTCACCCGTAGCGGCATTAATACTGGGCACGGATTCTGAAATCAAGTCCAGTTTTGTTGCTTGCAATTGACGCCATTTATTTAATTCTGCCTGAAAGCCTGCCATTACTTTTAGATGATGTGTATCGGCAAATGTTCTGCTATATTCACTGTAGACGTTTGCATTGAAATAATTGGTACGTTCTGCACCTTCTGTAACACTTGATGTTTTCCCATTATCACCTAAATAGGGTTCACCTGCTACATTCATTTGAGTTAATTTTAAATTATCAGTATGAGAAAAGGCGTCTATCACCTTATAATTAATTTCCCCAAAAATAACCCAGTTTTTGATGGGTTCCAATACTATCTGGAACTGTTGGTATAACCAATCTGTTTGGGAATTATTATCACCTCCATAAAGAGTCGGACGGACCAAAGCGAATGGGTAACCATTAGGATCCACTGTTGGCTCCATCGGCCAACGTTTGGCTATATTATGATAAAGAGTATTGTCATCCATCGAAGAAGGCTTGGTATAGTCTTTCCTCATGTATTTCATGCTATAATTCATGCTCAGCCACGGATAAAGCTGTGCGTTAATCTTACTGCTTACCGAATAACGTTGTAATTTATCACGCCGGATGGCCATCATACCTTCCTGTCCCATGTAATTACCTGAAAAATAATATTGAATTTTTTCTGTTCCTCCACTGGCGCTAAGAGAGTGTTCCTGTGAAAATGCCATACCGCCAAACATGACATCATACCAGTCTGTATTCGTATTACCGATCCAGTCCCAGATAGTGGGAGTGTTTCTGTTCGGTTGGGTAGTAGTGGTAATCACTCCCGATGCGTAATCTTTGATAGCCTGAAGACGGGTATCGTCAAACTGCACCGCTGTTTTACCATCATTCAACTGCATTTTGTTGAAATACATGGCATAAGTGTAGGCGTCTGCTACATCCGGCAGATTAATGGCTTCCGACCAGCGGAAACTATTATTATAATTAATGTTGACTTTCCCCGCTTTTCCTTTTTTAGTCGTTATCAACACTACGCCGAATGGCGCACGGGAACCATAGATGGAAGAGGCTGCCGCATCCTTCAATACCGAAATACTTTCAATATCATTGGGGTTCAGCATATTCATATTTCCTTCCATGCCGTCGATCAGAATCAGCGGAGATGCATTGGAACCGTCGCCGATCGTACCGGCTCCACGGATATTCACTTTCATGTCTGCACCGATTTCACCGCCGTTGCCGTCCGAAGCATAAGAAAAATTCATTCCCGGGACTAATCCCTGTAATGCCTGGCTTACATTAGAAACCGGACGTGATAGTAAATCCTCGGCATTTACCGTAGATACCGAACCGGTCAGGTTGACTTTCTTCTGCGTACCGAAACCTACGACAACGATTTCGTCCAGTGTCTTGGTATCCTCTTTCAGAATGACCGACAGACTTTTGCCGGATTGCGCCTTCACGGTCTGAGACATATAGCCTACGTAGGAAACCGTAATCGTCACATTGGCAGATGCTGTATTCAATATGAAATTCCCATCCAGGTCTGTAATCGTACCATTCTGGGTGCCATCTTCCATTACGGTAGCGCCAATGACCGGATCACCAAACATATCCGTCACTTTTCCCTTTATCTGCACGGTTTGCTTAACGGCAGGCGCGTCCGCTATTTGCGTAGATAATATTATTTTCTTATTACGTACGGCATATTTGACATTGGTGTTTTTAAACACTTCATTCAATAAGGTAAATATATTGCTCTGTTCGGTAACTACCGATACCCGGCGGTCTACATCAATATGATGGTCATTGTAGAAAAAGCTAAAATCAGATTGTGCCTCAATTTGTGACAGAACTTCTTTCACAGTCAAGTTTTGTGCTTTCACAGAGATCATAGTACGTTGGGCGTAGCTGTCGTTAGCACATAGAAGCCCAACAAAACAAAAACAGAAAACAAAGAGCAGTTTCATAGACAAAGGAATTTTTTTCCAAACAATAAAAACGGGATTATCCGCCCACAATTGTTGGACATAATTGTTTTTCTTCATATATTTGCATGAATTAAAGTTAAGAAATAATTTTCTCTGTTTGTATTCAAACAGGTTAAAGGCTTTCTCATACAGGCTGGATGCGGGAACATCTGCCTGTATGCTTTTTTTTAAGGCGGTTGGAAGTTTCTCATACGTATTATAATTTTATTGGTTAAACATGAAAGGCTTTAATATATTTCAATCTGCCTCCTTTCTTCACTTTGATTATTTGTCAGTTTCACATTACGCCAGCGTATGTGTGAGGATATTTTAAAATTCTCCAGAATCTCTTCTATATATTGTTCTGTAAACGCTCCGGTAAATGTATATTTGTCAAATTTCGAAGTGTTTACAATAAAATCTACATTATAGCGTTTCTTCAGTATATGCAATGCTGCCTTAAATGGAGTTTTATCAAAAATAACCTTTTGGTCCATCCAGGCAAGCTCCGATTCGCCATTGGTGTTGTATGACAGAATCTGTCCGTCCTTATTATTATAAATCACTTTTTGTCCGGGACACATTAGTATTTTACTTCCCTGTCCGTCTTTCTCATAAACAAATTCGACCTTTCCCTCTACCAAAGTGGTAATCACCTCATCCATCTCATCAAATGCTTCCAGGTTAAAGTGTGTACCCAAAACTTCCACTTTAGATTTTTGGGGAGTCGAAACAATGAATTTATGTTCAGGGTCTTTCGCAACTTCAAAATACGCTTCGCCATTCAGACTCACTTCACGAATGTTACCGGTGAAAATGGAAGGATACTTTAAGACTGAACCGGAGTTTAAGTACACTAAAGTGCTGTCTGGTAATCTGAAAGAAATTATCATTCCGGGTTGTGTCCGGACTTCGAATATCTGGGCATGGACGGGGGCGGTAGATTGGGGTTGGTTAAGCAAAACCAAAATAGTAATAGCCATCGGTATGAGTAAGGCAACAGCTGCACGTTGTATCCAACCCCACCAGGAAATATGATACTTATTCTCTTGCATCCGTCCCTTCACTTTTGATAGCTCCTCATTCATATCCATTTTTTCAGTAATCTGTTGCGTGTCAGTCATAAGAAGAAGTGTGTAAATGTCCATGGCCTTCTTTTTATTTTCATCTGACAATTTGATCCAGGCTTCTATTTCCTGAATTTCGTCTGCTGTTGCTTTACCATCATAATAGCTGATCAGCAAGTCTTCTATAGTTGAATGATGCATTTCCATGATAAATTTATTAAAGAGACAAGCGGGAAAATAAAACTACTAAGGTTATTTAAATAATTAACATTAATAAACTTTATGGTTAATAACTGTGTTATTTTACGCTTATTTAAAATATAAGCATTATCATTGCAGCCATGGAATACAGCAATGAAGATGCGTACTTATTGATGGCACTAAGGAGAGGGGAGATGATCGCTTTTGATAGTATATTTAAAAAATACTACCCGATTCTTTGTGCGTATGGAAATAGGTTTGTAGACTATGAAGAGTCGAAAGAAATAGCGGGTGACGCTATTTTATGGCTGTGGGAACATCGTGAAACACTTCAGGTTGAAACTTCCTTAGGCAGATATTTACTCAAATCGGTTTACCATAGATCACTTAACTGCATCAAGCAAAAACAGCTGAAGAATCATGCTGATACTATGTATTATGAGGAGATGGAAAAGCTGATACATGACGCAGAGACTTACCAGTTCCAAGAGCTTTCAAAAAGAGTGAAAGAAGCTATAGATGCATTGCCTGCTTCCTATAGGGAGGCTTTTGTTATGCATCGTTTTACTAAAAAGAGCTATAAGGAAATAGCTGAGAGTTCCGGGGTTTCAGTAAAAACAATTGCTTATCGTATACAACAGGCAACAAAGCTGCTTCGAAAAGATCTTGCAGACTTACTAATTACTATGATCGTTTGTGTATTGTCAGTCGTTCGTTAACTATTGCTCAGGCTTACTTATTGCTGAAAAAAGAACTTTCTTAAAAAAGGAATATTTAATCAGTCAAGGAATGCTATAAATTACATTACGGATAAATAAGAAGTAGAAAAACGTCTGCATTTGCTTGAATGAAAATCTCTCTTTCTTTTATTTAAGTTGTATGCTGAATAGATTGATATGATATTGCTTCTTATGTTTTCTTTTAGATGATGTATTGGCTGTAAGGATAACTTTTTGTTTAATCTTGCCTTTTCGCTATTTGTGATTAACCAGCGTGAAAACAAGCTCCGGATAGTCTTTTTATCTCTTCCTCACCGAGGAAAAACAGGTTCCTCGGTGAGGAAGAATGCGTTGGTTTTAAACCAAGGAGGCGTTCCTTTAATACCAACGAGTGGTTTAGTGATAGAAAAAGATGCATATCTCATGTGAATTTATGCAATAATAATCTGTTATTCCGTATATTATTGCACTAATTTATGCGCTTTATTCTTTGTTTTATCATTTTTATCTCAACTGTATTTTTGTTTAATCTTAAAAATAGCACATTGATGTTGGGCTGCATGTACATATTTCTAAGAGAACGATGGGTTTATTAACTTTCTTGTTTCAATGATTCGTCTTTCTGAATATAGACAGTCCGTGTCGGAAAAGCAAGGTTCAATCCTGCTTTATTAAAAGCAGCCAGTATTTCCATATTCATATTTGAGGTTACGCCTAAAATATCTCCTTGTTTCTCTATAAAATAGATATACATGATAACCAATGCGGAATCTGAGTATTCTGTAAAAACAGCGACTATATCAGAAGGGTTAGAAGATACATTTTCTACTCTTTTGGGGATGGATTTCAATAGTTCTAAAGCTTCTTTCATCTTTTCGGAAGTCGTATCATACGTCAGTCCAAGATTCAAGACTACTCGGCGCATAGGTTCGGATGAAATATTAACGATAGAAGTATCGGTAATCTTATAATTGGGGAAAGTTATAATACGTTTGTCGTAATTCATTATTTTTGTGCTTCGGACTCCTACGTCTACTACCGTTCCTTCATAACTATCCACGCGAATTGTGTCTCCGATGCTGAAAGGTTTATCCGTCAGAATGGTAAACGCACCGAAAACGTTTTTTACTGTATCTTGTGCTGCCAAAGCAAATGCGATACCACCAATACCCAAAGTTCCCAACAGAGCGCTGATGTTAACTCCCACATTACTCAAAGCCATGACGATGCCGATGAGCCAGACTATAACCAAGATGGTTCTTTTGATGATTGGCATCATTTTGTTAGCTTGTCCGTTGGACTGCTTTCCCCAGTAAACCTGAAGTAAACTACTGAACAAACGGCCGAAAAACCAAGTAATATCCAGAACAATCAAAATGCTGTAAGCATTGTCAACTACTTTCACAAAACTGTCCGGATAAACCAACCGATGGATAGCGATCCAGATTCCCAACAGAATTATAGCAAACTTAACAGGCGCTTCCAAAGAGTAAAAAATGACGTCGTCCAGGTGATTGTCGGTTCCCGTAACAAAAGGTTTGATAACTTTCTTGCCTAATAGCGATAATAATTTGACAATAATAATTGCTCCTAAAATAATAAGAATGGAAATACCCCAGTTTTCAATAGTATTTCCCCATAATTCATTTTCTAACATAGTCTAACTGATTTATAATTGTACTTTTATTTAATAATATCAAGTTGATCTCCTTTTTATTGACGATACAAGATAAGAGCTGAAGATGCTGTGACAGAAATATCCCCTCCCGATAAATGCTCCTGACTGTCTAGATCAATTTGTCCGTTATGGCAGACTATAATCCAATCTTGTTCCGGGATATTGATATCTGCCTGATTCCGGTTACCGTTGTATGCAACCAGAATTTCTTTCCATTCATCACCGTTAGCATACTCGCCTAGAGTATAAGCGATGACACCGGAATCGCCTGTATCAAGAAAATGAAGCCATTTCTCTAAGCCCTCTGCTGTAGGAATACGGAAGGCGGGATGTTTTTTGCGGAGTGCGATTAATGTTCTGATATAATTGAATATATCACGGTTTTTAGCTTTTAACGCCCAGTCTATTTGGTTGACGGCGTCAGAAGACTTGTAGCTGTTTGGCTCTCCCTGTTTGTCCTGCATGATTTCTTCACCGCCACGAATAAAAGGAATACCTTGCGAGGTTAAAAGCACGGTGTGTATTAATTTGTCAATAGGAACTAGTTCTTCTTCAGAATGTTCGCCTTGAACAGATAATTTCAGCTTATCTACCAGCGTATATCCGTCATGACAGGAAACAAAGTTAATCATTTGAGAGGGAGCAGCGGCATATGGACCGTCACAGTAAAGTAACCCGCTATAATCTACCTGTGGGTGTTGTGTTCCGCCAACGATTCCATATTTGACAGGTTCAAAATGCCCGTTGATATTTCCGGAGGCATACCCTGGTTCCTGTTCGTCAAAGGTACTTCCTTTCAGACCGTCACGAAATTCATCATTAAATACGGAAATACCTTTCATTTTTCGTACATTCTCCTTTACAGCCCGTTGCTCGAAAGGTAATGGAGAATCTGCTGCTACCCAACCTTCTCCGTATACAAAAATGGTGGGGTCAATTTTTAATAATTCCTCTCTTAACTGGTTCATGGTGTCGATGTCATGTATCCCCATCAGATCGAATCTAAAACCGTCAATGTGATATTCTTTCGCCCAGAATTTGACCGACTCAATGATATAATGGCGAACCATTTCGCGTTCTGAGGCTGTCTCATTTCCACACCCGGAAGCATTTGAATAGGAACCGTCGGGATTCTGGCGGTAAAAATATCCCGGAACCGTCAGGTCAAAATTAGAATGCTCGGTTGAGGCTGTATGGTTATAAACCACATCGAGTACAATACGAAAACCATTTTGATGGAGGCTTTTTACCATCTCTTTAAATTCGCGGATACGGGTGGTGGGGGTGACAGGATCGGTGGAGTAACTTCCATCTGGTACATTATAATTCTTCGGGTCATATCCCCAATTGTATTTGTTTTTCTCCAATTTCCTTTCATCGATTGTGGCGAAATCGAATGAAGGGAGGATGTGTATATGCGTTACTCCCAATTCTTTTAAATGATCCAGTCCGGAAGATTCTCCTTCGGGAGTTTTAGTTCCGGTCTCTGTCAGAGCCAGAAACTTCCCCTTATGTTCAATTCCTGAGTTTGGATCAATACTAAAATCGCGGTGATGAAGTTCATAAAGAATGATATCGGAATACATTTTCAGTTCGGGTGACTGGTCTGATTCCCAACCTTCGGGATTTGTCTCGTTCCAGTCGATTACAGCAGCGCGATTGCCATTGATGCCGACTGCTTTTGCCCAGATACCGGGTGTTTCGTCCAGCCATTTTCCATCTTTTTCTATTTGGAAGGTGTAGAAAGAACCTTTCAGATCACGGTCTATATGGATACACCAGGTCCCATTGTCGGCTATGTCCATTTCCAGTTGTTCTTCCGGATCTCCCGCTTCGCCGGATGAATACAGGTTTAAACGGATATTATCGGCACTTGGTGCCCATAGCGTAAATATGGATTGCTGGGGTGTATAGACTAATTCCAAATCGTTCTCATAATAGCACGGATACTTGTCATACGAATCCAACTGGTCCGGGGACGGATGATTTTTCAACTCTCTCATATTTTCTAATTTTATATTAATACTATATAAAAAAAAATAATCATGTTGTGGAATAAATGAACCGGATTATTCCGTTATGGTATGACTGAAAACAAATGTGAAATCAAAAATTCCTGTTCACGCTCTGATAAATATGAATAATAAAAGAATAATTAAAGTAATTTTACGGTGTTGTAAATCAGCTTTTTATCCTTTGCGCTTTTTTGTATTTGTTAGCTTATAATTTATAGAAACGTAGGAACTTTGTTAACATCATCTTTGTTTTGTATAAAGTTAATTATAAAAAAAAATGAAGCGTATGGAAAATGGTGTTATGATGCAATATTTTGAATGGCATCTCCCGAATGACGGGAAGTTATGGAAACAGATAAAGGAAGATGCGTTGCATCTTCATGATATAGGTGTGACTGCTGTTTGGATTCCCCCTGCTTATAAGGCCGATGAGCAGCAAGACGAAGGATATGCGACTTATGATCTGTATGACTTGGGCGAATTTGACCAAAAGGGAACCATAAGAACTAAATATGGTACGAAAGATGAACTGAAGAAAATGATTGACGAATTGCACAAATATCATATTGCTGTTTATCTGGACGTTGTATTGAATCATAAAGCGGGTGGTGATTTTACTGAAAAGTTTATGGTAGTGGAGGTCGATCCCAAGGAGAGAACCAAGGCTTTGGGTGAGCCGTTTGAGATACAAGGGTGGACCGGGTATAGCTTTCACGGACGTAAGGACAAACATTCGGATTTTAAATGGCATTGGTATCATTTTTCCGGGACGGGTTTTGATGATGCGCAAAAGCGCAGCGGTGTTTTTCAGATACAGGGAGAAGGAAAAGCTTGGAGTGAGGGCGTGGATAGTGAAAACGGTAATTATGATTTTCTGTTATGTAACGATATTGACTTGGACCATCCGGAAGTTGTATCTGAATTGAACCGTTGGGGAAAGTGGGTTTCCAATGAATTGAATCTCGACGGAATGCGTCTGGATGCCATTAAACATATGAAAGATCAATTCGTCGCACAATTCCTCGATGCGGTGAGGAGTGAAAGAGGCAATGATTTTTATGCCGTAGGTGAATATTGGAATGGTGACCTGGAAGCATTGGATGCTTATATAGAAGCTGTTGGGCACAAAGTAAACCTATTTGATGTCCCGTTACATTATAATATGTTCCAGGCATCACAGGAAGGTAAAGACTATGATTTGCGGGATATTTTAAAAGATACTCTGGTTGAACATCATCCCGATCTGGCAGTAACCATTGTTGACAATCATGATACGCAACGCGGAAGTTCTCTTGAATCCAATGTAGAAGATTGGTTTAAACCGTTGGCTTATGGCTTGATTTTGCTGATGAAGGAAGGCTATCCATGTCTGTTTTATGGAGATTATTATGGTATAAAGGGGGAGAAGTCTCCTCATACCCGGATTATTGATATATTGTTGGATGCGAGACGAAAGTACGCTTACGGTGATCAGATAGAATACTTCGACCATCCTTCAACAATTGGCTTTATCCGTACAGGAGATGAGGAACATAATGGCTCCGGGCTGGTCTTCCTTATGTCTAATGATGAGGCGGGAAGTAAAATAATGAGCTTGGGTGGGAAACATAAAGGCGAAGTCTGGCACGAAATAACCGGAAGTATATCCGAAGAAATAACTTTAGATGAAGAAGGAAACGGAGAGTTCTCTGTCGAATTCCGTAACCTGGCTGTTTGGGTGAAGAAGGATTAGGTATATGGTACTTATATAATTAATTATGAAGATGCCTGTTACAGTTGTAATCAGGTATCTTCATGATTTGTATGAAAGTCATTTGCAGACAGAAAGATTCTCTGTATCTTTGCCGCCATGGCAGAAAGAAGCGAACTACATACGAGAAATAAACACAATGGACAATATGATTTTTCATTGTTGACAGAGAATTATCCACCGCTCAGAAAATTTGTACTTCTCAATCCTTTGGGAATACAAACAATCGATTTTTTTAATCCACATGCTGTGAAAGCGCTGAATAAAGCATTGCTGATAAGTTATTATGGTATCCGCTACTGGGATATTCCAAGGAATTATTTGTGTCCGCCTATCCCCGGGAGGGCAGACTATGTTCATTATATTGCCGATTTAATTGATCTGGAGAGAGTCAGTAATACGGCAAATGAAGAGAATGGAGATAAGCCAAAACGACAGTGCAGATGCTTGGATATCGGTGTAGGTGCAAATTGTATTTATCCGATTATTGGGCACGTTGAGTATGGATGGATGTTTGTGGGTTCCGATATTGATCCGGTATCTATAGAAAATGCGCGTAAGATAGTGACTTGCAATCCTGTATTGGCACATAAGATTGATTTGCGGCTTCAGAAAGACAATCGGAGGATTTTTGACGGAATCATCGCTCCCGATGAATATTTTGATGTAACAATTTGCAATCCTCCGTTTCACAGTTCGAAAGAAGAAGCAGAAGAGGGGACATTACGTAAATTGAGTAGTCTGAAAGGGGAGAAAGTAAAGAAAAACAAATTGAATTTCGGTGGAAATGCGAATGAACTTTGGTGTGAGGGTGGAGAATTACATTTTTTGCTGAATATGATTTCTGAGAGCCGGAAATACCGGAAGAATTGCGGTTGGTTTACAAGTCTGGTTTCTAAGGAGAAGAATCTGGATAAACTATATGCTAAATTAAAAGCCGTCCATGTATCGGAATATAAGATAATTCGAATGTGTCAGGGTACAAAAAATAGCAGAATTTTGGCTTGGCGATTTTTGGAATAGCTGATTTTGTTTTTTCGATAAACGGATATTTTTAAAGAAGATTATCTGTATAATGAAAAAATATTGATGATTAAGACCGTTATTTGTTATAATGTGCCTGGATTTGTTGTTGTTTTCGATAATAGAGTCGTTTCTCTCTCTGTATATTCTATATGAGTATTAATTCCCCTTTCTCCTTTTCTTTGATATGCCGATATTTGTAGTATGAGATTATAGTGCTAGGAAATATCAAATCAAGGGAATATATGTTTGTTGTTAGATTGAGAAACTATTTACATTTGTCGTTTTTGGTTATATTTTTATTGTTTTCCTCCTGTATTGATGAGTTTTATAAAGATACACCTAAAGAGGGATATATAACAATTACCGGTATCAATACACGTGCCTATACAGGAGCCTATCCGGGTGACGGGCTCGATGATAAGGTTGAAACTCTGCGTATTCTGGCTTTCAATAAGACAAGTCGCATCTGCGAAAGTAATACTTTTTATTATGGAGATGTGCTGGGCGGAAATACGCTACGGCATCCGATTAATAAGGGTGAATATGATTTTGTCTTTTTGGCCAATGAACCTCATAATACAATTGTGAAGGCGGTTCTTGACAATATAACTGATTATGATGCACTAAAGTCAATATCCTATCCGGCGGAGTTCTTCGATTCGGAACGGGTTATACCTATGATTGCGGAAAATAATAGTATAAAAGTGCTGGCTGATGGAAACTTGGAGGTAAATGGTGTTGCATCTACCAAGTTGACAGTAGGACTCAGACGCTTGGCGGCACGTGTGGATGTGGTTTTGAAATCGAAAGTCGATTTTGGTGATGCCAGTTCGAGTGAATTTGAAGGAATTACTTTTTCTAATATACCGGATAGAGTGCCTTTGGTATATGGCTTGCCTAGTGATTGTTTACCCAGTTCCTGGGCGTATGCCGATCCGGTTCTTCCTTATGGTGGAACGGCCATAACCAGAAATGTGGAACGTAAACTCACATTAGCTGATAATGCCGACTGTTTTAAAATAGATCCCACTTTATTGACCACTGAGGATAAAAATAACGATTTAGTCTGGGCTATTAAAGTTAAAAAAGTAATTCTGCCATCTAGCTTCTTTTCATCGAAGTCCGACGAGACGAATGCGATAAATTTTACTGTTAACCTGATTGACAAGTATAGTCCTTCCTGCAAATTGAAGATTCTGTCCGACCCGGATTATACATTACCGGCAAATGCGAAACTTGATTTGACAGGTATCATAAGAGAACCTTTAGAAGTAAATATACAGCCTTCTCCGTGGATTGACGATGGAGATGATTGGGAAATATCAGGCGTCCGTGTTCTGAATGTATCGCATATACAGGCTAAGATGACGGATATGAACGGAGTCCGGATTTCTTTCTGGTCCAATATGCCGGTAGTGAAGGTGTTGGGCACAGTAAAGAAAGAAGGTGAAGCGAATGAAAGAGCAACTAATACAGTCTTTAACTGTTTGGCAGTAGATGATAATAATCCTGATCCTTATCGTTTCTTTTATGATTCGGCTTCGGGCAGCGGATATATGGATTTACTGGTTGACGGAACAAATACCACCGGTTTTGGTACGCATGACAGGACCGAGAATATGAGTGGTACATATACATTGACATTATCTGCAGCAGAGGATACTAATGGTAAGAATGCATTGCAGAGGAAGATAAAGGTTACCGTCACACAAGAAGGTTTGCGATTTGTTCACAATCCTACGGCAAATCAACATGGTTTGTTCAATGCAGCATTTTTTAAACATAACCAGAAAGGAGAACGTATTATAACAGGACAGCATCGATTGGATCAAACATGGTCTGTTAGTGTACCTGTTGCCTATCAAAACTGGCTTGTTGTGAGCGCGACTCCCAGCTTTGATCCGAATATTGGAACAGAATCACCAGGTGATGCGGAACATTATCCGGTAACTCTCAATCCGTATAGGGGAGAAGATGGTACTAGTATCTCAGGTCTCACCGGTCGTATATATTTCCGTATTGGCGTTAAGGAAAATGCCGATTTTGTACCAACTAAAGAATCCGATCCTAAATTTGGATATATCAATTTGTCATATTATCCGGGATGGCGGACAACAATGAAAATTTATATTCGTCAGGGCGAAGCCGGTGCTTATATATATGCGCCGGGGGATGCTATTCCGGGAACTGTATGGGGAGCGTGGAATGGAGGTACGGATATTACTACACATGTGAGAGAAGATATGCGTCTTTTATCGACGAATGCCCGTAGGGGAGCAGCTAAGTTCTCTGCTTTAAACCTGACAAGCGAGAGGTTAGCAGGGAATACGAATCCGGATTATGAGAATGTGAACGTAAAAGGTGCTCGTTTTGTAGACTTCCCTTCGCAGGCGGGTGCATTCTTTCAGTGGGCGGTCGATTTGAAAGGCACTACTTCCGGTATGACTGATTATTACCGCAGAGCTTTTAATCCCTCGAAGTCATATCTTGTTTCAGGATTCCCTTGGGGATATGGGGAATTTCCGATCATGTGGGATGGAGATGTCAGTGCTAATATCCCTGCATATAAAGAACAGTTTGAAGTTTGCCCTCCGGGATATCGTCGTCCGACGGATGGCTATACGGATAAAATATCTTATAATGGATATTATGATTATTTGCCGGATGAGGGTACTACGGGTACTGCCACGAATTATAAAGATCAAATAGAGTATTCAGAATTAAGGGTTTCTTTATTTAATGTACCTTTTGCAGGAAATGCGGCTTCAAGTGCAGACTACGCTACAGCTTTTACTACTCCTTTTGGTGGAACTGGTAATACAGGTCCTGGGACATATCCTTACGGAGCAAACAAAGATATGCTTGCCCGGAAACAACTAAAAGGAACAACTTATACATTTTATTCGGACGGATTTTTCGACAGACGTCCGATAAAAGAGGCTTCGAATGGAAACTATGGCGTATCATTAGGAAATAGTAATGTTGCTTATCAGGGAGTATTGTATTTTAATCCCGATTCCGGAACGAATGCATCTGTCTTTTTTCCGTCAGCCGGTCGTCTGAATAACACAAGTGGTGCTTTGGAAAGTAGGGGTAGTACCGGATACTATTGGTCGGCAAGTGTAGGTCCTCCTTATATGAGATCGGAATTGCAGAATCCACCTTATGACAGGAGAATACGTTATGGAGCCTGGTCGCTTGAGTCTGCATATAATTCTCATAATTTCAGATTGTCATATCAAGGTTTTGCTCAAAGTATACGTTGTGTGAAAGAATAAGAACTTTTCGGCTTACGATAAAAATACCGGAATATCATCCGTTGAGGGGTTGGCTTTTTAGTCAACCCCTTATTTGTGCGTACTCTCTAACAACAAAACTGCTGTTTTAAGAAGAAATCTTTATTTACTCTAATAAGATTCTAATAGGATTCTAACTATTCTCTAACAGGCTCTCCGAAGGGAGCCGTCTATCTTTGTGCCCGGAAATCCGGTTACTAACTTAACTTATGTTTAATTATGATGATGAAGAGAGAGTTACACACATTTATTATTGGCAGTGTGTTGTTTTTTACCGCATGCGGGGATAAACAGGAATCAGAGCAAAAAAGTGGCTATCGTATACAAGGTGACACGGTCTATATTGCAGATCCTCTTTTACTTGAAAAAATCAAAGTATCAGTGTCTGAACTGAAACCCTATTCCAAGAAGGTGATAACGTCCGGTGTGGTGCGTCCCATTCCTCCCCGTTATGCTTATGTTGCTCCTCCATTTGCAGGGAGAGTCACAAAATCTTATGTGCGTATCGGACAGTCGGTACGTCAGGGAACACCTTTATTTGAAATCAGTTCCCCCGACTTTACTTCTGCACAAAAGGAATACTTTCAGGCACTTTCGTCCAGGGAACTTGCTAAAAAAGATTTGAAACGCAAAGAAGATCTGATAAGGAATGGTGTCAGTTCGCAAAGAGAACTGGAAGAAGCCCAGAATGCTTTATTGATAGCAGATAAGGAGTTTGAAAACGCCTCTGCCGCATTGCGGGTATATCAGGTGGACAATCTGGCGGAAATGATATTGGGGCAACCGATGATTGTTCGTTCTCCTATTCCCGGGGAAGTGATAAAGGATAATATCGTAACAGGGCAATATCTGAAAGACGATACCGAACCGATAGCTATTGTTGCCGACCTGTCTAAGGTATGGATTGCGGCTCAGGTAAAGGAGAAAGATATCCGGTTTATAAATGAAGGCAGTAATCTGGATATTGAAATTTCGGCATTGCCCGGTACGGTTATTAAAGGCAATGTGTATCATGTAGAGGAGGAGGTAGACGAGGAAACCCGGTCCATTCAGGTACTTTCGATCTGTGATAATTTGAACGGACATCTGAAGCTGGGGATGTACACTACTGTCCACTTTCTGAGTGTTCCGGTCAGACAAATTCAAATCCCGGAGAAAGCGTTACTGCAGGGCGAAAAGGATAGCTATGTATTTGTGCAGATTGCTCCGTTGGTTTTCGTACGGACGTCGGTGACAGTGGAGACAACAGAAAACGGAATAGCGGTGATCAGCGAAGGATTGCGTCCCGGAGATAAGATAATCAGTGAAGGAGGATATTATTTAAAGTAAGAAATTATGAAGAAGGAATTAATGCTTTCAATTATACAAAAAAGATGGGTAATGCTTTGCCTGTTTGTGATGATGTGTATCTTTGGATATTACTCATGGAAACAGCTTTCGATAGAAGCATATCCGGATATTGCAGATGTCACTTCCCAGGTGGTCACTCAAGTTCCCGGACTGGCTGCGGAGGAAGTGGAACAGCAGATAACCATTCCTTTGGAACGCGCTATTAATGGGCTGCCCGGTATGCACGTCATGCGGAGTAAGAGTACATTCGGGCTGTCAATGATTACCATTGTCTTTAAGGACGGGACAGAGGACTACTGGAGCCGCCAGCGCGTACAGGAAAGATTGAATGAAGTAGAACTGCCTTATGGAGCTGTTCCGGGACTTGATCCGCTGACATCTCCCGTAGGAGAAGTGTACCGTTATATCATAGAAAGTGACCAGCACTCATTACGCGAATTAACCGACCTTCAGAACTGGGTAATTATTCCCCGTATCAAGGAAGTGTCGGGAGTGGCTGATGTAACCAATTTCGGTGGGATCACTACTCAGTTCCAGGTTGAAGTAGATCCGTCCAAACTGGAACAATATAATTTATCTCTCAGCCAGGTTGTTGAAGCCATTGAGAATAACAATGCCAATGTGGGGGGAAGCGTGTTGAATCGTGGTGACTTGGGTTATGTGGTACGGGGAATTGGATTAATCGGAAATTTGGACGATTTGGGACATATTGTAGTGAGTACTACTTCCGGAGTTCCTGTCTTTCTGAATGATATAGGTTCTTTGAAGTATGGAAATCTTGAAAGAAAGGGAGTGCTGGGATATACGGACCGTACCCGCAACTACTCTGAGAGTCTGGAAGGAATTGTACTCCTTCTGAAACATGAGAATCCGTCTAAAGTACTGGAAGATATTCATGTGGCAGTTGATGAGTTAAATAATGAGACATTGCCGGAAGGAGTGAGGATACATACTTTTCTGGATCGTACCAACTTGGTGGATACTACTTTGAGTACCGTATCCCATACCTTGCTGATGGGTATGGCTTTGGTGGTTCTTGTGCTTATTCTGTTTCTAGGCAACTGGCGTGGTGCATTATTGGTATCTATAACGATTCCTGTGTCATTGCTTATCGCTTTTATTCTTATGCATCTGACGGATATTCCGGCTAACCTTCTGTCGCTTGGTGCTATTGATTTCGGTATTATTGTGGACGGTGCTATCGTTATGCTGGAAACGATCCTTAAGAAACGTGAGGATAATCCCAAACAATATCTCGAAGAAAAAAGCATGGCGCAACGCGCCAAAGAAGTGGGTCGGCCTATTCTTTTCTCAACCATTGTCATTATTACGGCATACCTTCCGCTGTTTGCCTTTGAACGTGTTGAACGCAAACTTTTTACTCCAATGGCATTTACGATGAGCTATGCAATGATTGGAGCACTGTTGGTTGCGCTCTTATTGATTCCGGGACTTGCCTATGCAATCTATCGTAAACCACATAAAATATATAAGAATAAATGGCTGGACAGACTAAAGGATAAATACATTCGTACCATTACAAGATTTCTGGAAGCTCCCTTAAAAGCCATCATTCCATCAGGACTGATTCTGACAGCGGGGATCGTGTTGAGTGTTATCGTAGGAAAAGACTTCCTTCCGGAGCTAGATGAAGGTTCGATATGGTTACAGGTTAATCTGCCACCCGGAATTTCCGTAGAAAAGTCACGGGAGTTATCCGATACTTTGCGTGCCCGTACGATGAAGTATTCCGAAGTAACTTATATTATGGTACAGGCGGGAAGGAATGACGACGGAACTGATCCGTTCACCCCTTCACATTTTGAAGTGTCCATCGGTATTAAGCCTTATGATGAATGGCCGAAAGGAAAAACTAAAAAGGATTTGATTCATGAACTGGAAGAAGAATATAAGTTACTTCCCGGTTTTAAAGTAGGATTTAGCCAACCTATGATAGACGGGGTGATGGATAAGATAGCCGGGGCCCATAGTGAACTGGTGGTGAAAGTATATGGCGAAGATTTTCGTGAAACACGTCGTATTGCCGAAGAAATAACCAGGGCATTAGGAACTGTGCGAGGGGCTGTTGATCTGGATATTGATCAGGAACCACCATTGCCACAGTTACAGATCAGTATGAATCGTGATGCCATAGCCCGTTACGGATTAAATGTATCCGATGTAGCGGATCTGATTGAAGTGGCTGTCGGAGGTAAAGCTATCGCACAACTTTATCAGGGTGACCGCCAGTATGGCATCACCTGTAAGTATAAAGAGGAAGCGCGGAATACTCCGGAGAAAATAGCCGGACTTATGTTGACTTCTTCCACCGGTGCAAAGATACCTCTTTCTCAGGTTGCCGATGTCAGATTGAGTGTCGGCGAAAGTACGATTACCAGGGAAATGAACAGACGCCATTTGACGGTAAAGCTGAATTTGCGCGGTCGTGACCTGACATCTTTTCTGAATGAAGCCCAGAATACGATCAATGAGAAAGTACATTATGACAAGAATAAATATACCATCAAATGGGGAGGGGCCTTCGAAAATCAAAAACGGGCTTATACACGTCTTGCTGTCATTATACCGCTGACACTGACAGGGATGTTTATACTGCTTTATGTCACGTTCGGGAAGTTCCGGCAGGCAGGACTGGTATTGGCTATTGTTCCTCTGGCACTTTTCGGAGGTATGCTTGCTCTTAATGTGCGTGGTATGACGCTGAATGTATCTTCTGCCGTAGGATTTATAGCGATGTTCGGGCTTTCCATACAAAATGGAATTATCATGGTATCGCAGGTCAATGGGCTGCGCAGGGGAGGAATGGAACTCCGGAAATCGGTCATAGAAGGGGCACGCCAGCGTTTCCGACCTATTCTGATGACTTCGATCACTACGATACTCGGACTTTTCCCGGCTTCGTTGGCAACCGGAATCGGTAGTGACGTACAGCGTCCGCTGGCAACAGTGATTGTGTATGGATTGATGTTTTCAACCCTTATCTCTATGTTTCTGCTTCCGGCTTTCTATTATCTGGTTGAGAACAATGTTTTAAATAAAAAGAAGAACGATGAAAAAGAATATACGATATAATATAGTGCTCTTGCTGTTAATGGTGGAAGCCGTACTCATTCCGGCTTTTGCGCAAATGCCTGAAATAAAGCTGGGGCAGTCTATTTCTTTCGAAGAATATCTGAATCGGGTAGCGAAAAAGAACCTGAGTTATTTAGCCGAAAAACTCAATGTGAGTATTGCTGATGCGGAAGTAATTGCCCGGAAAATCTTTCCGGATCCGGAGTTGGAATTTGAAGCAGGTAATGAGACTTTCTCGTTGGGAGTTTCCTATTCATTAGAAATGGGAAATAAAAGGGGAGCACGTATTAAGTTGGCGCGGACTCAGGCAGAATTGGAGAAACTGGTCCTGCAACAGGGCTTTCAGGATTTGAGGGCGGAGGCTGCCGACCTTTTTCTAGAAGCAATTCTTCAGCGCGAATTACTTGAAGTACAGAAAAGTTCTTATGAGTATATGTATCAGCTGAGTCAGTCAGATAGTTTACGTTATGTTTCGGGAGAGATTACGGAGAATGATGTCCGGCAGTCAAAACTGGAAGCTGTCACCTTGCTTAATACTGTTTACAGTCAGGAGGCGGCTTATCATTCCGCTTTGGTTTTGTTGAATAAACACATGGGGATGAGTGCTGATACGCTTCATATCCCTTTGGGAAATTGGGAAGAGCTAAGCAGGGACTTTGCTCTGTCTGATTTGGTCAAAGCGGGACTGGATAATCGCATCGACCTGCTTGTTGCTCAAAAAAGTACTGAAGTTACTACCCGGGAATATAAACTGACGAGAGCGGAACGCAGACCCGATATCGGAGTATCTGTTTCTTATGAAAGAAACTGGAACGGCTTTCTTCCTCCGTCCCGTTCTGCTACTGCCGGTGTATCTGTTCCTCTGACATTCTCGAATATAAATAAAGGAGCTGTAAAAGCTGCAAAGTTTCGGATTGCCCAATCGGAGATAATGGAAAGAGATATGGAATTGCAGATACAGGCAGAGATAACCCAGGCCTGGTTCAACTATGAGGCTGAAAAGAAAAAGATAGCTCAATATAAAGCCGGTGTACTTGAAGACTCGCAGAAGGTGCTCGACGGAATGGTATATAAATACAAACGGGGAGAAACGAGTATTCTTGATGTACTGGTTGCCCAGCGTACTTATAATGAAGTGCAACAGGAGTATCTGGAAACAATGAAAGGATATGCCGCTTCACTAGTAGCATTGGAAAGTGCTTGTGGTATATGGGATATATGCTTTTAACAGTTAAATATCCGGCTTTACTATTGTGAATTGCAGCAAAGCCGGATATTTGTATGGTTACCAGTCAGCGGTTTCACGCTTTATGTTAAATCATTGTGCGATATTCCTCCTGTTTTTTCTTAGGGAGTTTTTTGATCACTTCTTCCACAGAGTGGTCAATAAGTTCTTTGATAAGTTTGTCACTCAGGTTTATTTACTTATCTGTTTTCCGAACTTTAATCCGTACTACTGTGTCATTTTGACGAGACTGGACAATGTTTTATTACTTTCGATTGTGTATCTTTGCTGTAGTTAAAATGGACAACCGGAATTTATATACTAATAAACAGAATATTATGGAAGCGAAGTATATCACTCTGACTAAAGAGAATATCGAAAAAGAACATATTTGCTGTGCTTTCTCCGATAAGAAATGCAAGGATAGCTATGAGTTGAAAAAGACATGGCTGAAAAATGAGTTTGAGAATGGCTATGTTTTCAGACGGCTTGACGAACGTGCAAAAGTATTTATAGAATATGGGCCTGCCGAAAAAGCTTGGGTTCCGGTTAATGCACCTAACTATTTAATGATAAACTGTTTTTGGGTTTCAGGAAAATATAAAGGATGCGGGCATGGCAAAGCACTATTACAGTCTGCTGTCGAGGATGCCAAAGCACAGGGTAGGGATGGCTTGGTGACTGTGGTCGGTACCTCTAAATTTCATTTTATGGGTGATGCGAAATGGTTATTACGTCAGGGGTTTGAGACGATAGAAAAACTACCCTATGGTTTCAGTCTTTTGGCTTTGAAGATAAATCCGGCAGCTCCTGATCCGTCATTCAATGGAACAGTATCAAGTGGAGAATGTGAGGAAAAAGAAGGTGTAGTCGTTTATTATACACATCGTTGTCCGTTTGCAGAGTTTCATGTCCGTAATTCTTTAGTGGGTGTGACTGAGAACAAAGGTATTCCATTGAAGATAGTCAGATTGGAAACGATGGCACAAGCACAAAATGCACCTACACCTGCTACTATCTTTTCTCTTTTCTATAAAGGAAAGTTTGTAACGACGGATTTGAGTGCATGTATGGAGCAACGGTTTGATAAAGCGTTGGGATTATAATCTTTCTTATTACAGTATGTGTTTCTCTTTTTTGATTTTCTGTTTTTGTGCTGTTTTGCTCTGATGAGTGTGGCGGGTTAATAATTGTCTGGTGTTTATTTAGACTGGTCGGTTCGATTTTTCATGTGCTGCTCTGATCTTATGCAGATTCCTTAATAGAATCGGCAGTTTATTTGTATGTTGAGATGTTTTGTTTTATGTATGTGACATATGCTTGATTTTTAGTATTTTATTGTATGTGGTTGGTGGGGAAGACTTGATGGCTCTTGACTTTTATAATCACTAACTTTTCTTATTTTAGTTCATTCAAATATGTTCAATTCTTGCATTTTATGAAACTATGTTTTACTTTTGGGGAGTAAAATCATTGGGATTATAATGAAAAGTATTCGCTCGGTTATTTGTTTTTGTTTGTTTTTGTTTGTGTTTAACCAGCTCCTTTTCGCCGACAAAACTATAGAGAATGATTCGCTATATACCAGTGAGTATATAAGTCGAATTTATATGGCAGAACCTGAACGGGCTTTAAGTTTGTTGGATGGAGCTGAAAGTAAGAAGACTATCCCTCTGCGTATTATACATGAATTACGCAGCAGGGTTTATCGTAATATGTATATGACTAAACTGGCTTTTTTGTATGCCAAAAAGTCTTATTTGCTGGATTCCGTTTCTCAGAAAGATCCTAAGCACTTGTTGACCATGACTGTCGACCTGGCAGAATTAGCAGTGCTTATGAGTGACCATAAAGAGAGTATGAGGTATGCTCTTGATGGTATCAAGCTAGCACAAAAAGAAAAGGATAAAGGGGCTGAAAGTAAGCTGTTGTTTTGCATTGGTGAAAATAAATGGCAATTGTCTTTCAAAGAGGAGGCATATGACTATTTTGACAAAGCTATCAAATTGCTTCAAGGTACAAGTTCCAAATTGGAAATGGCTATGCTTTCATACTTTTATGGGATGAAAATGGATTATCTGCTCAATGATTCCCGTAGTAAAGAAGCATTGGAGGTTGGGTTGAAGCGCGAAAAGCTACTTAAAGATATAGCTAAATTACCGGAAAAAACAAAAGGCTTTCTTGATCTGCAATATACTTACTTGTATGCAAAAATGTCGTATATCTGCTATCTGGAAGGAAAGTATGATCAGGCGGAAAAATATTATCAACAATATTTGTCAACAGAGAATTCACAGACACCGGATGGAAAAACCTATGCGATACCTTATCTGCTAGTGTCTAAACAATATCAGAAAGTCGTTGATCAATGTCAGGATTTTAAGAAATTGATGCAAGAGCAGGATACTGTCAACTTGCAGTATATTAGTATCCTTCAGAAAGAGGTGAAAGCTTATAAAGGCTTGAAGGATTTTGAAAAAGTAGCAGCATTACGTGAGTCTATTATTTCTATTATTGATGGTATTAACAGCAAGGATAAGCAGAATGCGGCTTTGGAATTAAATGCTATTCATAAAGCTGACGAGCAGGAAGAATATATTGCCGAACAGACTTTACAGTTAAGAATCAGAAACATATCACTTGCTTTTTTGGGATGTGTCACTTGTCTCATTTTATTTGTGCTATGGCGGATTTGGCGTCATACGATTATTGTTAAATATAAAAACAAAATGCTGGCAAAGTTTATCAATGAGAAACTGGCTGGAAAAGTAGAGAACAAACAATTATTCATAGATGGAGATGCGGAAGATCCGATAGCTGTTCCATTGGACTTGGAACCGGAAACTGGCTTTTCCGAAAAAGACGATTTATCTCCGGATGAAGTAGTGGAGAGTAGGGAGGAAGAGGATGAGAATAAGAAAATTTTCAAAGAACTGAATCGTATTGTTGTTCAGGATCAGTTATATCTGTCTCCGGAATTGTCGAGAGAGGATCTGGCTCAGATTGTACATTTGAATAATGCGCGTTTCGCCCGGATGATCAAGGAAAACACCGGAACTAATTTCAACGGGTATATTAATGAACTTCGTATTAACTATGCGATTCAGTTATTGAAGCAACATCCCAATTATACCATTCGTGCGATAGCTGATGAAGCCGGATTTAATAGTACGCCTATTCTGTACAGTATGTTCAAGAAAAAGACTGGTATGACTCCTTACGAATTTAAAAAAACGCAGGAATCCTTAGGTTGATTTTGGCTTTTTCGATAAACAATTTTCCGTTTTATCGGTTTATTCTTATGATAACTAAATATAAACGGAAATGGTGCAAGTTAGGATAAAGCGAGTGTACGAAGACTTTTCAGAGACCGACGGATATCGGGTGCTGGTAGATAAACTCTGGCCACGTGGAATCAAAAAAGAATGGTTGAAATATGATTACTGGGCAAAAGATATAACGCCTTCCGCAGCACTGCGCAGATGGTTTCATGAAGATATTCCGGGTCACTGGAATGATTTTGTCGTAATGTATCAGAAGGAACTGGAAGCTTCTCAAGCTGTTGCCGATTTTCTGACTCTTATCAAACCTCATCCGGTGATCACTTTGCTTTATGCATCCAAAGAACCGGTTTATAATCATGCCCGAATCCTTCGTGATTATTTGGAAATGCATCTGAAAGAGTGAAATTAAAGTAATTTTTATCTCTTTCCGCTTTCAGTCGTTCACTCAATTTCCTACCTTTGTAATCTAAATCAAAATCGTGTGTCCATGAAGTATAAATTATTAGTTCTTGATGTAGACGGAACGCTTCTCAATGATGCAAAAGAAATTAGTAAACGTACATTGGCTGCTTTGCTGAAAGTTCAGCAGATGGGAGTACGTATCGTGTTGGCATCCGGCCGACCGACTTACGGTCTGATGCCTTTAGCCAAATCCCTAGAACTCGGAAATTATGGAGGTTATATCCTTTCTTATAATGGTTGCCAGATAATTAATGCTCAAAACGGAGAAATACTGTTTGAGCGGAGGATTAATCCGGAAATGTTGCCTTATCTGGAAAAGAAGGCAAGAAAAAATAATTTCGCACTGTTCACTTACCATGATGATACGATCATTACTGACACTCCGGAGAATGAACATATCCAGAATGAAGCTCGCTTGAATAATTTGAAAGTGATCAAGGAAGAGGAATTTTCTGTAGCAATTGACTTTGCTCCGTGTAAGTGTATGCTTGTCAGCGATGACGAGGAAGCGTTGGTTAGTCTGGAAGGACACTGGAAGAGACGGTTGAACGGAGCTTTGGATGTTTTCCGTTCCGAACCTTATTTTCTGGAAGTAGTGCCGTGTGCGATTGATAAAGCCAACACATTGGGAGCTTTATTGGAAGAACTGGATGTGAAGCGTGAAGAAGTCATCGCTATAGGAGACGGTGTGTGCGATGTAACGATGATTCAGCTGGCAGGACTGGGAGTGGCGATGGGGCATTCGCAGGATTCGGTAAAGGTCTGTGCGGATTATGTGACAGCTTCCAATGAGGAAGACGGAGTGGCTCTGGCTGTCGAAAAGGCGATAATAGCGGAAGTTCGCGCTGCAGAGATTCCTTTGGACCAGTTGAATGCACAGGCGCGTCACGCATTGATGGGTAATCTGGGTATCCAATATACATATGCCGACGAAGACCGTGTAGAGGCGACGATGCCGGTAGATCACCGTACCCGTCAGCCGTTCGGTATTTTGCACGGTGGAGCTACGCTTGCATTGGGAGAAACAGTTGCCGGACTCGGCTCGATGATTCTCTGTCAGCCGGATGAAATTGTGGTAGGAATGCAGGTCAGCGGAAATCATATATCTTCTGCGCACGAAGGTGATACAGTACGTGCAGTAGCGACGATTGTACACAAAGGACGTTCCTCCCATGTATGGAATGTGGACGTTTTTACTTCAACCAATAAACTGGTGTCCTCTATACGGGTGGTCAACAGTGTGATGAAAAAAAGATGATTGACGAAAAAAGTAACTTGACAACTATTGATGCACTTATTCAGCGGAAACAGCCCTTTGCTGTTTATCGTGTTCCCGGGGAGAAGTATCCTCGTCTGTTGACAGAAGATGTCGGAGCTGTCCGCTTGATTTTCGATTTGAAAGAACTGAATGGACAAAGAGGATTTGTGATTGCTCCGTTCCGTATAGATAAGTCATGTCCGATTGTGTTGATACAGTCCGACAGGACTGGACAACCGTTGCCTATGGAAATCGTGGCAGAGGAAGAGCAGGACTTGCAAAGTTATCCGGAGGAATCTTTTCATACCCTTTGTACTGGGAAGTATGCGACCTGTTTTCATACATTTATTGAAGCCTTGCGTGATGCTACCTTTGATAAACTGGTGCTTTCCCGTAGTCTCACTATTGGAAAGAATCCGGAGTTTTCCCCTTCAGCTGTTTTTCGTGCAGCTTGTCAACGTTATATTCATTCCTATATCTATCTGTGTTATACTCCTCAGACGGGCGTGTGGCTGGGAAGTACCCCCGAAATTATATTGTCGGGCGAAAAAAATGAATGGAACACAGTTGCCCTGGCAGGAACTCAACCTTTGCAGAATGGTAAACTTCCGCAAGTATGGGATGACAAAAACCGTCAGGAGCAGGATTATGTGGCGTCCTATATCCGTCGGCAGCTTCTTTCGCTGGGCATTCGCTCCACAGAGAGCGGACCTTATCCGGCTTATGCCGGTGCCTTGTCACATCTGAAAACTGATTTCCATTTCTCTTTGAAAGATAATAAAAATCTGGGAGACCTTCTGAAAGTCCTGCATCCGACTCCTGCCGTGTGCGGACTGCCTAAAGAAGAAGCCTACCGGTTCATTTTGGAAAATGAAGGGTACGATCGTAAGTATTATTCCGGTTTTATCGGTTGGCTCGATCCGGAGGGACGCACAGATTTGTATGTGAATCTGCGTTGCATGCACATTGAAGACGAGCAATTGACACTGTATGCCGGTGGCGGATTGTTAGCCTCTTCAGAGTTGAATGATGAATGGCAGGAAACGGAAAAGAAATTGCAGACCATGAGGCGTATTCTTGTGTCTGCTCCAATAATGATGAATCACTAACAAGCTAATCACTATCAATATGTATTCGGACAAGAAAAATATACTCCAGTTGGTCGCGCTGCTTGAGGCGCATGGAATTACGAAAGTAGTGTTATGTCCCGGTAGCCGTAATGCACCTATTGTGCATACGCTGTCTACTCATCCGGGTTTTACTTGTTATGCTATGACGGATGAACGGAGTGCCGGTTATTTTGCGATTGGTCTTGCGCTGAATGGCGGGCATCCTGCTGCCGTTTGCTGTACTTCCGGTACAGCGTTGCTCAATCTTCATCCTGCTGTGGCAGAAGCGTATTATCAGAATATACCTTTAGTTGTTATCTCTGCCGATCGGCCTGCTGCCTGGATTGGACAGATGGCGGGACAGACATTGCCGCAGCCCGGTGTTTTTCAGACATTGGTGAAGAAGTCGGTAAACCTTCCGGAGATTCAGACAGAAGAGGATGAATGGTACTGTAACCGCTTGGTGAATGAAGCCTTGCTGGAAACCAACCATCATGGAAAAGGTCCGGTACATATTAATATTCCTATATCCGAACCTTTGTTCCAGTTTACGGTGGAGTCGCTTCCCGAAGTACGTGTCATTACGCGCTATCAGGGGCTGAATGTATACGACCGGGATTACAATGACCTGATCGAACGCTTGAACAGATATCAGAAGCGGATGATTATTGTCGGACAGATGAACTTGATTTACTTGTTTGAGAAACGGCATACCAAATTGTTATATAAACATTTCGTGTGGCTGACCGAGCATATCGGTAATCAGACAGTACCCGGTATTCCAGTGAAGAATTTTGATGCGGCGCTTTATGCGATGCCCGAAGAGAAAACCGGCCAGATGACTCCCGAGTTATTGATTACTTATGGCGGACATGTGGTTTCCAAGCGGTTGAAAAAATATCTTCGGCAGCATCCGCCTAAAGAACATTGGCATGTGTCTGCTGATGGAGAAGTGGTTGACCTTTACGGTTCTCTGACTACCGTCATCGAAATGGACCCGTTTGAGTTTCTGGAGAAAATAGCTCCATTGCTGGATAACCGCGTGCCGGAGTATCCCCGTGTATGGGAGAATTATTGCAAGACCATTCCCGAACCGGAGTTCGGATATTCGGAAATGTCGGCTATCGGTGCTTTGATAAAAGCATTGCCGGAATCATGTGCATTGCATCTGGCAAATAGTTCTGTTATCCGCTATGCTCAGTTATACCAGGTTCCTTCTACGATTGAGGTATGCTGTAATCGGGGTACAAGCGGCATCGAAGGCTCGTTGTCCACGGCAGTGGGATATGCCGCCGGTTCGGATAAACTAAATTTTATAGTTATAGGTGACCTTAGTTTCTTTTATGATATGAATGCTTTGTGGAACATCAATGTCCGTCCCAATCTACGCATTCTTTTGCTGAATAACGGAGGAGGGGAGATTTTCCATACATTACCCGGACTGGATATGTCGGGTACATCGCACAAGTATATTACAGCCGTTCACAAGACATCTGCCAAAGGATGGGCGGAAGAACGCGGATTCCTTTATCAACGGGTAGAGAATGAAGAACAGCTTGCCGAAGCGATGAAAACCTTCACACAACCGGAAGCCATGGAACAACCGGTTCTGATGGAAGTATTCAGCAATAAAAATAAAGATGCACGTATACTGAAAGATTATTATCATCAACTAAAACAAAAATAGATTATGTCAACACAAAGAGAATGGACAACCATCAGAGAATACGAAGATATCCTCTTTGATTACTATAATGGGATTGCCCGCATCACCATTAACCGTGAACGCTATCGAAATGCATTTACTCCGACTACAACGGCTGAAATGAGTGACGCATTGCGCATTTGCCGGGAAGAAGCGGATATTGATGTGATCGTGATTACGGGAGCTGGTGACAAGGCTTTCTGTTCGGGCGGTGACCAGAATGTGAAAGGGCGTGGCGGCTATATCGGCAAGGACGGTGTTCCCCGTCTGAGTGTTCTGGATGTACAGAAACAAATCCGCAGCATTCCGAAACCGGTAATTGCTGCCGTAAATGGATTTGCCATTGGTGGCGGACACGTGCTTCATGTAGTTTGCGATTTATCGATTGCTTCGGAGAATGCGATCTTCGGACAGACCGGTCCTCGCGTAGGTAGCTTTGATGCAGGTTTCGGAGCCTCTTATCTGGCTCGTGTCGTCGGTCAGAAGAAGGCACGTGAGATATGGTTCCTTTGCCGGAAATACAATGCGCAGGAAGCGTTGGATATGGGATTGGTGAATAAAGTAGTTCCATTGGAGCAACTGGAGGATGAGTATGTGCAATGGGCGGAAGAAATGATGCTGCTCAGTCCGTTGGCCTTGCGGATGATTAAAGCCGGATTGAATGCCGAACTGGACGGCCAGGCAGGTATTCAGGAGCTGGCAGGGGATGCGACCTTGCTTTACTATCTGACGGATGAGGCTCAGGAAGGAAAGAATGCATTTCTGGAGAAACGTAAACCTAACTTTAAGAAATATCCGAAGTTCCCTTAAACAATGGATTGCAAAATAGACATTATTCCGCGGGTGCTTCATTTCAAGCAGCCGGCCGGAACTTCACGAGGCACATACACAACGCGAAAAGTCTGGTATCTTCATTTTACTGCTCCCGAATTTCCCAATTGGGTAGGGATCGGGGAGTGCGCTCCTCTGCCAAATCTTAGCTGTGATGATCTTCCCGATTACGAGGAAGTGCTGGCTAAAATCTGCCGGCAGGTAGAGAATCAGGGAGGTAAGCTGGACATGGAAGCTCTATGCAAGTACCCTTCCATCCTTTTTGGCTTGGAGACAGCCATTCGTCACTTTTTTGAAGGAAGCTGGGCTTTGTGGGATACACCCTTCTCACGTGGGGAAGCAGGTATTCCGATAAACGGGCTTATCTGGATGGGTGACTTCAATAGAATGCTTGCTCAGATAGAGAAGAAGATGGAGGCGGGATTCCGCTGTATAAAGTTGAAGATCGGTGCCATCAACTTTGAAGAAGAACTGGCTTTACTCCAACATATCCGCTCTCACTATTCTTCTAAAGAAATAGAATTGCGTGTAGATGCCAACGGAGCATTCTCACCAACAGATGCGATGGAGAAATTGAAACGCTTGTCCGAACTGGACTTACATTCGATAGAACAGCCCATTCGTGCCGGACAATGGGAAGAAATGGCACGTCTTACTTCCGAATCTCCTTTGCCGATAGCTTTGGATGAGGAACTGATAGGCTATAATACCTGGGAAGAAAAGCAAAGATTACTTTCGGCTATCCGTCCGCAATATATTATTATCAAACCTTCTCTTCATGGCGGATTAGCCGGTGGCGAGGAGTGGATTGCAGAAGCGGAGAAACTGAATATCGGTTGGTGGATAACTTCTGCTCTGGAGTCTAATATCGGTCTGAATGCTATCGCTCAATGGTGTGCTACTTTTCAGAATCCATTGCCGCAAGGGTTAGGCACCGGGTTACTCTTTACAGATAATGTAGAGATGCCTCTTGAAATCAGAAAAGATTGTTTGTGGTTTTGTAAATGATGATATTCGACCGACAAAAACAGCGTTTGTTGCTGGAGGGAAAGGAATATACTCCGGGCGATATACATAGCCTTGTAGCAGAAGGTGAGGGAAACCACCCTTCTGCTATATGGGACTTGTATCTTTTTCTAAACGAATGGTTTAATGATGATCCTGTGATCACTGTACATACTTCCGGTTCTACGGGGGCACCTAAAGAATTGCTTGTTCGCAAAGATCAGATGATACAGAGTGCACGCCTGACTTGTGAGTTTCTGGATTTAAAGCAGGGTGAAACGGCATTATTGTGTATGAACCTTCGCTATATCGGGGCGATGATGGTAGTCGTCCGTTCTTTGATTGCCGGGTTGAATCTTATAGTACGTCGGGCTTCCGGTCATCCATTGGCAGATGTGGACACTCCTTTAAGGTTTGCGGCTATGGTGCCTTTGCAGGTGTATAATACATTTCAGATACCCGAAGAGAAAGAGAAATTAAAGCAAACGGAGATTTTAATTATAGGAGGCGGAGCAGTTGACAAGGCTTTAGAGGAAAAAATCAGAAATCTGTCCAATGCTGTTTATTCAACTTACGGGATGACGGAAACCCTTTCTCACATCGCTCTTCGCCGTCTGAATGGCGCAGCAGCATCCGATCGTTATTATCCTTTTTCATCCGTAGAGTTGTTTTTGTCTTCAGAAAATACTTTGATGATTAATGCTCCGCTTGTTTGCGATGATACTCTGCAGACAAATGATATTGCCCGCATTTATCCGGACGGTAGTTTTACGATTCTGGGAAGAAAGGATAATGTAATCAATAGCGGAGGAATTAAAGTGCAGGCAGAAGAGATCGAAAGGTTACTTCAGTCGTCTATCCCTGTACCGTTTGTGATCACTTCCGTTCCGGATCGGCGTTTGGGGCAGGCTGTTACTTTATTGATAGAAGGGCAGATGGAGATAAGTGCGCTAGGGACTAAATTGGAATCAGTCTTAGCATCTTATTATCGTCCTAAATATATTTATACGGTAAATCATATTCCTCAAACGGGAAATGGGAAGATTAATCGTAAAGAGTGCCGTGTTTTAGCAGAGAGCTTACAGTTGCTCGGGAGACAGGAATAATAAAAACAGCGGGAGGTAATCTTTCAACTCGTTCCGCAGGAGTTCCATTGTTTTTTGTTTATACCGATTAATGGATTTTACGCTGAGATTCATTTCTTCGGCAATTTCCGCATGTGTTTTGCCTTCAAAGAAACTTTTCATAAATACGGTGCGATAGTTTTCCGGAAGCTTATTTAATGTTTCGTATAGCATTCGGTATAACTCATCAAGTGTATATACACTATCTGTTTCTGTTTCATATAGAGGAGCTTTCTTTTGGATATTTTCGGCATAACTCCATTCATACTCCTGATGTTTCAGAAAGTTCAAACAGCTGTTTTTTACACACATTTTTATATATCCCAATGCTGTCTCTGATTGCAAATCGAAAGAGTCGGTATCCAACTTGTCCCATAGGGAGGTGAATACATCCGAAACAATGTCCTCGCGGACTTCTTTATCATCTACAAATCTTTTTGCATACAGGCAGAAAGGGGCATAATAATCCTCGTAAAGTTGTTTGAAAGCTCTTTCTTTAGTCTGTCTGGAAAAAGATATTTTCATTATTTTGAGATTCTGTAGTTTTTCATTTTACTGCAAATATATAATAAGAAAATCAGCATTTCCTAAAATTTTCTTTCTTTTTTTGTTTTTGGTATGAAGCTGTGGAAAATAAGATAGCTTAAAAAATAAAATAAAAAAAAGTATGTTATACCTGTCCCTTTTCGATTACCTCAGTTGTACTATTAGTGTAATTGCAATTAAAAGATAAGATTTTGAAAGAGAATATGGAAAATATGAATCCGGAATCATTGCTCCGAAAAGCGCAGGCATTAGGAGAGGATATTAAGGAAATGGAGTCTATTGATGTAATGGGTGCCTATCAACAAGCACAGACCCAAATAAAGACAAACAGAAGAAGGAGTATGTATAATCAGTTGATGCGTTATGCTGCATTCTTGACTATACCTTTATTACTTTCTTCTTTGATTTTGGGATATTTATATTGGGGAGCAACGGATACTGAAGAGAAGTATGCAGAAGTCATGGCGGCTACAGGTTCAGTCATTCGTTACGAACTTCCTGACCATTCGGTTGTCTGGTTAAACTCCGGTAGTACTTTACGTTATCCTACCGTTTTTAAGAAAGATAATCGTAATGTTGAATTAAAAGGTGAAGCCTATTTTGAAGTAGAAGCGGACAGGAAACGGCCTTTTTACGTCAATACTCCTGCCGGGTTAAGTGTCTATGTGTACGGAACCAAATTTAATGTGAATGCTTACGAAGATGATAATAGTATAGAAACGGTATTAGAAAAGGGTAAAGTAAACGTTATTTCACCGGACGGAAAAACAACAGTTCAGTTAGCTCCAGGAGAACGATTGCTTTATAATAAGGTAGATCAGAAATTGTTGAAGGGAAAAGTGGATGTTTATGAAAAGGTGGCATGGAAAGACGGTAAGTTGATATTCCGCAATGCCGAGTTGGGTGAAATATTCAAACGGCTGGCACGGCATTTTAATGTAGATATTCAGTTTAATAATATATCGGGAAAAGAATATAAATATCGTGCGACCTTCCGTAATGAAACACTGCCACAGATATTGGATTATCTGGCTAAGTCTGCTGCCTTGAAGTGGAGAACTGAGGAGGCGGTACAACAGGCAGATGATACATTCACAAAGAAAAAGATAATAGTAGATTTATATTAGTAACCATAAAAATGAGAATAGCCTATGAGATAACACAAAGATCGTAAAAAAAGGAAGAAAGCTGCTACCAACAGCTGTCTTCCCCCAATTTTTCAGATTCGCGGTAAGGAGTCTTGCAAACGCTAACCGGAATCAAACCACAGTTCATTATAGTAATAAACTTTAGTTAACCGCAAATGTATGAAAAAAAATCATTCATTTATTGCATTATATCCTAAATATGCTTTAAATCTAAAACTACCTTTAGTTATGAGGATTAGTCTAGCACTACTTTTTGCAGTCGTTTTACAACTATCTGCAGAGAATGGCTATGCTCAACGGACGCATGTTGCCATTTCTATGAACAATGTATCTGTAGAACAGGTACTGAATAAAATAGAAGAAGCTTCCGATTATGTTTTCCTTTACAATGACAAAACGATTCAGAAGAATCGTATTGTTTCTGTGAGAAATAAATCAGGTAAGATTCTGGATATTCTAGATGATATTTTTAAGGGGACCGATATTACGTATACCGTAGTTGACAAGCAGATTATTTTATCGACTAATAAAATGCAACTTGTTCAGCAGGAAGGACAAATCCAAATAAAAGGAGTTGTGAAAGATGCTGGCGGAGATCCCTTGATCGGTGTGAATGTGAAAGTGAAAGATTCTACGGTCGGTACTATCACCGATATAAACGGAAACTTTACGCTACAGACCAGGAAAGGAGATATTCTGGAAATTTCTTATGTGGGATATGCCACGAAAACAGTAAAGGTACAGAATGCCCAAGTTCTGAATATTGTGCTGACAGAAGATACAGAAGTACTGAATGAAGTCGTTGTTACTGCATTGGGTATCAAGAAGGAAGCTAAATCTTTGTCATACAATGTACAGCAAGTAAGCAATGCCGAGATTACACGCATTGCAGATGCCAACTTCGTCAATAATCTGAACGGTAAAGTTGCGGGTGTTACAATTAACTCATCTTCAGCTGGTGTCGGTGGCTCTTCACGTGTAGTGATGCGTGGAACCAAATCATTGAATGGTAATAACAATGCTCTTTATGTGGTTGATGGTATCCCGATGAGTGATATGAGTGCCGCTTCTACACAGCCTACGGACTCATACGAAGGTGCCGGTCAGTCCGGTGATCCTATTTCCGGTCTGAATCCCGAGGATATAGAGAGTATCTCTGTTTTGAGTGGACCGTCAGCTGCAGCTCTTTACGGTAGTGCCGCTGCCAATGGTGTTGTGATGATTACTACTAAAAAAGGTAGGGAAGGACGTACTTCAGTCAGCATATCCAATAATACGACTTTCTCCGCTCCTCTTGTCTTGCCCGAATTTCAAAATACTTATGGGCAGACAGAAGTGGGTAGTTACTACAGCTGGGGCAGTAAATTGAATACGCCGAGCAGCTATGATCCTAAAGACTTCTTTCAGACAGGTGTGAATGTAACAAATGCTGCCAGTCTTTCTACAGGTACTGACAAGAATCAGACTTACTTATCTTTAGGTACTACCAATGCCAAAGGTATTATCCATAATAATGACTACGAACGTTACAATGTCACTGTCCGTAATGTTGCCAAGATGCTGAAAGATAAGCTGACTCTTGACCTGAGTTTTATGCTTAGCTCTGTAAAAGAACAAAATATGACCTCTCAGGGACTTTATTATAACCCGTTAGTACCTCTTTATCTATTTCCTGCGGGAGATGATTTCTCCAAAGTACAGGCATATCAGCGGTATGATTCGGAACGAAATTTACTGACTCAGTACTGGCCTTACAGCACAAGTCTGGCTTTACAGAATCCATACTGGATTACCGAGCATATTAAAATACCTAATCATAAGAACCGTTATATGGCAACTGCATCGGCAAAATATGAATTTGCTGACTGGATTAATGTAACAGCCCGTGCCAAAATGGACCGCAACAACGAACGCCGTGAGCGCATGTATGATGCCGGAACAAATACTTTGTTTGCTTCTAAATACGGTTATTACTCCAAGAGTAATATCGAGAATCAACAGATATACGGTGAATTATTGCTGAATATTAATAAGTACTTTGTCGATAATACCCTAAATGTAACAGCTAATGTGGGTGGGAACTTTGAAAACAATGATTATCAGTCTGATTATTTCGGAGGCAAACTGAAGTCGGTAGCCAACCTCTTTACTTTTGGCAACGTGGATACTTCAGAGAAGAATCTGGCCAACCAATATGGCTATCATTTGAAAAAACGCGCCATATTCGGTAGTGCTCAGATCGGTTACAAGTCTATGGCTTATCTGGATGTGACGGCTCGTAACGACTGGTCATCTACCTTCAAAGGGACGAATACCGGTTCTTTCTTCTATCCGTCTATCGGTCTTTCGGGGATTATCACAGATATATTCCGTTGCAGTACGGATATTATGCCATACATGAAAGTACGTATTTCTTATTCGGAAGTAGGTAATTCACCGGATGTATTTCTGGCTATTCCGACTTATGCGTTGGTTGATGGCGTTCCTGTTACTCAGTCCCGACGTCCTAACCCCAATCTGAAGCCGGAACGTACCAAATCATGGGAAGCCGGATTTAACTTTGTCTTCTTCAAGAACCGTTTGAGATTGGATGGATCTATCTATCAGTCACGTACCTACAATCAGTTCTTTGAACGTACCCTTTCTTCTACTACCGGCTATAAATCGGAAGTAGTCAATGGCGGTCGTGTAGATAATAAAGGTATCGAATTGTCTTTGCGTTTTGAGGACAAATGGGGAAATTTTGGCTGGAGTTCGTATCTGACCTATTCATTGAACCGAAATAAAGTGGTGGAATTGCTGCGCAACTATGAAGATCCTTATACGCACGAACTTACTTCTTTGGATAGAATTGATATGGGCGGGACAAGTATGTATAAAATGATACTGACAGAAGGCGGATCTATCGGCGATATTTATGTGAATACGCTTCGCACGGACGAACATGGAGCTATCTATGTCCATCCTTCGGACCAGGTTGTAGTTACTCAGCCTGATGAATTTGTAAAGGCTGGTAATAGTGCTCCTAAGTATAACCTCGGTTGGGGAAACACATTCAGTTACAAAGGGCTTTCATTGGGATTCCTGTTCACGGCACGTGTCGGTGGTGTAGTTGTATCACAGACACAGGCGACGATGGACGCATACGGCTCTTCAAAGGCTACAGCTATTGCCCGTGATAATGGCGGAGCCATTGTTAACGGTCGTCCAATCGGTGCGGAAGATTACTATACGAAAATTGGAGGTGCAGGTGCTCAGGGTGGTATTGGTTCTATGTACACCTACAGTGCGACTAATGTCCGTTTGGCTGAGTTATCGTTAGGCTATGATATTCCTATCAACAAGTATGTGGACTGGATTAAGGGGTTGAACGTATCTTTCATCGGTAAGAATCTCTTTTTCCTTTATAGAAAAGCTCCGTTCGATCCGGAACTGACAGCAAGTACAGGCACTTACTTTCAAGGTATCGACATGTTTATGTCGCCAAGTCTGCGTAATTTGGGATTCTCTGTGAAAGTTAATTTCTAATCAAACTTATAAATTGTAGAAGATATGATATTAAATAAAATACTATCATGGAACAAACTTTCCATTCTCGGGATATCTTTGATGCTATTAAATAACATTTCGTGTATCGACTATGAGGATAACGTAAATCCGAATGAAGTCACCGAGGAAATGATGGAAGTAGACAACTTGAAGACGGGTGCTTTCTTTTCGCAAATGCTGCGTCGGGTTGTAATCATAAATGATGGCGACAAGCTCGACTCTGACTATCAGATTGCTCAGAACTTATCGCATGACCTTTATTCGGGCTATATTGCCGCTACCTTAGGATCTACCAATCATAACGGGCAGTATAACTTTCAGGAACAATGGGTGAATGCCACTTTTGATTATGCCTATACCGGAATTATGGCACCATGGCAAAGTATTCACAAAATAGCCACTGAACAGGAACTGCCGGAAGTTGACGCATTGGCTACCATCGTAAAGGTAGAAGGCATGCACCGTATTGCTGATACATTTGGTCCTATTCCATATGTAAACTATGGCTCTTCCAGCTTATATGACGCATTGGATTTGGTTTATAATAAGTTTTTTGAAGAACTGGATAATGCTATCGAAGTATTGAGCAATTATGTGAACGGAAATGTGGATGCTAAGCTGATGAGTGACTATGACTGTGTATATGGGGGGGACGTAGAGAAGTGGGTGAAGTTCGCCAACACACTGCGTTTGCGTCTTGCTATACGTGTTTCATATGCGAATCCCACACTGGCAGAAGCACAGGCAAAGAAGTCGATGGAAAACATGTTCGGCTTTATCGAAAGTAAAGCGGAACGTGCCGAACTTTCGCATAATTCATTGGAATATCATCATCCGTTGCACGAGATTGCCTATAACTTCAATTCGGGTGACTGTCGTCCGGGTGCTACCATCGTAGCCTATTTGAACGGACTGAATGATTCGCGAATCAGCTCTTATTTTACAGCAGCCGATGACGGTGAATATCATGGCGTACGTATTGGTATCACAACAAGCAATATGAGCAATTATCAAGGCAATAAAATCTCTAATCTGAATATTAACCGTGCTTCTACTCCGGTAGTATGGATGACGGCTGCCGAATCGTTCTTCCTGCGTGCCGAAGGTGCATTACGTGGCTGGGATATGGGTGGAACGGCCAAATCATTCTATGAGCAAGGTGTACGCATGTCGTTTGAGGAGAATAATGCCGCCGGTGTAGACGATTATTTGGCTGATCATACTTCGACTCCGGGTGCTTTTGCAGACAATGTGGGTAGTGATAATTATACTTTCAGCAGCAGGGTTACTCCTGCATGGGATGATAATGCCGGATTTGAAGCTCAGTTGGAACGCATCATTACACAGAAGTGGATTGCCAATTATCCCGACGGTCCCGAAGGCTGGAGTGAATATCGTCGTACAGGCTATCCGGAAGTTATTCCTGTAGTAAGAAACAGTAGTAATGGTACGATTGATACCCAGTTACAAGTCCGCCGTCTGCCTTATACACGCGACGAGAAGATCAACAATGCTAGCGGCGTTGCCAGTGGTATATCGGCTTTGGGTGGTAAGGATACGGGTGGAGCTAAACTCTGGTGGGACAAAAAATCCCGATAACAGGAGAATGGACATTGTTTAATTCTAAAAACACTAATTACGATGAAAACAAAAATAACAGGTTTACTGACTTTCCTTATCGGAACATTCTTTTTCTATAGTTGTGATACCGATGTGGAAGCGTTAGAAATTCAGAAGCTGAAAACATATGACGAGCAGTATTTTGAGAATCTGCGTGCTTTCAAGAAAAGCGATCATGAGATAAGTTATGCTTATTACGAAGCGTGGTCACCGATTGAAGGTGTGACAGGCTATAAAGATCCCGCGTCGTGGGGTGAACGTATGGTAGGACTACCTGACAGTATAGATATTGTAAATCTTTGGATGGGAATACCGACAGCAGAGACACATCCGATAGCATATGCGGATATGCAATACTGCCAGCGGAAATTGGGTACACGTTTTGTCATGCATGCCGATGCTTCTCATTACAGACACCAGTTTACCGTTGATGGGGTTGATTATGATCTTAGCCAGAATAAGGACGATGAAGCGATGGCTGCATATGCAAAATGGATTGTGAATCAAGTGTTGGAACCGGGACTTGATGGAGTAGACGTTGACTGGGAAGGTTGGAGTGGTTCCGATTTGGTCAGATTGATAAAGGAACTTGGCAAGTATTTTGGTCCTGAAGGCGAACAGCCGGATAAGTTGCTTATCGTTGACTACTTTAGTGGAACACCACCAACAGACATCATACCTTATTGTGATTATATCGTTCAACAGGCTTATAGTGATCAAGTGGGGTTCTTGACTCAACCCAGTAACTTTCCACCCGAGAAGATGATTTACTGCGAATCGTTCGGAGTATTCTATGCCGATGGGGGACAACTTATGAACTATGCACGTTGGGAACCGTCGAAAGGCCGTAAAGGCGGTTGTGGAGTATTCTACTTAGGAAGAAATTATTATTCTTCATCGGGTATACCTTATAATGAATTCCGGGAGGCTATTCAGATAATGAATCCTGCTGTAAATGAGTAAACAATGAATAAATAAGAATCATGATGAAAACATATATATTTAAACATTCTTTGTTGGGAGTTATATTAGGTTTATCCATTCTGGGTTGTACAGAAGGTGATAAGTTTGATTATAACAAGAATATGGCTTTTATTACAGGGACAGAGACTACTCCTGTAACCAAGTTTGTGGTAGAAGATACCCCTTCTTCGTATGCCGTCACTGCTTCTACTACTGATAAAGTAGATAAAGACGTAAATGTGAAGTTTGCCATTGACAGGTCACTGGTAGAGACATATAATAATGAGCATAATACTAAATATTATGCGATTCCGGAGGGCGCTGTGACTCTTGAAGATGCTGATGCTGTGATTCAGGCAGGTAAAGCGTTTTCTACTCCTGTTACAGTTAAAGTTATTTCTACCGAAGACTTTGCAGAAGGGCGAGTATATGTAGTTCCAGTTACTATGGTAGAAGTGGATGGACTTGAAATATTAAAACCTTCGAAAACTATTTTCTTGCAGATATCTCGTGTTATTCATTTCACCTCATTGAATATCAGCAATACGAATCTTTATAGTAACTTTATTTTCTCAGATGATAAGAAACAGGAATTGTCTAACTTCACCTATGAGATCAAATGCTATTCTCAAGAGTGGCATCGTATAGCTCGTCTGTGTAGTTTCACTTCTGCTGACGAACAGCGCTCAAGTATGCTGCGATTTGGAGAAAATGGATTAGATATCAATGCCTTGCAGTGGGTAAGTCCAAGTGGAAGTATTGTATCGAGTACACGTTTTAGCACTGATCGTTGGTATATGATCTCGTTGACATATGATGGCAGTAAACTGACTATGTATGTAGACGGAGTGAAAGATGCACAAGGCGATGGTGATGGTAAACCGGTCGATTTCCAGCGTTTTGAACTAGGAATGTCGTGGACGGGATATCGCGGATCTCAGTATTTTCGTGGCCGTATTGCTGAAGTTCGTGTCTGGAACCGTGCTTTGAGTACAGGCGAACTACAGATGAATCTTTGTGGCGTTGATTCACAATCAGAAGGTTTGGTTGCATACTGGAAAATGAATGAAGGCGAAGGACACATCTTTAAAGATGCAACAGGACATGGCTATGATATGGATTGGACGAACACTGCCCGTGAAATAAATGAAGGAGCTGGATTAACATATAATCTGAATTATAGCAGTGCTATTGCATGGGACAGTGATGATAATAACAGATGTAACGAGTAACGAAATAAATGATTGCTATGAAAATAAATACGCATATCTTAGGATTGTTGGTTGTAGTCGGATTATTTAGTCTTCAGTCTTGTGATGACGAAAGTTACGATATCGAAGGAAGCAACCAAAATTATGTATATATTAATGTGAACCGTTGGACTTCAACAGAATATCCTCAAAATACATTTGTCTATGAAGTGTTGAGAACACCGATTGGCTCTAGTTTAGAGAGTGGACCGGAAATAGTTAAGGTAGGGGTACGCTCTACTAAAGTTGCCTCTAAAGATATAACGGTTACTTTGGATATTGATAATTGTGCATCCATAGGTGAATTTTCTTCTTTCCCTGACGGGGTAAAAGTAACCTTGGATAAAAAAGAACTCGTGATTCCTGCGGGAAGTATGCTTTCTTCTGATTCAGTTACTATTGAAATAGAGGATGGAAAGTGGAGCGAGTTTGTCAATACAAGTTATCTTTTACCGCTAAAAGTAACATCGGTATCGAATGCGGCATTGAGTGAAACTCATTCCTCTGCTTATCTCGCTGTTAGCACCTCTTTTACGAATTGTGTTCCGGGAGCAACGAGTGTGGAAGGCACATTAATTAGTGATAGAAGCGCGTGGACTGCCACTAACAATGGTGTAGATGTTGGAACAACTCTGTTCGACGGAAATACAAGGACTTATCCGTCTCAGGATGCCAGTTCTACCGTTATTGTTAATTTGAATGGCGTATACCAAAACATAACAGGAATTCGATTACAGTATTATTCCCGTAATTATAGTTTGTCCAGTGCCGCTGTCTATACAAGTGAAACAGGAGGTGAAGATTATGAGTATCAGGGAAACGTTACTTTCTCTCGTGCAACGCCGCAATATATTCGTTTCTATGGAGCTGTGAGTGCTCGATATGTCAAACTTGAATTATTGCCGTATAGTAGTGGATATGGGATTGTTTTGTCTGAGTTTGATATGTATCAGAATGAATAAACGGGATTGATGAAAGTCTCTTATAATAGCTAATGAGTTATTATGAGAGGCTTTTGTTTTAAATGAAAAAAAGTATGGTGCTGCGCTTTATTATATTGATTTGTTGCATTAATTTGTATTTGGTTGCCTCGTACGCACAGACTCTTTCTGACGAACTGGTGTTCGAAGAACGTGTCTTTGATTTTGGAGAAATAAAGGAAGAAAATGGACTGGTTTCACATGAATTTGAGTTTAAGAATGTCAGTCAAAAAGTTATTTCTATCAATGGAGTAACAAGTGGCTGTGGTTGTGTACAGTTTGAATTTCCTAAAGAACCGCTCCGGCCGAATGCTACAGGTAAAGTGAAAGTGACTTACAACCCGGCCTACCGACCGGGCTTCTTTAGTAAAGAAGTAGTTGTTTTGAGCAATAACAATGCTAATTACAACCGCATTTGGGTAAAGGGCACCGTCATTCCCTGCAAACATCCGGTATCAGAGAACTATCCGTATGAGTACGGTAGCGGACTTTGGATGAATTTCGAAGTAATGGCATTCGGTACCATAGGCAAAGGTGGCACGAAAACAATGAAACTGAAATACGTAAACGATACCGATAATGATATACAGCTTATGTTTGTCGTTATAGGTGGTAATACAGATCTTAAGTTTACCAGTCCCTGTCAGGTGAAAGCCCGTGAAGAAGGTGTGATGCCCGTTGAATATCAATATTCCGGCAGCTTTCCGACCGAAACACGTGTCTATCCTGTGATCAACGGGCGGGCATTAATGAAACCGCTGAAGATAACATGTACCAATCCGGTTGATTAGTAATATAATATTTCCTATCTTAGCACCGGCAAATAAAATAACCTGAAAAGATAAAACTATAAATGAATCGAACACCATGAAGAGAAAACCAATCGCAACCAGTATTTTTACAGTAGTATTCAGTCTACTTTTAACAGGATGTCAGAGTGTTTCGGCACCGGAAGCTATTTTACCCGTTCCTCAGGAAAAGCAAGTAAATTGGCAGAAGATGGAAACATATGCCTTTGTACACTTCGGTCTCAATACCTTCAATGACCGTGAATGGGGTTATGGCGACTCTGATCCGAAAACGTTCAATCCTGCTCGTCTGGACTGCGAGCAATGGGTGCAGACATTTGTCAATTCCGGTATGAAAGGAGTAATCCTGACTGCCAAACATCATGACGGCTTTTGTCTGTGGCCTACACAGCTTACCGAATACTGTATTAGAAATACCCCTTACAAAGACGGTAAAGGTGATATTGTACGCGAACTTTCCGATGCCTGTAAGAAGTATGGAATCAAATTTGCCGTTTATCTCTCTCCGTGGGACAGGCATCAAGCCAATTATGGAACGCCGGAGTATGTAGATTATTTCTATAAGCAGTTGCATGAATTGCTCACTAATTATGGTGATGTTTTTGAAATCTGGTTTGACGGAGCCAACGGAGGAGACGGTTGGTACGGAGGAGCGAAAGACGCACGTACGATCGACCGCAAAACATACTATGATTACCCGCGGGCTTATAAGATGATCGATGAACTGCAACCGCAGGCTGTGATTTTCTCAGACGGAGGGCCGGGCTGCCGTTGGGTAGGAAATGAGAATGGATTTGCCGGAGCTACTAATTGGTCTTTCCTTCGGGCAGGCGAGGTATATCCGGGATATCCCAAGTATCGGGAATTACAGTACGGTCATGCCGATGGAAATCAATGGGTCGCTGCCGAGTGTGACGTTTCTATCCGTCCGGGATGGTTCTATCACCCAGAGGAAGACGACAAGGTAAAAACAGTCGATCAACTGACGGACTTGTATTATCGTAGTGTAGGTCATAATGCGACTTTATTATTAAACTTTCCTGTAGACCGCAACGGTTTGATTCATCCGACCGATTCATTGAATGCTGTTTCATTTCATCTGAGAGTTCAGAAAGAATTGGCAGATAATTTATTGAGCAGTGCAAAAGTATCAGCTTCCGACGAGCGTGGAGGACAATTCAAGGTTCGTGCCGTAACGGACGGAAAGTACGATACTTATTGGGCAACCAATGACGGAGTGACTACCGCCGATCTGACTTTCACTTTTAGTCAGCCGACGAAGATGAATCGGGTAATGATTCAGGAGTATATACCTTTGGGACAAAGGGTTAAATCCTTTGTTGTAGAATATAAGAAGGGCGATCAATGGCTGTCGGTTAAATGCAACGAAGAAACCACAACCGTAGGATACAAACGTTTGTTACGCTTTGAAATGATCGAAACAGAAGAATTGCGTATACGGTTTACGGATGCTCGTGCATGTTTGTGTATCAATGAGGTCGGGGCTTATTACGCTCCCGATGCAACGGAAAATTATACACCGGCAACCTCAGAACTGAAAAGTTTCCCCTTTACAATTTTGGGAGTGGATATGGAAGAAGCAAAGAAATGTAGTGACAAGGACGATCAGACTACCGCTCTAATCTCAGGCAAGGAAATCATGATTGATCTTGGCGAAAATCGTACAATCCATTCATTCTACTATTTACCTGATCAAAGTGAATATAGTAAAGGGTTGATCTCATCATACGAATTGTCTGCCGGTATTACCGAAGAGGCGATGCAAGTCGTAGCACAGGGAGAATTCTCGAACATCCGTAATAATCCGATTCTTCAGAATATGTACTTTAGTCCGGTTGAGGCTCGCTATTTTAAGTTAAAAGCGACTCGTATGGTAGACGAAAGTGATTCTTTGGGAATAGCGGAAATTGGGTGTCGATAGCCTCTCTCTAGAATATTTTTTGATTTTATCTGCAATATCTGCCACCTGCTTGTTTATTAGGTGATTTATAGTGGCTTATAGTGTTGCAGATACCTGTTGCAGATAATTTATCTGCAACATAGGGATTATTATATCTTTGTGTGATCTCTTGATGGATTCTTTGAATTGATAGTATCTTTGGTTTGTTTCAATTGGCAGAACATTTAGTTTCTGAGGCTTGAAACTAAAGTTTCTCCTGTTTGAAACTAAAGTTTCATCAGCTTGAAACAAAAGTTTCGTCAGCTTGGAACTAAAGTTTCACCGCATGAAACTTCTGCGAAACCAACGGAAAGTAATTTTTATATTATATCATATTGTATGATGACAAAGCGATTATATATTTTGATTGTAGGGTTGGCGATGAATGTCGTGGCTTTTGCCCAATCTTCTCTGTTACCTTATAAAAATCCGGTCTTGTCTGTTGACGAACGGGTGAAAGACTTGCTTTCACGTATGACGTTGGAAGAAAAGGTCGGGCAACTATTATGTCCTCTTGGTTGGGAAATGTACGAAATAAAGGACGATGAAGTACATCCTTCTGAAAAGTTTAAAAGACTAATGAAAGAAAAGAACGCAGGTATGCTGTGGGCAACTTATCGTGCGGACCCTTGGACTAAGAAGACATTGGAAAATGGACTTAATCCCGAACTGGCTGCCAAAGCCGGCAACGCATTGCAGAAATATGTGATTGAAAATACCCGTTTGGGTATTCCCTTATTTTTGGCTGAAGAAGCGCCTCACGGACATATGGCGATTGGAACGACCGTTTTTCCAACCGGCATAGGGATGGCGGCAACTTGGTCACCGGTACTGATTGAAGAAGTAGGAAATGTGATTGCTAAAGAGATTCGTTCACAGGGTGCACATATCAGTTATGGTCCTGTACTGGATTTATCTCGTGATCCTCGCTGGTCACGTGTCGAAGAAACCTTTGGTGAAGATCCTGTATTGAGTGGACGACTGGGAGCGGCGATGGTCATAGGGCTAGGTAGCGGAGACCTATCCCGTGAATATGCTACTATCGCTACCCTGAAGCATTTTTTAGCTTATGCGGTACCGGAAGGTGGACAAAACGGTAATTATGCATCGGTAGGGACTAGAGATCTGCACGAAAACTTTCTTCCTCCTTTTCAGGAAGCGATTGATGCGGGAGCACTCTCTGTAATGACCTCCTACAATTCAATAGATGGTATCCCCTGTACGGCTAATTATTATCTGCTGACACAATTACTGCGTAACGAGTGGAGATTCCGTGGCTTTGTTGTTTCAGACTTATATAGTATTGAAGGAGTCCATGAAAGTCACTTTGTTGCTCCTACTATAGAAGAGGCAGCTATGCAGGTCGTTTCTGCCGGAGTGGATATTGATTTGGGGGGCAATGCATTTATGAATCTTACTCATGCCGTTCAATCCGGAAAAATCAGTGAAGCAGTGATTGATACTGCCGTATGCCGGGTATTACGGATGAAGTTTGAAATGGGTTTGTTTGAGCATCCTTATGTGAATCCGAAGTCTGCAACGAAGGTGGTACGTAGTGAGGAACATATCAGACTGGCACATAAAGTGGCGCAATCATCTATCGTATTGCTGAAGAACAAGAATTCGATTCTTCCTTTGAATAAAAAGATTAAAAAAGTGGCAGTTGTCGGACCTAATGCGGATAATCGTTATAATATGCTGGGGGACTATACAGCTCCGCAAGAAGATGAAAACATAAAAACCGTGTTAGACGGAGTGATCTCCAAACTGTCTCCTTCTAAGGTGGAGTACGTGCGTGGATGCGCTATTCGTGATACGACAGTGAACGAAATAGCGGAAGTGGTGGAGGCAGCTAGCCGTTCGGAAGTTATAATAGCGGTGGTAGGAGGTTCCAGCGCACGCGATTTCAAGACGAGCTATCAGGAGACGGGTGCAGCAATTGCTGACGAAAAGAGTATCAGCGACATGGAATGTGGCGAGGGGTTTGACAGGGCTACTTTGACTTTACTGGGAAAACAACAAGATTTATTGAATGCATTGAAGGCTACCGGGAAGCCACTGATCGTTGTCTATATTGAAGGTCGTCCGCTGGATAAAGTCTGGGCATCTGAGTATGCCGACGCATTGCTGACCGCTTCTTATCCGGGCCAGGAAGGAGGGTATGCAATAGCTGATGTTTTGTTTGGAGATTATAATCCTGCCGGACGATTGCCGGTTTCCGTCCCCCGTTCTGTTGGACAGATACCTGTCTATTATAATAAAAAGGCTCCCTGCAATCATGATTATGTCGAACAGGCTGCTTCTCCATTATACACTTTTGGCTATGGGTTGAGTTATACCACTTTCGAATATTCGGATTTACAGGTAATGCGTAAATCTCCCTGCTATTTTGAAGTTTCATTCAAAGTGAAAAATACAGGAAGCTATGACGGTGAAGAAGTGGCACAACTTTATCTGAGGGATGAATATGCTTCAGTAGTTCAGCCTCTCAGACAATTAAAGTGTTTTGAACGCTTCTTCCTGAAAAGAGGAGAGGAGAAGGAAATCTTTTTCACTTTGACTGAAAAAGATCTGTCCATTATCGACCGGAATATGAAACGTGTTGTGGAAACAGGAGATTTCCGGCTAATGATTGGTGCCTCTTCGGATGACATAAGACTAACAAAAGATATTTCTGTAGAGAGTCTGTGAGTGACGAAGAGACTTATTTCTAATCTGAGTTTATAAACATGGAACAGGCTGATTCTGAATAATCACGAGTCAGCCTGTTTTTCACTTAAAACCTAAACCTTGTATTTACTTGCTGTTATAAGCCGTCAACATCCAAACCATCTTTTCTTGTTCTTTCAGATAATCGCTCATCATCGAAACGGTTACTTCATCTCCGGCTTGTGAAGCGATAGACAGAATCTTGCGTTCTTCACCGATCAGATAACTGATAGACTGTAGGATATTATTCAGTGCCTGTTCTCCGTTGCTGACCTTATCCACTTCGTTAATATTGGCTACTTTCAGATAATCACTGAATTTGTTGGCAGGAGTACCGCCCAGCATCAGGATACGTTCTGCGATTTCGTCCACCTTTTCGGCGGTATCATCATACATCTTTTCGAATTGGCTGTGAAGTACGAAGAAGTCATGCCCTTTGATATTCCAGTGGAAACCGCGGAGGTTGGTGTAATATACTTGGAAGTCTGCCAGTAATTGTTGCAAAGATGCTACTACGTTGTTTGCTCCCGATTCGTTCAATTTGATAAATTCTAAAGTTTTCATATTCTATTTGTTTTTAATGATTTATATTCGTTTTCTTTTTTTCTGTACTGCAAAGATAAGGCGGAAAATGCTTGTTGTCAAACTGATAATTTCTATCTTTGCATAGAAGAAATCTATAACTTAATCATATTTGATAGATGACGATACAACAATTAGAATATATATTGGCGGTTGACCAGTTCCGTCATTTTGCCAGAGCGGCGGAATATTGCCGCGTGACGCAGCCCACGCTGAGTGCTATGATCCAGAAACTGGAAGATGAGCTGGGAGTGAAGTTGTTTGACCGTACGGTGCAGCCGGTCTGTCCCACAGCGATTGGAGAAAAGATCATTGATCAGGCACGTGTCATTCTGGCACAGACAGCGCAGGTGAAAGAAATAATCAGTGAAGAGAAACAGTCATTGGCAGGCGTGTTCCGTTTGGGGGTATTGCCTACCATAGCACCCTATTTACTTCCCCGCTTCTTCCCCCAACTGATGGAAAAGTATCCGGAACTGGATATACGTGTCACAGAAATGAAAACACAGAATATCCAGCAGGCATTGCATGCCGGAGATATTGATGCCGCAATTATAGCCAGCAAATTGGAAGACACTTTCCTGAAAGAAGAAACACTTTTCTATGAAACATTCTTCGGATATGTATCCTGCAAAGAACCTCTGTTCAAGCACGACGTGATACGCACTTCCGATATAACGGGCGAACGTCTCTGGTTATTGGACGAAGGGCATTGCTTCCGTGACCAGCTTGTACGTTTCTGCCAGATGGAAACGGTCAAAGTCAATCAGATGGCCTACCATCTGGGAAGTATGGAAACCTTTATGCGTATGGTAGAAAGCGGAAAAGGAATCACCTTCATTCCCGAACTGGCTGTTTCGCAACTGAACGAAGAACAAAAGAAACTGGTACGTCCGTTTGCCATTCCCCGTCCTACACGGCAGATAGTGCTTGCGACCAGTAGGGATTTTATCCGTCATAGCCTGCTCAATGTACTCAAAGAAGAGATACTGGCAGCAGTACCCAAAGAAATGCAATCCCTGCAATCCATTCAGTACTTGCTGTAATATTGCTTATTCCTGCGTACTGCTTCCGGCTGTATGGCGTTTCAACCATCGCCCTATTTCAGCTCCCTTAAAATAGATAATGAGGGAGCTGACTATGATAATCATTCCTGCAACGGTACTGAATGTCGGATACTCTCCCGGGAGCATGATCCAGCTAAGTACGGCGCCCAATATCGGGTTGATCAGTCTGCACATATTGATATCACTCACTTTGGCTCCTTTACTCTGCAAGGCGATAAACCAGAAGCTGAAAGCAAAGACCGAGATAAATACCAGAATAGAAAGACTGATATAGAATCCGGCAGGTTTTCCGATAAATGAATGATACCCTTCCGTACCTAATCCTACCATATAGATGAGCAGTCCGCCGAAGAACATCTGCACGGCATTCAGGAAAATAGGGTTTACCTTGCCTTTATCTTCCGATACCGAAATTGCGGAATATCCCTGAAAGATGATACTGAGCAGCAAAAGTACAATTCCCGTGATCCCTTTCCAGTCCAGCGGAGCGCCATTGCTGCCCATGCCTACGATAAGCAGCAAACCGATGAGGCTGACAATAAGGCTGATAATCTTGTGCACATTCAGCCGGTCATTGCTGGCCAGCAGATGGGCTAGCAGTACATTGATCAGAGGTGTCATTCCCATAATGATAGAAGAGATAGCCCCGCTGACGAAATCGACTCCGAAATAGAAAGCGGTGTACCCCATAAACATATTGATCAGGATCAGATTCAGAAACAGTTTGCTGTGCTGGCGTATTTCCTTCCACATCCCCTTATGCCAGGTATAAGCAAAAAGAATGATGCCTACAGTGGTAAAGCGGATTCCTGCAAAGTTCATCGGCGAAAAGTCGTAACTCAGTCCCTGCTTGATAAACGGATTGACGATAGCCCATAATACAGAGGCCAATATAGCATAAAAAAGTCCTTTTTTCATTTTATGGTTTGGTGGTTTTATTCAAAAATGCTGCAAAGATAGTAATAATTAGGCACATACATTTTGAATCTAGGTATTAATTCCTTATATTTGGAGAATCAACCATTTTTTATTTAGTAATATGAAAAAATACATTGCAGAAATGATCGGGACGATGGTGCTTGTCCTGATGGGATGTGGAAGTGCTGTTTTTGCCGGCAGTATGGCTGGTACTGTAGGAGCCGGCGTGGGAACGGTCGGTGTTGCTTTGGCATTTGGACTTTCAGTAGTGGCGATGGCGTATGCTATCGGAGGTATTTCGGGATGTCACATTAATCCTGCTATTACGCTAGGAGTATTCCTTTCGGGTCGTATGAATGGAAAAGATGCGGGTATGTATATGCTTTTCCAAGTTATAGGAGCGATTATCGGTTCGGCTATTCTTTATGCCCTGGTGACCACCGGCGGGTACGACGGGCCGACGGCTACCGGTTCCAACGGCTTCGGTGACGGCGAGATGCTACAGGCATTCATCGCAGAAGTAGTCTTTACTTTCATTTTTGTATTGGTGGTGCTGGGGTCTACCGATCCGAAGAAAGGGGCGGGAGCTTTCGCAGGCCTTGCCATCGGTCTTTCTCTGGTATTGGTGCATATCGTATGTATCCCTATTACAGGTACTTCCGTCAATCCGGCACGTAGCATCGGTCCGGCATTGTTCCAGGGTGGAGAAGCGTTGTCGCAGTTATGGCTGTTTATTGTGGCGCCGTTTGTAGGAGCGGCTGTCAGTGCGCTCGTCTGGAATTATTTCGGTGACAAGAATGAAAAGAAATAATAAGAAGAAATAAACGGATCACTTTATGATAAAATTAAGGGCGAGAGTTTCACAACTGTCGCCCTCTTTTGCGTAATTATATATTATAATAAAAAGAGTGTTTCTATAATTACTAGATTTAATTAGATGCGGGGAATTTCACTTCATAGAATTTTTCCCCATTATATAAGGTCTTGACACGTATTCTGAGTCCTTTCTTGCCTTTCATCTGATCTTGAATCTTATCCAGTTTGAAAGATATATACCCTTCGCCCAGACGGTCGGCGGTGTCGCCTTCGTCGTTATGCCGGAATTCAAGATTGATATACTCATCGTTGGCATCATTGGCAGCAGGTTCAGCTTCCTTGTTGTTGATGACCAGATTCAGGAAATGTTTCTTGTCCTCGCTATGCGTGCCGTAATATTGGAATTCGATTGTCAGATATTTCTTGTCTTGGGTAATCCACATATAAGTAGAATTGATTTTATCGTCTCCGATCTTCTCTTCCGTATTTTCTCCTTCCCCCATAGTCACGATTTCTTTGGTCAGGATCTCTTTTATTTCTCTTACCTGAATATTATAGTCATATCCCTTCACCGGTTCTTCCAGCTCTTTGAATATCACAAAGGCGCGTTGCCCGTCTTTATTCTTGTCACTGATCCATCCGTTTCCATTGCTCGGGAACATTGTTTTTCCATCATCCAGAGTGAAATAGAAATCCTTGCTATCCGGGCTGATCAGATTGATGGTGCCGATGACCAGTGAATCGGATGAGGAGTCATCATCCAGACACGACTGAAGTATCGGCATTGTGGTCATAACAGCAATAAAAAATGCAATGAATTTAAATTTCTTCATATACTATAAAAATGTTTTTTAATGAGTACTATTTACTTGCTTTGTACTCTGAAAATGCAAAGGGGGAGAAAATATTGCATTTGGATCTGTTAAAGAAACAAAAGTTGCAAAAGAGTTGTTCTCTCTGTGCAGTATTTCTATCTTTGCTGCATTTATAAGGTAAACACGTGTATAAGCAAATGGAAGAATTTGAGTTGTCGGAACAATGCAGGCTGGGAAATAATCGAGCCCGCAAAGAATTGTATGAGCATTATGGAGGGCGTTTGCTAGGCGTCTGTCTGCGCTATACCGGCGACCGTGATACAGCTCAGGATCTGCTTCACGATGGTTTTATAAAGATATTCAGTTCTTTCGACAAGTTCACCTGGCGGGGTGAAGGCTCACTTCGGGCCTGGATGGAACGGGTGATGGTCAATATCGCTTTACAGTATCTTCGCAAGAGTGATGTAATCAGTCAGTCTACGCCTTTGGAAGAAGTACCCGAAGATTACGAGGAACCCGACGCTTCGGCTGTAGAGATGATTCCGCAAGCGGTATTGATGCGATTTATCGAAGAGTTGCCGGCAGGATACCGTACCGTGTTCAACCTTTACACCTTCGAGGAAAAATCGCATAAGGAAATAGCACAGTTGTTAGGTATTAATGAGAAGTCATCGGCTTCGCAATTATTTCGGGCGAAGAGCGTGTTGGCTAAGAGAGTAAAAGAATGGATAATGAATAACGGATAGGTAGAGATATGGAAGAGAAAGAATTATGGATGAATAAGTTGAAGGAGAAGCTCGGGGATTACTCGGAGCCGCTTCCTGCTTCCGGTTGGGAACAACTGGAAAAAGAACTTATGCCTCCTGTGGAGAGGAAGATATATCCTTATCGTAAATGGACGGTAGCCGCTGCGGCTGTCATTTTATTGGCTTTGGTGTCATCGGTCAGCCTGTATTTCCTCGGGACTCCTGCTGCTGATGAAATTCGTCATGCCAAGACTCCGGCGTTAGCCTCTGTACCGGATGTTTTGCCGGATGCGCAGCAACCGGATATGACAGGAACAACGGTAGAACCGGTAGTGCGTCCGGTAGTGAAGAACCGCATCGCGAAAGCAGAACGGAACATTCCCCAACCGACGGCAAATATCGACGAACCGGTGAAGAAAGAAGAGCAGCAACCTTCGGAACTGAACGCTCAGACCGGCGACCGGAAAGAAAAAGAAGAAGTGGAACCGGTGGAAGAAACGAAGGCCGCCCAGCATAAGCCCGCAGATACGGAACAACCGAGAAATAAGCCGCGCCGCCCTTCCAGCAGAGACAAACTGCATATTCCGGCAGAAAAGGCATCTTCACAGAAAGGCACATGGTCGATGGGACTTTCGGTAGGTAACTCCGGTGGTGCTTCTACAGAGTTGGGATCGGGCATTCCTTCTTATATGTCCCGTGTGAGCATGGTATCGGTATCAAACGGTCTGCTGAGCATACCCAATGATCAGCAATTGGTCTTTGAAGATGGAGTACCTTATTTGCGTCAGGCCAATCAGGTGGTCGATATGGAACACCATCAACCTATCTCCTTCGGATTATCTGTCCGCAAGAGTCTGGCGAAAGGTTTCTCTGTCGAAACAGGATTGACTTACACCTTGCTTTCTTCGGATGCAAAGTTTGCGGACAGCGACCAGAAGACCGAGCAGAAACTGCATTATCTGGGTATCCCGTTAAAAGCGAACTGGAACTTCCTTGATAAGAAACTGTTTACTCTTTATGTATCTGGTGGAGGTATGATTGAGAAATGTGTTTATGGTAAGCTGGGCACAGAGAAGGAAACTGTGAAACCTTTGCAATTCTCCGTCTCCGGTGCAGTCGGCGCACAGTTTAATGCTACCAAACGGGTAGGTATATATGTAGAACCCGGTGTTGCTTATTTCTTTGATGACGGTTCCGATGTACAGACCATCCGTAAGGAAAATCCGTTCAACTTCAATATTCAGGCGGGTATCCGACTTACTTATTAGTCAATATAGTTGAGCTATATATTTTAAAAGCGATATTTTACCAATAACGGTTAAAATATCGCTTTTAAAGTTTTATATGCAGAAACTTTGCTGAAAAATCGGAAATCTGAGAAAATATTAATATCATTGTCACCTGTTTCTGACCGATGGTAACATACCTTTGTTGCAAAATTCTAAGCTATGGTGGATTCTATAAATGAAAAACGTTTATTAACCGAATTAAAGAACGGCTCCTTTCATGCATTTGAAAGATTATATAATATGTATAGCGGTAAGTTATACAACTTCATTATGCGAATTTCTTCCGGCAATCAATATATGGCTGAAGAAGTAGTTCAGTCTGCCTTTATCCGTGTTTGGGAAGTACGTGAGCGAGTAGAGCCGGAGTCTTCATTTATTTCTTTTCTTTGTACCATCGCCAAGAATTTATTAATGAATATGTATCAGCGTCAGACTGTAGAGTATGTTTACAATGAATATTTGAAAAATACAGGAGTAGATCGTGACTCCCAGACAGAAGAAAGTATTGACTTGCGATTCTTGAATGAATATATCGATTCTTTGGCTGAAGAATTGCCGGCGCAACGGAAGAAAATCTTTATTCTGAGCAAAAGGCAAAATTATACAAATAAAGAAATAGCGGAGATGATGGGTATTTCCGAAAGTACAGTTGCCACGCAACTATCTTTGGCCGTGAAGTTTATGCGTGAGCAGTTAATGAAGCATTATGATAAAATCGTTGCGCTTCTGTTTGCCTTTTTTGTTAATGAAATGTAATTGTAATCTTTGCTTTTGGATGGCAGATAGGATGAAAATGTATACCTGTAAATAAGTAGGAAGATGGATAAGATACATTATAAAGAGCTGATTGAAAAATATTTCGAAGGAAATATAACGGACACTGAAATAAAGGAGTTGTCCGATTGGATAAAGAACGACCGTCAGTTGCAAAACTGGTGGGAACAGGAGTTTACCAAGTCGGATGCCGCTATTGATCCGATACTGCGCGATAAACTCTTTGCACGGATAAAAGAAGGAACATTGAAACATACGTCACCGAGAACGAAGGGCGTGAGAACTCTCCCTATGACTCCTTGGAGGTGGGTGGCTGCTATTTTGTTACCTGTCTGTATTGCTTTTTTTACTTATTATTTGATCGATTCGTCGCAAATGACCAGTGCGCCTTTTATTGTCAAAGCAGATAAAGGTGATAAAGCTACAGTTGAATTGCCGGATGGAACGAATGTAGTGCTTAACTCAGCTTCTCAATTGAGTTATCTGAATAATTTTGGAGAGAAAGTCCGCAGAGTGCAACTGAATGGTGAGGCCTACTTTAAAGTCGCTCCTGATGAGAAACATGCGTTTATAGTGCAGGTAGGTGATTTGGAAGTAAAGGTATTGGGGACTTCCTTCAATGTATCTGCTTATGAAGATGCAAAAGACATTACGGTTGTTTTGTTGGAAGGGAAAGTAGGAATTTACACTCAGGAAACTTCGCGTATGATGAAGCCCGGTGATAAGATAGAATACAATAAAAACACTCATCAACTTGTTGCTACCCAAGTGCATCCCAACAATTATATTGAATGGACGAAAGGAAATATCTATTTCGAGAAAGAATCGTTGGAAAACATTATGAAAACTCTTTCACGGATTTATGATGTGGAGATACGTTTCGATTCGAATAAACTTCCTAAAGAATACTTTACGGGAACGATTCCTAGTGGCGGCATACAGAACGCCTTGAATATTCTCATGCTTACTTCGCCTTTTTATTATGAAATGGATGGCTCGGTCATTGTCTTGAAAGAGAAGTAGATAAGCATCTTTATCATGAAATTAGATATAGCCATTCCTGAGTTTTCCCCCGGAATGGCTTTTTAATTTATGAAGAACCGTTGGTTAACAAGAGTTAAAGATAGATAGCCGATTGGACGAAAGGGGAGAGCAGTCGGTATACCTGTCAAACAACTTAAAAGTTTTGATATATGGAAAACAGAACACCCTTTGTGAAACTCCCTCAGTCTACAGCGGGGAGAAGTAAGAACTGGAGAACATTACGGGCCATTTGTCTGCTACTGTTCATGAGCATCTCTTTGACCGCTTATTCTCAAATAACGGTTGATTTGAAAGACATTTCGTTAAGAGCCTCATTAAAAAAGATTGAGCAAGTTAGTAATTACAAGTTTTTCTACAGTGAGAGTCTGCCGGAATTGAGTTGGAAAGTTTCATTGAACGTTCGGGATGTAACGATCGACCAGACCATGACACGTCTTTTGGAAGGAATGGAACTGACTTACAAAAAAGAACAGGAAAACGTCATTGTGTTGATTCGTAAAACACAAAGTAAACAACTGACGAAAAAAGTAACCGGAACAGTTGTCGATGCCAACGGAGAACCCATAATCGGTGCAAGTATCGTGATTAAAGGTGAGTCTCACGGGACAATAACGGATTTTGATGGTAAGTTCGCATTGCCCGACGTACCGAAGAAAGCAGTCTTGACCATCTCTTATATCGGTTACAAGACAGTCAATCTTGCTACTACCGATCAGACATTGGTAAAGGTAGTACTTGAGGAAGATAGTAAGATGATCGATGAAGTCGTAGTAGTAGGTTATGGAGTTCAGTCACAGAAGCTGGTCACTACCTCTATCAGTAAAGTGAAGATGGAGAATATAGATCAGGGAAATGATTACAATCCGATTAAGATGTTGCAAGGTCGTGTGGCAGGTGTGAATATATCTTCTGCCTCCGGAACACCGGGTGAAACTCCCAATATAACTGTTCGTGGTATCGGTTCCGTTAGTGGAGGAAGTTCACCGCTGTATGTAGTGGATGGAATCCCCAGCGAAAAATATCCGAATTTGAATCCCAATGATATTGAGAGTATGGAAGTGTTGAAAGATGCGTCGGCAGCGGCAATCTATGGTTCGCGTGCCAATGCCGGGGTGGTGCTGATCACTACCAAATCGGGGCAGCAGGGGAAAACAAAGATCGAAGTATCCGGCCGTTACGGCTTTGCCTCCCTTGCCAGTGATATAGAGATGGCTAATTCAACGGAATACATGAATACTATGCAGGCTGCTATTGATAACTACAATGTGCAGATGGGAACCAACCTGCAACTGTATATTCCTTCTCAGATTCAGGAAACCGACTGGGTGAAAGAGATTTCAAGAAAGAACTCAAAGACGGGTGCCGGTTCTATCAGCATTTCCGGCGGAAATGAAAAGACTACTTTTTTTGCTTCCTTAGGAGCCAATACTCAGGAAGGCTATTTGAATAAGAGTAAGTATGACCAATACAATATGCGTGCTAAGTTCTCACATAAAATAAACAGCATCTTCAAACTAAATATGAATCTGGCAGGTTCGGCAAGTCGTTCGGACTTATTGGAAGAAACGAGTACCAGTTTGAAAGTATTGCGTACAGCCCGTGAGGAACAACCTTGGTATTCTCCTTACAAAGAAGACGGGACATCCTATAAAGTGAATGGAACGGATATTCTGCGCCATAATCCCCTCATGTTAATAAATGAAGAAGACTGGGTAGCAAAGAAATATCAGTTGTCGGGAGTATTCAGTATAGACGTCACCCCCTTCAAAGGTTTTAAATATACACCGACAGTGAGTGCGTACGGCATTTTGGATAATGTTTCAAAGAAGTTATCGGATAAGCACGATGCCCGTAAAAACAGTAGTGGTTGGGGAGCTTTGGCACAACAGAAAGACCAGAGTTTCCGTTATGTGATTGATAATGTTTTTTCTTACAATAACGAATGGAATAAACTTATTTACTCAGTTATGTTAGGACACTCTTTCGAGAAATACACTTACGAACAGTTTGGAGCAAAGAGTGATAATTACGCCAATGGTGCCTATCCTTCGTCCAGTTTCGATCTCATTAATGCCGGACCGAACATCTATGCCGGAGATATCAGTTATACTTCCTACGCTTTGGAGTCTTACTTTGGTCGAATCGCCCTGAACTGGGATAATAAATATATCCTGAATGCCTCGTTACGCAGCGATGGTTCTTCCCGCTTTGCGAAGAATAAGAGGTATGGTTACTTTCCCTCGGCTTCTTTTGCATGGAGAGCTTCCAATGAAGGCTTCTTTCCCAAAAACAAATATGTCAATGATGCCAAACTGAGATTAAGCTGGGGTATGACAGGCAGCATGGCAGGTGTCAGCAATTATGCTCCGTTGTCGCTCATTAGTGCGGGAGGCGCATCCTACAATGGCTCTGCCGGATTCCAGATTTCACAGGACGCACGTGCGCTGACTTGGGAGAAGGCAAGTCAGTTCAATATAGGTTTTGATATCGAAATGTTTCAGTCTCGTTTAACCTTGAACGTTGATATGTTCTATCAGAAAACGACCGATCTGCTGTTTAAGAAACCTGTAAATGCAAGTACCGGATATACCACTCTACAGTCTAACATCGGTTCGTTGGAGAATAAAGGACTTGAATTGGCATTAAACGGCAAAATTCTCACCGGAAAATTCAAATGGGACTTGGGAGGTAATATTTCTTTCGTAAAGAACAAACTGCTCTCTTTAATTGAAGGAAGTGAAATGTACGTTGTACCCAGTAGCGGGAGTAACCTTTTGGGTGGTTCCATGCATGCTTTGATCAACGGAGAACCCATCAGTACATTTTATATGTTGAAGATGGAAGGCATTTATCAGCGTGACGATGAAGTTCCCGCCAAACTTTATGCCAAGGGAGTGCGTGCCGGTGATGTGAGATATTTTGATTACAATGAAGATGGCGACATCACCGACGCCGACCGTGTGAATGTAGGAAAAGCTATTCCCGACTTTTACGGTGGTATTACTTCGAATTTCTCATACAAAGGTTTTGATCTGTCATTATTTGGGCAATTTTCCGTAGGTGGAAAAGTGATGGCGGCATGGCGGGGTGTCAATGGTTCCGAAGGTACCGACCATTTAGGTCTGGCACTGTCTAATGTAAAAGTGGGCGACCGTGGAGAATCCGTAGAACAGTTCTTTAATATCAGTAAGGAGGTAGCCAATGGATACTGGCGCGGTGAAGGCACCAGCAACTCGATTCCCCGTCCTGTAAGGATCGGTGTGCATACCGGATATGATTATGACTACAATGTTCAGACATCCACCCGCTATCTGGAAGATGCTTCCTACTTCAAACTGAAAACAGTCACATTAGGATATACCTTGCCGGAATCCATCACGAAGAAAATTCATGTGAACTCTCTGAGATTTTACGTTTCGGCAGACAACTTGCTGGCTTTTACAAAATATTCGGGTTACGATCCTGAAACTTCTTTCTCGGGCAGTCCCGGAGACTCCAATTACGGAGTTGATTTCGGCCTGCAACCAGTGTTGAGAACATTTATCTTTGGTTTGAATCTAAACTTTTAAAAACAGACGAGTATGAAACGATTTTATATGATCAACTATTTACTATGCGGCATTTGTCTTTTATGGATGACAGGATGCTCAAATATGCTGGATGAAATGCGACCGAAGGACAAGATACCTCAAGACGCATTGAGCGAGTCCGACTTGACAAAGTTGCTTAACGGGGTATATGCTGAAATGGAAGAACTGGTTTTCAAGTTCTATATGGACGGTGATGTGAAAGGAGAGAATTTCAAGGCGGGCCCGGGATTTTCCATGAATGATCCGATGTCGATGGCTCCGAGCTCCAAAGAGGTATTGGGGCAGTGGCAGAAATGTTTCACAGCCTTAAAGCAAGTCAATTTCTTGGTGGAGACCTACGAAGCATCCTCCAATAAAGACAGTCAGGTGGTGAAACAGACCGGAGGAACCGGCTATTATTTCCGGGCATTGATTTATTATCATTTAGTCACCCGTTGGGGAGGAGCGCCTATTTTACGTAAGCGTACTTACGATGTAGTGCCTATCTCACCCGAAGCCGATGTGTGGAATTTTATTAAAGAAGATTTGGGCAAGGCAGAGAGCTTACTTCCGGAATTTACCGATCGCTTTTACGTATCTTTAAGTGTATGTGATGCACTGAATGCAAAAGTTTGTCTGGCCTTGAAAGATTATACGAATGCGGCTATTTATGCAGACAGAGTGATCACTAAGTCCAATTTCGCATTGAGTACCACATCAGCTGAATATGCTAATGCTTTCATCTCCAATAGTAATAGCAAAGAACTGATTTTTGCTCTGGCCAATAAACGCAGCACGGGATTGTTACTTTTCTATCAGTCTGTTAATGATATTGACCCGACATGGGATTATTCTCCCTCTGCCGATTGCTATAGTCATCTTTATGCCGATACTTCAGTCAAAAAGCAGGATATTCGTGCCAAAGCAGTCTTTGGGGCAGACAATAGCCGGATCATCAAATTTCCGAATGGAAGCACCGGGCAGTTTGTGACCAACGAACAACCTTCTCAAACTCCTATAGTAGTGGCTCGTGTAGCCGAAATGTATCTGATTAAAGCGGAAGCACTGGGAGCAACGAACGGCCTGTCGACCTTGAAAGAGTTTATGAATAAGCGTTATGCTACAGTCTCATTACCTTCAAGCATGAGCGACACCGAGTTTCAGAATCAGATACTGGACGAACGCCATCGTGAACTGTATGCAGAAGGACAGCGCTGGTACGACTTGAAGAGGACCAATCGGTTGGATTTATTTACTTCGCTGAACGGAAGAAATTATTTAATGTACTATCCGGTTCCCCAGTCGGAACGCGATTTGGCAGGAGCCGAAAATTATCCTCAAAACGATGGTTATTAATAAATTAAGAAAGAACAGATTATGAAGAATATAAAAATATTTGCAACGTTTTGCATCTGCTTGCTGCTGTTTTCAGCCTGTTCGGATGACTGGAAAGAAAATGCGTTAACAGCCAAATTCTCTTTTGACAAGTCGCTGTATTATGTCGGAGATGAAGTTCGCATTACTAATGAAACCGTAGGCGGAGAAGGAAACTACACTTATGAGTGGGATTTGGGAGACGGAAAGACTTCAACGGACCCCAATCCCGTAGTCACCTATCAAACGAACGGTGCCTATACGGTGACTCTTCATGTGAAGGATGCAAAAGGCACTTATGCGATGGCTCACAAATTGTTGACCATTGATTCGGAGCCTTTGCCTGAAGTAGGAAATGTAAAACTGAAATGGGTAGGCGGTCATGTGTTAGGAGAAGTACGTTCTACAGCTCCGGCTGTCAGTGATGATAATGGGGTGTATATGACTTCCAATGATCATTATTTACGTAAATTTTCGGCAGCGACAGGAGACCAGCTTTGGGAATTTGACCTTTGGACATCTGCTGACGGCGATGCACCATCCGGAAATACGCATACTACTCCAAGCATTGAAATAGACGGAACAATCTACGTAGGAACCGGAGACACCAGTGGCAAAGTAGGACGTGTGTATGCAATAAATCCGGACGGGAGTAAGAAATGGCTGGTGGCAGGTGACGCTGAAAATGGCTTCTGGAATAAAGGAAAAGCTTCCACACCCCGTATCAATTACCTGACCTGTGCCATTGGGGAGAATCATGTATATATGGGTAATGGCGGTTCTACAGGATCAGTACTTGCAGTAGATAAGGTGACCGGCTATCGGGTAGGATACGTAGCGAATGCGGATAATTCCGGAGGTCCTTCCGGAGGAGTATCTGCAGGAATAGTATTGGCAAACAACACTTTAGTTTGGGGTGGCGGAAAGAATGGATTGTTCGGGGCTTCTGCTTCTGCGTTGAATGCCGGTGGAAATGTAATGTGGGCTTGGCAGGTATTTAGCTCCGGCGATGATAAGCCGTCAGAAAATATGAACGGTTCTCCGGCAGTAGATGAGGTTGGTACTATTTACGGAACAGCTACGTTTGCAGGAATGGGAAGTAGCGCATTTGCTATAGGAAGTGATGGAGTGGAGAAGTGGCGTACTCCTTTGGGCAATGTCGGCACGCTGGATCAAGGCGGTGTTGTGATAGGACTCGACGGAAGCATTATCGTTACAGTGAAACGTGCTCCGGGGGAAGCAACCGGAGGAATCATCTCTTTGTCTCCGGGAGGAGCTATCCAATGGCATTACGGCATTGCGGAAGATGTAAGCGGTTGTGCGGCAATTGATCAAGCAGGAAACATACATTTCGGCACCCAGTCCGGCAATTATTATATCATTAAACCGGAAGAATCGGATGAACAATTGATTCTGAAAAAAGACCTTGCTGCGTTGATTAGTGAAAGTGACTCTCCTTTAAAAGGAGATTGGGAAGCGGGAATCGGTAAAATCTGGAGTTCGCCTACCATCGGACCGGATGGAGCGATTTATATCGGAGTCACCAATACGGTGGACCCTACAAAGAGCGTGTTGGTAGCTTTGGAAGATGAGGGAATTACCGGGGCCGCAACCTCTGCCTGGCCGATGAAAGGGAAGGACAGACGTCACTCCGGAGCCCAATCGGGAGGGAATGGAGAGAATCCCGGTGGAGAAGAAGGAGGACAGTTGCCTGTGACGGGGAATTTGAAAGCAGATTTAAAGAGTCTGTTTGAAAGCACCTCTTATAAAGTGTGGCTCTGCGCGCATCGTGGAAATACCCAAAAAGGGATGAAAGAGGGGATTCCCGAAAACTCGTTACCTGCGATAGAACACTCGGTCAAAGCAGGAGTTGAGATGATCGAGCTGGATGCACGGCCGACCTCTGACGGTGTGTTGGTATTGATGCACGACAACACCATCGACCGGACAACAAACGGTAGCGGTGCGGTGGGAGACTTTACTTATCAGCAATTACAACAATTTTATCTGAAAGATGCATCCGGCAATATAACTGGCGAACGAATCCCGACTTTGGAGGAAGCGATGAAGAAAGGAAAAGGAAAAGTTTATTATAATCTGGATATTGTCAACAAGAATGTTGCGGTAAATACGATCGTCGCATTGCTTAAAAAATTGGATATGGAAGGTTCCACTTTGCTGTATGTATCCAACAATCGCAATTATGCATTTGATTTGAAGGCAGCCAACAGTAGTTTGCTGTTGCACCCGATGGCGAAAGCTACCGATGACATCACATACTTCTCCTCATCCTACACTGATAATGTACAAATGATGCAGCTGTCTACGTCAGATGCTATGGGTGGAACGATGGTTAATGAGATTAAAGATAAAGGCTGGCTTCTTTTCTCCAACATTGTCGGAGCGAATGATACCAATATGTTGTCGGAAAACTACTCCGGTTTGGTGGGAATGATTAACAAACGCATCAACATTGTGCAAACAGACTATGCTGAAGTAGCTGCCAAATATTTAAAGTCTAAAGGATACAGATAATAGTACATATAGATATGAAGAAATATATAATGATAGGAATCTTATTCGCATTTCCTTTCTGCCTGTCGGCAGACGAACCGGTGAAAGCCATTTATGCGAAGATAACGAACCCTGACAATAAAGAAATCACGGTTGTAGCTCATCGGGCAGACTGGCGTTACGCACCCGAAAATTCACTTGCCGCTATTGAAAGTTCCATTCGTCTGGGAGCTGACGTAGTGGAGCTGGATGTTCAGAAAACCAAAGACGGTCAATTGATCCTGATGCATGACAAAACGCTGGACCGAACGACTACCGGAAAAGGAAAGGTAGCCGAATGGACATTGGATTCTATCCGGACACTCTATCTGAAAAATGGAGCGGCACTCAAAACCAAGCATCGTGTACCTACTTTGGAAGAGGCTTTATGGGTTGCCAAAGGTCGTGTGATGGTCAATCTGGATAAAGCATATCCGATATTTGACGAGATTTTTCCCATCCTCGAAAAGACGGGAACAGTGGATCAGATTATCATGAAAGGTTCCAAGCCTGTGGCAGACGTAAAGAAAGACTTAGGTAAATATCTGGACCGTATCATTTATATGCCTATCATTCATTTGGATAAGCCGGGAGCAATGAAGCAACTGGATGATTTTATGACGGAGCTGCATCCCGTAGCTTTTGAACTTCTATTTGTATCGGATACCTGCCAGGCCCCCAAGCAAGTAAAAACGAAGTTGAAAGGAAAAAGTAAAATCTGGTATAATACGTTGTGGGATACGATGGCTGGCGGACATGATGATGATAAATCGTTGGAGAATCCGGACGAAGGATATGGTTATCTGATCGATACACTCGGAGCGGCCATCATTCAGACAGACCGTACTGCCTATCTGCTGGAATATTTGCAATCGCGTAAGAAGCGTAGTGAAAACGGCCAAGATGCGTATCATTAAAATATAGACTTCTTTATGGGATTTAAACTATTGGATTTTTATAAAATCTCTCCTCCGGTGTCCGGGGGAGAGACTGATCCGGAACGCTCTGTCCGTTTCAAGCGTATTCGTTGGGCTACCTTTCTGTCTGCCACTACCGGATATGGCATTTATTATGTTTGTCGTTTGAGTATGAATGTAATCCGTAAACCGATTGTAGAAGACGGAGTTTTTACCGAAACCCAACTGGGGATTATCGGTTCCTGCCTTTTTTTCGTATATGCCGTCGGTAAGCTGACCAATGGCTTTCTTGCTGACCGTAGCAATGTAAAGCGTTTTATGTCTACCGGATTATTGTGTTCTGCTCTGATCAACTTATGTCTGGGATTCACGAATTCCTTCTTTGCTTTTGTTCTCCTTTGGGGGTTGAATGGTTGGTTTCAGTCGATGGGGGCAGCATCAGGAGTTGTGTCGCTGACTCGTTGGTATAGTAGTAAAGAGCGAGGTACTTTTTATGGCTTTTGGTCGGCCAGCCACAATTTGGGTGAAGCTCTGACTTTTATATCCATCGCTTTGCTGGTCAGTTGGATGGGATGGCGTTATGGGATGATCGGTGCGGGAGTGATTGGTTTGCTTGGTTTTCTGATGATGCTTGCTTTTATGCGTGATACGCCTCAAAGTCAGGGCTTTTTGCTAGATCGGTGGGGGACGTCAGATGCTCATTCCGTTTCCGGTAAGCAAACCGAGGAATTCAATAAAGCTCAGAAAGCAGTTTTGAAGAATCCTGCTATTTGGATTCTTGCATTATCCAGTGCTTTTATGTATATCAGCCGTTATGCAGTCAATAGCTGGGGTGTTTTCTATCTGGAAGCGCAAAAAGGTTATTCTACTTTGGATGCTAGTTTTATTATATCTATCAGTTCTGTATGCGGAATTGTAGGTACGGTTTTCTCAGGTATTATTTCAGATAAGTTTTTTGCTGGCAGTCGTAATGTTCCGGCTTTGATATTCGGATTAATGAATGTGTCTGCTCTTTGTTTGTTTCTATTGGTTCCGGGGGTACATTTTTGGGTGGATGCTTTGGCGATGGTGCTCTTCGGTTTGGGCATTGGAGTGCTGATTTGTTTTTTAGGAGGACTGATGGCTGTCGATATTGCTCCCAGCAATGCTTCGGGAGCCGCTTTGGGAGTTGTCGGTATAGCGAGTTATATAGGAGCCGGTTTGCAGGATGTGATGAGTGGCATTCTGATCGAAGGTCAGAAGACGGTGCAAAATGGAGTAGAAGTTTACGATTTTACATATATCAATTGGTTTTGGATTGGTGCAGCCTTGCTTTCAGTAGTGTTTGCTTTGTTGGTTTGGAATGCAGGAGAGAAAAGAAGTGAAATAAATTGAGTACATTAAAGTAAAAATAGAGTCATTGTTTTTGAAGGTATTAGTCACCATTTCGGGAAGCAGGCAATAGCTGTGCTTTCCGGAATGGCTTTTTTATAATTAATAAAAATCGTTTTTATGGAAAATTCATTGAGTGATGAATTGTTTTGTTCATTGAAGAATGAACTTCGTGAAGTAGATGCACAAATCAGTGTGCATAGTAAAAAACTGTTGGAGCTGATTGACCAAAAAAAAGAATTGTCGTCCAACTGATTCGGGAAGAAGAACAAATGACGCCCACTGTTATCGAATATCGGGGAGATCCGAAACGGTATGTTTCTGTTATTCTAGGTGCCATTGACCGGGGGAGGTTGACGTATAATGGAGACGCGAATTGCGAACAGACGTTCCGGTCCTTGTCAAGTGTGATAGATGTCATAAGCCCTAAGAACGGGAAAGCGCTCAGTATCGAAACGTTGGTTTCGTATGAGAAGAAAGAACGTGCCGGAGAGTTTTCAGATTATTCGGAAGGAGATTTCAAATAATCTGTTTCCATCGCTGAACGGTTGAATTAAAAAAGTGGCGGAAATCTGGATGGAAACTTGTTGCAGATTGCCGCCACTTGGGTTTCTATTACTTAATAGTCTCTATTAACCAACGATTTAAGTTCCGGCTTTCTGCACTAAATTCCACTCCGATCTTTACAATAAGATATTCTTCCTTCGTATATCTTCAAAGGTTTGTATTCCAATAGGAAGTTTACGCATCAAGTTGTCCATATCTGATTCTTTTGATCTTTTGCACATCAAAGATAACAAATATTTCCTGAAGTCTGCTTCAATTGGTGGGCTGATTTGAAAATGCGGTGAGAAATAGAAAAAAGACGGTTGTGTTTTTCCGATTTCCCGCCGTCTTTTTGGAGAAAGAAAAGGTAAAAAGTGAGAGGAGTGAGAGAGGATTTCTAACATTCGTATTTTTTTTAGAGAAATATAGAAAGTAGAAATAAAGAAATAAAATAGAAAAAGTTTCAATTCCTCTCTCACTCCTCTCACTTTTGGGGGTGAAGATGATGAAAAATAATATAAAACGAGGAAATATGTTGTATAGTTGAACAACATTTCTTATATTTGCGTTATGAAAAGAGAAATAATAGCATATAAAGGATACTTCAAAGAATTCTTTGAAAATTTAGATGCTGGCACCCAAGATAAGATATTGTATGTGCTAATGTTATTGCAGACACAAGACAGAATACCTTTGAAATTTATGCGGTTGATAGAAGAAGGACTTTATGAACTTCGTATCGAGTACCAAAGCAATATATATAGAATATTCTTTTGTTTCGACGAAGGGCGTATTGTGATTCTGTTTAACGGTTTTCAAAAGAAAACCGAAAAAACACCAAAGAAAGAAATTGATAAAGCAAAGATATTAAGAAAGGAGTATTATGGAAGCAAAAACAAATGAGGAATTCTTTAATGTCAGTGCATTAATAGATGAGCGTTTTGGTAAGGAAGGAACAGCTTCTCGTGCAGAGGCAGAAGAAAAGGCCTACGCCTTTTATACAGGACAGATTATCGAGGACGCAAGAAAAAAGGCTAAAATCACTCAGGCTGAATTAGCCCGGCGTATCGGCTCTGACCGTTCTTATATTTCAAGAGTAGAAAGTGGTCAGACAGAGCCTAAAGTATCTACTTTCTATCGTATAATGAATGCGTTAGGCTGTAAAATCGAATTTTCAATGATTTTGTAAAAACAATAAATGCAGAGTATCTGTCAAGATGACTCTGCATTTTGCTATATTCACAAGGCTTTCCCGCTTCTATTCATACAGCCTGTTTGATTTTACCTGCTCGATATCTATAATAAATACGGCATATCGGCGCCCGTTATTTCCTTTTTTAGATTCAAAATGGTGCTTAGTCATCACCTTCCCCAACTGTATTTTTGATCCGATGGAATACTGATAACCGGTACGCTCACGTATTAGTTCCGCAATCTCACTGACAGTCAGATAATAAACCTTCTCGAAACGTTCCGGCTTGCGGATATGCGTAAGAACCATTTCTTCTTCCGGTGAATGAAAGATGAAAGCCTCGTTATTCTCTTCAAGCCGTTCATTGTCCGCTTGCGTGAACCAGTATTGATATCCCGGCTTATTCAGCAGATATTTGATCTGAGCATAGAGCTGCGCATAATTGATGGTAATAAATTGGATGGAATAAGGATGAAAACAAAGGAAACGCCGGTTGCCTGTCGTGTCGTGAAGCACTTCCTGATAATTGCAGGTTCCTGCAAAAGAGGCCGTATGAGGGAAGTTTTGCGAACGGCGTGCATAAGGCAGACGGAAACTGATCACTTTGCGCGTTACCAAATCTTTGAATGCATTCAGTTCCCGACCGCTCATCCCTTCAAACTCGTCGAGATTGATCAGCATGGCCTGCGTTATTTTGGCTAAATCATCTTTATTGTTCGAATTGATTAGTCCGGTAGAGAGATAAGCACGCAGTTCGGGAGGCAGGAGATTATTGATAAAGGTAGTCTTTCCTATGTTCTGTATCTCGCTGCATAGCAGAAGTACCGTGTGATTGACAATATTCTCTTGAGTAGCCGCTGCGCACATCGCCACCAGATAACGTTCCAGGCATTCCGCCCAAAACTCCTGATGACTCGTCTGGACACTATCCGCCAGGATACGGATATAGTCGGTTCCGTCCCATTCGGGCAGTAATTCAAAATACTCGCGAATGGGATGATACGACTGGCTGAAATCGGAGTAAATCAGATTTTCGATTGTTTTGACAGTGCAGGCATATCCCAGTTCGTTGATTTCTATCCAGATACTGTTTTCCATCATCTCATCCAAGATGCGGAAAGGCTCCGGTTTCTCGGTGTCGGGATGCCTTCTGCGATATTCCATGATATGCAGCACTTCGTTGTAGCGTGTTTCGTAGTGCTCGCTGATATATTGCTCTATCCGTAATATTCGTTTCTGCGTGCCATTTAGCTTACAGGTATTAAATTCGTCGGTATGAGCGTAGGCGCTATTGATCAAAGAGGCTGTCTCGTCCGCCGGAAAGTCTGTAAACTGGCTTTTGATAAAGGCGGATGCTTCCTCCTGCGGAATGCCGTAGCGATTGAAGGTACATGAGAGATGGTGCAGATAATTGTTCCGGTTGCCCACTATGTATTTTTCGGACTTGTTGTGATAGTAGGTTAAAGTCAGCACCAGAGAAGCGTTGGCGGAATGGGCGTTGAGCGCTGTGTCTTCATTCGTCGGGGGGCCGTCCGGAGGAGTCTGTTGTTTACTGCCGGAGAGATTTTTACGATTTGAAACCTTGTAGGATGCCTGAGGTTGATCTACAAGAAAAGCGTCAGCGTTCGGATTGAAATAAATCTCCGGATCGTAAGAGAACAGACAAGTGCGTGCCACATCCTGACCGGAGGTGTCGATTTCTATCTGACAGAGTTCGGTGTAAAAAGAAACGAGTCTGGTGTAAGCTGCATGATGGAAGTCTTCTATTTCCTGAAGGGTTTCGGGCAATGTCTCATCCGGATGGCATGCGCGTACTATGATTTTCACGCCCATCCCTTTGGGGCTGATAAAGGCGATGCGGGTGTAATCGCATCTCTTGATGATAGGGAGGATGCGTGCCAATTCTTCTTTGCTGAGGTGGTCGATGTCTATCACGATGTGTCCCAGATATTTGACGAGGTTCACTTTGGTACGCCTTCCTCGGTAGCTGGCGGAGAAGGCGATTGCCGGCAATTCTTTTTTCTTCTCATTGGCAGCCTTTTCTCCTTGCTCTGCAAAGATGCGGCGTATTTCTTCGACTTTTTCCCGGTAGGTAAAACTGCCGATAGTGGACACTATTTCTTCTTCGGTCATCTCTGCTATTGCGTAGTAGAAACCTTGAAATATGGTGAAATGTTTCATTTTTATTTTGATTATTGTTTGTCGATGCAAAGGAACTTCTTTGCGGAAATGTGTAAAGGAACTTTGTATAAAATGGCAATAAGTTACTACGGTTCGCCCAAAAAGTGTATGATAGTTGCCACTTGTTTCGGCGAAAGGAGACGGTTGCGTGCGCGGTAGCCTTCCTGTTCGAGTTCGTGCAGGAGAGGGAGGTTGTAAATAATCCAACGACGAAGTATTTGTAAAGCAACTTTGAGGCAGACATGGGGATTGTAAAGGTGAGCCAGTTCCGCTTTGGTATAGGTGCGGATAAGGAAAGAATCTTCTTTGTAATTCATGATGTTTTCTTCTTGTTTTATGCTATAAAGTTACATAAAATTCCTTGTTATTCAAAGGTTTGACTTCGTTTTTATTCGTTGGGAATCAAGAAACTTCGTTGGGGAATATGGCTTGTCCGGCTATCCTTATCTTTGTGCTGTTAACAAGAAGGGGATGCATCCTATGTATTATAAACTTTAAAATTATTTTATTATGGCAATGACAGTATCTTATTCAGTGGTGCCGCGCAAGAATCCTGCAAAAAAGAGCGAACCGGCAAAGTATTATGCACAGGCGCAGGCGTCGGGAGAGTTGGACTTTGAAGAGTTGTGCGAAGCGATCACCAGTCGTTCTACTTGTACGGAAACGGATGTACGTGCGGCTATTTCGGGTATTCTTTACGAAGTGAAGCGTGCGTTGAAGGCAGGAAGAATTGCGAGACTGGGCGATTTGGGCAGTTTGCAGATAGGACTGAACAGTGAAGGTGCGGCATCGGTCAAGGAGTTTTCCGGTTCGATGATTAAGGGGGCGCATCTTATTTTCCGTCCCGGAAAGACGCTGGCGGAGTTGATGAAGATTCTGAGTTATCAGCAAGTGCTGACCCGTGCGGTGGCGCAGGCGGGTGCGGGCGATGACGGGGGAGAAGACCCAGACAAGAACCCCGGTTCCGGCGGTGATGGCTCCGGCGATGAAGAGGCTCCGGACCCTACGGTATAATTGGCAGACGGGTCAAGGTAATAACGAATTAGAATAACTTCCATTAATATTTTGATAAGATGAAAGAAATAGTAAGTCGGATTTTAGATGTGATCATGTATCTGATTCCTTTCTTCGGAAAGAGAAAGCGGGACAGGGTGGTGAGAGAAGTGCGCTATCATACTACTTGTAAGGAGGTGTGCAAAGTGAAAACGACGGAAAGGGAAAAGGAACATGAGAAAGATTAGTCTGATTGTGATCCATTGTTCCGCCACCCGTGTCGATTGCGACTTTACGGCAAAGGATGTGGATACGGCTCACCGTTATCGTGGCTTTTCGTGCTGGGGGTATCATTATTATATACGCAAGTCGGGCGAGATTGAGCCGATGCGGGATGAAGATACGGTCGGAGCTCATGCACGTGGCTATAATGCGATCAGCTTAGGTGTATGTTATGAGGGCGGTCTGGATGAGAATGGAAAAGCTGCGGATACGCGTACACCCCGTCAGAAGGAGGCGCTACATCGCTTGGTACACGAATTGTTGCAGCGTTATCCGGAAGCTAAAGTAGTAGGGCATCGGGATTTAAGTCCCGACACCAACTATAATGGGATCGTAGATCCTTGGGAACGGATTAAAGAATGCCCTTGCTTTGAGGTCATTGGAGAATTCTCCATTAATTAACTACCACCGTAGTGAAATACTCTTTGAATACCTCCGCAGCTTTTTCAAGCTGTTCGGGGGTATTTTCTTTTACCCCTTTCATCTTGTATTCCTGTCCCATCGCTTCGTACTTATGTACGCCCAGTGTATGGTAAGGCAGTATTTCCACCCGTTGGATCATCTTGTATTTTCCGAGTGCTTCTCCCAGTGCGCGTATGTCTTCTTCAAAATCGCTGTATCCGGGCACTAGCACATAACGCAGCCAGAAAGGTTTCTCCTGTTCTTCCAGCCAGGCGGCCGTGCGGATGGTTTGCTCGTTGCTTCTTCCGGTGAGCGTCTGATGGCGGTTGGGGTTGAATTCCTTTATATCCAATAACACAAGATCGGTCAGTCTGAATAATTCTTTTACGTCTTCGTTCCAAAGTCCTCCGTTGCTGTCCAGACAGACATGGATGCCTTTTTCTTTCAGTTCGCGGACCAGCGGGACGAGTGCTTTCGCCTGAAACGTCGGTTCGCCTCCGGAGAAAGTGATTCCTCCTCGTTTCCCGAAGAAGGGGCGCTGGCTCATTGCCATGCGGACGATTTCTTCCGGTGGGGTAGGCGTGCCTCCCTTTCCTGCTATCGTATCCGGATTGGCGCAATAGAGACAGCGGAAGTTGCATCCTTGAAGAAAAACGACGAGCCGTAAGCCCGGCCCGTCGAATGTTCCCATACTTTCGTATGAATGTACGTTTATCATCATATAGAGTAATAGATTACATACGTTCGTGGAAGCTACGGCTGATAACTTCCAGTTGGTGTTCGCGGCTCAGCTTCACGAAGTTTACGGCATAGCCGGAAACGCGGATGGTCAGCTGCGGATAGTTTTCCGGATGCTCCATGGCATCGTACAGCATATCACGGTTCAGTACGTTTACGTTCAGGTGGTGGGCACCTTTGGTGAAGTAACCGTCCATCATCGTCACGAGGTTCTCGATACGGTCTTCGTCCGTAGCACCCAGTGATTTCGGAACGATAGAGAAGGTGTTGCTGATACCGTCCTGCGAGTCACGGTAACGAAGTTTCGCTACAGAGCTCAGAGAAGCGATCGCACCATTCTTGTCGCGTCCGTGCATTGGGTTGGCACCCGGAGCGAAGGCAACACCTTTGGCACGTCCGTCGGGAGTAGCACCGGTCTTTTTGCCGTACATCACATTGGAAGTGATAGTCAGCAAGGAGAGGGTAGGACGGGCATTCTTGTAAACAGGCAATTTCTTCAATTCTTCGCTGAAGAAGTATACCAGGTCTACGCCAAGGTGGTCTACCTTGTCGTTGTCGTTACCGAAGCAAGGGAATTCTCCTTCGATGTCGAAGCCTTCTGTCAGGCCGATATCGTTGCGGCGGGCAGTTACTTTCGCATATTTGATGGCAGACAGTGAGTCGAGTGCGATGGAAAGTCCGGCAACACCGTAAGCAAGGTTGATGCGCGGGTTCGTATCTACAAGAGCCATCTGGGCCTTCTCGTAGTAATACTTGTCGTGCATATAGTGGATGATGTTCATCGCTTCGTTATATACGCGGGCGATTTCGGTCAGCACTTTTTTGTAGTTGTCCATTACTTCTTCGAACTTCAGCGTGTCACTGGTCAGTACGGGGATGTTCTTCACCATGACTGTACCGGTATTCTCGCAACGTCCGCCGTTGATGGCAAGCAACAGGGCTTTGGCCAGGTTGCAACGGGCACCGAAGAACTGAATCTGCTTGCCTATTTCCTGGTATGATACGCAGCAGGCGATTCCGTAGTCGTCGGACTGACGTACTTCACGCATCAGGTCGTCGTTTTCGTACTGGATAGAAGAAGTGTCGATAGAAACCTTTGCACAGAATTCTTTGAATCCTTCCGGAAGTTCCGGGCTCCAGAGTACGGTCAGGTTCGGTTCCGGTGAAGGGCCGAGGTTGTACAATGTCTGCAGAAAACGGAAGGAGGTCTTTGTCACTTTGGTACGTCCGTCGTTGAGACGTCCGCCCAGAGATTCGGTTACCCAGGTCGGGTCGCCTGCAAAGATGTCGTTGTATGATTGCATACGCAGGTGGCGGACCATACGCAGTTTGATGACAAACTGGTCGATCAGCTCTTGCGCGAACGATTCGGTGATGGTTCCTTTGCTCAGTTCATATTCCAGATAGATATCGAGGAAAGAAGAAACGTTACCCAGTGACATAGCGGCACCGTCTTGTTCTTTGACGGCGGCAAGGTAAGCCATATATACCCACTGTACGGCTTCTTGTGCCGTGTAAGCGGGACGGCTCAGGTCGAGACCGTAGTATTCGCCCATCACTTTCATGTCTTTCAGTGCCTTGATCTGTTCTGCCACTTCTTCGCGCAGGCGGATGCGGGCCTCTGTCATCGGACCGGTGAGGTTGTGCAAATCTTCCTTCTTTGCTTCGATCAGACGGTCGATGCCGTAAAGAGCCATACGGCGGTAGTCACCGATGATGCGTCCGCGTGCATAATTGTCGGGAAGTCCGGTAAGGAATCCCAGCGAACGGAAGGAACGGATTTCTTCCGTATATACGTCGAATACTCCGTCGTTGTGCGTCTTGCGGTAGTGAGTGAAAATATCTTTTACGCGGTCGTCCACTTCCACGCCGTTTTCGTGACAGGCTTTGCTGACTACGTTGATACCTCCGAAAGGCTTGATGGCACGTTTCAGAAGTTCGTCTGTCTGCAGGCCGACGATCAGTTCGTTTTCCTTGTCGATATATCCGGCCTTGTGGGAAGTGATGGTTGATACGGTAACATTATCTAATGAGCGGACACCGTTGTTTTCTCTTTCTTCTGCCAGTGCTTCGAGGCAGCGGTTCCATACGGCTTTGGTACGTTCTGTAGGTCCTTCGAGGAATGAAGCATCTCCGTAATACGGAGTGATGTTATGACTTACGAAATCTCTGACGTTGATTTCGCTGCTCCAAAGACCGTCTTTAAAGATCTTGTTTAATTCCATAAAATGATAAAATTAGAGGTTGTAGTTATCCTATTCTTTAGAGCGCACAAAGTTACAATCATTTTTCATATAATCAGCATAAATATGCTCTATTTTATGCTTTTCAACATAAAATACCTATTAATTGCTATCCTTAGGAAAAGATTAGATTAAATTTTTAGTGAAAACTCTTGCAAGTTTAAAATATCTTCGTACCTTTGCACCGCTTTTAACGAAAAGCACTTCTGACAAGGAAGTTTTGGAGAGGTGGCAGAGTGGTCGATTGCGGCGGTCTTGAAAACCGTTGTACCGCGAGGTACCCGGGGTTCGAATCCCTGTCTCTCCGCTGAAAAGCAGCTTTTGGGCTGCTTTTTTGTTTTTATGGAGGGCGACGCCTCCGATGTTGTGAAACGAAAACGGGAGCGTTTTCTTAGTGTTTATTGAGTTTTTTGAAAGGAGAGATGCTCGAGTGGTTGAAGAGGCACGCCTGGAAAGCGTGTATACGCCAAAAGTGTATCGCGGGTTCGAATCCCGCTCTCTCCGCTGAATCTGAAATTTAGTCAAAACTTCTCGTTCTTTAGCCAAAAGTTCTTTTCATAGGTCAAAGTGTCTGGTATTTCTAGTACTCTTCTCTTGTATATCATTCTCTTTTCTGTATATTTGCGCCCGATATTTTTTTTGAGATATCACATTTTTGTAATTCTGAAAATAGACTTGATGGATAAAATAAATGCGGTAATTACTGGGGTCGGGGGATATGTGCCCGATTATGTGCTGACTAATGATGAAATTTCTAAAATGGTGGATACCACCGACGAATGGATCATGGGGCGTATCGGCATAAAAGAACGACATATCTTGAATGAAGAGGGGCTTGGAACTTCGTATATGGCCCGTAAGGCCGCCAAGCAGTTGATGCAACGCACAAAGAGTCGTCCCGATGATATCGATCTGGTCATTGTCGCCACTACTACTTCGGATTACCGTTTTCCTTCAACGGCATCTATCTTGTGCGAAAGGCTGGGGCTGAAGAATGCTTTCGCTTTCGATATGCAGGCGGTTTGCAGCGGTTTCCTGTATGCGATGGAAACGGGAGCGAATTTTATCCGTTCGGGGAAATATAAAAAGATTATTATTGTAGGTGCTGATAAGATGTCATCCGTAATCGATTATACGGACCGTGCCACTTGCCCTATCTTTGGCGACGGTGCGGCCGCTTTTATGCTGGAACCGACTACGGAAGAGGTCGGCATCATGGATTCGGTGTTGAGAACGGATGGTAAAGGGCTGCCTTTTCTGCATATAAAAGCGGGAGGTTCCGTATGTCCTCCTTCCTATTATTCATTGGATCATCATCTGCATTATATTTATCAGGAAGGCCGCACGGTGTTCAAGTATGCCGTAGCGAATATGTCGGATTCCTGTGAAGCTATTATCGCCAGAAACCACTTGACTAAGGAGGATATTGATTGGGTGATTCCCCACCAGGCTAACCAGCGTATCATTACCGCTGTGGCGCAACGGTTGGAAGTACCGTCCGAGAAAGTGATGGTCAACATCGAACGTTATGGCAATACCAGTGCCGGCACGCTTCCGCTTTGCATTTGGGATTTTGAGAAGAAATTGAAGAAAGGCGATAATCTGATATTTACCGCATTCGGTGCAGGATTTGCCTGGGGAGCGGTTTATGTGAAGTGGGGATATGACCCCAAAGAAGATGCGTGACATATCGGGTACCCGATACGTCACATCCTCTTTTGAAGGGTAGGAGAGACTTATTCCAGTTCCTCGATAATCTTCTTCACATCTACCGGTTGCAGTCGTCCGTACACCTTTTCGCCGATCATCACTACCGGAGCCAGTCCGCAGGCGCCTACGCAGCGCAGGCAATCCAGCGAATACTTTCCGTCGGGGGTGGTTTCTCCGACTTCGATGCCGAGTACCCGCTTGAACTCTTCCAGCAACTTCTCCGAACCACGTACGTAGCACGCCGTGCCCATGCAGACAGAAATCGGATGCTTTCCTTTGGGAGTCATCGTAAAGAAGGTGTAGAATGTCACAACTCCGTAGACTTTCGACACGGGGATTCTGAGTTTGGAGGCTATGATCCGTTGCATCTCTTCGGGCAGATAGCCGTGCAGATGTTGCGCTTCATGCAAAATATTGATTAATTCGCCCGCATTGTTCCCGTGTTTGTCGCAAATCGTCTTGACTTGTTCCACCACATCGCAGGCTAGCTTGATATCTGACATAATAGTACTTGTTTAAAGTTAATCAATCGATTTGTTGAAATAATGCGTGTGCAAGAGCATTTCCGATTTCTCACCCAGCGGTTTGCCGAGATATTCTTCATACAGTTTCTGAATATACGGGTTGTCGTGAGATTTGCGCAAAGGTTTGTTGGCATCTTCCCGGTAAAGGGCGTTGGCACGGGCGTAGAGAACGTCCGAGTTGCCGTGATGCAAGGGTTGCCCGCCACCTCCGATGCAGCCGCCGGGGCATGCCATGATTTCGATGACATGATATTCATTATGTCCGTTTCGTATATCTTCCAGTAAGTGCCTTGCGTTGCCTAGTCCGTGTGCGATGCCTACTTTCAGTTCAAATCCGTTCAGGTTGATGGTGGCGCGCCGGACACCGCTCAGTCCGCGTACCTGTTCAAAGTTGACATTCTTCAGCGGCTGTCCGGTGTAGATTTCATAAACGGAGCGCAGGGCGGCTTCCATGACACCACCCGTCGTACCGAAGATGACACCGGCGCCGGTCGATTCTCCCATAGGGTTGTCGAACGGGCTGTCCAGCACGAGGGTAAAGCCGATGTTGGCTCGTTTTATCAGGCGTGCCAGTTCGCGGGTGGAGATGGAGTAATCGACGTCGGGGACACCGTTTACTTTGAACTCGTCGCGGTCACATTCATATTTCTTGGCTAGACAGGGCATGATGGAGACAACTACCAGCTTTTCGCGGGAGATTCCCATTTTCTCTGCCCAGTAAGACTTGGCGATAGAGCCGAACATCTGTTGTGGAGAACGGGCGGTAGAAGGGATATCCAGCATATCCGGGAAGTGGTGCTCGAAGAAGTTTACCCAAGCCGGGCAGCAGGAAGTCAGGATCGGAAGCCGGACGGATTTATCTCCGTCCAGATAGCGTGTCAGTCGGTTCAGGATTTCGGAACCTTCTTCCATGATGGTGAGGTCAGCGGCAAAGTCGGTATCGAATACGTAGTCGAAACCCAGTTCGCGGAGGGCGTAAACCATTTTTCCGGTTACCAGTGTGCCGGGAGGCAAGCCGAATTCTTCTCCCAGGGCGGCACGTACGGCGGGGGCAGTCTGGACAATTACGATCTTATCGGGGTCGGCCAAATCGTCCAGAAGGCGGTTGGTGTAATCCCGTTCGGTCAGTGCGCCTACCGGACATACGGCTACGCATTGACCGCAGTAGGTACATTCGCTGTCTTTCATCATTCTGTCGAAGGCAGGGGCTATCGTTGTGTTGAATCCGCGGCGGATGGCTCCCAGTGCGCCGACTGTCTGTACATCGTTGCAGACGCTTTCGCATCGGCGGCAGAAGATACACTTGTCCATGTTGCGCACAATGGAGGAGGTCACTTCCCGTTTGCGGGGAGAAAGTTCGCCGCCGTTGAACGGCATTTCACGGATGTTGAAACGCAGTGCCAGTGTCTGGAGTTCACAGTTGCCGCATTTGGGACAGGTGAGACAGTCGTTGGGATGATCGGAAAGGATCAGTTCGGCTACCACTTTCCGGGCGTTCATCACGCGTAGGGTACTGGTTTTCACTACCATCCCTTCCGTGCAACGGGTAGCGCAGGCGGGAGCCAGATTGCGGCGTCCTGCCACTTCGACTACACAGATGCGGCAGGAAGCGGGATTGTTCTTGATACAGGTTCCTTTCAGGTCGATGTGACACAGCGTAGGTATGTTGATGCCGATTTTGCAGGCGGCTTCGAGGATCGTGCTTCCTTCGGGTACGGTGATAAAGTGACCGTCTATCTGGAGGGTAATTTGTTTTTCTTCCATAGCAGTAGATTTTAGCAGACAAGAATAGCTTTGAATTTACAGCGTGCCATGCACATGCCGCACTTGATACATTTCTCGGGGTTGATGACATGAGGTTTGCGTACCAAGCCGCTGATGGCATCCGCCGGACAATTCTTGGCACATAGGTGGCAACCGATACAAAGTTCCGGATTAATGGTATAGGTCAGCAGGGACTTGCATTGTTTGGCGCGGCAGGTCTTGTCTCTGACATGTTCCAGATATTCGTCACGGAAGTTGTCGAGGGTAGACAACACCGGATTCGGGGACGTTTGTCCCAGTCCGCAGAGTGCCGTGTCCTTTATCACCCGTCCGAGGGTGGCAAGCGTGTCCAGGTCTTTTTCCGTGCCCCGTCCTTCCGTTATCTTGTTCAGCAGTTCCAGCAGGCGTTTGTTGCCGATACGGCATGGGGTACATTTACCGCAGGATTCTTCGACGGTAAAGTCGAGATAGAAACGGGCGACGGATACCATACAGTCATCTTCATCCATCACGATCATGCCTCCCGATCCCATCATGGAACCGGCTGCCAGCAGGTTGTCGAAGTCAATGGGAGTATCCAGATGTTTCTCCGTCAGACAGCCCCCTGACGGACCGCCTGTCTGTACGGCTTTGAATTTCTTTCCTCCCTTGATGCCTCCGCCGATTTCGTAGATTACTTCCCGCAGGGTAGTTCCCATCGGTACTTCGATCAGTCCGACATTGTTGATCTTTCCGGCAAGAGCGAAGACTTTGGTGCCTTTGGAGCGTTCTGTTCCGATGGAGGCGAACCATTCGGCGCCTTTGGTCAGGATAATGGGAATATTGGCGAGGGTTTCCACATTGTTCACATTGGTCGGTTTGCCCAGATAACCGGATTCGGCGGGGAAAGGAGGTTTCAAGGTCGGTTCTCCCCGTTTGCCTTCCATCGAGTGGATGAGGGCGGTTTCCTCGCCGCAGACGAACGCGCCTGCTCCGTAACGGATCTCTATGTCGAAGCTGAAATCTGTTCCCAGGATGTGGTCCCCCAGTAATCCGTATGCACGGGCTTGCTCAATCGCTTTTTTGAGGCGGTTGATGGCCAGCGGATATTCGGCGCGGATGTAGACCAGTCCTTTGGAGGAACCGATGGAGTAACCGCAGATGCACATCGCTTCTACAATAGAGTGCGGGTCGCCTTCCATGATGGAGCGGTCCATGAAGGCGCCGGGGTCGCCTTCGTCGGCGTTGCAGACAACGTACTTTACGTCCGATACCTGCTTACTGGCAAATTCCCATTTCAAGCCGGTGGGGAAACCGCCCCCACCGCGTCCCCGCAGGCCGGAGCGTTTGATGACGTCGATGACGTCGGCAGGCTGTTTGTTGAGAAGGCAGTCGGCCAGTGCGAAGTATCCTTCACGGGCGATGTATTCTTCTATATTTTCGGAGTCGATGAATCCGCAGTTGCGCAAGGCGATGCGGAGTTGTTTCCGGTAGAAGTCCATGTGTTTGGAGTCACTGACAGTTTGTTCGGTCTTCGGGTCTATGTAGAGCAGCCGTTCGATTCTTCGTCCTCCGATGATGTGTTCGTTGATGATTTCCTCCGCATCTTCGGGAGTGACTTGGGTATAGAACGTATTGTCAGGAATGATCTTTACGATGGGACCCTTTTCGCAGAAGCCGAAGCAGCCTACTGTGATGACGTCTACTTTGTCGGTTATCCCGTTTCTTTCAATGGCTTTTTGAAGATTTTCAGTGATGCCCTGACTGGAAGAGGCTTTACAACCGGTACCTCCGCAAATAAGAATCTGGAGGTGTGCTGTTCCGGACGCCAGCCCGCAACATTTTTCGGAAACCTTTTCATTACTTTCTTCGCGCAATGAAAGATGGTGTTCCGCTCTCTTCCTGATTATTTGCAAATCATGGATAGATAGTATTTTCATAAGTATCAGAATTGTTAGATTTCTGCAAATATAATTCTTTGTTCGGAATTAGCGCTTTGTTTAGAGAAAATAAATATTCTTCTTTGGTGCCGGCTTGCAGAAGTATGGTATGAAATCTTTATTTTTAACACTTTTAATAGGCGGTGTTAACTATAATAGTAGCATAAAAAAATTATCTTCGCATCGAAAAAGGGCGGATACCCATATGAATCCAACGATAGTTGGGGAGATTCGCAAGAACATTGTGGAGTGACTTATGGGGACCTGCCGGTATTGTATCTGAATGGGGAAATGCTCCTTGTATGAAGTATATATAGCTTGATGGCAAGGATGTACAGCAAGAGTTCCGGCAGGGACGGGGAAACGTAAGTTGCCTCCCTGATACAAAGGGAAAAAAGGGGATTGTGATAGCCTGTAAGTGGTATGCTTGCAGGCTATCTTTTTTGAGTATACTTGAATGTCCGGAGTATGAAGGCAGTCCGTACCGGTGAAAATAAAAACAGGTTTTCTGATACCAGTTAGGTAAATAATTCCTTATTTTCGTATTAAATACGTAGCAAACGTAAATAAGAAATGGAAGTATGAGACGAATTTTGTTAGGATTGTGTGTGCTTTTTTTTCTGAATGCACACGGGCAGGAGATTCCGTTGCCGGAGAAGATGCCGCAGGATCATCCGAGAGTGCTGACTACCCCGGAAGGAAAAAAAGAAACATGGAAGTTGATCAAGAAGGAAGCATGGGCACAAGATGTCTTTAACAAGCTGAAAGAACGGACGGAAGTATATACGCGACGTACGGAAAGTCAGCCGGACTGGTTATTATCCCGTTTGGCCATGTACTGGAAGTCGCATGCAACGGAAGTGTACGTGAAAGGTGAGGTGTTCGACCATGCCGGAGGCGCGAAGGCACCTGCCCCGACAGTTCGCTATACCGGAACACGAGGGACGGCCGCTACGCACGGTCGACCTAAACTGGAAGATGTAGTACCTTATGACGATAGTGCGGAAGGAAACGTGACTTTCTGCAACAATGCTTTGGAAGGCCGTCCGCAGGAAAGTGTGCATCCGTCCAAGACCGGGCGCAATATTGAGAGTCTGAACTGTGAGATTCTGGGAATTGCCCGTGACGCCGCTTTCCTCTATTGGATGACGGGAGAAGAAAAGTATGCCCGGCTGGCTGCCGGTGTTTTCGATACTTATATGACGGGAATCTATTACAGAAATGTTCCTGTTGACCTGAATCACGGGCATCAGCAGACACTGGTGGGGCTGACTTCTTTTGAAGTGATCCATGAGGATGCTTTGCATATCGTTGTCCCTTTGTATGACTTCCTCTATCATTATCTGCAATCTAACTATCCGGATAAGATGATGATTTATGCCAGTGCATTGAAGAAATGGGCGGATAATATCATCGCCAACGGAGTCCCCCATAACAACTGGGATTTATTGCAGGCACGATATATCATGAACGTGGGACTGGTGCTGGAAGATAATAAAGAGTATGCGGACGGGAAAGGACGCGAATACTATATTGACTACGTTATGAACCGTTCGAGCATCCGCCAGTGGAGTCTGACCAAGCTGGCCGATTACGGCTTTGACTCCGAAACGGGTATATGGGCGGAATGTCCGGGATACAGCAGTGTAGTCATCAATGACTACGCGAACTTCGCCCATCAGTTTGACCACAATCTGCAATATGACTTGGTAAAGGCAATGCCTGTGCTGGCAAAAGCAGTAGCGACTACTCCGCAGTATCTTTTTCCGAACCGGATGATCTGTGGTTTCGGAGATACGCATCCAAGTTACTTAAGTACGAACTTCTTTATCCGGATGATACAGAATGCGCAGGCAAACGGAAAGAAAGAGCAGGAACGTTACTTCACCGCTTTGCTGAAATGTCTGAATCCGGAGGAAGGCAGCGAAAAAAGTGGCAAGAAGAATGTACGGGCCTCTGTCAACTCCTTCTTTGAGGACAAGCCGTTAGTGTTGGACCCGAAGGTGGAGGCGGGGAAAATCGAGGATTATGTATCTCCTCTGTTCTATGCTCCCAACGTATCGTGGCTGGTACAGCGCAACGGGATGCATCCGCGCAACAGTCTGATGATTTCTCTCAACGCAAGTGAAGGCAATCATATGCACGCGAATGGCATTTCGATGGAGCTTTACGGAAAAGGATATGTGCTGGGACCGGATGCGGGTATCGGACTTTTCTTGTATAGCGGTCTGGACTATGCGGAATATTACTCTCAATTCCCCAGCCATAATACGGTTTGTGTAGATGGCATTTCCAGTTATCCGGTGATGAAAAGTAATCATTCTTTCGATTTGCTTTCCTGTTTTCCGGCTTCGGCGGAACCGGGTAAAGGATTTACTTCCGTCACCTATAGTCAGGTAGCTTTCCGTGAGCCGGAGAGCAGGGCGGATCAGACTCGACTGATGGGCATTGTTACTACCGGTCCGGAGACAGGGTATTATGTGGATGTATTCCGCAGCCGGAAAGAACGGGGAGGCGATAAAATGCACGATTATTTCTACCATAATCTAGGTCAGACAATGACACTAACGGCTGCCGACGGCACGGATTTGAATTTGCAGCCTACTGAAGAGCTAGCTTTCGCAGGTGCCCATCTTTATGCTTATTCCTACTTATATGATAAGAAAGTGGCTGCCACCGATCAGGATGTGAAAGTGACTTTTACCATCGACATGAAGGATAAAGGCGGAGATGACATTTCCATGAATCTCTGGATGAAAGGAGAACCGGAACGGGAAGTGTTCACCGCACTGGCACCGATGACCGAAGGATTGAGCCGGACTCCCCATATGCCTTATAATATAAAGGAGCAGCCTACGCTCACCTTCGTTGCCCGGCAGCATGGAGAAGCATGGAACCGTCCTTTTGTTGCTGTTTATGAACCAAGTACGCAGAAAGAGCCTTCGGCTATTCAATCTGTCTCTTACTTCGATGCGGAAGAGCCCGGTTTGAAAGACTTTGCCGGTATCTGTGTGGAAAGTAAAAACGGGCGTACTGACCATATTTTCTCTTTGACGGATTCGTCGCAGACCGCAACCTATCAGGGAATGAAAGTGAAAGCGGACTATGCCGTAATCAGTAACGAATATGCGGGAAACCGGACGCTGTTTATAGGGAACGGAACGCAACTGATTGCATCCGGTATCAGTATCCAGACTTCGGAGGCTGCTAATGTGCTGCTCGAAAAGAAGCAGGGAAAATGGTATATTCTTTCTTCTGCCCCCTGTAAGATGGTGATTGACGGAAAAGCGGTGCAATCCGGAATAACCACCGAATTGACGTTGTTGGCTGTACAATAAGAATCATTGTTAGATGAATAAACATATCATTGTTTTAATTGAACGATTGTTGTTTTGCGAGTTTTCATAAATATCTTTGATAGAGAATAGGTGAATCGTCTTTATTGTTCGTAATACTATAAAAGAATTTTATTCGGTAATATCATGAAGAAATATTGGTTCTTATTATTAGCTGCATTATTAGGTGGTGCAACTTGTATCTTTGCTAAAGACACGCTTGCAACCTGGAAGGCTCCCGCAGGAGTTGCTTTAAATAGTGATTTTACGGTTAAGGTCCGTTTGCAAGATGGAGTCTGGCATACCTTATCTTCTTATCTGATTAAGGTGGATGAGGTAAGAGATACACGACATTATGTAGAAAATGCTTCGATGGCAATTTTTGATTTTACAGGAAAAGTGGAAGTAGCCGTAACCTATAATTTGGGAGAAGTACAGACGGCAAAAGTCCGTCCTCTCTCGTATGATATCCCATTTCAGATCGATGGTAATACAGTAACTTTTACATTAGAGCATCCTCGAAATTTGTCAGTAGAAGTAAATGGGGATATTTTTCATAATCTTCACTTATTTACAGGATCTCCGGAAAGAACGATTCCGGACAAAGATAATCCGGAAGTAATTTACTTTGGTCCTGGAATACATACAGTAAAAAATGGGGAATTGAGAGTGCCATCTGGTAAGACTGTGTATCTGGCAGGAGGAGCTGTTTTAATGGGGCGTGTCCTAATCGAAAACGTACATGATGTAAAATTGCTAGGAAGAGGAATTATCGATTATTCTATAAAAGGAGGTATTCGTATTGCGAATTCCCGAGATGTCTATGTAGAAGGAATTGTTGCTACTCAATGTGCGACAGGAGGGTCGGAAAATGTTACTATCCGTAATGTCAAAAGTATTAGTTATTATGGGTGGGGAGATGGCATGAATGTTTTTGCGAGCAATAACGTATTATTTGATGGTGTCTTCTGCCGTAACTCAGATGATTGTACAACTGTTTATGGCACTCGTTTGGGATTTGAAGGAGGTTGTCGGAATATAACAATGCAGAATTCCACTCTTTGGGCAGATGTAGCCCATCCTATTTTTATTGGAATTCATGGTAATTCTAAAGCTCCCGAAGTTTTGGAAGATCTGAATTATATTAATATTGATATATTGGATCATAGAGAGAAACAAGTCGATTATCAAGGATGTATGGCTATTAATGCAGGTGATAACAATTTAATACGCAATGTTCATTTTGAGGACATCCGTGTTGAGAATTTCCGTCAGGGGCAACTTGTCAATTTACGTATCTTTTATAATGAAAAATACTGTACTGCTCCCGGAAGAGGAATTGAGAACGTATTGTTTAAGAATATATCCTATACCGGAGAGAATGCGGAACTTTCTATTATTGAAGGATATGATGAAAAACGTAAGGTAAAGAACATACGTTTTGAAAATTTGAAAATAAATGGAAAATTGATTGATGATAATATGCCGGACAAACCTCGGTGGTATAAGACTTCAGATATGGCACGCATATATGTAGGACCTCATGTGGAAAATATTGTTTTTACAAGTGATGTAGCTCAGTCACAACGTCGTTTTGTTCATCCGGGTATTACTTATACGCAAGGTGACCTCGATCGTATGAAAGCAATGGTAGAGGCCAGACAAGAACCTTATTATTCTACCTTTTTGAAATTGAAGGAGTCTTCTTATTCATCACTTGATGCACCTGTGGTGAATCGTGGAGAGCAAATAAAGGAAGGGCGATTTAATGCTACAATCGGGGTGGATGGGCGTCGTGCTCATGATTTAGCTCTTCTTTGGCACTTGACAGGAGAAGAAGCCTATGCACGTAAGGCTGTAGAATATTTGAATGCAAATTCTTATTATACTAATACTAGTAGCCGTGGTACAGGACCGTTGGATAATGGGAAAATTTATTTGTTGATTGATGCGGCTGAAATGATGAGAGATTATTCTGGATGGACACGGCAAGATCAGCAACGTTTCAAAGATATGCTGGTTTATCCGGGGTATAGTAATACGGAAAATTATTCTGCTAAATATGCTAATTATCTGGATGATACAAAAAATGGAGTAACTTTTTATTGGAATATCTATAATTTTGATGCAGCGCGTTTCGGTAATCAAGGATTGTTTGCAGCACGCAGTATGATGGCAATGGCTATCTATCTTGATAATGAGATAATGTATGACCGTGCTTATCGCTATTTACTGGGAATGAAACATCGTAAAGATGATTTGCCATATCCTTCAGGACCGGCTATTTCCAGCGATCAACCCATTCATGTTTCTCCTACTATGATTGATTATAAATTGTTACAACGGAAGAATGATATTCAGGATTATGGTTATGACGAACAGCTTCAATATTATATTTATCCTAATGGTCAGTGTCAGGAATCTAGTCGTGATCAGGGACATGTATTAGCCGGGTTGCACAATTATGTTGCTATTGCAGAAATGGCATGGAATCAGGGGGATTCTTTATATAGTAGTTTGGACAATCGTTTATTGCTCGGGCTAGAATGGAGTTATCGTTATAACCTGTCAAGTATTCAATCTTACAAAAAACAGGAAACACCTTGGGAGCCAACAGGATTAACAAAGGATATGAATGAAGTCACATTTGATAACGGGAAATATCTCCAGATAAAAAGTCGTAGCGGACGTTGGGAGTCTGTGAATATCTCCTCTCATGGACGGGGAGATGTTGCCGGGACAGGAGGAACCAGAGAAATGGCATTGGCACATTATGCGGTGCGTAGTGGATTACCGGCTGAAAAATATACCTGGTTACAGCGTTATCGTGATTATATGATAGAACGTTATGGATGTGAGAATTGGGGAGTAGCCCCGAATTGGTTTTATGAGTGGACTGGTTGGGGGACTTTAACTAAGCGACTGACCCCTTGGATGGCAGGTGATCCGGTTACTTTTTCTACAGGTAAGCGAGTTTCCGGTTTGCATCAATTGCCCAGTACAATTTTGGCTGCTGATTATGATTATTATTGTATATCAGAAAATCCTGAAGGGCATACCTATCATAATATAGGGACAGTACGTGGAAATGAGTATCGTCCGGATGGAGCAGTTGAATTACAGAAAATAGATAATAAATACGTAGTGGTTCAGGTAGAAGACGGCGAGTGGATGAATTATACTGTTAATATCCCTAAAAGTGGAGCTTACGCTGTTTATCTTACTTATTCGGCAAATTCCTCTTCACATGTAGCAATGGCCTCTGATCAGGGATTAGAAATCTCGTCTTCGATCCCTTCTTCTAAAAAGTGGAAAGAAACAAAACTTGGCGAACTTTCACTTTCGGCTGGTGCCTGTGTATTGCGTTTACGTGTTGACAAGGCCGGACAAAAGTTATGTCTCAGTGCTTTCCGATTGGAAAAAGTAGAAAGGGATAGATAAAGTGGTGATATGATATAAGTATGTGTGAAGCATTTTTAGGGAGTAATTAACGTATTACTCAAGTAATTTGTAGGAAAATATAGAAAAAGAACAGAAAAATGATCATTATGATATTATAAATTACTATTTTTGTGCACTCTGTTACAGGATGATATTCTGATCCTGATAATTGAACCGTTGAGCATGTTTTATATTATAAATGATAGATATATGAAATTATTAATTTTTATTTCGTTATTTGGAGGCTTATTGTTAGCCTCTTGTGGTAGCAGTAGTTCACAAAAAAATGCAAGTACACAAGAAGTAAATCCGGCAGACACTATTTATTTAGGTGATTTACGTGAAAAATTTGAAGGAGATAGTATTTTCTTTAAGGTGGTTGCTCCTGACTTGATGCTGATGGATTACCAGTACTTCTGGGCGGCTACAGAGTCTGAAGCTGTGGAGAAAGGACTGACTAAAGAATATTATAAGCGTGTTAAGAAAGAAATTTCAGAAACCAATGAAGCAATTAAAAAAGGTGTAATGAAAGGTGCGGATGTAAAACGTATACCGGATTTCCAAGAAGGACAAAAGAAATAAATCGTTTCAAAGAGAAATTGATTATTGCTATGATAGATAAAAAGAAGGGAGATGTTAAATATGACTTCTCCCTTCTTTTTTGCATCAATGTCTGGTGAAAGAGAATCATAATTTCATCTGACGTTTTATTTCATCATCCACTACCGTCATCATACCCTCTACTTGCGCCAGTGCCAGCATACGTCCATAAAAAGAATAGCCTGGATTATACCCCTTGTCTTCATCTCCCAGCATCATTCTCCCGTGATCAATGCGCATAGGTAATCCCGGATTTTCTTTCTCAAAGATTCGGATAAGGTCAATGATATGTCCTCTTCCTGCCAGGTGAGAACTTTCAATGAAGTTTCCACCCGGCATGGCGGCTGTGCTGCGTAGGTGTATAAAGTGCGTACGTTTAGCAAACTTCTTTGCCAATTCGCGGGTATCATTGTGTTCGCCGGCACTCAAGGAACCTGCACAGAATGTCAGTCCGTTGTGCGGATTGTCTACTGCATTCAGGAACCAGGCTATATCTTCTTCATTGGTGACGATACGAGGAAGACCAAGAACCTGGAATGGAGGATCGTCGGGATGCACGCACATATTCACTCCGTATTCTTCGCAAACCGGCATAATGGCAGAAAGAAAGTGACACATATTTTCTCGCAGGATGTCACGGTTAATATCTTTGTACAAAGTTAACAACCGTTTGAAAAGGACGACCGGTTCTTTGTCTCCTTCTTTGATGTTCCCATTGACAAATCCTTGTGTCTTAACGATAATGGTATCAATCAGATCATCCTTCTCTTTTTCGGTGATCACTTGATCCAGTTCGGAAACTTTATGAAGTTCTTCTTCCGTATAATCCTTTTCAGCCCCTTCCCGTTCCAGTATCTTCATGTCGAAATAGGCGAAACGGATACGGTCATAATACAATGAGCTAGTACCGTCAGGGCAGAGGTACTGCAAGTCTGTACGTATCCAGTCGATGACTGGCATAAAGTTATAGCAAACAGTTTTTATTCCACATTTACCTAGATTGGTAAGGCTTACTTTGTAGTTCTCTATCAACTGTTCACGTTCTGACCCACCATATTTGATCGCTTCGCATACGGGCAAACTTTCTACTACAGACCAGCGCAGTCCGTATGATTCTATATAGGATTTCAGATCATTAATCGCTTCTATTGTCCATATTTCTCCGTTCGGTATGTCGTGCAAAGCTGTAACAATCCCTTCCACACCTATTTGCCGGAGCATTGGCAAGGTAATCTTGTCTTTCTTGCCAAACCATCTCCATGTTTTTTCCATCATAGTTTCTTCTCTTTATACGCCGCTGAATGCACTGAATCCACCGTCGATAGGCAACATTGCACCGGTTACAAAACTGGCAGCTTCGCTACACAAAAATTGTACGGCACCGTTCAATTCTTTAATATCACCAAAACGGTTCATCGGTGTCTTGGCTAAAACCTTTTTGCTTCTGTCAGTCAGCGAGCCATCCGGATTGATAAGTACGCGACGGTTCTGATCGCCGATAAAGAAACCGGGAGCAATGGCATTTACACGGATGCCGTCACCATATTTCAGAGCCATCTCACTGGCAAGCCATTGTGTAAAGTTAGCTACAGCTGTTTTTGCAGCCGAATACCCCGGCACACGGGTGATGGCACTATAAGCAGCCATAGAAGACACATTGATAATGCAACCTTTTTTCTGCTCTGCCATCACTTTACCAAAGATCATAGACGGATAGACTGTACCGTTCATATTCAGACTGGTCACTTTCTCCCAACAGGAAATGTCCATATCATAGAAGTTCTGATCCGATTCAAGAGTGGCTCCCGGCATGTTGCCTCCGGCAATATTCAACAGAATATCAATCTGTCCCCATTGGGCAACAATCTCTTCCGCTACTTTTTCCAGACTGGCGATGTCCAGCACGTCTCCAATAATACCGATAATATCCTGACCATATTGTTTAAGTTCTGCTACACGGTTGTCCAGTTGTTCCTGACGGATGTCGATAGCTACAACTTTTGCTCCCTGCTGTACAAAGTGCTGGGCGATATTTCCTCCCAACACACCACCTGCTCCGGTAATTACAGCTACCTTACCGGCAATACTAAATAATTCGTTCATGGTTTTATTTATTATTTATATGAATTGATGCAAAAGTAGCTGCTTTTTGAATGTGATGTTGTGCTTATTTTTGCAAGATGTTTGTTTATATTTGCAGAAATGTATGAAAGAAAAGAGACTTTTATAAAAAGAATTGAGAAGTAGTGTTTCTTTGGGAGACAGATTGAGTATAATAATTAATTCGTTCGTATATATTGGAAAAACGGATAAACATGAATTTAAATAGAATGAAGAAAAGTATCTTGCTTTTACTGTTGGTAATACCGACACTGACAAAGGCACAGAATGTGATGACAGAAACCCGCCGGGAACTGACTTCCCCAGACGGAGCGTATCGGTTCACCTTTTACCAGCGTTCGTTCGGAGAGGATAATGCACGAATGTATTATACGCTGACATATAAGAATCGTCCGGTAGTGGAGGAGGGTGAACTTGGTGTACAGGTAGAGAATCAATTGTTTGAATCGGCATTGGGAGTACCAAATGATACTTGCTATTTTTGGTGCGAGAATCTGAAATTAACGGATACTGATCATCGGAAAAACGATGCAACATGGAAACCTGTATATGGAGAACGTGCCGAAGTTCGGGACTGTTATAATGAAATGACTTTAAAGTTTCGTAAAGGTGAGGGACAAGGGATGACTGAAGGCGGTTACGACAAACGTAAAAACTACTTTATGAATATTATCGTCCGTGCCTATAACGAAGGAGTGGCATTCCGTTATCATTTTCCGGAAACGACCAATGGGCTATTTTTACATATTACAGGTGAACGGACAAGTTTCACAATGCCTGAAGGTACAATGGCTTACTATGAACGTTGGGCACAAGGTCCTTATGAGCTTCGTCCCCTGTCAGGGTGGGGAAAAGAGGAAAGTGAACGCCCTTTGACTATGAAACTGCCAGATGGATTGACTGTTGCATTACTGGAAGCGGAGATGGTGGATTATGCTCGTGGAAAATTCCGTTTGTCTGCAGAGAAGCCTTCAACACTGGAAACTAGCTTGTATAGCAGCGTTGACATTATTTCTCCCTACAGTACCCCTTGGCGTGTCATTATGGCTGCCGAACGTCCGGTCGATTTGATCAATCATAATGATTTGGCTTTGAATTTAAATACTCCTTGTCGGATATCAGATACTTCTTGGATTAAGCCTGGGAAAGTATTCCGTTCTGGAGACTTAAAACAGGAGAAAGTAAAAGCAGCCATTGATTTTGCAGCGGAACGTGGCATTCAATATGTACATATGGATGCAGGATGGTATGGCCCGGAAATGAAAATGAGTTCGGATGCTACTACGGTTTCTCCGGATAAAGATCTTGATATTTCTGCTTTATGTAAATATGCAGAATCTAAAGGCATTGGATTAATGGTCTATGTCAATCAACGTGCTTTGGTTCAACAGCTAGATTCTTTATTGCCATTGTATAAAAAATGGGGATTGAAAGGAATTAAATTCGGTTTTGTACAGATAGGTAATCAGCATTGGAGTACGTGGCTACATGATGCAGTCCGTAAATGTGCGGAATATGAAATGATGGTGGATATTCATGATGAATATCGTCCAACCGGTTTCAGTCGTACCTATCCCAATTTGATGACGCAAGAAGGTATCCGTGGAAATGAAGAGATGCCGGATGCGACACACAATACCATTCTCCCTTATACTCGTTTTTTGGCAGGCGCAGGAGATTATACACTCTGTTATTTTAATAGTCGCGTGAAAAACACCAAAGCACATCAATTGGCAATGGCAGCCGTATATTACAGTCCTTTGCAATTTATGTTTTGGTATGATAATCCTGCTATGTATAAAGGTGAGGAGGAACTGGAGTTCTGGAAAGCCATCCCGACTGTTTGGGATGAAAGTCGTGCATTAGATGGAGAAATAGGTGAATATATTGTGCAGGCTCGTCGTTCCGGAAAAGAATGGTTTGTGGGAGCAATGACAAATACAGAAGCGCGTACCATTACGTTAACCACGGATTTTTTGAAACCGGGAACGAAGTATATAGTCAACTTGTATGAAGATGACGACAAGTTGAATACACGTACAAAGGTTCGTACTACTCATAAGAAGATAAAAGCCGGAGATAAGCTAACTTTGAAGTTAAAGTCCTCCGGTGGTGCTGCACTGCATTTTACTCTTGCTGAGTAGAGTTGTGTCTGCGATAGGCCTCTATCGCAGACTTAACCGAACCGTGTAGCAACAGAAGTGCCTCAGCCTTTTCGTAGTCCAGATGGAGTTCTTCAATGATCATGCGCGTTCCCCGATCAATGAGTTTTTGGTTACTCAATTGCATATTGACCATTTTATTTCCTTGCACGCGTCCCAGTTCAATCATGATAGTAGTGCTGATCATATTCAGAATCATCTTTTGAGCAGTACCCGATTTCATCCGAGAACTTCCTGTCACATACTCCGGACCGACAATAACTTCTATCGGTACATCAGCTTCGGTAGCCATCGGCGAATTTGGATTACTGGTAATGCAGCCGGTCAGTATTCCGTGTTCCCGTGCTGTATGCATGGCTCCGATCACATAAGGAGTGGTGCCGGATGCTGCAATTCCGATGACTGTATCTTCACTATTGATATGATGCTGCAATAACTCTTCCCATCCGCGGGACATATCATCTTCCGCATTCTCGACGGGATTGCGCAAGGCGGTATCTCCTCCGGTGATTAGTCCGATAACTACGGTGGGAGGCATACCGAAAGTCGGAGGTATTTCGGAAGCGTCGAGTACACCTAAACGTCCGCTTGTTCCGGCTCCCATATAGAATATTCTCCCACCTTTTTTTACTCGGGGAATAATTAATGTGACCAGTTTCTCTATTTGTGGGATTGCTTTCTGCACGGCATCTGCTACTTTATGGTCTTCAGTATTGATATCTTCCAGAATCTCTTTTACCGACTTCTTGTCGAGGTCATCATAGAGCGATGGTTGCTCTGTTATCTTGATAAATTCCATGATTGATCATTTAAAGCACTAATTCTTTGAACAAACGCTCCAAGGTAGCATCCAAATCCTCGGAAAATCCGGGATGCGGGCGGGATACTTGTATACATGAGCTTTTTACAGCGGTCAGCCACCGGAAACGATCGGGGACATCCATGCTTGCTATCATTCCCCCTTCCTTACTACCCGAACAAATCCTGTCGAAGACATGCAGTCCTTCTTTCAGACAATTCATATCCAGTTCGGAAGAAAACAGTTTCAGTTTATTCTCATCTATCGTATAAAGTGATTTGAGGTATTTGCATCGTTTGGAGAACAGTACAATACCTACATTGATAAATTCTTCACGTTCTACTTTGGGAACGAAACGAATGGTTGCGTATTCATATAAGTGCCTTTCTTGCATGTTGCGCTTCATTTACAAATAGTTCGGAATGCTTGATCCTTTCCTCTAAAAATTGAATATAAATATCTCTCAGGTCTTGTGGAGTTTCCTGTCCTTCCGTCCAGTTCAACCAGTCGTCGGGGACGGTATTGACTATTTCCCGTATCTTATCGGAGGTTAGTAACTGTCTGAATGCCATATCTGTTTCTTTCAGTTGGTCGGCAAATGGCAATAAAACATGATCTTTTATCTGCACGAATGGGGTGAGTGCCTGTTTCTGCCAGTTGGTCCAGCTATGTTGGAAGTAAAGGGAAGCTCCATGATCGATCAGCCATAATTCTTTATGCCACATCAGCATATTGGTATTCTTGATGGTACGGTCCACATTTGTCAGAAAAGCATCCATCCACACAATCTGTGAGGCGGTTTTACCATCCACTTGATGTACGACAGGATCGAAGGTCAACGCTCCGGACAAGAAATGCAAACCGATATTCAATCCACGGCTCCATTGCAGTAAATCCTGTATCTCTTCATCTGCTTCCGTTCGGCCGAAAGCTTCATCTAAATTCAGGAAGATGATCTCCGGTACTCTGAAGCCCAGAGTACGGCCTATTTCTCCTCCGATCAATTCAGCGATAAGGGCTTTGGTTCCGTGCCCTGCTCCTCTGAATTTTACGACATATTTGAACTCATCGTCAGCTTCAGCCAAAGCCGGCAATGATCCGCCTTCCCGCAGGGGAAGAATATATCTAGTTACGTTTGCTGTACGTAAATCCATATCACTCCTTTCTTAATTGAGAATAAAGATACGACGTTTTTGTGAAATTGTCGATGAAAGAGTTCCTATAATAATAGTTTTTTTATATTTTTCGGTTGAGTATACTTTGGTTTCGTTACGTATTACATAAAATAACGATAAATGAATGGAACATGAAACTACTTCGATTTTTAGTATTTGGAATATTAGTGTTTATGTTATGGCCGGAATGTATAGCGGCGGAATGGCAGTGGTCTGTACAGATACCCGGCATTATTTCTAACGAAACTGATGATCATCCACAGGCATTCCTATGGATACCTTCCGATTGTGCCCAGGTAAGAGGTGTGATGATAGGTACTCACAATATGACAGAGGAAACCCTGTTTGAGAATCTTCTGTTTCGGGAGAAAATGTCCGAAATAGGTATGGGCTTGATCTGGATTACTCCGGGCTGGGACCAGAAATGGGATGTATCTGCCGGAAGTCAGAGGGCATTTGAGCAGATGTTGGAGGACTTTGCCGCTATCAGCGGTTACAATGAATTAAAATACGTTCCGATTGTTCCTTTCGGACATTCGGCGATGGCAACTTATCCTTGGAATTTTGCAGCATGGAATCCCGAACGGACATTGGCTGTCATATCCTTTCATGGAGACGCACCGCGTACTAATCTTACCGGATATGGACGTGATAACATGGAGTGGGGGAAACGTACTATTGACGGCATTCCCGGCTTGATGATCGAAGGAGAATATGAATGGTGGGAAGATCGCGTAAATCCGGCATTGGCGTTTCGCCTGATGTATCCCCGGAGTTGCATCTCGTTTCTTTGTGATACTGGGCGCGGACATTTTGATATTGCAGACCGTACGGCAGTATACCTTGCATTGTTTCTGAAGAAAGCCATGGAGTACCGATTGCCGGAAACGTATGATGTAGATAAGCCCGTGATGCTGAAGAAATTGAATCCGGAAAACGGATGGCTTGCCGAGCGTTGGCATCCTGACCAAAAGAGACGTGCTAAAGCAGCTCCCTTCAAACAATACAAAGGCGATCCGCATGATGCCTTCTGGTATTTCGATAAAGAGATGGCTGACATGACAGAAGAACGTTATCGTCAGGAAAGAAGGAAAAAACCGCAATATCTTGGTTTTGTACAAGAGAACAGCCTTCTTGCATATCACCCGAAGTCTCATGTGAAAGTTGCCGCCCGTTTCCTGCCGGAGGAAGATGGACTTACTTTTCATCTGAAAGCTGTATTTACGGATAGTCTGCATACAACCATCTCCGACGAACATTCATCGACCTTTCCCGAAATAACCCGCATCTGCGGACCGGTACAGAAGGTGAATGATACTACTTTTACTGTTCGTTTCTACCGCATGGGAATGTATAATAAGCGTCGCACAGGAGACATCTGCCTCTTGGCGAGTCATGACGGTGATAATCAATATAAAAGTACAGTGCAGGAACTTAGTTTCCGGATTCCTTACCGTAACACGGAGGGGAAACGACAGTATATACTTTTCCCTGGCATTGGGGATGTGAAGGCAGGGGTGGAGTCCGTCACTCTTCGGGCTACTTCCGATTGCGGACTGCCTGTATATTATTATGTGAAAGAAGGCCCTGCGGAAATCGACGGAAACAAACTTGTATTTACTCCGATACCTCCTCGCAGTAAATATCCGTTGAAGGTGACAGTAGTTGCCTGGCAATATGGGCTGGCGGGAAAGGTACAGACAGCAGAGCCGATAGAACGAAGTTTCTTTATTTATCAATAATATGGAATAAAACGAAAGCTTACGGAACGATCAATCAGAATTAATTTCATTGTATTGAGTGTTGAACAGCGCTTATTCGTATCTTATTGAAAAGGATATAAAGAATGATTATGAATAAGAAAAATCTAGTTGTAATAGCATGGTTGGCAGTGTCGACTATGATGTCCGCCCAGTCTGTATACCCCGGTCAGCATCAGGGAAAAATGAAAAAAGAGACAGTGGCTCCAATTCGGGTACAGAGTTTTGATTTAAAGGATGTCCGCCTCTTAGCGAGTCGTTTTCGTGATAATATGTTGCGGGATTCGGCATGGATGACTTCTCTTGATGTGAATCGTCTGTTACATAGCTTCCGGACCAATGCCGGTGTCTTTGCAGGTCGTGAAGGCGGCTATATGACTGTAAAAAAACTCGGTGGCTGGGAATCTCTGGACTGCGAACTTCGCGGACATACTACCGGACATTTGCTTTCAGCTTACGCATTGATGTACGCTGCTACCGGAAGTGAGATTTTCAAACTTAAAGGAGATAGCCTTGTAAATGGATTGACCGAAGTGCAGAATGCACTTAAAGGAGGATATTTGAGCGCATATCCCGAAGAACTGATCAACCGCAATATTCAGGGAAAGAGTGTCTGGGCACCTTGGTATACCTTGCATAAACTTTATTCCGGTCTGATAGACCAATACTTATATGCAGATAATCAGCAGGCTTTGAGTGTGGTGACCAAAATGGGCGACTGGGCTTATAACAAACTGAAACCGCTTAGTGAAGAGACACGCCGGTTAATGATACGTAATGAGTTCGGGGGAATCAACGAATCATTTTATAATTTATATGCCATCACAGGCGACGAGCGTTATCGTTGGTTGGCGGAATATTTCTATCATAATGACGTGATCGACCCACTGAAAGAACTTCGGGATGATTTGGGAACCAAACATACAAATACATTTATCCCGAAAGTAATTGCAGAAGCTCGCAACTATGAATTGACACAGAATGAGACGAGTAAAAAACTTTCAGAGTTTTTCTGGCATACCATGATTGACCATCACACCTTTGCTCCGGGATGCAGCAGTGATAAAGAGCATTTTTTCGACCCGAAGAAATGCTCTAAACACTTGACTGGTTATACCGGTGAAACATGTTGCACCTACAATATGTTGAAACTTAGTCGCCATCTTTTCTGCTGGACCGGTGATTCTTCTATTGCCGATTACTACGAGAGAGCATTATACAATCATATCCTTGGACAGCAAGACCCGGAAACAGGGATGGTAACTTATTTCCTTCCGTTACTTTCCGGCTCTCATAAACTGTATAGCACCAAAGAAAATTCTTTTTGGTGTTGTGTAGGTAGTGGATTTGAGAATCATGCCAAATATGGAGAAGCCATCTATTACCATAATGATAAAGGCATCTATGTGAATCTGTTTATTCCTTCCCAAGTGACTTGGAAAGAAAAAGGACTGACGCTTCTTCAGGAAACCGATTTTCCGAAGGAAGAGACTACTCGGCTCACTCTTCGTGCAGAAAAGCCAAGGCATACTACTATTTATTTGAGATATCCCTCATGGAGTAAAAATGTGAAGGTACTTGTGAATGGTAAAAAGGTGTCAGTGAAACAGAAACCGGGTTCTTATATCGCTATTACCCGTGAATGGAAAGATGGTGACCGTATTGCGGCCACTTATCCCATGCAGATCGAACTGGAAGCTACTCCCGATAATCCGAATAAAGTAGCTTTGCTGTATGGACCGTTAGTACTTGCCGGAGAACGGGGAACGGAAGGAATGCAGGCACCTGCTCCCTTCTCTGATCCTGCTCTTTACAACGATTATTATACTTATAATTTTCATGTTCCTGCCGATCTGCGTACATCATTGAAAATAGACGTGAAACACCCTAAACGAACATTGCACCGTGTGGGAAAAGACTTGAAATTTACTACGGAGCAAGGAGATGTGATCCGTCCGCTTTATGATTTGCATCACCAGCGTTATGTAGTGTATTGGGATTTACAAGATTGATTTAATTTAATGAACAGGCACGAATAAATTATTCGGGTGCATTGAGTAAATACTTCCGCCTCTTCGTATTTGTCTATTAGCATCAGCAAATACGGAGAGGCGACTTTTTAGATAAGGAACCGCTCTCTTTTGGAGATTTTTGTGTATGTTTGTCACATGTTTAATATGATAAAGCCCGTTGGCAGGTGAAAAGCACGATTAAATATTTGGTTCTTATAATAATGTGTTGGGTTTGCGGGGAAAACTTGCAGGCACAACCCTATATGTTTCGTAATGTCGTTATGTCCGACGGCCTTTCCGGTTTGTTGGTGAATGCTATTTATAAAGACTCGGAAGGTTTCATCTGGTTGGGGACAGACAACGGCCTCGACCGTTTTGACGGTGTGAAGGTGAAGCATTTCGAATTCCGCGGAGTAGATTCGGGAAGAAAGAAACGGGTGAACTGTATTACAGAAACCGATAACAAGCAACTATGGATCGGAAATGGAATCGGACTCTGGCGGCTGAATCGCTCCGGTAGTGAATTGCAGAGAATCGTTCCTGAGAAGATCGACTGTGCCGTCAATGCTTTGTTGGCAGATGGAGATGTACTTTATATAGGTACGGAGAGAGGACTGTTTATTCAGAAAGACGGTCAGTTGCTTCAGGTACAGACCGATAAAAATATGCTGGCAGCCTGTAACCGGATCATGGACCTCTGCCTGAATGAAGATAAGAGTGTCCTTTGGTTGGCAACAGTGCAAGGGTTATTTTCTTATTCGCTGAAAGATGGTCAGATCAATTCCTGGCATTTCAGAGAGAATGTTCCCGAAGCCGATTATTTCCGTTGTCTGACCCGCATAGGTGAAACGCTGTATCTGGGTACAATGAGTCAGGGAGTCGTCTGTTTCGATATCCCGAAACAGACATTTGCCCATACGGTTTCTTTGGGATGTGATGTGATATCTGATATTTCCGGTGATGGAAAGGAGACGGTGTACATCGCTACAGATGGAAATGGGGTTCATTTCCTTTCTCACAAAGACCGGAAAGTGGTTCGCCGCTTTTTCCATGATGTGAATGATAAAGAAGGGATTCGCAGTAATTCTATCTACTCACTACTGGTGGATGACAGGGGTGCAGTCTGGGTAGGACATTTCCAAGCCGGATTGGATTATTCACTGTATCAAAACGGACTGTTCCGTACGTACGCTTATCCTCCTCAGTTTAACTCTGCCAATTTATCAATTCGTTCGTTCGTAAACCGGGGACCGGAGAAAGTGATTGGTTCGCGTGACGGATTGTTCTATATTAACGAAGCTACCGGCATAGTGAAAAGTTTCGTGAAACCGGTTCTTACGTCCGATCTGATCCTTACCATTTGCTTCTATGAAGGTGAATATTATATCGGTACGTATGGCGGTGGTATGATGGTATTAAATCCGCAGACGTTATCTCTCAAATACTTTACACAAGGTGATACGGAACTCTTCCAGAAAGGACATATCTTCTGTGTAAAACCGGATAACAGGGGAAATCTTTGGATTGGCACCTCGCAGGGACTATTCTGTTACAACGGGCAGACAAAGCAAATCAAAAACTTCACCAGCACCAACTCTCAGTTGCCCGAAGGAAATGTGTACGAAGTAAGTTTTGACTCTACCGGAAAAGGGTGGATTGCTACAGAAACCGGTATGTGCATCTATGATCCGGCCTCACAAAGCCTTCGTTCCAATGTGTTTCCGGAAGGATTTGTACACAAAGATAAAGTACGTACTATTTATGAAGATGCAGAACATAACCTTTACTTTATCCGTGAGAAAGGCAGCCTGTTTACTTCTACCTTAACGATGGACCATTTCCGCAATCAATCAGTACTTTCTACGCTTCCCGATAACTCGCTGATGTCAATAACAGAAGATAATCAAGGCTGGCTGTGGGTAGGCTGCAACGATGGATTGTTGCGTATTAAGGAAGAAGGAGAAGAGTATGACTCCTTCACCTTCAATGACGGAGTGCCGGGACCGACTTTCACTAACGGAGCGGCTTATAAAGATGAAAGAGGACTGTTGTGGTTTGGCAATACCAAGGGGCTGATCTATGTAGATCCGAAACAGGTAGATGAGGTACGTGGAAAGGTCCGTCCGATTGTCTTTACGGATATTCTGGCTAATGGAGTTTCTATCAATAAATCGTCTTTGAAGTATAATCAGAACAATCTTACTTTCTGTTTTACCGATTTTGCGTATGGATTACCTTCTGCCTTGTTATATGAGTATAAACTGGAGGGAGTGGACAGTGACTGGAAGTTGCTGACAGCACAGAGTGAAGTATCGTATTATGGGCTTTCTTCCGGGACATACACATTCTGTGTACGTATTCCGGGCAATGAACAATCAATGGCCATTTATAAGGTGACTGTGCAGCCGATGATTCCTTGGTGGGGATGGGTGATTCTCGCTATATCGATTATTCTGATCGTTGTTCTGGTGAGATATTATGTGCGGAAATCTGCTCCATTGGTCACGGAAGTACACGAGATCTCATCCGAAGAAGAAGAGGAAGAAGAAAAGACGGTGGAACCACATCCTGCAGAAGAAAAATATAAGGCCAACCGTATGAGCGAAGCCGAATGTAAAGAACTTCATGACAGGCTTGTTGCTTATGTGGAGAAAGAAAAACCTTATATTAATCCCGACTTGAAAATGGGAGAACTTGCCGCCGCATTGCATACTTCTTCCCATTCCTTGTCCTATCTGCTCAATCAATATCTTAATCAGTCATACTATGACTTTATAAATGAGTATCGGGTTGCCCAGTTCAAGAAAATGGTAGAGGATAATGATTACTCCCGTTATACATTGACAGCATTGGCAGAACTATGCGGCTTCAGTTCACGTGCTTCTTTCTTCCGTTCATTCAAGAAAAGTACCGGAGTTACTCCGAACGAGTATATTCGCAGTATCGGAGGAACGGCTAAAGATGAATAGTAAATGTGCTCCCTTCATTAAGATATTATGCAGGTAAGATTAATGTATTCGGTCAGTAACAAGAGATCGTTTCACGTATGTGATTCCATCGGTTCATGTACGTGATTCATTGGGCTTACGTACATGAGCTGAACGGTTCACGTACGTGAAATGAATACATGAAAGCACCTGAATATATTAGTCAAGCCTTGTTTGTATGTTAAGCTTCTCAGCCTTTGTCTTAATACATGCAGCTTACATAGAACAATATTGGGCGTAAACAACGTACATTCATGGCAAAAATGGTGTTTTTAACATTGGTAGACGTTACCCTTGAATAGTCTGTCTAACACCTGATAATCAATTGAATAAATAGATCGCTTATCAAAAACAGGTGATAATAGAAATCAATAACTATTCTATTATCACCTTATTATCACCATCTATTATCACCCTTACTGCTTTAATTATAAGACACTTGTCCTGTCAAGGTGATAAGTGACAATAACCAAAGGCTTTTTATTTCCCAGGTTACTTTGCTCAAATTGATGAGATGTGAACCATCGGTCTGCTTATTATGCCCAAACGGAGTCTCATTTTATAAAGTGAGACTCCGTTTAAAAAGTATGTAAGTGATTGTAATTCATTTGCTTAAATAAAATAAAGTCTACCTAGATGCGTTGAGATTCATCTCCCTTGTTTTTTGAAATCATTCTCCGGAATTGCCTTTATATTTGCATCGTGTTCAAAACCGAAAAAGATAGTATTATGGAGACAACAGCTTACACTTCCGACAACATTATCACCCGTTCTTACGAGGAATATCATCAGGTAATCTTAAACTATATTACCTATCGGATTGCTCACCGTTATGAAGCGGAGGATTTAACTCAAGATGTATTTGTGCGTCTGATGGATTACAAACAGATGCTCCGTCCGGATACAGTAAAATACTTCCTTTTTACGATCGCACGCAATTTAGTGACCGACTATATCCGTCGTTATTATAAGAAGCAGGAGATAGACGGCTATCTCTATGATACGATGTCTGCTTCGACCAATGAAACAGAAGAAAAAATTATCGGTGACGATTTGATGGCGATGGAGCGGATGCGTCTGGCTACTATGCCCAAACAACGTCGGTTGATATACACGCTGAACCGCTTTGAAGGCAAAGCTTCGCCCGAAATAGCCGACGAACTGAACTTGAGCTGCCGGACGGTGGAGAACCACCTGCTCATCGGTCGTCGTGATATGCGCGAATTCTTCCGAAATTGTATATAATCTTATTCATTAATAAATACCCTTTGTGCTTATGGAAAAGGAATCAGAATCTATGGAGAGACATGCTTATGCCCCATTTAATTTTCAAAAACGAAAAATTAATACTATTTTTAAACCTCAAATTTAATTGTATGAATAATATCTTAAAAGGTACATCGAAAAGAATCTTGTTCTCTACGATGATTGCTTCTGCCTTGTTGACGGGAGTTCCACAGAGTGGACGTGCGGAAACGGGTGAAGTGCAGACAGCGATGCAGGCTGCCACGGTGAAAGGCTTGGTGGTGGATGCCAATGGCGAGCCGATAATTGGTGCCAGTGTGTTGCTGAAAGGGACTACGAACGGTACGATAACGGACATAGACGGCAACTTCACGCTACAGGGCGTGAAGGCGGGCACTCTGGTGATTTCTTACATCGGATATAAGACGCAGGAAGTGGTGGTGAGCGGTAATGCTTCGCTGAAAGTGGTGCTGACGGAAGACTCGGAGGTGCTGGATGAAGTGGTCGTTGTGGGCTACGGTACGCAGAAAAAGGCGACTATGACAGGTTCTGTGACGGTGGTCAGTGACAAGATGCTGGAAAGTAAAGGTACGATATCTAGTCCTGTGCAGGCATTGCAGGGACAGGTGCCGGGTGTCATCATTACCCGCAGTTCTTCGGCTCCGGGCGATGAGAGCTGGGGGATGAGCCTGCGCGGTGCAGTTTCTAAAAACACGACGAGCCCGTTGGTGATTATCGACGGTGTGGAGTATGAGAGCGTGAATGAACTTCGGCTGCTGAATCCTTCGGACATTGAGAGCATTAACTTCTTGAAGGATGCTGCCGCTTCCATTTATGGTAGCAAGGCTGCCGGTGGTGTCGTATTGGTGACAACCAAGAAAGCAAAAGAAGGCAAGACGAGAGTAGAATATAACGGCTCGGTGACAGCGAAGTTTATCGGTTTGTCTCCTGAATTGATGAGCCTCGACCAATGGGCCACCTCGTTGATAGAGACCCGTACCAATGATGGTTTTAACGATGATGATACTTGGATGCGATATGCTAAATTGGCTTTAGCGTATAAAAACCAGTATATCAACTTGAATAATACCACCAATCCTTTTAGCGGGGCATTTACCGATGTTGCTGATTTTGTATTCTTTGATACCGACTGGCAGGATATCATGTGGGGGACAGCTGCTTCCACCCAACATGAGCTGGCTATCTCCGGTGGTACGGAGGCTTCCAAGTATCGTCTGTCTTTAGGTTATATGTTTGATGACAGTAACTTGAAGTGGGGTAACAATAATAATAACCGTTATAATCTGCGTCTGACCAATAGCTTTAAGCTGTCGGAGAGGGCATCTATCGAATCGGTGATTGCTTATAACCGTCAGGATCAGGTAGCTCCGACTCAAATCGGTTCCGCTCTGACCACCGGTGTGCAGCAACCGGGATTCCCTTCGGCAACAGCGGACGGAAAACCGTATGCCTGGGGTACGTGGGGCGGTCCTAACTGGTATTGTGAATTGGGCGGTGATAATAAACTCAAGGTGTCGGCTATCAATATCAGCGAAACGTTTAACTATTCGATATTGAAGGGCTTGAAATTCTCCGCCACTGCGGGTTACAATACATCTACCGCCACTCGCGATACCCAACAGAAATCGATTGAATGGTATAATTATGCCGGTGATCAGTTAGTCCGTACTTCTCCTACCGATGCGGAAAGCTCTTATACGAAGACGAATGCGCGGACGGATTTTTATTCTGTTTCCGGACATTTGGAGTGGTCGCATCTGTTTGCAGACGTACATGATGTAAAAGTGATGGTCGGTTCTCAATATAATATGAAAGAGTATGAATACACTTATATTCGCGCCATGGGAATTCTTCCTTCGCTGGAGATTCCTAACAGTAAGGACGGATTGATTTATCTGACGAGTGACGATAAAAAAACAAACTCTTCCAAATGGCAGGAAGCGGTGTTGTCTTATTTCGGTCGTGCCAATTATAACTATCGCTCCAAGTATATGTTGGAAGGTCAGTTCCGTTACGATGGTTCATCCAAGTTCCAGCCTGAGAACCGTTGGGCTTTCTATTGGGGTGTTTCCGGTGGATGGCGTCTTTCGGAAGAAGCCTTCATCAAGAAATTGAATTTCATCGATGAATTGAAGTTGAGAGCTTCCTACGGTAGTGTCGGTAACCAGTCGGGAATAGACCGTTACGACGGTGCGCAATTGTACAACTTCAAGGCGACTCAGGGAGCTTTGCTAGGCAATGGAAGAGTGTCTTATGTCGATACGAATGGCAAGTTGCCAAGCTTCGACCGTACTTGGGAGCGTATTCATAATTATAATATAGGACTTGATTTCGGTTTTTTCCGTAATCGTCTGACGGGTACTGCCGAGATGTTCTGGAAGAAGAGTGACAATATGCTGATTGACGTGATTTATCCGGGCATATTGGGTGACAAGGCTCCTACGGCAAACAAAGGAAAGTTCAAGGCTCACGGTTGGGAAGGTATGATTAACTGGGCGGATAAGATTGGTGACGTGAACTATCATATAGGCGGTACGTTTACCTACACAACCAATGAACTGGTGGACAATGGCGGTAGCGGTGTGATTCAGGCCGGAAAACGTTCCGACCGTGAGGGGTATCCGTTGAACTCCATATTCGGGCTTCGTTATTGCGGCAAGATTCAGACTGAAGAACAATTGCAGAAATATGTGAATAAATACAAGAATAACAGTTCTATCGGTACGCTGAATAACTTGCGCTTAGGTGACAATATGTTTGAGGACGTCAACAAGGATGGAAAACTGGATGCGGAAGACCTTGTGTACTTGGGTACGGATGATCCGAAGATGCAGTTCTCTATCAATGCAGGAGTAGAGTGGAAAGGACTTGATTTCTCCATTGTTTTTCAGGGAGCGGGAAAACGCACTGTATGGCGTGAGAAGAGTACATGGAGAATTCCGATGCGCACAACTTACCAAAACGGAAGTAACCAGTTTATCGGAAATACTTGGACCCCGGAGAATACCGGCGCTTACTATCCCGCGTTGACTAATAAGTCAGAACTCAATAACTACAACTATCAATGTTCTTCTTGGTCGGTAGAAGACGGCTCTTATCTGCGTTTGAAGAATGTGACATTGGGATATACCTTACCTTCCTCCTTGCTGGCCAAGACGAAAGTTCTTTCAAAAGTTCGCTTCTATGTGTCGGGCTCCGACCTTTGGGAACACAGCAACATTAGCGACGGTTGGGATCCGGAAGCCAGCAGCGAGGTGGACAATGCAAAGCGTTATCCGTTCTTGCGTACCGTGACCTTTGGATTAAACTTAACTTTTTAATTGGAACGAATTATGAAATATACATTAAAAGCTATTTTGGTAATGGCACTAGGATGCTTGACTTATTCGTGTCTTGACTTAGACCCGAAAGACCAGATTGCCGATGGTAACTACTGGCAAGAGGCATCCGATTTCAAATTGTTTGCCAATCAGTTTTATGGTTGGACGCGCGATTTCTCGAACAGCGTGTACGATGCGCCTCATTCGGACAAGCGTTCGGACTTGATTCTGGATAAATCCGGCACGAATGTGTACAGCAACGGAACAAACTCCATTCCGACAGGGGATAATAACTATACGGACAATTACAATCGTATTCGCCGTACTAATATTCTTTTGCAGAAAGCGGAAAGCTATGGAAATCAGAGTGACATCGAACAATACATAGGCGAAGCGAAGTTCTTCCGCGCTTACTGTTACTTCGAATTGTTGCAGCTTTACGGGGATGTCATTATCACGAAGAAGCCGTTGGATGTGACCGATCCGGAGATGAAGGTAGCCCGTAATGACCGTAGCGAGGTGGTTGATTTTATGATTCAGGATTTGAAAGACGCTGCCGGACAGTTGCCGCTTACTTCTGCGGTAGAAAATGGAAGAGTGGGAAGCGAGGGTGCTTGGGCATTCTTGTCGAGAGTAGCTCTTTATGAAGGAACCTGGCAAAAGTTTCGTGGCAATGAAGCGCGCGGTAAGGAACTGCTGGACGTGGCGGCAAAAGCGGCCAAAGAGGTTATCAACAGCAAGAATTTTTCATTGTACACACCGGCGATATTGGGTGATAGTGCGCAGAAATACATGTTTATTCTGGAAGACGTAAAATCCAATCCGGCAGGACTTTTGAAAGCTTCTAATACAGAGTATATATTTTCTCGCCGTCATGATGAGACCTTGAATCCCATCGGTAAGAACATCACGAAAGAATGCCTTGCCAATGCACAACAGATTGCGCAGAAATTCGCTGCCTTGTATCTTTGTCAGGATGGGCTTCCTATAGAAAAGTCTTCCTTATATTTGTTTAAGGTGGATGGAATCATTGCTCATGAATATCAGAACCGCGACAACCGTATGCTTTATACCTTGTGTGTGCCGGGCGGTTATTATTGGAGTAATGAAAACTCCCGTGTCAACTGGACGAGTGATGCTGCCGACAAGGCTTCGGCTTCTATCAAAGGGTATTCGCCTGCTAATGGTAGTGGCTACGCTAATCAGAAATGGGCGGCGGAACGGAAGGTGCAAACCAACAGTGAAGGCTACGATTATCCGGTGATCCGCTATGCGGAAGTATTGCTGAACTATGCGGAGGCGGTGTACGAACGTGACGATGCTATTTCGGACGATGATTTGAATATCTCTTTAAATCTGGTGCGTAACCGTATTAATAAGAGTATGCCGAAGTTGAGTAATAATCTGGTGACTGCCAACGGATTGAATATGCGTGAGGAAATCCGTCGCGAACGTACCGTGGAGTTGTTCAACGAAGGATTCCGTATCGACGACTTGAAACGATGGAAAACCGCTGAAACGGAAATGCCGAAAGACTTCCTGGGTATCAAGTGGACAGGGACGGAATACGCAACCAAATGGCCGAATGTTTCTTACGCGAAGAACAGTGACGGTTACATCATTTTGGAAACTGGACGTAAATGGGAGAGCAAACATTATCTTTACCCGTTGCCTACCGACCAGTTACAATTGAACCCGAATCTGAAACAGAACCCGGGTTGGGGAGAATAATCTTTTCATTCATAAAACTATAATCAAGTATGAAAAATAGAAACTCGATATATAAGAACCTGCAAGGAGTGTCAATGGGGATCATGGCTGCTTGCCTGGCTTTGACCGCATGCGACAAGGATAAGGAATTTACGCCTGCCATGCCCGAAGCGAAATTGATTAATTCGATTACGTTTGATGTCAGTCCGACATTGCCGCTGGCTATCGGAATGGATTCAATGATTGTATGTAAGGTGGAAGCTCCGGAAGAACTGGAAGACCGGACTATTCTTTGGAGATCGACGGATGAGGCTGTAGCGCGTGTGTCTCAAGACGGTACAATTACCGGCGTGGCGGAAGGTACGGCGGTTATCAGTGCCACTCCTCCTATCGGTTTTGGGGTTACGGCTTCGGTGACTGTCACTGTGATTCCTCAAATTATTAAGGCCGAAAGCGTAACGCTTGTCAATCCTCGCGAGGGAGAAGTGATTTTTGAAACAGACCGCCTGCAGTTTAAGGCTCAAATATTACCGGCAAATCACACTTATTCTTATTTGACGTGGGGAAGCAGCGATGAAAACGTAGCTACCGTTTCGAAAGATGGATTGGTGACTTGCGGAAAAGCCGGAACGACAACTATCAAGGCTTATACGCACGATCATAGCGAAGTGGTTGGTTCGTATGAACTGACGGTAGTGGAATATATTCCGGTAGAGAACGTGGAAGTCAAGCCTTACACGGATCCGGTCTGCATTTCTATGGGAGCAATCAATCTGGATGTAACTTATACGCCTGCTGACGCAACACTGGGTTCTGTCACCTGGACATCCAGCAATGAAGAAGTAGCTACGGTAGACTTGGGTGTGGTTACTCCGGTAGGATTCGGTATAACTGAGATTACGGCTACTTGTATAGAAACCGGTGCTACTGCTTCCACTGTCATCTCTGTTATAAACGGATGGTGGATCTGGACTTCGGAGAATAACTTCTGTGGTCCGCAGACTAAAAATTCATGGAATCTCTCTATTCTTAATCCGCAGATGGGAGATGGTTACTGCCGTATATACTTCCCTGCCACTGCTTCGGGAAAGAAATGGCGTCAGGATATAAAAATCCAGTGTGGTAATAACGCAATGTTCCGTGCCCACCGGGATTATCCTATATTCGTAGTGAAGAATACAATACCGAAGGGAGGTGACAATACGTGGGATGTACGTGATTCGGGCAATCCGCACAGTAAAGACACGTCAAACTCTTATGATCTTTCTGACGGCACGCGTCTGATTTATATGGATCTTACAAAGAAGTTTGCAGAAAGTTCTTTTGTAGATGCGGAAGGTTTCCACGACTTTAATCTGTTCCAAATCAAGGTGGCTGACATTCCTTATGAGAATGTCGATCCCAATGCAGCTTGGTATGATGTCTACTGGATTCGTACTTTCAAGACTGTGGATGAAGCTATCGCTTTTGCCGAAGCGGAGATTGCGGCAGGCAAGTAGAGTTGAATAATAACCATTAATGAAAACAACATGAAAAAGAATTTTATATTTGCTTTAGGACTTCTATTGGTAACAGGCTTCTCAGCCTGTTCCAGTGAGATAGAAGACGGAACAACCGATATAGACAGCTGGCCTATGCCTTATATTGAGGTGGAAGGGCGTTATACCTATCAGCATCCGTGCGCCATGTTTAATGAAGCCGATTTTACCCGTGTAAAGACAATGCTTGAGGATGGTACGGCTCCGCAGGCGGTGAAGGATGAATTTGAAACTCTGAAGAATAGTACTTACACTCCGACTACTTATGTGGCATCTCCTACGGAATGGATTGTCAGAGGAGATCCAACAGGTACGGGAGTGGATAAGGAAAACTATCCAAACGCCATGCGTGATGCATCCGCAGCCTATCAGATGGCTTTATTGTGGAAACTGACCGGAAACGTGGATTATGCCAACGCTTCTATCAAAGTGATGAACGATTGGGCGGACAAATGCAAAGGCATTACTTCCAATGACGCTAACCAGACGTTGGCAGCTGGCGTGCAGGGCTATACGTTTGCTAATGCGGCGGAGATTATGCAGACTTACAATAACTGGACGGATAAGGATAAGTCGGACTTTAAACAATGGATGCTGGACGTGTTTGCCAAAAAGAATCTTGATTTTCTAGAAAAACACGGAGGGCAGTGTGGTGATCACTACTGGTCTAACTGGGATTTGGTCAGCTTGTCTTCTTACTTGGCCATTGGCATTCTGACGGAGAAGGATGACATGGTGAACTATGTAGTGAACTATTTCTATAATGGAGTAGGAAACGGTTATATCGGGAAACTGATCCGGGGCACTTTCACCGATCCATTGGGTAGCGGTGAAGGGATTGCGCAGAATCAGGAGAGCGGACGTGACCAGGGACATGCGATGATGACTGTTGCCGTAGCGGCCAATCTTTGTCAGATGGCTTATACTTTTTATTTGGGCAATCCGTCTGTGCCGCAACTCGATTTCTTTGCTGCCAACGACAACGCTATCATGAAGATGGGTGAATATACCGCACTTTTCAACCTGCGTGACGGAGCCGACCAAGCGAATACAACGGGTGCATGGCTGATAACAAAGGACATGATGCCGTTCAATGAATATAAGTATTGCGTTGATTGCTCATGTTCTAATAAAAGTCACGGAGCGATCCATACGTCAGTAGCAGACGACGCTGGTCGTGGCGGTCTTCGTCCGGGATGGGAAATCCTCTACAACCATTATGCGAAAGTGAAAAACCTGAATAGCGGTTACAAGTATGCCAAGCAGGCGGCAGACAAGATGCGTCCGGAATGTGGTCCTGACGGTAGTAGTCGTTACGGAACGAACAGCGGTGCGTTCGACCAGTTGGGATGGGGCACGCTGATGATGTATCGCAAATAAAAAAGGTATTATGAATCGCAGATAACCTGTCAGCTCGATTATGACTTCTTTATAATCGGACTGACAGGTTTCTTTTAATAGTAGAGACGTATGAAACTGTTTTCTATCAAAATATAGTAGCTATAGATACTACTGCCGCTGCTCCCAAAATGGGGTCTATCTTGTTGTACCCTTGTTCTTTATTTAATGAAGTAGCGATACAAAACGCTTTTATCGGAAAAGCAAGTGTGGCGGACAGGCAGGAGAGGGCAAAAAAGATAGATTGGATAGATTTATAGAGAAAAAGAGGGGGAGGATTAGGTAAACACTGAATCCCCTTCGTATATATAGGAAAACAGGTTGGTAAACGGGCTAGTCTTATATATAAGGTAGATTCGCTTTCAATAAAGGTAGAAAGAACTTGTTTTCAGGAATAACACTTGAATTTAGAAAAGAATTATTAGTAAGGTAATATGCGTAAAAAGATTCTGTTTATAGCAGGAATGATGGCTTGCTGTACTTGGGCGAGTGCACAGGAAATATCCCGGACATGGGTGGCTGATAAAGGCAATGGTACTTATCAGAACCCTGTGCTTTATGCCGACTATTCCGATCCGGACGTATGTGCGGCAGGAGATGATTTCTATATGACGGCTTCCAGTTTTAATTGCATACCGGGACTTCCTATACTTCATTCCCGTGATCTGGTAAACTGGTCGCTGGTGAATTATGCGCTGCCGGTACAGGAACCCAAAGAGTTTTTCAATAAAGCGCAGCATGGGAAAGGTGTATGGGCTCCTGCTATCCGCTTTCATAAGGGAGAGTTTTATATTTATTGGGGCGATCCGGATTATGGAATCTACATGATAAAGACCAGAGATCCGAAAGGATCATGGAGCAAACCCGTATTGGTGAAAGCTGGAAAAGGAATGATCGACCCGACGCCACTTTGGGACGAGGACGGGAAAGTATATCTGATACATGCTTATGCCGGCAGCCGCAGCGGAGTGAACAGCATTCTGGTTATTTGCGAACTGAATGCGGAAGGAACGGAAGTGATCTCCGATCCGGTAATGGTGTTCGATGGAAATGACGGGAAGAACCATACGGTAGAAGGACCGAAGCTCTATAAACGAAATGGTTACTATTATATTTTTGCTCCGGCAGGCGGAGTAGCTACCGGTTGGCAGCTGGTGCTTCGTTCAAAGAATATCTATGGTCCCTATGAATCAAAGATCGTGATGGCGCAGGGGAAGACCACCATCAACGGTCCGCATCAGGGGGGCTGGGTAGATACAAATACAGGAGAATCGTGGTTCGTCCACTTTCAGGATCAAGGGGCTTACGGACGTGTTATTCATCTCAATCCGATGAAATGGGTGAATGAATGGCCTGTGATCGGAGTAGATAAAGACAAAGACGGTTGTGGAGAACCTGTCACCACCTATAAAAAGCCGAATGTCGGAAAGATGTATCCGGTAACTACTCCTCCGGAAAGTGACGAGTTCGATACACGGCACTTGGGATTACAGTGGCAGTGGCATGCCAACAAACAGGATACCTACGGATTTACGACCGATCTGGGATATATCCGGCTCTATGCAGGCAGCCTTTCCAAAGAGTTCGTGAACTTTTGGGAAGTGCCTAATCTGTTGCTGCAAAAGTTTCCCGCTGAAGAGTTTACGGCTACTACCAAGCTGACGTTTACCGCCAAGCAGGATGGAGAGCAAGCCGGAATGATAGTAATGGGATGGGATTATAGTTATTTGTCTGTCCGTAAAGCCGGCGACAAGTTTATCCTGCAACAAGTCGTATGCAAAGATGCGGAACAACAGCACCCCGAACAAGTGAAGGAACTGGCGAGTTTTCCGGTGGAATATCTGAAAATGCCGGGAGTGGCTGATAATGAGTGGAAGACCGTTTACTTACGGGTAAAGGTTGCCAAGGGAGCCGTTTGCACCTTTGCCTATAGTCTCGATGGAAAGAAGTATACAGCAGCGGGAGAACCTTTTACTGCCCGGCAGGGAAAGTGGATAGGAGCGAAAGTCGGTTTATTCTGCGTCACTCCTAATGACGGAAATCGCGGATGGGCGGATGTAGACTGGTTCCGGGTAACTAAATGATAAGAAAGAATAAGTGAGAATAAAAAATAAGAAACTAACACGAAGATATAGAACGAAAAAATGAAGAAGATTGTAGCAGGGTTGGTTGTAGTACTAGGCTTTTGTGCATGTGCCCATCGGACTTCCGGTACGTTGGATGTGAATAAAGCTCTGGATTATTGCGCGGAACAGACCCAACGTTCACTGGTAGAACTGAAAGGAGACTCGGGTATAGACTATACAATGATGCCACGTAATGTCATGGCAGACGAACATCATTGGAACTGTCGGAAAGCAACGAAGGAAGAATGGTGTGCCGGTTTCTGGCCGGGAGTGTTGTGGTATGATTATGAGTATACACAAGACAAGAATATACTGGAAGAAGCCGAAAAGTTTACGGCATCCTTAGAGTTCCTTTCCCGCATTCCGGCTTATGATCATGATCTGGGCTTTCTGGTTTTTTGCAGCTACGGCAACGGATATCGCCTGACCAAGAATCCCGCTTACAAACAAGTGATTCTGGACACAGCCGATTCATTGGCTACTTTGTTTAATCCGGTAGTCGGCACGATACTGTCCTGGCCGCGGGAAGTAGAACCCCGCAACTGGCCCCACAATACCATCATGGACAATATGATCAATCTTGAGATGCTTTTCTGGGCAGCAAAGAACGGGGGGAATCCTTACTTATACGACATCGCTGTATCTCATGCCGACAAGACTATGAAGTGTCAGTTCCGTCCGGACTATACCTCATATCATGTAGCAGTATATGATACTATTACAGGTAACCTGATTAAAGGAGTGACTCATCAAGGATATGCGGACAGCACAATGTGGGCACGTGGACAAGCATGGGCTATTTATGGCTATACCGTAGTCTATCGTGAAACGAAAGATCCCAAATACCTTGACTTTGTGCAGAAAGTAGCCGATGTCTATCTGGAACGCTTGCCCGAAGACAAAGTACCTTATTGGGATTTCAGTGCTCCAGGCATACCCGATGTTCCGCGTGATGCTTCGGCGGCTGCCGTAGTTGCTTCCGCACTGCTCGAACTGTCTGCCTATCTCCCCAATGGGAAGGGCAAACACTACAAGGATGCCGCTATCGAAATGCTGACAAGCCTGAGTTCCGACAATTATCAGAGCGGTAAAAGTAATCCGGCTTTCCTGCTTCATAGCACAGGCCATTGGCCGGCTCATTCGGAGATAGACGCTTCTATTATCTATGCAGACTATTATTATATAGAGGCATTGCTTCGTCTGAAACGCCTGCAGGAGGGAGAAGGAGTATTGGGATAGAAATAAAAAGGGGGATGTGTCAGACTTCCCTTTTAACGAAATCATCCTCGCCACAGATAGCTGTAGCGAGGATGATTTTACTGGTTAGGGTTTAGGTTGTTATTTCTTTACCTTGATGATGTCATAATTCAGATCGCTGACAGCTTCCTGCAGGCTATCGTTTACCAGACGCAGGGTAGTGTCATTTACAATCACAAAATACATTGGAGCCTCACCATCATTCGGAGTTAACTTAACAGCTTTGGTAGGTTTTTTGTTCACTACTTTTTGGATAGTCTGTTGTTTTCCTTTAGAAGAGAAGGTTTTATTCTTACCCTGACCTTCTGCATCGAGGTAAGTCATATCCAGTGTATACGTGGTATCTACACCGTCAGTTGCAGCGTTCAGAGTCAATACGTAGTCGATACCCGGACCGTCGGCAGCAGGGAGTGTACCTTCATAAACTTCGGTCACTTCTGTGATCGGAGCCATTTCTATAGAAAGACTGTCTGCTTCTGCCTCTGCGGCTTTGTTGGCTTTTGACTGGCAAGATGCCAAAGCAGCTACGACTGCTGCTAACATAATTACTTTTTTCATCGTTAAGTGCTTTAAGTTAATATAAATATAGTGAGCTTACTGCTCGGGTTATTTTTTCTTTATTCTTCGTCCCGTTTGATGACCAGCAGTTTGTCTACCCGTCCACGGTCCATATCCACTACTTCGAATTGCAGGTTCTTGTAGGTGAAGATATCTCCGGCTTTCGGGATACCGCCCAGCAGGAACATTGCCAATCCTCCGAGGGTCGTGAAGTCTTCGTCCTCCAGGTCTTCATAAGATAAGATTCCCATCTCTTCCATAAAGTCCTTGATGTTCATCGAGGCTTCCACCAGCATCGAACCATCCTGTCTTCTGACGATATCTTCCTCTTCCGTATCGTCTTCTTCAAGGATATCTCCGAAGATGCTTTCGGTAAGGTCGTGCAGGGTAATGATACCTTCTGTACTACCATACTCGTTAACAACAACTCCGAACTTGTTTTTGTTCTTCTTGAACAGCTCTAAAATTTTATTTGCATATAAACTTTCGGGGATAAACAGAGCCGGACGGGCTATTTCGCGCAGATTGAACTCCTTTTTATTGCCTACCATCAGAATAATATCTTTGACGGATACCACACCAATAATCTCGTCTTTCCGCTCGTCCACCAACAGATATTTGCTGTAGTGTTCTTCTTCGATTGTCTTCATCACCTTGTCTTTTGTATCGTCGGGATGGAAGATGACAAGGTCTCTACGGTGCGTCATCAGTTCATTGGCACGTTTGTCCGAGAAACGGAACACATCACGCAGCATTTCCGTCTCTTCCTTGTCGATCACTCCCTGTTCGGAGCTTTGGTGGAGAATCATTTTGATCTCTTCCTGTGTCATCGGGCGTTCTTCGTTTTTTACGCCGATGATTCTGTTCAGCAGGCGGGTGGAGATACTGAGCAGCCAGACGAACGGATAGGATACTTTCGTCAATAAAATCATAATCGGACTGAACAAGGTTGCGTATCGTTCCGGATTACTGAGGGCAATGGATTTGGGAACCAGCTCTCCGATGATAAGAGAGAGATAGGTGATGATTACCACAGTGGTGATCATGGCCAGATTACGTGCATAGGCTTCCGCTCCCGGTATGAGGGAGAAGAGCGGAACAAGGTCGTCTGCGATAGCGACACCACCATAGGCACCGGATACGATACCGATCAGGGTAATACCGATTTGAATGGTGGACAAGAACTTTTCGGGTTCTTCCAGTTGTTTCAGTACTCCACGTGCAGATTTGTTGCCTTTTCCGGCGAGAGTTTCGAGACGTGCTTTGCTGGATGATACCAGCGCAATTTCGTACATGGCAAAGATGCCATTCAGTACAAGTAAGAGAAGTATGATAAGAAATTCCATAAATGGATTTAAATGATTATTGCCGTGAAATTACATGAAATCACGACATCATGCAAATATGTGCTGTATATTAATGATTTTTTAATAAACAATTGGTGCGGAATGGTGATGTATTCTTTGAAATGAGGGGGCTTAAGAACAAAAGAACATATTCCGAGGTTGCAAAGTAAATGCTCTCGGAATATGTTCTTTTGTAATTTCTGATCTTGAGTCTTTTTTATTGTTTGTATTTATCAGCCAGTTCTTTAGCACGGGCTACACGTTTGGCAGTGTCGGGGTGTGAAGAAAACATTCTCTGCATGTAGGAAGATGCGGGAGCCCCATTGGACAATTCGAGAAGCTTATTCAGTGATTTGTACATACCATAAGGGTCGATGTTGTTTTTTACGCAGAACTCTACGCCGTAGGCATCTGCTTCGTACTCTTGTTTCTGTGAGTATTGTGCGCCGGCAAGTGCTTCTGCCATTGCTCCCAGTTCAGAGTCAGTCAGTTTGGCGACCTGGCTGCTGGCTGCTCCTGCCGCATTCTTTACAGCCGAACGGAAATATGCATTCTTCATTGCGTCTTTAGAGTCGGTATGGATGACATGACCGATCTCATGACCGATTACTGCCATTACTTCTTCGTCAGTCATGACGTCCATCAGTCCGGCACAGATACGCACGCTGCCGTCACCACAGGCGAAAGCGTTAACGTCCACTACTTCATATACGCCAAAGTTAACTTTCATACCATCTACTTCTTTGATGTTTCCGGTCAGTCTTTCCAGGCGTTTTCCGTATTCGCTGTCCGGTTTGGTCAGTGGGTTATGCTTGTCCATCCATTCCATATACTCCTTGCTCATAGCAGCAATGTCGGCGTCAGATAGAGAGATTGCTTGTGCGGCATCTTTTCCTGCTTGAATAGCTTTGCCTAAATTGAATTTCTTGAATTGTGCTGAAGCGTTAAAACAACTCATGCCCAAAAATAACAGGGCTACTAATGCAATTTGTTTTTTCATCATAGTGAATTTTTAGTTTGTTATTATATAATATAGTGTTAGTATTCAAACGTGATTCCCAAAGTCGGCAGCAGTGTACCGCTTTCTTGCTTGAGCGACTTCATGACATACCGTTGTTCGGCTATCGGTGCGTCCGGATTCTTGATTACTCCGGTGCTCATTAATACATCTGCCTGTTTCAGCTTGCTGCCCGCGATATTCTGCAGATCAATGTAGAAACCCAGCATACAGCGCTTCAGATAGAATGTTTTGTCTATGCGGATATCTACCTGAGTGAAGGCCGGGAGTCGTTCTTCATTGTATCGGGTATAGTCGTAATACGGTTTTCCCTGTGCATTCCAGGCTGTTACCAGAGATGACTTGTCGGCATCATAAGGAGTATAGGGGGCACCGCCTATACAGCTGACTTTCATTCCGACGCTCCAGTGCCGGGGGAGATTGTAAGTTCCCCGCAAGTTGAAAATAAAGCGGTTGTCCCATGCGGAAGCGATGTACTCGCTTTCCTTATCAGTACGATATTCGCTTTTAAAGAGCGTGAAAGATGAGGCGAGATTCAGTTTCTTGGCGATCAGCCATTTAAGGAGAAGCTCTGCTCCGTAAGACCGTCCCTGTGCGGTGGAAGTAAGCAGCTCGTTGCCAATCACTCCGTAATCGTTTCCTTTGCAGGTCAACGGAATGCCGTCGGCTACGGAAAGAGGAATTTTGTCATAATCTTTATAGAATCCTTCGACGGATACTTCGAAGGTATCGCCCTTTCTCCAGTTCAGTCCTACGCTACCCTGGCTGACTTGCATATAGCGGAGCGCATACTTGTTGGCATAGAGTCCGTTATTGTTTTTAAAGCCGAGAGCGGTGTAGGGAGGCAGTTGATAATAGAGTCCTGCGTTTCCGCTCAGCGACCAGTGCTCCGTCAGTTGATAGGAGAGCGACAGGCGGGGAGAAAGCTGGTCGGACAGGTCTTTCATGGCTGCCGAGTAGTTGTTGGCATCGGCACGCAGTCCCAGAGAAGCCGTAAAACGCTCGTCTATGGAGGTGTAATTGACCGTTCCGAAAAGTCCCCAGCGCATAATGCCCAGATAGGTATGGTAGTCGAACGTCTGCGCATGGTCGGTATATACCTTCTGAAAGGTGGTGTTGCTATACTGGCTATAGTCCAGACTGGTTCCGACAGTGACTTTCCAGTTGCGGAAAGACGAACTGTTCTCAAGACGGAGCTGAGTATTTTGTTCCGTAGAACGGAGGCGGAGCATCAGATGCTCCGGATCGCTTTCATCGTTCTGCTGATATTTGGTGTTCCGGTTGTTCAGATAACTGTGACTGGCAACGACCGACTGCACGTGCGCCCCCGCATAGTGCCGGTATACGGCTCCGAGAGTGAACGTCTCCTGCTGAATCTTAGGCAGGTAACTGAGGATGTATTCGTTGTCTTCATCGTCGGCTTTGGTGTTTAGCTTCATCTTATCAATGCCGCCCAGCCCTAGTACAGTCAATTCATTCCGGGCGTCAAACCTTGTTTTCAGCTTGAACTGCGCATCCGTAAAAGTCGGCAGAAAGGGCAGCCCGAGCATATCAAACAAGAATTGCAGGTAGGACTGACGGACGGAAACCAGATAGGAAGTCTTTTTGCCCAAATGTCCGTTGGAGGCAAGGGAGACTTCGGAAGCTCCGAGAGTAGCTTTTAGGGAATTGCGTTCCATGTCCCCGTCGCGCAATTTGAAGTCGAGCACGGAACTGAGCGCATTTCCTTTGTCTGTCGGGAAGGCTCCGGTATAGAAGTTCACTTCCCGTATCAGGTCGGCATTAAGGATACCTACCGGACCGCCCGATGCTCCCTGTGTGCTGAAATGGTTGATATTAGGGATCTCTACTCCGTCCAGGTAAAAGCGGTTTTCGGAAGGCGATCCGCCGCGTACGATCAGGTCGTTACGGTATCCTATCGGTGAGAAGGCAACTCCCGGATAAGACTGTACGATGCGTGAGATGTCCCGGTTGGCTCCCGGACTTTTTTCTATTTCCTGCAGTCCGATGATGCGCAGGCTGACCGGACTTTCAATGTCCCGGCGGAAAGGGGAGGCGGTGACGGTCACTCCTTCCAGTTCCGTCTGATTCTCTTCCATCTCTATTTGTATATGTAGGTCTCTGGTCGAAAGTATGTATTCGGGGGTAGTGACAGTTTTGTATCCGATAGCGGACGCTTGCAGGCGATAGATGCCGGGCGGTACTTGCCCGATCGAGAACTTACCTTCGGCATTCGTCACTCCGCCTTTATTGAGTCCGACAATCATTACATTGATAAATTCCAATGGCTGACGGCTGGATTTATCAATGACTGTTCCCTTCACTTGGTGGACAGGCTGTGCCAGAAGGAAGGATATGGTTATGTTGCAAAACAGCAGAAGCGACAGTAGTCTTTTCATGTTATTTGTAGTTTAGCGACTGCAAAGTTAATGGAAAATAGTTTCACATTTCAATTTTATGTTCTATTTTTGTGGGAATAATAAAATCTGGTTAAGTATGAAAACCGTAAAATTGATTACCTGTAATGACGCGATGAAGGCGCATATCCTTCAAGGGGCGCTGGAGAATGAGGGCATTGAATCTATTCTGCATAATGAGAACTTTTCTACTTTGTATAAAAGTTGCGTGAGCAGTATTGCGGGAGTGGATATCCTGGTAGCGGATGAAGATTATGAGAAAGCCGTTCAGGTGCTGAGGCAGAACCAAAGCTGGCCCGAAGAACTGACGCTCTGTCCTTATTGCGGTTCGTCCGATATTAAATTCGTATTGAGAAAAGGACACAAACTGCGTGCTGTTGGCGCAGCTGTACTTTCCATGCTGGCAGCGGCGCCTCCGGGGGACAATCATTGGGAATATACTTGCCAGCAGTGTCATCAGACTTTTGAGACACCTGTTGCCGAATTTCAACCTTCGGGAGAAGACGAAGAATGATTGGATCTAAACATATTATAAACACAATGAAAAAGAAAAAACTTCTATTAATCGCTCTTTTGTTAGTTGGGGCAGCGTCTTCTTTTGCTGCCAAAGTAGATACGTTATTAGTGAAAAGTCCTTCCATGAACAAGGACATCAAGGTAGTAGTAGTCACTCCGGATGCGGCATTGGGAAAGAAAGCTACGGCGTGTCCTACTGTTTATCTCTTGCATGGTTTTGGCGGACATGCCAAGACGTGGATTGAGATTAAACCCAATCTGCCTCAGATCGCGGATGAGAAAGGAATCATATTTGTTTGCCCGGACGGAAGTACCAGCTGGTATTGGGACAGTCCGAAAGACCCGTCTTTCCGATATGAAACTTTTGTCTCATCGGAACTGGTGAAGTATATCGACGGACATTACAAGACAATCACCGACCGCAAGGGGCGTGCCATTACCGGTCTGAGTATGGGCGGACATGGTGGTCTGTGGACTGCTATCCGTCATAAAGATACCTTTGGCGCTTGTGGAAGTACAAGTGGAGGTGTAGACATTCGTCCGTTCCCGAAGAATTGGGACATGGCAAAACGCTTGGGGGATTATGAATCTAACAAGGAAATATGGGATACGCATACTGTAATCAATCAGATTGATAAGATTCAGAACGGGGATTTGGCGATTATCTTTGATTGTGGCGAGGCTGACTTCTTCATTCAAGTGAATAAGGATTTGCACAACCGCTTATTGGAAAAGAAGATCGATCATGATTTTATCACCCGTCCCGGAGGACATACCGGAGAATACTGGAATAACGCTATCGATTATCAGATTTTGTTCTTTGATAAATTCTTCAAGAAATAAAACCGGAAAAGCTTGACTTTTGCATCCGGATGTCGTATCTTTGGAGACATAATCATATAGTAGATTGAAATTAGACTACGATAGAAGGAGGAAGTGAAAACTTTCTCCTTTTTTTGTGTACTACTTGGTGAGGAACTGTTCAGATCGGTGCTGGGAGTGGTTCAGCTCGGTGCTTATTGAAATTTAGAAGGGATGTCGGGAAGAATTAGAAGGTATGTTAAGGCAAATTACATACTATGTTAAGTGTAATCAGATGCTTTGTTAGGTGAAAACGGAGGCTTTGTTTCGATAAACAGGCTTTTATGTAGCGGAAAAGGTCAGTCGGAGTTAAGAATCTATAAATCTGCTCTTGACAAGAATCGGGTTATTCAATCGTAATTGAGATCGTGCGATTCAGATAAGATATACTTTTGCCATTACCATATTTAGTGCTGACCTTTAGACTGACAGGTTTCTTGTTTTTATCAAAGCTATAAGTATATTCGGTTCTTTCGGTGTATGTGTCACTGTTTTTCTCCGGATAAGAGGCGGTAGTAAGGTGTTGTGTCGGTTTGCCAAGCATGCCGGCAAACAAGGCTTCACGATGGAAGGAAAGGGGATAAGTATCCGCCACCAGCATACAGGGAAGACGATAATAATTGATATCTTCTCCCGCTTCATAATTAGTCTGAAGCTTTCCGTAACCGGTGGATGATTCATAGGGCAGTGAAGGAGAGATGGTGGAAATTAAATCGCCCTTGTCATACTGTAGAGAAAGAGTGTGCGCGACAACTGCATCGCTGCTTCCTTCCCGGGGCATAATCTTTTCATTCACTTGTGTCAGATAGCCGTCCGTATATGAAAAGGTATATTGTCTCTTCTGGTCGAGAGAAGCATATTCGCATTGCGTGGCGTATCCTTCTTCGTTTAGGGTGTATTTACGCTCAGTCCCTATTTCGTCTGTGAAAGTAACACTGCTTCTGTTGTTTCCGTATTGGATGGTAAGCGGATGGCTGATGATCTCTGTCAAGTCCGCTATCGAAACTTCTTGCGTGTAGGTATAACCGGTCAGCCAGGCATCTTCGTAGCGAAACTCTTCTTCTTTAGTAACGTCAGATACTCCGATTCCATCGGACTTGCAAAATTCGGAGAACAGCATCTTGCTTATTTCCGGGTCAGGAACTTCTGTGCCTGCTTTTTCTTCATCATCCGAACAACCGAACATTACTATCGCACACAACAGAAGTGCTATCTTTTTCATACTTGTTTATTTAATCCGTAACCCTCCGGCAAATCTTCTGCTGGCAGGACTGCTGACACTTTTTTCTATCTTAATACTCTTGGTACTTCGAGTTTCTTCTTCTTTGTCTTCGTCTTTCGGCGGATAGGTTCCCTCCAATGTCTGGATGGCTATGCTTAGCATTCTTTCTTTAGGATTGCCGAAAGGGAGGAACTGGCTGTAATCAGTAGTCCCGTTAATAGACGTTTCGCTTATTTTGAATTTATCGCTGGGAACAAGCACGAATGCGTCTTCGCCTGCATCATGGTCGGAGTTGTAAACGGTGCATACCACCGGATTGACAGACCAACGGTAGGTTTCGTTGATGAATTGCTCTGTAGCCACTGTTTGTCCCTTGCTTGCGCTACCCATGACAATAATGTTAGGAGCCTGCTCCTCTTTGTATAGGCTGGTCAGTAGCATTTCTGCTGCTCCGGCTGTTGTTCCGCTGGTGATTGCTACCAAAGTGTTTTGATTCAGATTGACACCGGTCTTCAGCACCTCCTGATCGAAATTGATGGTCGCGTCTTTGTCCAAGTTCTTGTCGTTATATTCCAGATAAGCCATCGGAGTGCCCATTCTTGCATTTGGCACAAGGATGGTGGCAAGTAACTGAACACAGTCCAGCGATCCTCCTTCGTTATAGCGAAGGTCAAGGATAGTGGCTTGTACGTTGGCTTCCTGAAATATCGTTGAGACTTTACGTAATTCATTATTATACTTCTCCGGATCGTCATTGGTTCCGGCGGTGAAGCTGTTGTACATCAGATAGCCGACTTTAGCACCATTGTCTAAAGTCAGAATTTCGTATTTATGTACCGGTTGGTCTTCTATAGACTGGGCGGCTCCCAAATCCAGCGTGACACCGTTCGGTACTACTTTATACACCATGACCGGTTCTTCCGGTACTTCTTCCCCTTCTTCGGGCTCTTCCTCGACTTCTTTCCATACCCCCATCGAAAGTTCTCTTGCTATTGTACCTTGCAGTAGTTGCGTTTCATACTTCTTGCTGATATAGGAAGTGTCTACTTTCATAATCCAGTCACCGCGTTGGAGTCCGGCTTTTTCGGCGGGTGATTCGGGGATAACATAAGTAATCAAGGCATTGTATGCCGTATCGTTATCCTGACTCTTGACGAGCGAGTAGTCGAATCCATAGGTTGGCAACGGAGCTTCCAGGACAGAATCTACAAAAGAGTAGCTGTCTTTGTCCCATTTTGCTTTGGATAAGAAGGTGGCAGGGTCCTGAAACAGGTTTACTTCATCGTAGCCAGGCATATATTGATACCACAGATAATTCTGTTGCATGATATCATACATCCATGTATCCAGTTCAGTCAGGTGGGCATATTCCGGCCAGCGGTCCACACCACACGAAAAGAAGCTGCTGACAGATACGACGATCAGGGCAGGTATAAGTAGTATTTTGCGTAAATTCGTCATCTTAAAAAGCTTTTCAGTGTGCAAATGTAGGAAATACTTTGCTTATCTACCACATTTATGGTATAAAAATGCCTTCAATATGTGATAGGCTGTTAGCAAATCCCGCCTTATCTTTGCAACATCGAAAATGATCAATAGGTATTCATATAAATAGAGAGAGAATAATTAGAATCCAAAGAGAGTGATATAGAGTAAATGATTTTTGGATGGACCGTAACCTGACTTTGATAAAGATTTAATGAAACAGATTTGCTGATGTGCTAATTTGTCGGTGATTAATACATTGGCATCTTAGCACAACTTTTGTTGTTTAACGAATAATTATGATGATGAATATAGCTGCATTATTGTCCGGAGGTGTCGATAGCTCTGTTGTCGTTCACCTTCTTTGTGAGCAAGGATACAAACCGACTCTTTTCTATATCAAAATAGGTATGGACGGGGCGGAGTATATGGATTGTTCGGCCGAAGAAGATATTGAAATGTCCACTGCCATTGCCCGTAAGTATGGTTTGTCCTTGGAAGTCGTGGATTTGCATAAGGAGTATTGGGAGAATGTGGCCGCCTACGCGATTGATAAAATAAAGAAAGGACTGACACCGAATCCGGATGTGATGTGTAACAAACTCATAAAGTTTGGCTGTTTCGAACAGCAGGTCGGAAAGAATTTCGATTTTACGGCGACAGGGCATTACGCCACCACCATCCGGCAGGACGGCAAGACGTGGCTTGGAACAGCCAAAGACCCTGTTAAAGACCAGACGGATTTCCTGGCCCAGATAGACTACCTGCAAGTTTCCAAACTGATGTTTCCTATCGGCGGACTGATGAAGCAGGAAGTACGCGAAATCGCAAGCTGGGCAGGATTGCCCAGTGCCCGAAGAAAGGACAGTCAGGGAATTTGCTTTTTGGGAAAGATTAACTATAATGATTTCGTTCGTCGTTTCCTGGGAGAGCGGGAAGGGGCGATTATAGAACTGGAAACCGGAAAGAAAGTGGGCACGCATCGCGGCTACTGGTTCCATACGATCGGACAGCGGAAAGGACTCGGATTGAGTGGCGGTCCCTGGTTTGTGATCAAGAAGGATGTTGAGGAAAATATCATCTATGTCTCTCATGGATATGGAGTCGAAACGCAGTTTGGCAGTGAGTTCCGTATCAATGATTTCCACTTTATTACGGAGAATCCGTGGAAAGATGCCGGAAAGGAGATAGATATTACCTTCAAGATTCGTCACACTCCTGAATTTACGAAGGGAAAGCTGGTACAGGAAGAGGGCGGTCAGTTCCGTATCTTATCTTCTGAGAAGTTGCAGGGCATTGCTCCCGGTCAGTTCGGGGTGATTTATGATGAAGAAGCGGGGATATGTGTAGGAAGTGGTGAGATAACCCGATAGGCTGTTCCCTTTCAGAACTGAACCGGCTGTCAAATATAGTATTCCGCTAAATCCACAATCCCTGCACGCATCGCGTACTTGGTAGCTTCGTGCACATTGTTGACTCCCAGCTTCCGGAAGATATTCTTTCGGTGGCTGTTGATTGTATGAAAGCTGAGGTTCTTTTCTGCCGCTATTTCTTTTGTCGTCTTCCCCAGTGCAATTTCTTTGAGGATATTCTTTTCTGTCTGCGTCAGCAGATGATCATCCACCGTTGCAGGGGATGCGGCGGAAGAAGCCGTTCCCGAAAGCAGCAGATTGCTGACATGATTGCAGATATACCGTTGTTTGCGTGAAGCGCATTGCAGGGCTGACATGATTTCCTCTTTTGAGTTATCTTTCATCACTACTCCGAAAGCCATACTGCTGAATAATACCTGCCGGAGAAAATTGATACTTAACTCATCGGAGAACAGAATCCAGTCGGCCTCTTTAAACCGCTCCTGCAGGACGATCAGTTCGTCCGCTCCGGCAAAATCGAATAAGGTATAATCCAGAATAACCACTGCTTGCGGATACAGGCGCAGCTGCTGAATCAGTTCGGCCTTGTTGTCAGCTTCTAAAAGAACGGATACATCCTTTTGCCGGCTTAGCAGAAACATCATTCCTGCCTTGCTGATATCCTGATTATCTGCGATGATATATTCCCTCATAATGATCAATTAAAAAAACTCCGCTACAAATGTACGCATTTTGCGCGATTTGTAGCGGAGTTATTCTTATATTCTTCTGTTCGGATTACCAGGCACGTCCTTTGAAGATGTTTGACTGATCCAGTGGGACGATGTTACCGTTCAATGTCAGGTTGTTGTTATTGAAGTTCGGGCTGATAGATACCGAAGCATTGTTGTTACCGCTGCTCATATTAATAAATACCTGAGCTGAGATACCGATGCCCTGTACACTGAATGAACAGTTTACATTTCCTTTCTTATCGATATTCATCTTCATGTCCGAAGAGTTACCGTCTACAGTCACACCACCGATACCGTTAGGGCCGGGATAAGGAGTGTTGAACGCTGTCTGTACAGTGGCTCTGTTTCCGTTCATCAGGACGAAGTTAGTGTTGGAAGTCACGAAGGAACTCATACCGTTACGGAAGATCACCTGATTGGCTTCCAGAACAAACTGTTTGTTCTTCAAAGCCTGTACAGCCTGCTGGTAGGCTGCCATGTCCTGTACCTGTTCTTCTGCGCGAAGTTTTGCTCTTTCTGCGTCTCTTTCTGCTTTTCTGTCTGCGCGGCGGATGGCTGCGTTACTTTCCTGTGCATACATCATTGTGCTCGCACTTACTAAAACTAATGCTAATAATGCAATAAACTTTTTCATAACTTTTTTTTGTTTAGGTTTAATACGTTGTTCGTTTATTGCAAAAACAAAGTGTATGCCAGATTGTTCACGGGCGTTTTACAATTTTATATCCGATAGCTGCGACAGCGATACTCATTAAAGGACTGATAATGTTGAAAAAGCAATAGGGGAGGTACACCAGCGTAGGCACACTCAGGATGGTAGCCTGAGTCATTCCGCAGGTATTCCATGGGATCAGTACGGATGTAACGGTTACTGAATCCTCGGTGGTCCGGCTGAGCAGGCAGCTTTCGTAACCTTTTTTAGCATAAATGTCGCGAAACATATTACCGGTCAGGATGATGCTGATGTACTGGTCGGCAGTTGCCAGATTGAGGAAAAGCCCCGAACAGACGGTAGCCGATACGACGCTGACCGTTTTCTTCATGAAACGTACGAAGAGCGATGTGATGCTTCCCAGCATACCGCTGGCTGTCATTGCCCCGCCGAAACACATGGCACATAATATCAGCCAGATGGTATTCATCATTCCCGACATACCACGGGTGGCAATTAAATCTGTCAAAACAGCATTGTCGGTCTGCAGGCTTGTCTTGCCGTAGATGGTCATCATCAGTCCTTTAAATAGGGAGTCGAAGTTGGAAACGGCAGCCCCCGAAATTTCCCGCAACAAATCCGGTTGGAAGATCAGAGCGAAAATGCCCGCCAATAGAGTGGACAGAAACAGGGTAATGATGGAAGGCACTTTCCGTGCAATCAATATGCCTGTTGCTATCGGTATAATCAGCAGCCACGGGGTGATATGGAACTTTTCATTCAGGGCAGCTGCCACTTCCGCGATGTGCTGGGTATTGCTGGCGTCATGAGACAGACCTGCTACCGTAAATATAATCAGTGTGATGATCAGTGAGGGCACCGTAGTAATCATCATGTAGCGGATATGACGGAAGAGGGGCGTGTCCGTGACGGATGCCGCCAATATGGTCGTCTCGGACAAGGGAGAAACCTTATCGCCGAAATAGGCACCGGAGATGATAGCTCCCGCAATCCAGCCTTCTTCAAATCCCTGTGCCTTTCCGATGCCCATGAGGGCAATACCGATAGTGGCGATCGTTGTCCATGAACTTCCGGTCATAACGGAGATCAATACGCAAATAATACAGGTGGATGTCAGGAAGAAACTGGGATGGATAATCTGCATCCCGTAATAAATCAAAGTGGGCACTACTCCGCTAATCATCCAGATACCGCTTAATGCGCCGATAATCAGTAAGATGATGATGGCTGTTGTCACTCCTGCCACGTTGTTCGTGATTGCCAGTTCGTAGTCTTTCCAAGGGATTTTGTAGAAAGCCATGCCGATAAGGATACAAATGGCGGTGGTAGTAAGCAGCGATACCTGACTTCCGCCATTGAGGGCATCACTGCCAAATACACGAATGGTGGCGAATAGTAATATCACTAATACGACAATGGGCAATAGTGATACGAGGGGAGATGGAGCTTTCTTCATTCTAAATATAACGCTTTATTATTTAATCTGGTGGTTTAGGTTTCTTTATTATGTAACTGCCGGACCTTCAATGATGTCGGATGCTTTATTGATTTCAGGCATCGATTCCGGTAAATGTCTTTAGAGCATATCCTATCAGGAAGCTGATACCAGCCACGCTGAAACTGAGTACAGCCATTTCTGTAAACCGCTTTCGGAAGCTTTCACCACGGGCTACGGAATAATAGTAGTTGAAAAGGGCAATGATGATAAGTGCCATGGTCAGCATCACTCCCAAAGCTACGATTACATTGCTGATCAGTATAAACGGAGTAACCAGTGACACTACCGTGATCAGATAGGCGATTCCTGTATATACAGCTGCTTTTACCGGATGTTTCTTATCATCCCCTTCCGATTTGGTAGAAAGATATTCGGAAGATGCCATTGACAGTGCAGCGGCTATCCCTGTGATACTGCCGGTCAGTGCTATCAGTTTACTGTCACTCAAGGCAAGTGTGAAACCTGCCAGTGCACCTGTAAATTCAACCAGCGCATCATTAAGTCCCAGTACGACCGATCCCATATATTCCAGCCGTTCTTCATTGATTAGTGAAATCAACTTTTGCTCGTGCACTTCTTCTTCATGTGCCAGCCGTTGTAGGTCCGGTATATGGGCATATTTATCATAATTATTATGGGCATTTTCCTCACTGGACTCCATTAATTTGATGGCGAATGTGATACCTAGTATGCGTGCCAGAAAGTAGAAACGGGCGATACGCTTATAGTCCGGACCGATTTCTTTTCCTGTATATTTCTTGAGGATAGCGTAATGCGACTTTTCTTCTGCTGCTATCAGTCGGAGCGTTTTGCGGTTATTCTCGTCTTTTTCGATAGATGCGAGCCGTTCATATAAGATGCTTTCTGTTATCTCGTTTCGTTGAAAGCGGGTGAATTCGGCAATATCCTGTTGGGTTGGAATCATTTCTTTATTTTTTTGGTCGCGCAAAGATACAATAAAAAGACAGAATTCTTTTTGCCTTGCCGGACAGCACAATAAAATTTATTATAAGTTTATATTTTATTGGAATATAGATGCTTTCCTGTTACACCGGATTCGTCTTGCGCCTCAGCCACCAGTAACGGATGAAGAGTACGCCGGTCAGGATCAGTGCGATGGACAGTCCTGTGTAGAAGACAGATATAAAACTTTCGGGCAACAGGTGGAAGCTGCGGATGGTGATGCCCATACAGATCATAAAGATCATGACGATCCAGCTTTTGACATCGAAGAAGGAGAAAGGGCAGTTCTTCTGTTCCTTTTTCCGTTCGATCCTTTGAGTATGCTTGTAATAGAGTCTTTTGAAGATTAATACGAAGAACAGCAGAAAGACGATGGTTGCTTCTCCTATCTTGAACATCCAGCCTTCGGAGTTATTAAGCCATGTAACGATGCCTATTCGCAAGATATTGGCACCGGCGATAATCCAGACGGTGCCTGCTGTGATAAGTAAGATTTCTTTGTTAACTCCGTATTTCATGTTTCCCTTTTTTTGTATTAAACGGTTTACTGCTCCGTTTTGTTGACTCACTTCTTCGACAAAGTTGTAATTAGTAAAGAAATGCAGGTCAGTGTAGCTCCAATTCCAATAACACCATGCCATCCGTACAATTGCCAGAATGTACCCGCAAGGAAGGTTCCCAGGGAACCGCCGACGAAGTAGGTCGTCATGAAAATTGTATTGATGCGGTTGGAGGCTCGGGGTGACAGTTCGAAGATACTGGTCTGATTACTGAGCTGGATGCACTGCATACCTATGTCGATGATGATAATTCCCAGAATGATACCAAGGTAGGTGTTTTCTCCGACGAAGAAGAGTAGCCATGAAAAGAGGATCAGTCCGCAACCGATGAAGTTGAAGCGGCGGACACCCACTCTCTTTACGTATTTCCCCACAAAGGAGGCGGTTAATGCTCCCGCCACACCGCATAATCCCAGCAAACCGATGATGTCGCTGTTGGCATGAAAGGGGGCTTGCCCCATCTTGAAGGCAAGGCAGGACCACATGGCAAGAAGGGAACCGAAGTTTAACGCCGCACGAATGGAATAAATGCGCAGCTGCGGAAACTCTTTCACCAAAGCCAGCAGGGATTTCATCAGGTCGCCGTACTTGCCCCGGAAGTTGGTCTGAATATCGGGAAGGACTTTGAGCACGACAATCGCGCAGACGAACATCATGGCTGCGGCGATGTAATACATTTCGCGCCATCCGAACAGTTCGCCGACGAATCCGCTGACCACCCGTGAAGCAAGGATTCCGGTCAGCAAGCCCGATAGGACGATCCCGACATTCCTGCCTTTGTTTTCCGGACGGGAGAACTGGGCGGCTATGGGAATGAATATCTGCGGAATCATGGAGCAGGCTCCCGTGAAGAACGAAGCAAGGAGTATCAGATGGATATTATCTGCCAAAGCAATCGTCAGCAGGGAGAATATCAGGACAAAGAAATTGACAAGGATAATCTTTTTCCGCTGATACAAATCACCTAAGGGAGTGATAAACAAGAGTCCCGCTGCATAGCCTATCTGTGTGACCATGGCAATCAGGTTGGTACGGAATTCTGATATGCCAAGTTCATGGCGTATCATATTTAGCAGCGGTTGGATATAATAGATGTTGGCTACCGAGACTCCTGCCACAATGGCGAGCGTCCACAGGATGGATGCCGGCAGACCTCCGTTTTCTTTCAATGACTGTTTCATGCCGCAAAGATAATGAATATCACTCAACAAAGAAAGTGGTGGAGATGGTATTTCCTTCACCGTCTACTGCCGTCAGCGAATGTTTGCCGGCGGCGGGTTGCAGGGAGATTTTGTGAAAGTCCTGTGTCTGGGCTTGGTAGGTCTCGTCAAGATGCCAGAAAATGGTAGCATTAGGATTGCTGTGCGCCAGTTCTACAGTCAGGAAACCTTTGCTGCCATCCAGTTGCTTGGGCAGTTTGATGCGTGCGTTCATCGGAGGATAGATAAATTGCATCGGCTGGAAAGTATCTTCTCCGCATCCGGCTTTGAAAGGAGGCAGCGGTTTATACTCCGGATGATGTTGTTTGTAATACCATTCCCATACGGGTGGCAGTGTGAACCAGCTTTTCTGAAGCGTAGGCTCCGTGTTGGCGCAATTTTCATAAATACGCTGGCTTTCATCGGCTGATAAAGTGACGAGGTGGTGATAGGGGCATGCCTCTGTCCGCAGTCCTGCCGGTAAAACAAGAAGCGTGTCCGTTTCATCACAGAACCGTCCTTTCAGATGTCCCGATTTCCGGCAGACCTCTGCTTCGACAAAGATGCCCGTAGGGCGTGTAAACCACGAAGAGGCGGGAAGCAGATTAAAAATATCGAATAGTACGGGACCCGCTGTCTGTGCACCCACCAGTCCGGGCTTTCCTTCTCCGGTGGCATTTCCTACCCATACGCCGACTGCATAGCGGGGCGTAACACCCACCGCCCAAGCATCCCGGAATCCGTAGCTTGTTCCGGTTTTCCATGCAATGGTCTGCATGGAAGGAATGGATTTCCAGTCAATCTCTTCGGGACGGTTGACTTCTTTCAAGGCATCGAATGTCTGCCATACGGCGCCTGGCTGAAAAGGATCGGTTGATTCTGTGATTCGGCTTGTCGGGAGCAACAGGCTGCAAGACCTTTGCGGCAGTTGCAACAAACTGCGTCCCATCATTGCATATGCGTTTGTTACATCCCATAAAGTGGCTTCCGCTCCTCCCAGAATAAGTGATAAACCATAGTGGGAAGAAGAACGGTTGATGGTTTTTAGCCCGATCTGTTGCAGGAAGCTATGAAACTTCGGGACTCCGTATCTTTGCAGCATCGTGACTGCGGGAATATTTAATGAACGCGCGAGAGCTTCCGAAGCGGGAACAGCTCCTTCGAACTGCATACTGAAATTCTGTGGCGTAAATCCGTTGATATTGACAGGTACGTCCAGCAGCAACATATCCGGCAGTAAACTTCCTTCCTGTAACATTGCGTAATATAAGAAAGGTTTGAGAATACTGCCCGTACTTCTCGGAGCCTGAATGACGTCTACTTGATTTCCTCCCTGCTTCCGGTCGAAATGGACGTTACCGCAGTATGCCACCACTTGATTGCTCGGAATGTCAATCACCAGAATGGCCAGATTGCGAATATCACTTCGCCCGAATTCGTTACTCCATCGTTCCGCCAGGTCTTCTACTTGGGTCTGGATACCCTTGTTGATGGTCGAACGGGAGTATTCGCCGTTTCGTTCCTGATAGAACCGGCTGACCAGGTACGGTGCGATATGTGGGAGCGCATGAGGCTCGTCGGGAAGTGGCTCGCTGATAGCCAGTTCGTAGGTAGAGGAATCGATGGTTTTCTTTTCGAGAAGCTGTTTCAGCAGGCGGTTTCGTTTGTCAAGCAACGTTTTCCGTCCTTTGGACAGATGAATCATGGCGGGCGCGTTGGGAAGAACGGCAAGCATGGCAGACTCCGCCCACGATAAGTCATCGGCAGAATGTCCGAAGTAGCGCCATGCGGCGGCATCCAGTCCCACTACATTTCCCCCGAAAGGGGCATGGGAGATATACATGGAAAGAATCTCCTCTTTGGAAGCGCGAAATTCCAGTCGGGTGGCCCAGATCATTTCAATCAGTTTCTCACGGAAGGTGCGCGATTCGTTTCGTGCCAGGCGGATGGTCTGCATGGTCAGCGTGCTGCCTCCGCTTACGATGCGTTTATTCTTCACATTCTGATAGAAAGCTCTTCCGATAGCGAACGGATTGACTCCCCAATGGTGGTAGAAATGTTTGTCTTCGAAAGTGATGAGGCATTCCTTGATCTTTTCCGGAGTCGTGTTTCGGGGAGGGAATCTCCATTGACCGTCGGAGGCGATGCGTGCACCCAGCAGTTCCTCGTTCCGGTCCGTCACTACTGTGGAGTAGGGGACATGAAACAGGTGGCGGGGAAGACAAAAGATATATCCTGTCACCAAAAAAGCAAGAATACAAAGTATTACTTTTTGGGTGACGGACAATCGTTTGAAGAAATTCAAGATTTTGCTTCCCATGCACTTATGCTATCTGTCAATGCTGTCTTATTGTTCAGAGTCTTGTCATCGGCTGACAGTCGTTCTTCCCGCTTTGGTGCGAGCCTGTACCGCTGCATCATACATAGCTTCGCACTGAATGGCCGGAAGAATGAAGTTACCTGCATAAGTTGCCTGCAACCTTACGGTAAATGTTTTCGATTCACCCCGTCGCAGATCGAAATAAGTCAATACCCGGTCGTCACGAATATCTTTATAGGTGTACTTACCGGCTGAACTTTCCGGAGTATTCGCTTCATTAGAATTGGAAGAGGACGCTTCCGGAACAATCATCCGTTCATTATATATTTCCCATCCGGACGGTATAATATGGGTCAGTGCCAGATTGCTGTAATCGGAAGTACCGCTGATATTGGATAGGGTGACTGCAGACATAAAGTCCGTTCCCTGTCTGATGTCTTCCACGGAAATCGGTGAACCTGCCATATCTGTGTATTTTACATCCAGCCGGATATTATCGGCAATAGCTGGCAGCGTATCATTCAGCAATTGGGTACGTGTAATCAGGTCTACGCTCAATGCTCCTTTGCCTTGATTCTTCACAGAGACTGTTCCCGATTTCGGAGAAGTAGCTATCTCCTTTTCAAATACGGCTTTAGCAGATTTCACGGCGGGCTGTTGCTTGCCGTTCCAGCTCCATGTGAAATCCAGTGTACCGGATAATTGCTCCGCAAGTCGTCCCATTGCCATCAGGGCAAAGGCGGTAGACTGCGTGCTGAACCAGTTTTCCTGTGCCAGATTCTGTGATACCTTCTTTGCCTGTTGCAACGCATCCCGATCCCGCTTCATCAGAATGAGCGTTTCCAGAATCATTGCTTCATCCCGGTCGGACGAACCGTAAATCAGGTTCATGGAAGAATAAGGAATGACGGTCGTTTCTGCGTTGTATACTAATTCTCCGGCAGGTTTCATCTTACCGGTCAGCGCATAGGCGGCTGCCAGTCTCCATTTGGCTTGGATGGAGAGTCCCGGCTGTTCCTTCATGCGGTTCATGGCTCCGTATTCCGGTGCACCGGCCAGTGCAAGGGTATAGAGGCGGAAGGCCTGCTGCAATTCCGATTGCCATATCTGCCAGTTACTTGCTTCCTGCGGCATACGCCAGTTTTGGGCGGCGGCACGCTGGAAGCGTTTCCATTTGTTCAGTACGTTCGGATGAACGGCATACCCTTTTTCTTGTGCCAGTGTCAGGAACATACCCGTGTAAGAAGTGATCCATTCATCGGCGACGGCGTTGCCCGGCCAGTATACAAATCCGCCGTAGGGAAGCTGGCGGGCATATATCTGCCGGATAGCTTCCTGTACATTCGTCTTTATTTTCTCGGCCTCCTGTTCGTCCACCGCCTTGAACTGGGAGACGAATAAGAGAGGTAATGCTTTGGAAGTCAGTTGCTCTGTGCAATGATGCTGATAGTTGTATAAGAAGTCGAATCTACGGCTGATGTCTACCGACGGAATGCGGGAGACTTCCAGTTGCACCTGATTGTTAGCCGAAGAAGAACCTGCCAGTGTATATGACAGTTCGGCCTCCTGACCGGCTTCTATCCATTGGCTGTTGCGTAAGGTAACCACCGGATTCGGATTCCGGACTTCTATTTCGATCGTTTCTTTTGTCTGCTGTCCGTTGCCGCTTGCCGTCAGGTGGATGGTTGCCTTTCCGGTTTTGCTGCCTGTTTTCAGAGTGAAGTATGCCAGTTGGTCACCCGGCTGGTCAAAAGTGAGTGACTGCTGGCGATTGCCCGTGATCTGTACGCCTGCGCCGGATGCTTCCAGCGATACGGTCACGTTCTTCACTTGGTTCTCCATAGCGAATACATTTACCGGAACGGTAATTTCTTCCTGCGTACTCAATACACGGGGCAGAGTAGACAACAGCATGAGCGGTGTCCGCACAAATGCAGTCTTTTCCGCATTTCCGTAAGCGCCGTCCTGTCCGGCAACTACCATCGTACGTACAGAACCCACATACATCGGAAGCTTCAACGTATGTGTCTGTTGCTTGCCTTTCGCAAGATAGAAAGGACCGATAAATTTGACCACCGGTTTGAAACGGTTGGCTTTGGCATCTGCCGGTTTCAGCGAGGCATCTCCACCCGTGCTGAACAATGAACTGTAACGTCCGCTGGAAGCACCCAGCACATCGTCGTACATATCCCATGTACGGATGCCGAGAGCCTCGCGTGCATAAAACTCGTTCCACGGGTCGGGCGTCTTGAAGTTAGTCAGATCGAGCAGACCGTCATCCACAATCGCCAGTGTATAAGTCATCGGTTTTCCGCTTTTCTCGCTGACAGTCACGTTAAAGTCAGTTTCCGGACGCAGCACTTCCGGCATCTTGATCTGCGGTTGCAGAATCGTCTGACGGTTGGTCACAAATACCGGAGCAATGCCGTACATACGGATCGGCAGATCATTGACTGTCTGCGCATGAGGCTGCAACAGGCTGATATGCAGATAAACATTCGGAGCCATTTCCGGTGTAATCTTGAAGGTGAGTTTCGTATCTCCCTGATCGGACACTTCGAGCCATTGCTGCTGCAAGACGGTCGAACCGTTTTCGAGGGATACCAGTGCACGTCCTCCGGCGGCTGCGGGAATGATTGCCGTGGCTGTTTCTCCTATCTCATAAGAATCTTTGTCCAGTGAGAAAGCGAGCATCTTGATGCCGCTCGGGTCTGTCTTGTTCGAACGTCCGCGCCAGTCGGGCCAGTCGATGTAGACGGTTCCTCCGGTGGCGTGTCCGCTTTCACGGTCTTTCACGTACACCAGATAGCGTCCCCAATCCGGATAATTGATGCGGAACTTGAAGGAGGTTTTTCCTCCTGTGGTCTGCAGGTTACCACTGGCAACGGGAGTGATGGAACTGTTGTTGATGTAAGTTCCGAAAGACTCTTCACCGTTTTCCCACCACCAGCTCCAGCTGATCCGGTAGATTTTATATTCCAGATTGGAACGGTTCACCGGCTGTCCCTGATCGTTGACCGTCACGATGTCAAACACATGATCTTTGTCTGTTTCGATATACTTTCCTTTCGGCTGGTTCAGATTGATGCCCACATACGATGTGAACGGAGAGAAGGGAACAGTCTGCGAGTAGATGCTTGCATCTCCTCCCGGTTCGAAGACACGAGTGGTGAACGTTGCATTCAGCATACCCGGAGCCCCCGTTGCTACCGGAAGCTGTATGTTGACGCCTGCTCTTCCTTCCGCATCCAGTACCCCGTTGAACACATCCGCCCGGACGGTCGTAAAGTCCGTTGCCGGATTGTTGAACAGGTATTGTCCGTAGTTCTTGAACTGCGTATTGACTTTCGATAAGGACATTTCGACCTTTGCTTTCAGTCGCGATGCGGTGGCTCCCGTCAGCCATGAAGAAGTAAGCGGGGCATATACGTCTTTGCTCGAAGCCTGAAGGATGGTTGGCAAAGCCAGCGTAATCTTCAGACGGTTCGGCTTGATGGTTTCGATGCGCAGACTCTTGTGGAAAGCGGTTCCTCCTACTTTCACGTAGGCATTCCATAATCCGGTGGGATCGTCGGCTTGCGTGGGCACGGCAAATGTATAAAATCCGTTTGTCCCCTGCGTAGAGATCATTTTGGTATAGAACTGTCCTCTTGGATTGTAAATCTCCAATGCTACCGGATGTTTGTCCGGAATGCGTTTCTCCCGGTCTTCCAGCATGAAAGAAATATGCAGTGTATCTCCCGGACGCCATACGCCTCTCTCGCCATAGATAAATCCTTTCAGACCTTTCTGAATGTCTTTTCCTCCCACATCGAACCGGCTGACCGACTGCTCCTCGCCATCGACCACGCGTACATACGCCTTTTGCTTGTCCGCTTCGGCCACCGCTATGAAAGGAACTCCCTTCGGAGTGATTTCTACCAGCCCTTCACCGTTCGTCTCTCCCTTTCCAATCGGCTGAAGCTGGAAGTTATAAATCGTCACTTGTGCTTTCGCTACCGGTTTCGTATCCAAAATGTTATTTACTGCAATCCACAATTTATTCAGTGAATTACGTTTCACAATCATTCCCAGATTGGAGGCAAGGATATTGCAGGCGGCTATCCGGTCGGAATTCATATAGTAGGACGGATGGCAGGGGTTATCCCGTTCTGTCCATCGGTACTGACTCCAGTCCATCGGTACGCTGCCATTATAATAATAGTATGTTTCCGGAGTGTCCCATACTGCTTCATCGTCTTCCGACAATGTCTCTCCGCTGACTTTGGTCAGGTTGTCGGAAGACTTGTTGTCCGCAAACTGCATTTCCTTGTTTTCACTTCCCCCGCAAGGATAAGCGGAGTATTCCTGACGGAACGAGAGGATGACACGGTAAATGGCTCCCGGCTCCTGATGAATCAATCCGGCAAGGTCTATCGAATAGTCTTCCCAGCGGTGCACATCTTTGGAAGAATCTTTCGCCAGCCACAATGTCTTCTTATAAACCAGTCGTCCCGAACGTCGCAATTCATTGGCTGAGGAGAGCGAGTTGTTCTGCATGAACATCAATACGTTGTTTTCGAAAATACGGATCACGCTCAAATCCACCGCATATAGATTGACGGCACGGAAGGGGATGATCAGACTTTTCGAATCGGGCAGGATAGCGGCGGAAGTAGCCATTTCTACCTGCGGTTTCAGGTTCAGTTCACTGAATGAGATGGAGTGGGAAGTGCCCAGCGGTTTGTCCTGGCTGTTTCTTATTCCTTCATGGATATTCAGCGTCAGTTTGTTCAGTTTGCCGGTTTCGAAGTAAACGAATACTTTATTTTCTTTGATCTGGAAAATAGAGGAAGAAACTTCCGGAACGTCGATGAGTCCTTTCAAATCCTGTGTGTTGGATACAGGGTCGGAGAATATGATTTCAATTCCGTTTTCCGGTTGGTCGATGCGTACGGCGGACAGGAAGCGGAAACTGTTCTTTGCCGGGATCAGAATACTTTCGTTTTGGGTACGGTCGATGCCTGCCGGATTGCCTTTGGCGGTAATTTCCAGTTGGTAATCTTCCGCCTCCCTTGTTATCTGACTGATGCTGAATGCGTATCGGGTCGGGTGATCTGTCTGGGTGATTTCAATCGGATAGCTTTTGTTCTTTTCGCTTCCGGCTGTGAGCATTTTCTCTACTTCCTCTTTTTTCACTACATCGCTGAAACGTATTTCACCCGTTACGGTCACTTGGTCGGGCTGGGTGGCTGTGACGGTTATCGGATCGGTATGAATACTAAAGTTTCGTTCCTGCACGCGGAAGGAGAAGTTGAATTCTTCCAGCTTTTTGTCTACATCGACGAAATCTCCCAGGTGGAAGGTTCCTTCGTAAAAGGCACCTGGTTTCAGTGCCCCTTCTTCGGGGACAAATTCAATGGTATTGTTGCTGACCCAATACGTTTTTCCTTTCAATGAAGGAGAGAAACTGAACGGATTGTCTTTCAGTTCCTGATTCAGGTCTACCATCGGCTGGTCCTGTGTCAGTTCTATGCGTATCGTTGAGTTTTGCGAAATCACTCCTCCCGTATAAGCATTGACGTATGGAGCGTATTCGGCAGAAGGAATAATGTCTTTCTGATTACTTTTACAGGACGAAAATCCCGCAATTACTGTCAAAAGAATCAAGAATAGTCCGGCAGCAGTGCTGCATCTGGTTTTAATTTGTCCCATAGCGATGAGGTTTTATGATTCAACAAACAAATATACAGTTTTTATGGAAGAATTCTCTTAAATCTGCTTACTTTTGTACATTCAAATCATGTATTTATGGGAAGAAAGCAAGAATATAAAGAGACGAATTTGGAGTTCTTAAAAGAATTGTCATCGCAGGAAGGTGTTTATGCCTTGCCTTGCGGCATCTATTATAAGGTTTTGGAGACCGGTACGGGGACTGTTTTTCCTAATGTGCGGAGTATTGTTACCGTTCATTATAAGGGGAGTCTGATTAACGGTCGGGTGTTCGATAATTCTTATGAACGTAATTGTCCGGAAGCTTTCCGCCTCTGCGATGTAATAGATGGTTGGCAACTGGCGCTCCAACGGATGCGTGCGGGAGATAAATGGATCATCTATATACCTTACACGATGGGATATGGAACCCGTGCATCCGGTCCGATTCCGGCTTTTTCGACATTGGTATTTGAGGTAGAGCTTTTGGGAGTTGCATAACTAACGAAGAAAGATATGAAAGTGGAAATAAGAAGCAAAGTGGTGATATTGCTATGTATCGTTCTGGCAGTTTTTTCTTCCTGTATCACGGACGATGATGATGATAGGGGAGACTTTGCTCTTGTTGCCGGTGACGCCCTTCCTCAGTTTTCGGTAGAGATGAGTGATGGGGGAGTGTTGAATACGCAGTCATTTAGCGGGAAGGTTGGAGTGATTGTCTTTTTTCATACGGATTGTCCGGATTGTCAGAAAGAACTTCCGGTTATTCAGAAAGTTTATGATACATATAAAGAGAATCCGGATGTATTATTGTCTTGTATCAGCCGTTCGGAATCGGGCTCTGAAGTACAAGCCTATTGGGAAAAACATTCGTTTACCTTGCCTTTTTCCGCTCAGAATGATGATGCTGTCTTTTCGCTTTTTGCTTCCCATACCATTCCCCGTATATTGATAACAGACAAGGAGGGGATTATTCGTGCTGTATATACAGATGATCCTTTGGCGACCTATCAAGAATTGGCAAAAGATATCGATGCTGTCCTAATCGATAAGTTGTCCGGGAATGAACGATAGCTCATTTGTTGCAAATCAACAGGTGGTTTAATCTGGCTTTTTCTATTATTTGTTTTCATTCTTATAGACTGGTGAAAAACTTGTTTGTATCATATATTTACGATATTCCCCGGGAGATTAACAATTTTTATGTCAGTAAATGCAGGGTGGAACGGCAGAAGACTGAAAAAATAAAAAAGATGATCTCTTGATTGATTATCAGGATTTTAATTGTTGTGCTATCCCTACAGAAAAGTAAATCTACTGACACTACTGACAACTGACACCTTAAGGCCTCTTTACAGAGAATACATCCAAGAGGAATGGATGAGTATGTAAATTAAAATGCCTTTAAATAACTCTTAATCACTGAAGTTCCGCAAATTCTTTATATTATTGACAAACAGTAGTATCTCAATTGGGAGTGACTAAAAAGTCGGTAGTATCTTAAGTCTCCTACCAGGAGGGAGGGGAATTAAGATAGTTTGGATAACGCAAAAGTAACTTGCGAAACTTGAATTAATCATAGTTTACTAATAACTTTGTCATCACTGGAAGAAAGAAGCCTATTCAACGCTGTTGAATTTGTATTCCTACCTTCGTCCGGTTATTCATATTTGTTGTAGTGTATATATTTACAAATGAATGAATGGAAAAGTACTGCCACTAAATGTTCCATACTGACAGGGTGTGTATGAAATTAATATTTTAGATGTTTATAATGTGTTGATAATTAGTAATGTATGCAAACGAAAAAAGAAATGTTATTACTAAAGAAACGCTAAAGTGGCAGTTGTCAGTGTCAGTAGGGAATAAAGGACTTTTTAATGGTGCAAATAGTATACATATGTGAGTGTGAAAGAGCAGAAATGCAAAGAGAAAAGAACGAAAAGTGAAAGGAAATGAGGCAGAGGAGTGTAACGATTGAAGTACTTGAAGAGGGAAAATGATGTACAAGAATGTAAGAAGTAAAGTACTGGAGTTGAGAGTTTGAAGTACTTGAGTTGGAAGTATGAAGTACGAGAAACTGCAAGATGAAGTACAAGAGTTGATGGGAGTAAGTACTAGAATCAATGGAATGAAAAATAGCAGACATGCCATTTCTTAGTATAACACACTATCAAAGTCTTGAAAAAAGCGTTTCAATACAATCATTAATACACTGATTTAAGTTATCTTTGCGGTTAAGAATAGATGATTGTCATTATGAAAAGATCAATAAAGCGTTTGCCCAAACGCACACAGGAAGAGTTGGCAGTGCTGCAAGAACTGATATTGCAGTACCTTGTGAATGTACGTATGATTATCCTCTATGGGAGTTATGCACGTGGAGAATATGTCATTTGGGATGAAACATACGACGAACGAGGTGGACTTACTTACTACCAAAGCGACCTTGATATTCTGGTGATATGTGATACGGGCGATGCTGTTAAAGCAGAGAATCATGCGAACGCCTTTGTCGTTCCTAAGTATGATAAACGAATGGAAGGAAGGAGACATCCTGCACCACCTCAGATCATTGTTGAAAGCACGACGACCGTTAATCGGGCTATAAGAAGAAAACATTATTTTTTTTATGAGATCATAAAAGATGGCATTCTATTATATGACGACGGCACGTTTCAGATTGGCAAACCGGAGAAGTTGCCGTATCGGGAAATTAAGCAATATGCGGAGGAAGAATATGCAGGATGTTTCGACATGGCAGAGGGATTATTAAGACATGGAAAATTGGCTCAAGTGGAAAAAGAATATAAATTAGGTTCATTCTTTTTACATCAAGCTTGCGAACGTTACTACAAGACGTATATGCTTGTCCATAGTGGCACTCGCCCTAAATCCCATAAATTGGAAGTGTTGGGCCCGATGGCTAAAAGCCGTTCACGAGGTTTCGCGAATGTATTTCCAGTTAATACTCCCGAAGATAGAGAAGCGTTCGATAAATTATGTCGGGCGTATATCGAAGCTCGGTACAACCGACTATTCACTGTCAGTGAAGAACAATACGAATATATGCTGGCACGAACGGAAGCATTGCGCGAGGTGACTATTCGGGAGTGTGCCGCACGCATTGCGTATTATGATAAGATGATAGAGCAGGAAGAGAATTCTCTGATTTGAAGCTTTGGAATTTTAGGGTGACGCACGATGAAAGTCACCCTACTCAATATACTATTACCGTTTCTTCCGAATCTTAAATGTAGCAAGATTACCTTTATGGTCGCTGGGCCAAATACAAGAAGGCGTCAGAATCTTATCTTTAGAATCGTTTTCTGTTATTTTTCCCCGGACAACTGTTTCGGAGGGACCTACCAACTTGCTATTCTTCATGGAAAGCATCGACTCCAATGGATAATAATAAATGAAATCAATCCGGTCACGTTCGTCTGCCTCAGGCGCCCAAGCCAACTTTTCCAGTTTAGCCTCTTCTGCGAGTTTGTTTCCGGCTGGGAATGTAAAACCGGGATATCGAACTGTATTGGGATATTTTTCGCGATATGTATCTTTGAATCCTGCTTTGCTCAACATCATTGAGCAGTCCCAATGAATGACAGCCCCATTATGATCCCACAAATCCTTTGTATCTGCCTGCCAGTCTAAATGAGAGGGCTCATTAAAATCTCCTCCCATGATTATCGGGCGGCCTTGTTGAATGTCAGATTGTACTTCCTGAATAAAAGCACGGATGGTTTCATCCCGGAAAGACTGTCTGTTTGCTTTCAAGACTTCTTCTTCATCCGTTATCGGCTTATCCATTTTCTTCCAGGTAGTACCATTATATCCACGTGGCATATAGCATTGATAATGCCGGTAGTCCAAATGACAAGAATAGAAAGATACGGGTTGGCCTTCGATTGTTGCAACCATTTTCACCATAGCACGACCTTCGTCACCAGGTACGATGCAGCATTTGGTCCAACTGTCCGGCTTGAATTTACTCAAAACACCGATTGCAAGATCAAACGTTTCACCATAGTAATGTTTTCCTCTCTTCTCCAGCTCTTCGATCACATGAGGGATAAACTGTTTTCCGTCTCTGATTTCGCACAGAAAAACGACATCCGCATCCATCTGATCCAGTACATCAATAATGCCTTGATCTCCGTTGGGTACTTTAGTACATCCATGCCACAGGTTTAATTGGAAAACGGTAAAAGTGTCTTTCGCTTTTGCATGGCAAACATTGACCAGACAAAACAAGCAAAGTAATAATAGTAAGTTCTTTTTCATATCGTGTCTTTTATATTCTTTGGAATTTCAGTCATTGTGAAATTCATTGATATATTCCATACCATAGGTCATTAAGAATTCATGCAAAAGTAATACATTTTTTATTTATTTCAATCTATTTATGTGCTTTTTGAATTTTCTTCTTCGGCCAGTTCTTTTATTTCTTTATTCAGAAAGACTGATAATACAGTTCTTACTATAACTACACCTCCTAAAATAGCCAGTTCGTCTAAAGTCGGGTCTACTACGGTCTTTAGTATGTCTGATGCAATTAGAAATTCTAATCCCAATAAGAGGTAACTGCCGAAATCAGCTCTCAGCTGCCGGACATTATTGATGGTATAGGTTCCGTTGATCCGTTTGAATTCGTTACGGAGAAAAGCGATGAATCCTACGAATACTCCATAGGTTACAATCAATAAGCTGATTACGCCAATGATGGTGGCCAGTATGTTTAAAAATGTCAGTAGCATCGTTTCATGATGTTTGGTTATATTGTAATAACAAGTTATCCTGTATAAAAGTTTTGTATTGTGATGTAGAAAACGGATAATTAGTTATTGTCAAATTCCTGACATTTGACTACTATGGAGGAACAGTCGATGAAATACTTGCTGCCCCGTTTTACCTGATTATGTTATTTCATTATACATATTGGCAAATTCAATCTGCCTTGTACGCCTCTGGTATCTATTCTGCTTTCTTTGGGACCTGGAATCAGTGGGCTATAGTTTAAGATATGGCGTATTCTTTTTCGTTGTTCTAAAGTTATTTCATTATAAAAGCAATATGCATAGTCCATAATGTTGTGTGCTTCATATTCTCCTTTTTCACAGCTATATCGTTTAGCTAAATCTTTTAATTGATATTTATTCTGCTTATCCAAATTGTTAAGCCATTGTTCATACTCACTACGGTTATAACTGGGAGTATCTTTGCAATAATCAGTATCGGTACACATTGAAGTGGTCCCTCCTTCTGAGAATACATGACGTAATCCTAAATAGTGTCCGAGTTCGTGTGCTAATGTTATTGCAGCATCGTTTTGATTAATTCTTTCATCTGTACTTTGCTCATAAATATATGAACTATTGATCGATATACAATATGGGAAACTCAAATTCTCTAAAGTGATCCACGAAGCTGATACCTGTTGAGTCCCTTCTAAAAAAAAGTCCTTTAAACTATATGGAAATGTAGATATGCCTAAAATCTGCGAATCCGTAAAAGGATATACCATTATGTTAATGTATTCATTGGGTTCCCATAGTAAAGATGTATATTTTCCTGTATTATCTCTCATAAACTTTTCGCAATCAATAGGAAGCTCATTAAATGGCACTCTTTCTACTCCAGGTTCTGGTAATGTGGTTCCATTCTTATCTTTGGTTGCTAATACAAATTCGAGATTTATATCAATTCCACACTTTTCAGATTGATAGAAATGGTTAGCTCGCACTAATACATCTTTTAAATGGTCTTCTTTTATATATTGATTTATGTCATTTTCGTTTTGATAAAGAACATGGAAAATAACGGGTAATTGATAGTGTATTTTATCTAAATCTGGATTAACTTCTCCTTTTTGTTGTGAAATCTTGATTGTTTGGTTTATCCCTTGGGCGGATATGATTAGATTAGTTTGTCTGTTTGCATGTTTGGTGTTAGCTAGAATTTTTATAGTAAGTATATCGTTTCCTTCTCCTTGATATTTGTCTGGTATGCACCAATCAGCTGAATTTGCGATGATCCATTCAGAATTAGATGTGATAGCAACAGTTATTTTCCCTCCGTTATTGTCGATGTTGCGGAAGATGTTTTGTGAAATTTCAAGTTTTATATCATCGATTTTCTCCGAATGATCACAGCTTGTGGCTAGAAATAGTAATGTAAAGAGAATAGTGTTATATACAATTTTCATAGCTTTTATTTATAAAAGCCGTAATTTCTCATTTTCAAGAAAAGGGAAATTACGGCTTTGGGATATTTGTAACCTTTACTGAATTTCTACTTTTACTGTAAAGATTGGTGGGCTTTAATCACGAGTTCCGGTAAAAGTGGTCATACTTCCTGCATTATTAAGGAAACTTATAGTCATTGCTTTACCTGTAACAGTTATGTTGATACCAGATGAGCTTTCGCTTGAAAGAATGTATTGATTGCCTTCTTTAGTAACATTGTAATTTTCACTACCGTTATCTGTGTAGAAGTCAGCGGTAACTTTTACTACAGAAGAAGATACTTTGGTAACAGTGACTACATATGCATCAGCTGTAACATTAGTTCCAACTTTGAGTTTACCTGTATAAACTCCTGCTATGCTGGCACTGAAATCACCAGACGTTTCATCATCATCATCTCCACATGATACAAATGACAGGCTTGATATAAGCACAATCATCAACATACTTAAAATTCTAAATTGTTTCATCTTTTTTGTTTTTAATGTGTAATCTTTTTAGTCATATACTTTGGTTGTCTTAAAAAACTTTGCAAAGATACATGCTCTTTAAACATAAATATCCTTTTAATTGTTGCTGTTTTATATACAAGGTTGTAGAAGATATTTCTATGTTCTGTTGTTATATATATCAGAATATATTTGGAAGAAATTGTATTCTAATATAATGGATATACGTAACAACAGTTCTGTATCTAAGCTCTGTCTTCTAAATATATTATATACATTAGTTCGATCGCAATAGAGTCGTCTTGCGAACCATGTGACCGAGCGTTCTTGGCGATGGAGCTCTTTTTCAATAATTTGTCCGATGTGTGTCATACTGGATTATTTTCGAGAGTTTATTTTATGTAATTCTTTATTTTCTAAAATTCTCTCTTTATATCCTCTTCTCTTTTTAATAATTTATGGATATTATTATCTCATTGCAAAGATATGTTATAAGCTGGTTCATGGTAAGAATTTGTTGTAGAGAACTAAACAACGATAGTGTAGATTATTTGTAACAATCATCATCTTTTTTATAAAAATAGGAGAGTGCCTTATAAAAAATACTCTCCTGTATAATAATAAGTAACTTTTATTACTTAGCTAAGGCCTGAGCTACGTTTACAGCGCAAGCCACAGTGCAACTTACCATTGGGGGGTACCAATTCCCAAGAATCCTATCATTTCGGCTTCTTGTAAACTATAGCAATCTGTTATTAATCAATACTATAATAGTTATTCATAAATGATTTGAGTTGGCAAAAGATATTAACTCTTCGATTTGCCCTCTCTCATAGCTTTCTGCTGGTTCAAGCGTTCCTGCTGCTTCTTTTGATTATGATTTTATGTAAATGTAGCTTTCATTGTATATAAATCTATCATTCAACAATTCTAAATGATAGGTGAGATAAGGTATCTGAAACTGCCATCTACTTCAAATTACCACAAATAAAAAACTCCTGTAATCACATGGACTACAGGAGTTTATTTATATAATGTAACTTTAATTACTTAGCCAAAGCCTGAGCTACGTCTACAGCACAAGCCACTGTACATCCTACCATCGGGTTGTTACCAATTCCCAGGAATCCCATCATTTCTACGTGAGCAGGAACTGATGAAGAACCAGCGAACTGTGCATCAGAGTGCATACGACCCATCGTATCCGTCATACCATAAGAAGCCGGACCAGCTGCCATGTTATCGGGGTGAAGAGTACGGCCTGTACCACCACCGGAAGCAACTGAGAAGTATGGCTTACCAGCCAATACACGTTCTTTCTTATAAGTACCGGCAACCGGGTGTTGGAAACGAGTCGGGTTAGTAGAGTTACCTGTGATAGATACGTCTACGCCTTCTTTCCACATGATAGCTACACCTTCGCGAACATCGTCAGCACCGTAGCATTTTACTTTTGCACGAGGACCGTCAGAGTAAGCGATTTCGCGAACTACTTTCAGCTCACCAGTGAAATAATCAAACTGAGTCTGAACATAAGTAAAACCATTGATACGAGAGATGATCTGAGCAGCGTCTTTTCCAAGACCGTTCAGGATGCAACGCAATGGCTCTTTACGTACTTTGTCTGCTTTTGCAGCGATTTTGATAGCACCTTCAGCAGCAGCGAAAGATTCGTGACCTGCAAGGAATGCGAAACATTTAGTTTCTTCGCGAAGCAACATAGCAGCCAGGTTACCATGACCGATACCAACCTTACGGTCGTCAGCTACAGAACCCGGGATACAGAATGCCTGCAAACCGATACCGATAGCTTCAGCAGCTTCAGCAGCGTTTGTGCAGTTCTTCTTAAGAGCAATTGCAGTACCTACCACATAAGCCCATTTTGCGTTTTCAAAACAGATAGGCTGAGTTTCTTCACACGTTTTATAAGGATCAAGTCCGGCAGCTTCGCAGATTGCGTTAGCTTCTTCGATGTCTTTGATGCCGTTAGCGTTCAAGGCTTCAATGATACCTTTGATACGACGGTCTTGGCTTTCGAATTTTACTTCTCTAATCATAGTTTCTTTCCTCCTTATATTATTCGTGACGTGGATCAATGTGTTTAACTGCTCCCTGTTCTGCTGTTACACGACCATAAGTACCTGTAACTTTCTTCAATGCTTCGTTAGCATCAGTTCCCTTCTTGATTTCATCCATGAATTTACCCATGTGAACGAATTCGTATCCACAGATTTCATCATTCTTATCCAAGAAGATATTTTTGATGTAACCTTCAGCCATTTCAAGGTAACGAGGACCTTTAGCCAGAGTACCATAAAGGGTACCTACCTGGCTGCGCAGACCTTTACCTAAGTCTTCCAGACCTGCACCGATAATCAAACCACCTTCAGAGAAAGCAGACTGAGTGCGTCCGTAAACGATTTGCAGGAAGAGTTCGCGCATAGCTGTGTTGATTGCGTCGCAAACAAGGTCAGTGTTCAGTGCTTCGAGGATTGTTTTACCCGGAAGGATTTCAGCAGCCATAGCAGCTGAGTGAGTCATACCGGAACATCCGATAGTCTCAACTAAAGCTTCCTGGATAACGCCTTCTTTAACATTCAGTGTCAGTTTACAAGCACCCTGCTGAGGTGCACACCAACCGATACCGTGTGTCAAACCTGAAATATCAACGATTTCTTTAGATTTTACCCATTTGCCTTCTTCGGGTATGGGAGCCGGTCCGTGGTTAGGACCCTTCTTTACAACACACATGTGTTCCACTTCGTGTGAATAAGTCATAATTAGCTCTTTTTTTTAGTGATATAATTAAAAATACGTAGTCACGATTCTCTAAATCGCCCACAAAGGTAGTCGATTTATTTGTTTCTGCAAATCGCCATATCTTACTTTTTTGTGAAAAGTGACAAATCCGTTTACGTTTTTTCTTCGTTTGCTAAGTCGGGATTGCATTTGTGAAAGATTACTATGTGTCGAACTATCTATTCGTTGCTTTGTTGTTATCTGAAATATAAATTTTATGGAACTCAATCAGGTTGATATACATTATTTGATAGCGGCAATCTGCGTTATTTCATCTGCATTGGTATTTTATACTATCGGTGTATGGGGAGAAAGGCTGCAAAAGAAACTGAAGTTATGGCATATTATTTTCTTTCTTTTAGGATTGGTGTCCGATGCAGTCGGGACCAGCCTGATGGAGCATATTGCCGAATTAACGCATTTGCATGATGAAATCCACACGGTAACGGGGACGATTGCCATTCTTCTGATGTTTGTACATGCTTCATGGGCGATATGGACTTATGTGAAGGGATCTGCCGAGGCGAAAAGGCATTTTAATCGTTTTAGTATCGTCGTTTGGTGCATTTGGTTAATACCTTATTTAATAGGTATGGCCATAGGAATGCATTTACATGCATAAATAGTTATATGTTTTTGCATTAGATAGACTTAAAAGAGTTCCTTCTTTCAGCTAACTCCTGCAAAGAAAAAAATATTTTAGTCTCACGGTCTCACTGTTTTTGTGTAATCTGCATATAATTAGTATATTACAGAATGAGAGATACTTTTTAAATAGGTATCTCTCATTATTTTCTCCCTAGAATCGCTTCATTTCAGTCTATCTCTCACTCTTTTTGGGGGATATCCCTCATTCCATTTCTTTGCCCTTTGCGTAAGTAGTTGCCGAATGCATCTAGCATCTTGGTTGCTGTTTACTTGTTGTTTATATATTATGTTACTTATCTCTATGGCATTTGATGCCTTTATTCGTGTGTTATTTTACCGACATCTTCATCGTTCCACCCGGGTGAACCGATCGTTGTACCCTTGTAAACAGGTCTGCGCACCTAGGTGGACATGCTTGTTCACCTGGGTGGAACGATGAAGAACTCCCTTTGAAAATGCGACAATAATAGTTGTAAAGCAGGTTATTATAGGGTTGTTTGCATACTATTGAACGGTAAAAGAAATGTGCTTAAAGGCTTTTCCGGGAAAGGGAAAGTATATCGGCATGCAATTATCTGGCGGATATCGGAAAGCAGAATGAGATACCCTGTTTTCATGGGTTTGAATTAAATTAATTCCGCCAACAGGTATGTTTTAGTGAGAATGTAGCGGTATTACTAGATAGATATAGAATAAAATTAGTAGCTTTGCTGAATAATTTATTGAACAAAGCTATGATAGAAGTTATGGAGTCCGCTTTACAGAAAGCTGCGGGCGAAGGAATGGATGAATTTATCCAGGTATTTACTGATAAATATAAGGAAGTAATCGGTGGTGAATTGACTGCTGACACAATGCCGTTGTTGACAGGTGAACAGCATTCATTGCTGGCTTATCAGATTTTTCGTGATGAAATAATGTTCGGCGGATTCTGTCAGTTGATTCAGAACGGTTATGGCGGATATATCTTTGATAATCCTTTTGCAAAAGTGATGCGCCTGTGGGGGGCGGAAGAGTTCTCTAAATTGGTATATAAAGCCAAGAAGATATATGATGCCAACCGGAAGGATCTGGAAAAAGAACGGACGGATGATGAATTCATGGCGATGTATGAGCAATATGAGGCTTTTGATGATTTGGAAGAGGCATATTTAGATATGGAGGAACAAGTGACAACACTGGTTGCCAGCTATGTAGATAATCACCTGGAACTTTTTGCAAAAATAATAAAGTAAACGATGCAGTATTTTTTAAGTATCTGCATTTATTAATTGTGAATTAGAATTTATATCTTTGCAAACTCTAAAAAATATGTTTATGAAACAAATGAAATTTTTATTAGTAGCTTTAATGACGGTTTTAATGGGGATGTCTGTTACTTCTTGTATGAATGGGGATGATAATACGATATATACCGGACCTGCGTTCGCAAAATGTACAAATTATTTTCCTGCTACATTTGAATTGGCTAATGGTCAGAAACTGGTAGTTAATGAATTGTCAATGCCTAACTTGAATATAGGGGAGATCTATTTCTTCTATTATCAGTTTGATACTGCACAACAGCCGGGGAATTCTCAGACTCTTGATGTAACACTTTATGCAGGAAGTACTCCGACTTCTATTAGTGCAAAATCTACTGAAGGACCAGAGAAAGCGGCAGATTATAACGAAGCTACTGCACCTTTATATACTTTTAATAGGGATACATCAACTCAGCCGGGAATACTTTTTGATCAATATCTTGTAATTCCTATTATGTATTGGGTAAAAGTAGAGAGTACAGACGAAAAGCAGAAAGAAGAACTTAATAAGCATTCTTTCATACTTACTTATGACTTTACAAATGTTAAATCGGGAGATACTACTCTTGAATTAACACTTAACCATGTGATAAAAGATGGTTCAGAAGAAACTGTAGATCGTAATAAATATACTTCTACTTATAAAGCCTATAATTTGACTACTGCTATTTCTGCTTTCAAAACTGCTAGTGGAGGAACTGAACCAACTAAAATAAAAGTAAATGCAAAGACCAACTCCTCAAAGAATTCTTTGGATGGTGCCGCAAATTCAACGTGGAGTGAAACACTTAAAACAAATTGAACTACAAAGAATTATTTAATATAGCAATGAAATTGATTTCCTCTCCGGCCAAGGCCTGGGAGGAAATTTCTATGGAAGAGGATAGGCGAAAAGTTTTTATGGCTTTTGTCTATCCTATGATTGGTTTATGCGGTTTGTCCGTCTTTATCGGCTCTTTGCTGACGAATGGATGGGGAGGACCGCAAAGTTTTCAAATAGCTATGACCAATTGTTGTGCCGTAGCTGTGGCATTGTTTGGTGGTTACTTTCTGGCGGCCTATGCAATTAACGAAATGGGAGTAAGAATGTTTGGTATGCCTGCCAATGCTCCGTTGACACAACAGTTTGCCGGATACGCACTTGTTGTCCCCTTCTTGCTTCAGATTGTGACCGGACTTTTACCTGATTTTAGAATTATTGCCTGGCTATTTCAGTTCTACATTGTCTATGTAGTATGGGAAGGAGCTCCCATATTGATGCAAGTGGAGGAAAAAGTACGATTGAAATACACCCTTTTCTCATCAGTTTTGTTAATACTATGTCCGACGGTGATTCAAATTGTATTTAGTAAGTTGATAGCCATACTTAATTAATGTGTAAAGATGAAACAACCTTCTGTAAATATCAAGAATAAACGTGCTACATTTGACTATGAGTTGATGGATACCTACACGGCAGGTATCGTATTGACAGGCACGGAAATTAAATCCATTCGTTTAGGAAAAGCAAGTCTGGTGGATACATTTTGTTATTTTGCGAAAGGCGAATTATGGGTAAAGAATATGCATATCGCCGAGTACTTCTATGGTTCGTACAATAATCATACAGCTCGTAGAGACAGAAAGTTGTTGCTTAATAGGAAAGAATTGGAAAAAATTCAACGGGGAATGAAAGACCCCGGTTTTACTACCGTTCCTGTACGTTTGTTCATCAACGAAAAAGGTTTGGCGAAACTGGTCGTTGCTTTGGCGAAAGGTAAAAAACAGTACGATAAACGGGAATCAATTAAAGAAAAAGATGACCGCAGAGACATGGCCCGAATGTTTAAGCAATAAGATGGCTTTATAGCGTAATAGTAAGATAAGATCGTGATAGGTCTAAGATAGGCAGAGTGACAATTAGGTGTTAATGTAATAAGGTAAGAATGAAAAAGACAATTTCTCAGATTGTATCCGAGCGTATTCTGATTCTGGATGGCGCAATGGGCACAATGATCCAACAATATAATCTTAAAGAAGAAGATTTTCGTGGTGAACGTTTTGCGCATATTCCCGGTCAGTTGAAGGGGAATAATGATTTGTTGTGTCTGACTCGCCCCGATGTCATTCAAGATATCCATCGTAAATACCTGGAAGCAGGTGCGGATATTATCGAGACCAATACATTCAGTTCTACAACTGTCTCAATGGCGGATTATCATGTAGAGGAATATGTGCGCGAAATCAATCTTGCCGCTACCAGACTGGCACGTGAACTGGCGGACGAATATACGGCAAAGAATCCGGATAAACCGCGTTTTGTTGCAGGCTCCGTTGGACCTACTAATAAAACCTGTTCTATGAGCCCGGATGTGAACAATCCGGCGTTTCGTGCCTTGTCTTATGACGAACTGGCTACCTCTTACCAGCAGCAAATGGAAGCCATGCTGGAAGGTGGGGTGGATGCCATTCTTATCGAAACCATATTTGATACGCTGAATGCGAAAGCTGCCATCTTTGCAGCCGGACAGGCTATGAAGGTGACAGGAATAGAAGTCCCTGTTATGTTGTCTGTGACGGTATCCGATATTGGCGGACGTACATTGTCCGGACAGACTTTGGAAGCTTTCCTTGCTTCTGTGCAGCATGCCAATATATTTTCAGTCGGATTGAATTGCTCCTTTGGTGCCCGTCAGTTGAAGCCTTTTCTTGAACAGTTGGCTTCGCGTGCACCTTATTATATCAGTGCTTATCCTAATGCGGGCCTTCCGAATAGTCTGGGGAAATATGATCAGACTCCCGCAGATATGGCTCATGAAGTGAAGGAGTATATTCAGGAAGGATTGGTTAATATTATCGGTGGTTGTTGTGGTACGACAGATGCCTACATTGCAGAATATCAGGCACTGATAGCAGGTGCCAAACCTCATGTTCCGGCACCCAAACCGGATTGTATGTGGCTTTCCGGACTCGAACTGCTGGAAGTGAAACCGGAAATCAACTTTGTGAATATAGGTGAGCGTTGCAACGTAGCAGGCTCACGCAAGTTTCTTCGTCTGATTAATGAAAAGAAATATGATGAAGCCCTTTCCATAGCTCGTCAGCAAGTAGAAGACGGAGCTTTGGTTATTGACGTTAATATGGATGATGGTCTGCTGGATGCCCGGACTGAGATGACTACTTTTCTGAATCTCATCATGTCCGAACCGGAAATAGCCCGTGTACCTGTCATGATCGACTCTTCCAAATGGGAAGTGATCGAAGCTGGATTGAAATGCCTGCAAGGCAAATCAATCGTAAACTCGATCTCTCTGAAGGAAGGGGAGGAAGTATTTCTGGAGCATGCCCGGATCATCAAGCAATATGGAGCGGCAACTGTCGTGATGGCTTTTGATGAAAAAGGACAGGCGGATACTGCTGCCCGCAAGATAGAAGTGTGCGAACGTGCATATCGTCTGCTGGTTGATAAAGTTGGATTCAATCCTCATGATATTATTTTCGACCCGAATGTGCTTGCGGTGGCTACAGGAATCGAAGAGCATAACAATTACGCCGTAGACTTTATAGAAGCTACCGGATGGATCAGGAAGAATCTTCCCGGTGCACACGTCAGCGGTGGAGTGAGTAATCTTTCTTTCTCTTTCCGTGGCAATAATTATATTCGTGAAGCAATGCATGCGGTATTCCTTTATCATGCCATCCAGCAAGGGATGGATATGGGAATCGTCAATCCGGGAACTTCCGTACTCTACAGTGATATTCCTGCAGATACGCTGGAAAAGATAGAGGACGTTGTATTGAATCGTCGTCCCGATGCTGCCGAGCGTCTGATAGAACTGGCGGAAGCATTGAAAGAAACGATGGGCGGTACTTCCGGTCAGGCAGCTGTGAAGCAGGATGCATGGAGAGAAGAATCCGTACAAGAGCGTTTGAAATATGCTTTGATGAAGGGAATCGGTGATTATCTGGAACAGGATTTAGCGGAAGCTTTACCTTTATATGATAAAGCTGTAGATGTAATTGAAGGTCCGTTGATGGATGGAATGAATTATGTCGGCGAGCTTTTTGGCGCAGGAAAAATGTTCCTGCCTCAGGTCGTGAAGACTGCCCGTACTATGAAGAAAGCCGTAGCTATACTGCAACCGATCATTGAATCAGAAAAAGTGGAAGGATCATCTTCTGCCGGAAAAGTTCTGCTTGCCACCGTAAAAGGGGATGTGCACGACATCGGAAAAAATATAGTTGCCGTCGTAATGGCGTGCAACGGTTATGATATAGTTGACTTGGGAGTGATGGTTCCGGCAGAAACCATTGTTCAGCGTGCCATCGAAGAAAAAGTCGATATGATCGGTTTGAGTGGCTTGATCACACCTTCTCTGGAAGAAATGACTCATGTGGCTGCCGAACTGGAGAAAGCCGGACTGGATATTCCTCTGTTGATTGGCGGAGCCACTACTTCAAAGATGCATACGGCACTGAAAATCGCACCTGTATATCATGCACCGGTTGTACATCTGAAAGATGCTTCTCAGAATGCCAGTGTTGCTTCCCGGCTGTTGAATTCGCAGATGAAAGCCGAACTGATTAATGAGTTAGATGCAGAATATCAGGCACTTCGTGAGAAGAGCGGACTATTACGCCGTGAAACAGTATCGTTGGAAGAAGCCCAGAAAAATAAGTTAAACCTATTTTAAAGACTTGTCACAATGAAAAAGATTTTTTCTTTCTTGTGTATGTTCATGGCAATGACTGCTATGATCTCGTGTTCTTCCTCAAAAGAGGAAAAAGGAACAACCGGCACCGGAAATGCCGCTTTGGATAATATCTTTGAGCGTAAGAGTGTGCGTACTTACTTGAATAAAGGTGTAGAGAAAGAGAAAATTGATTTAATGCTTCGTGCTGGAATGTCTGCTCCATCGGGAAAGGATGTTCGTCCCTGGGAGTTTGTGGTTGTTTCCGACCGTGCGAAACTGGATTCGATGGCGGCGGCTCTTCCTTATGCCAAAATGTTGACACAAGCCCGTAATGCGATTATTGTCTGTGGTGATTCTGCCCGTTCTTTTTATTGGTATTTAGACTGTTCTGCTGCAGCACAGAATATTTTGCTGGCTGCTGAAAGTATGGGGCTGGGTGCTGTATGGACAGCTGCTTATCCGTATGAAGATCGTATGGAAGTCGTTCGCAAATATACCCACCTGCCCGAGAATATTCTTCCTCTTTGTGTCATTCCTTTCGGCTATCCTGCAACAAAAGAGCAGCCGAAACAGAAATATGACGAGAAAAAGATACATTATAATCAGTATTAGTAAACAAAAGTTTTGTCTTTTCAATAAATTCCTTACATTTGTGGCTTAATTGATTAAAATCTGATACGCAAATGTTTGGAATAGATGACCCTTTTATAGTCTTGCCATATATCCTCTCAGTGATATGTGTGATTTTTGCTGCCTGGTTTGGGCTGAAATATTGGAATAAGGACGACGATAAAGACGAAACGCGATGAATACATTTACTCTTGGCTTGATTGTGATAGCTTATCTGCTGTCATTGGCCTACCTCGGTTTTTTAGGATATAAGAAGACTACGAATACCAGTGATTATCTGGTTGGCGGACGTCAGATGAATCCGATAGTGATGGCGCTTTCTTATGGTGCTACGTTTATCTCTGCGTCTGCTATAGTTGGTTTTGGCGGAGTAGCGGCTGCTTTCGGTATGGGTATTCAGTGGCTGTGTTTCCTCAATATGTTTGTCGGGGTAGTTATCGCCTTCATATTCTTCGGCTTGCGTACGCGGCGCATGGGAGCAAAACTGAATGTCAGCACTTTTCCGCAGTTATTAGGCCGTCATTTTCGTTCCCGTAATATACAGGTGTTCATTGCAGCCGTCATATTTATAGGCATGCCGCTGTACGCTGCTGTGGTGATGAAAGGGGGCGCTGTATTTATTGAACAGATTTTTCAGATTGATTTTAATATATCTCTGCTGATATTTACGTTAGTCATTGCTGCGTATGTGATTGCAGGAGGAATGAAGGGGGTGATGTATACGGATGCTTTACAGGCAGTTATCATGTTTGGCTGTATGTTGTTCCTGTTGTTCTCTTTGTATCAGGTGCTTGGCATGGGTTTTACGGAAGCAAACAAGGAATTGACAAATATAGCCCCTCTGGTTCCGGAAAAGTTCAAGGCATTGGGGCATCAGGGATGGACCGCAATGCCTGTGACAGGTTCTCCACAGTGGTACTCATTGGTTACCTCTCTTATTTTGGGAGTAGGAATCGGTTGCCTTGCACAGCCTCAGTTGGTGGTACGTTTTATGACGGTAGAAAGTAGCAAACAGTTGAATCGTGGCGTATTTATCGGTTGTTTTTTCCTGATTATAACGGTAGGAGCTATCTATCATGCCGGTGCATTAAGCAATCTTTTCTTCTTGAAGACAGAAGGAGCCGTTGCTACGGAAGTGATACAGGATATTGATAAAATCATTCCTTATTTCATCAATAAGGCTATGCCGGACTGGTTTGCCGCTTTGTTTATGCTCTGTATCCTTTCTGCAAGTATGTCTACGCTTAGTTCTCAGTTCCACACAATGGGAGCATCGGTTGGTTCTGACATTTATGGTACTTATAAACCCCGTTCTCGTGGCAAATTGACAAATGTGATTCGTTTGGGAGTACTTTTCTCTATTTTGGTCAGCTATATTATTTGCTATATGCTGCCTCACGATATTATCGCCCGCGGAACTTCTATTTTCATGGGTATCTGTGCTGCTGCATTTCTTCCTGCCTACTTTTGTGCATTGTACTGGAAGAAAGCGACGAAACAGGGAGTTATGGCAAGTCTCTGGGTAGGAACTTTAGGCAGTGCTTTTGCACTAATATTCCTTCATCAGAAAGAAGCTGCCGCAATGGGAATATGTAAATTCCTGTTTGGCAAGGATGTATTGATTGAGATTTATCCGTTTCCGGTAATTGACCCTATTCTCTTTGCATTACCATTGTCTATACTGGCTATTGTTGTGGTTAGCCTTTTGACGGGCAGAAACAAGTAATAAATAGGTAATAAGTAATAGGTAATAGGTAATAAGCCGTGCGGATACACTATTGATAAGCTACGGTTATTACCTATTACTTATTACTTATTTTATCTTTTTTTTGTACGATTCGAACCGGGACTGAATATCACGTACGAAGTTGAACGTTTCTATGCCACGGAAATATCCATTTTTACAAACAGGATCGGTGAAGTATTCCTCATTGCTTTTGAGCAGGATGAAGTTTTCGACGTTGTCTTTCCATACGAGGTTATTCTTTCCGTATTTTTTTGCTAATGCCATGGCGTCGTAGATATGTCCTAGGCCGGCATTGTAAGAAGCCAGTATGAAGTTGAGCCGTTCCTGTTTGTCAGGGATCATATTGAAACTTCGGTCTGTGGCGGCAATGTATTTAACGGCTGCTTTTATACTTTCTTCCGGGTTTTGTTCTTTACCTGCGGGTACGCCCATTGCGCGTGCAGTGGCAGGCATCAATTGCATCAATCCTTTGGCTCCTGCCCAAGATACGGCTGTTGTGTCAAAGTTTGATTCTGTATAGGCGAGGGATGCCAGCATTCGCCAGTCCCATCCGATCTCTTGGGCGTATTTCTTGAATAAATCGTCGTAATGTGATATTTTTCCTTCTTTAAGTGAAAGGATGGGGGAGTGTGGCATCATTTTACTATTCTCGAAGTAACGCTTCATACTTGCCGTATAGGCAGGAGAGGTCATATTTTCTTTATGCCAGTTTGTGGCGGCGGCTGCCAGTTCGGGACTGTCTTTTCGCACAGCCCATGAAGAACGCTGGTCAAAACTGATAGAAAGATCGATATTCAGATTGGGATAGTAAGTTTTATTCAGTTTGGCTAAATCATTATCGGCTACGGTATAGGGAATCTTACCTTGTGCTACCTGGGTGATTAAGTCTTCCGCGGTAACGCTATCTCCCGTTATCTTATGAATATGGATACCACCTCCCAGTTCGTTGTTCAGATTCACGAGGCGATCGTAATATTTGCCTGGTTTGACATATATATCTTTGCCGATAAGTTCCGTTACATCTTTCAATGGTTTATGCTTTCCATTTCCTTGCTGGACGATAACCTGATGGGTGATTATGTCTTCTCCGCAATACAAAAGGCTGTCTTTCCATTCTTTGGTAATCGGCAGGTTGTAGGCGATCATATCTCCTTCGCCTGACTGTAATTTCTGAATCAATTCACGGACATTTCTGGCTACCTCGATTCTGAGTTTCAGTCCCAGACTTTTAGCGAACTGTTCACTGAGTTCGTATTGGAATCCCATTTCCTGTCCGCGATAAATGAAATATGAAGTAGAGCTATAGAGTGTCAGCACAACCAGTTCTCCACTGTCTTTAATCTGTGGAAGATCGTGTGCTGTTTCATTCTTTTCGGTATGATGTTTGTTCCGGCATCCGAATACACAGCACAAAAGTATAAGAAACAAGGGGAGGATCAGTGTCTTGGCACTCATTCTGAACTCTTTATCTTTCATTCTTCATTTTTCAAATGTTTCTTGATATACATTGTTAATATATCGATAGCTACTGCATTGCTGCCGCCTTCTGGAACGATAAGGTCCGCATAGCGTTTGCAGGGTTCTATGAATTGCAGGTGCATCGGTTTCAGAACACGGGTATAGCGTTCCATGACAGCTTCCGCTGTCCGTCCTCTTTCGATGACATCCCTTTGGATGACACGTATCAGGCGTTCATCGGGATCGGCATCTACAAATATCTTTAGATCCATCATATTGCGTAGCTTCTTGTCGCACAAGGCAAGGATACCTTCAATAATGACGACTTCACGAGGCTCGATGTGGATGGTTTCCGGTTGGCGGGTACAAGTCAGATAAGAATAGGTCGGCTGCTCGATGCTTTTTCCTTCTTTCAGCATCATCACATGTTTGGAAAGCAAGCTCCATTCAAAAGCATCCGGATGGTCAAAGTTGATATTCTGACGTTCTTCAACCGGCACGTGACTACTGTCTTTGTAGTATGAATCCTGAGGTAATAGTACTACTTCTCCAACGGGGAGGCTTTCTATTATTTTTCGTACGACGGTGGTTTTTCCGGAGCCCGTTCCACCTGCTATTCCTATTATTAACATCTCTTTATAGTGTTATTTGAACCAAATAGAGTAATTTTGCATTAGTAATGTAATGCATTGACAAGACAAATATAGAAACAATTCATTAAAATAACAACGTAATGGTGAAACACATTGTATTATTTAAGTTAAAAGACGAAGTTCCCGAAGCGGAGAAACTCGTAGTGATGAATAAATTTAAGGAAGCTATCGAAGCGCTCCCCGCTAAGATTTCAGTGATCCGTAAGATTGAAGTCGGACTGAATATGAATCCGGGAGAGGCTTGGCATATAGCTCTCTATAGCGAATTTGACACGCTGGAGGATGTGAAGTTCTATGCAACACACCCTGATCATGTGGCAGCCGGAAAGATTATAGCTGAAGCAAAGGACAGTCGTGCATGCGTGGATTATGAATTATAACCCCCAATAATGAAAATGAGAAAATTAATTTCTTTTCTGCTTTTAAGCTTTGTAGCCTATACATTGCAGGCGCAGATTAAAGATCCGGTAAAGTTTAAAACAGAACTGAACTCTCTTTCTGATACAGAAGCGGAGATCGTGTTTACAGCTGCCATTGACAAAGGATGGCATGTTTATTCTACCGATCTTGGAGACGGAGGACCTATTTCTGCCACATTTAATGTGGAGAAGAAGTCCGGTGTAGAACTGGTTGGTAAATTGAAGCCTGTCGGCAAGGAAATAGCTACTTTCGACAAACTGTTCGAAATGAAAGTGCGCTATTTCGAGAATACTGCCAAATTCGTGCAGAAAGTGAAGCTGACTGGTGGAGCTTATGCGATAGAAGGTTATCTGGAATATGGAGCCTGCGACGATGAGAGTTGTCTGCCTCCGACAGAAGTTCCTTTTAAGTTTTCGGGTGAAGCAAAGGCCGGAACTACGGCTACTCCTGTAGCCAAAGTTGATAAGCCGGAGACAAAAGAGGCGGAAGAGGTAACTGCTCCTGCTGCGTCCAAAGACTCTGCTGCGATGATGGAACTGGTTCCTGCTTCTGCTACGGATGCAAATGCCGATATTCAACCAGCAGTAGCTTCCGGTGACCTTTGGCGTCCGGTAATCAGTGAATTGCAGGCACTGGGCGAGGAACATACTCAGGGAGATATGTCCTGGATTTATATTTTCGTGACAGGTTTCCTGGGTGGATTGCTGGCTTTGTTCACTCCTTGTGTGTGGCCTATTATCCCGATGACAGTCAGTTTCTTTCTGAAACGTAGCAAAGATAAGAAGAAAGGTATTCGTGATGCGTGGACTTATGGTGCTTCCATTGTCGTTATTTATGTGGCATTAGGATTGACTATTACACTGATATTTGGTGCCAGTGCGCTCAATGCTTTATCGACGAATGCTGTCTTTAATATCCTTTTCTTCCTGATGCTGGTAATCTTTGCCGCTTCATTTTTTGGAGCGTTTGAGATTAGATTACCGTCAAAGTGGGGCAATGCGGTAGATAGTAAAGCGGAATCGACTACCGGTCTGCTGAGTATCTTCCTGATGGCATTTACACTTTCACTGGTATCTTTCTCTTGTACAGGTCCGATTATCGGATTCCTGCTGGTACAGGTTTCTACTACAGGAAGCGTGGTGGCCCCGGCTATCGGTATGTTGGGTTTTGCCATTGCATTGGCATTGCCGTTCACACTCTTTGCTCTGTTCCCGTCATGGCTGAAGTCTATGCCGAAGTCGGGCGGATGGATGAATGTGATCAAAGTGACGTTAGGATTTCTGGAACTGGCATTTGCGCTTAAATTCCTGTCGGTTGCCGATCTGGCTTATGGCTGGAGATTACTCGACCGTGAAACCTTCCTCGCTCTGTGGATTGTCATCTTTGCATTGCTGGGTTTCTATTTGCTTGGTAAAATCAAGTTTCCGCATGACGATGATGACAATAAGGTGGGAGTGACTCGTTTCTTTATGGCACTTATTTCTCTGGCGTTTGCCGTATATATGGTTCCCGGTTTGTGGGGAGCTCCGTTAAAAGCCGTAAGTGCTTTTGCGCCTCCTATGCATACGCAAGACTTTAATCTGTATAAGAATGAAGTACATGCGAAATTCGATGACTACGATCTGGGTATGGAGTATGCACGTCTGAATGGCAAACCAGTGATGCTTGACTTTACAGGCTATGGATGCGTGAACTGTCGTAAGATGGAAGCCGCTGTATGGACGGACCCGAAAGTGAGTGATCTGATTAATAATGATTATGTGCTGATTACTCTGTATGTGGATAATAAAACTCCGTTGACCGAACCTGTGAAAATCGTAGAGAACGGTAAGGAACGTACTTTGCGTACAGTCGGTGATAAGTGGAGCTATCTGCAACGTGTGAAGTTTGGTGCTAATGCACAGCCTTTCTATGTATTGCTGGATAATCAGGGAAGTCCTTTGAATAAGTCTTATGCTTACGATGAAGACATTCCCAAATATATTGAATTCCTGCAAACTGGACTGGAGAATTATCGGAAGGAAAAATAATCCGAAGATATAACTATCAATGAGAAGCGGTCTCACTCTGTAGAGTGGGACCGCTTCATTTAAATAGAATAGAATAAAACTAGAAATAATGTTTTTTACATGGGTACTTCCATTACCAGAAGTTTGGTCCCTTTAGTAGCACGGATAGAGAAGCTTTTGGTATCCCATATTCCGATGCCGTCACGTTTGGCCAGATGTTCATCGGCCACGCTGATCTCTCCTTCTATCACAAACAGATAAGCTCCGTTACCTTCCTGATGCATACAATATTCGATGGTTCTTTCCGTATCGAAGTCTCCCATAGAGAACCAGGCATCCTGTTTGATGGAGGCCGGTGTCTTGCCGTTCGGTGAAATGATCAGAGATAACTCGTTCGGTTTCAGCAGCGGACGTATATCGAAATTGTTATATTCGGGTTTCGTATTCTCGATTCGGGGGAATACCCATATTTGCAGGAATTCCAATTGTTTTTCCTTGCTGTCGTTATACTCACTATGATAGATACCACTGCCCGTACTCATCACTTGGATATCACCGGGAGTAATCGTTTTCGTATTTTGTACACTGTCGCCATGTCTCAGATACCCTTTCAACGGAATGGAAATTACTTCCATATTTTTATGTGGATGAGTATCAAATCCCATCGACGGGTCTACACTGTCATCATTCAGCACTCGCAAGGCTCCGAAATGGATTCTTTCCGGATTGTAATAGTTAGCAAAACTGAATGTGTGGTGGGTTTTGAGCCAGCCATGATTAAAATAGCCTCTTGATGAAGCTCTGTCGATTACTTTTTTCATAATCTTCCTTTCTTTTTTATAGAACTTTGTTGTGTGCTTTGTTCGCACTTTTATAATAGGACAACAATTAAAGAGTACACAAAGTTCTCGGCCGGAAACTCAATAAGAAAGAAGGTTATTTTTTTATTTCAGAAAAAATACATACGTTTGTAACATCATAACAATACCTTTGTGCCCAAAAGTAAAGAAAATATGTACGCAACAGACACGCTTATGGACGAACGGGAGTTAGTTCTCCGTCTGATAGACGGCGATGAGGATGCCTTTTGCGAACTCTATGCCGCCTATAAGAATCGCTTGCTGTATTTTGCGATGAAGTTCGTCAAATCTCGTGAGTTTGCCGAAGATATTTTTCAGGACGCGTTTACGGTTGTATGGCAAAGCAGGCGTTTTATCAATCCGGATGCGTCTTTCTCATCCTATTTATATACGATTGTACGCAATCGTATCCTTAATCAGATACGGGATATGGCGAATGAAGATAAGTTGAAAGAGCATATCCTTTCTCATGCGGTTGATTCGGCCAATGAAACGAATAATAAAATATTGTTCGATGATTTGAAGGATGTCCTTAGCCGTGCATTGGAACAATTGACTCCCCGTCAGCGTGAAGTCTTTAATATGAGCCGAGATTTACAGATGTCCCATAAAGAAATTGCGGAAGCGCTGGGAGTCTCTGTCAATACCGTACAGGAGCATATTTCTGTTTCGTTGAAAGTGATTCGTGCCTACTTGACTAAATATTCGGGTACTTCTGCTGACATATTGCTGATTCTACTTTGTCTGAATTTATAATAAATGTTAATCATACCCTAGCTGTTTCCTGCCTTTGTGTATTACTAATACGAAGGGGAGAAATCAGCACCCTTATTTGAATATATGATGAAAGATACGAAGACAGAAAAAAATAAATTACGTCGTTATCTGGATGATATGTACATCCGGGAGGAAGCATCGCAGTTACTGGAAAGTATGAGAGATGCTGACCATAAAGATATATTGGATGAGTTGTCTGCCGAAGTCTGGGAGGAATCCGTCAGCCAGCAGCCTGTTACTGACTTGGAGCGTGAGAAGTATAAAAAGGAGGCTCGCCAGTTGCTGAAACATATTGAACATAAGAAACGTACCTGGTTTCGTCGGGTAATGACGATTGCAGCCAGTGTGGCGGCTGTAATAGCCATCGTGACAGGAAGTATCAGTTATTTCCGGTATATGAGTGAGCAGCAGATAACTTTCGCTGAAATCTCAACCTCTTTTGGAGAGAAGAAACGGGTGGAATTACCGGACGGAACTATATTAGTGTTGAACTCTTGTTCACAAGTACGTTATCCTGATTCTTTTCAAGGGGATATCCGGAAAGTGGAACTGGAAGGAGAAGGATATTTCAGGGTTGCCCATAATGAAGATATGCCGTTTATTGTACAGACGAAGCGACTGGATGTTCGTGTTTTGGGAACCCGGTTTGATGTAAAATCTTACTCTACGGATGAAATCGTATCGGTAAGTGTAGAGAGTGGCAAAGTACAGGTTGATCTGCCGGAAGCAATGATGCGATTGACTGCAAAAGAACAAGTTCTGATAAATACCGTTTCCGGTGAATATAGTAAGAAGAAGGAAGAACGTGGGGTAGCAGTCTGGATCAAGGGAAGCCTGCGTTTTAACAGTACTCCGATCCGGGATGTGGCAAAAGAACTGGAACGTGTTTATAATTGTCAGATAACCTTTGCTTCCGGACAGGAATTTGATAATCTGATTACCGGTGAACATGACAATAAGAGTCTGGAGTCCGTACTTAAATCCATCGAATTTATCAGTGATATCAATTATAAGAAAGAAGGCAGGAATATACTTCTTTATAAAAAATGAGAATTAAAAAATAGATCAATGTTTAACCCGTTAATAAGGACAGAATGAAAGCATCACCCTCATAGAAACTCCCTAAAAAGATAGAAGCACTCCTAAGGAATGCTTCTATCCGCAACCCGGACGGATATTCATTCGCTTCGACCCAAATGAATAACGTATCGCACGTTGCTTGTTTTTAATAACTTTAGTCAATTACTAAAACGCACAAATTTATGAATAATCTTCTTATTTGTAAAGGAAAAAGTAGAAATAGCTGCTCGTTTTTAGCTTTTTTACTATTCACCTTCCTTTTAGTTGCTCCGACTGCTGCTCAGACATTGAAAGAGAACAACATTACGCTCCGTGTACAAAACGAGCCGGTAGAAAATGTTTTCAATAAAATCAGTGAACAGACCAACTTTAAATTTATCTACGATCAGGAAACGGTAAATAACGCTCCGCATGTTTCTTTTGATGTAAAAAACGCTACGCTTAAACAAATTCTGGGAGTGATAACTACTCAGTCAAAACTTTATTTCAATAGGACCGATAATACAATTGCTGTCAGTAAACAGCCGCTTAAAGAAGAAAGCGCTCAACGTACACGTACCGTTCAGGGAGTGGTTGTAGATGATAAGGGAGAGCCAGTTATTGGTGCCAGTGTCCAGATCAAAGGAGAGGGCAGTGGTACGATTACCGATATGGACGGACGATATTCGTTGATGAATGTACCGGAATCGGCTACATTGACAATTTCCTATATTGGCTATAAGACCGTCAGCCTTTCTGCAAAAGATAAGAATACGGCTAAGATTACGTTGACCGAAGACAGCAAGATGATCGATGAAGTAGTAGTGGTAGGATATGGTGTACAGCGGAAACGGGATGTGTCTACTTCCATCTCTTCCGTGAAAGCCGAGCAGATTGCGGAGGTTTCTGCTTCCGACTTTCGTCAGGCATTAGCTGGAAAGATGCCGGGAGTGCAAGTGACTCAGCCGAGCGGTGACCCGGAAGGAAGTGTCAGTATCCGTGTTCGTGGTATCAGTACAGTCAATGCGGGGAGTGATCCTCTCTATATCATTGACGGTGTACCTGTGGAGCGTGGCTTTGCCAATCTGAATAATAATGATGTCGAGTCGGTAGAGGTACTTAAAGATGCTTCGTCTGCTGCGATTTATGGTAGCCGCGGATCAAATGGTGTAATTATTATCACTACCAAACAAGGGCAGTCGGAAAAAATGAAAGTACAATATGATGGATATTATGGTATCCAGAGTGTTTCGAAAAAACTTCCGATGTTGAATGCTTATCAGTTTGCGGAGTTTGCCAAAGACGGGCATGATAATTCTTATCTGGATGCTAATCCCGGTGGTTCACCCAATGACCCTAATGGTATGCGTCCGAATTCATGGGAACGGATTCCTGCAGAACTTTTTCCTTATCTGAACGGCGATCAGGGATTAACGGACACAGACTGGCAGGATGCAATTTTCCGTAGTGCGGCTACAACCAGCCATAATGTTTCTATCTCCGGCAGAGGAAAGACCGTTGGTTATTTTATTTCTGCCAATTATTATGATAAAGAAGGTATTATCATCAATTCTGATTTCAAGAAATATAGCATGCGTATGAATCTGGACGGAAAATATAAAAGACTGAAATTCGGTCTTAATTTCTCTCCTTCTTATTCGACTTCCAATCGGGTGGATGCTTCCGGATCGAATGGTATTGTTCAGTCGGCCTTGATGATGCCTCCTGTGTGGCCGGTATATAATTCCGACGGTAGTTATAACTATCAGGGAAATGGCTATTGGAGAATTGGCAATGACTATCAGCACAATGCGGTATTAAACCCTGTGGCAATGGCCAATCTGCAATCGGACGTAGTAGACCGTATGGCAATTGTAGGGAAAGTCTTTGCCGAACTGGAACTTTTCAAGGGACTTACTTATAATATTTCTTTCGGTGGTGATTATTATGGTTCTCATAATGATCAGTATCGTTCGTCAGAACTACCCTTACTGGGCCAGAAATATTATGATATCAAGTCGAACCCTACTGCATACAGCTCCTCCGGTTTTTATTTTAATTGGCTGATTGAGAATAAGATTAATTATAATACAGTGATTAATGAAGATCATTCGATTAATGCGGTTCTGGTGCAATCTGCACAAAAAGAAACTTATAAAGGAGATAATGTGACAGCTACCGATTTTCCGAATGATTATATACAGACGATCTCCGGTGGAACAGTTATAAAGGGGGCGTCTGATAAGACCCAATGGTCGATTGCTTCCTATCTGGCTCGTGTGCAATATAGTTATAAAGGTAAATATATGGCTTCCGGAGCTATTCGTGCGGATGGTTCTTCCCGTTTCGGAAAAAATAACCGCTGGGGATATTTCCCGTCCGCATCATTGGCATGGAGAGTTAGCGGGGAGGATTTCTTCACGAAGGCGAAATTTCTCTCCTTTGTAGATGACTTGAAAATCAGAACCAGTTATGGTGTTACAGGTAACTTTCAGATAGGCAACTACGATCATCTATCATTGATGGCTCTTGATAATTATATACTGGGTACGGGTAACGGACAACTGGTGCAAGGCTATAAACCTAATACAATTAAGAATGATGATTTAAGCTGGGAAAAGAATGCAATGGTCAATGTCGGTGTGGACCTGCAAATGTTCAAAGGATTATTGGGGATAACAGTTGATTACTATAATACCAATACCTCCAATATGTTGCTGAATGTTCCTGTTCCTCATCTGACCGGATACAGCACTGCCCTGATGAATATTGGAAAAGTAAATAACCGTGGTTGGGAAATAGCCTTGACATCTCAGAAAAATTTCACCAAAGACTTTGGGTATTCTTTTAATGCCAACTATGCTACGAATACCAATGAAGTAAAAGCTCTTGGTCCGGGAAATGCTCCCATTATCTCTACCGGAAGCGTAGATCATGCTTATTATATCACAAAAGTAGGCGAACCGATCGGATGTTACTATTTGCTGGTGCAGGACGGTATCTTTTCCAACGAAGAAGAATTGAAGAAATATCCTCATTTCAGCAATACTCAGCCGGGAGACTTCCGTTTTGTAGATGTGGATGGAGACGGTGTGATGGACTTGGACAAAGACCGTACGATAGTAGGTAACTATATGCCCGACTTCACCTATGGATTTGGTGGTAAAGTATGGTATAAAGGCATTGATCTTGACTTTAACTTCCAGGGAGTTTACGGTAATGAGATTCTGAATCTGAATCGTCGCTATATTGATAATTTGGAAGGAAACACCAATGGTACCACGATTGCCCTGAATCGCTGGAAAAGTGCGGATAACCCCGGAAATGGTCAGGTGAACCGTGCCAACCGCAAATCGAAAGGTTATAATGGCCGTACTTCAACCTGGCATCTGGAAGATGGTTCTTATTTGAGATTGCAGAATGTAACGTTAGGATATACTTTGCCTCAGAATCTGACACGTCGTTTCTTTGTGGAGAAGTTGAGAGTCTATGTCTCCGGACAGAACCTTTGGACATCTACCAACTACGGTGGATACAATCCGGAAGTAAATGCACGTCCGAGCAATTCACTTTCGCCGGGTGAAGATTACGGAACATATCCGCTGGCGAAAACCTTCTTGTTTGGATTAAATATAACACTTTAGTCATCCTTAAAAATATACGGTGTATGAAAATATATAGACAAATCCTATTCTTGGCAACTGCTTTTGTATCAGTGGCCTGTACAGATAGCTTTTTCGACTTGGAGCCAAGTAGCAGTGTGCCTACAGATAAAGTATACAAGACAGCAGACGATTTTAATGTAGCAGTGATCGGCTGTTATTCTAAATTGCAGGGACAGGTTTCCTACTTCACGGAATGCTGCGAATATCGGAGTGACAACCTGTCGTTGAGTGCTCCTACTGCCGGAACACAAGACCGTTATGATATAGATCAGTTTGCGGATAAAGCCTCTAATGGAATATTGGAATCCGCCTGGGCGAATTTTAATAACGGAGTATATCGCTGTAATTTGGTATTGGACAAAATAGACGCAGCTGACTTTGATGCTACGTTGAAGAAACAATATAAAGGGGAAGCGCTTTTCGTGCGTGCTCTTACTTATTTTAATATGTATCGCTTGTGGGGTGGAATTCCGATGACTGATAAAGTGGTGACGGTGGCTGAAGCTCTTAAAATCGGAAGAAGCTCAGAGCAGCAGGTCTTTGATTTTCTTACCGGCGATTTGAATCAGGTTATCAATGAGAATATGCTGCCTTCTTCTTATACGGGTACTGATACGGGACGTGCGACCTCCGGTGCTGCAATGGCATTGCTGGGAAAGATTTATCTGACTTTCCATAAGTGGACAGAGGCACGCAATGTACTTTCGCAACTGATAGGCAGATATTCTTTGATGCCCACACCGGATAAAGTATTTGATGTCGATAATAAAATGAACGATGAAATCATTTTCGCAGTGCGCTTTAATAAGGACGTTGAGGGTGAAGGACATGGCTATTGGTTTTCAATTATCAACCTGACAGATGATACTAACCAGACAAAGGCTTTGAAGGAGTGCTATAAAGACGGTGATAAACGCAAAGACCTGATCACTTATGTGAAAGTAGAAGATAAAGTCTGCGTAATGAATAAATTCAAGGATTTGAAAAGTGCGACATACAATACCGTCGGTAACGATCAGATTATTCTTCGTTATGCCGATGTACTGTTAATGTATGCCGAAGCACTGAACGAAATCAGCTATAGCAACTCTCAGACTTCTGATGCAATGGTTGCTTTGAATGCGGTACATACCCGTGCCGGATTATCTCCGGTTCAGATTACGGAACTGGCAGATCAGGATAGTTTCCGTAAAGCCATTATGCTGGAACGCCAACAGGAATTTCCTTATGAGGGACACCGTTGGTTTGACCTTGTTCGCATGGGAGGTGCCAAGGAAGCTATGAAAGCGGAGGGACATACAATTCAGGATTTCCAGTTTCTGTATCCTATTCCTAAAACGGAATTGGAAAGAATCAACAATACCGAGTTGTTGTGGCAGAATCCGGGGTATTAATATGGTTAAACTTAAAGAATTCAGACGATGAAAAAAATAATATATAGCTTGTTGTTTGTCATTACGGCAGTTTGTGCAGCTTGTGACGAAGAACTGCCAAAAGCAAGTTTTGATTTATATGAATTAAAGACGCTTACGGCAACGGCCGGAGATATGAATGTGGCACTTTCCTGGGAAGCATATCCGGACGCCCGTCCTGATGAATATCTTATTAGCTGGACTTCGGGCTCTTCGGGAGCGGAAGGAGGGCAAATGACTGTGGAGGCTGAGGCTTCCGGTGCAACTGTCAGTGATCTTGTCAATGATGTTGCTTATACATTCTCCGTACAACCTCGCTATACCGGAGGATTGGCGAGTAAGCGATCTACTTCTTGTACGCCAAAGAATGCAAGATATCCGGTGACTGGTCTGACTGCGTCAGCGGGAGACAAGAAAGTCCGGCTGAGATGGACGAAGCCTGCCAGCGAACGGTTTACGAATTATCAGATTACCGTAAGTCCCGGCAATCAGGTTATCAAATTGGATGACACAACATTGGAAGAATATATGGTTGAAGGGTTGACTAATGATCAGGAGTATAAGTTTGATGTTGTTTGCATTTATCCGATGGGGAATTCTGTTTCGGCGGAAGCGGTGGCTACTCCGGGAATTATTTATCCGGTAGCAGTCAATACGGAATTGGTTGTCTGGGAGTCTGCTGTCTTTGCTTATAACGATATGTATTTTACTGGTGGCAATGTTAAATCCGTCAGCTGGGATTTTGGTGATGGTACTGCTTCTGCTGAAACGACTCCATCGCATGCTTTTGCTGCTACTGGAACTTATACAGTTACTATTACAGTAACATATACGAATAATACGACGGAGTCAGGAAGTGTGGAAATTAATGTTGTCGAATATAAATGGGATAGTCTGAATCTAAATTTTAACGGATTAACAGGATATGTCAAGACGTCCAATCCTGTATTCTCCCCGGATGGAAAGACGATGTATATTCCGACTTCAACGCCTGCCGGGCATTTGTTTGCCTTAGATGTAGTCAGCGGCGAATTCAAATGGGTATTTGCCATTGATAAAATAACTTATGGCGGCGGTGCATTAGTGGGGTCTGACGGTACTATCTATCAGTGCGTGAGAGATGCTTCTATCAAGAATGTGTATGCCATAAATCCGAATGGTACTCAGAAATGGTCATTGCAATTAGACGGACCGATAGGTGCGTTCCCTGCTTTGTCTGCTGATGGTGTACTCTATTGTTTGACTAATAAAAGTACGTTATATGCACTCGATGTTGCGAATGGTGCGATTAAATGGCAACAATCTCTTGATGGAACAACAGGAAGTGCGGTGGCTATTGATAGAAACGGACATATCTATGCAGGTACCAGTGAAGCTATTTATGCTTTCAGCGCAAATAAGGAAGAACTTTGGAAACTCAGTGGTGTTAATGTGACAGAGCAGGGAACTTTTGCTTTGAATGGCAACACGCTTTACGCAACTTTGAAGTCAAAGGCTGGACTTGTTGCTGTTGATATCACGAACGGAACCAAAAAATGGACCTATCCGACAACAGGCGGTGATGCTTATTTCCCTATCGTAGATAAGAAAGGTGTTGTTTATTTTACAGAGAAAGGTTCGCAAACAGTTTACGCTGTAGACGCTGACGGTTCAAAAGTATGGGTGAAGAAGGTAAATAATAACCTGAACTACAGTGGTGCTGCGTTGAGTACAGATGGTGTTCTTTATATCGGAACGCAGTCAAATAATAAGATTTTCGGACTTAATACGGCAGATGGAAGTACTGTTTATGAGGAATCTGTGGGTCAACAGGTAATGGCATCCGTTTCGATTGGTCCGGACAAGCGTCTTTATTGTGGTACTATTGGAGCGAGCAATATAGGTTCTATAAAAGCGTTTGACATTAATAAAACGTTGGAAACAGACTCCTGGAGTATACGGGGTGGAGATATTCAAGGTACAAACCGACAAAAATAAACGGTGATGAGAAAATTGATATTTATCGCATTTATGGTGATGTCTGTTTGTGGATATGCACAGAAATATGAAGTAGGTACTACGACAGCAGTGTGGAAAGCACCTGCTGCTGCCGACTTCCTTCATGCAAAAGCGATTGGTGTGAAGTATGTCGAAGTAGCCTTTAATCAATGTTATAGGGGAGTTCCTGTCGATGAAGTGATTCCACGTATAAAGGAAATGAAAGCGAAGATAGACAGTGCGGATATTGAAGTCTGGTCTATTCATCTTCCTTTCTCCCGAACGCTGGATATCTCAGTTCTGGATGATCGGTTAAGGAAGGAAAATGTAGATTTTATGGCAGAGATGATAGAATTGTGTGCCATGTTCCAACCGACTTGCCTGGTTTTGCATCCAAGTTCGGAACCGATAGCCGATAGTATTCGGGCGCAACGGATTGCCAATGCTTCGGAGTCTATTGCTTATTTGAAGAAATATGCTGATAGGATTGGCGCTCAACTTTGTATAGAGAATCTGCCCAGAACCTGTTTGGGAAATACTCCGGAGGAACTTATGAGGATTGTCGGAGATATCCCGGACGTAAAAGTGTGCTTTGATACAAATCACTATACCAAAGGCACGACAGAGCACTTTGTGGCAATAGTAGGTAGCCGTATCGGCACTATACATGCTTCAGATTTTGATTTGGTGAACGAATGCCACTGGCTTCCTACACAGGGAAATATAAAATGGGGAAAGTTGATGCAAGATTTGGAGAAGACCGGATATAAAGGCGTTTTCATGTATGAAGCGACGAAGGATCACGAAAATAATAATGTGAGACCTGCTCTTGAACGGATTGCAGAGACCTTCGATAAAATAATTGATGACTATAAAACACTGAAATAATATGAATAATATAAGAAGAATACAATATTTCCTGTTTTGCCTGCTGGCAATAGGACTTGCAAGTTGTAGTGACGATGATAATAATGATAAGAAGACCGGGTACGAAGGAATTCTTACGGAACTGGCAGCAAAGGTAGATGCCACTACCCAACAGTTATGGGGAACTTCTCCATCAATTGTAAATACTGAACGTGCCGATGCTTTGAGCACTATTCAGGGATATGCCGATAAATGTCTGGATGACTATTTTATCAGTTTTCTGAATGGTTTTGATCAGGCAAGTATGAGTATGGAGAAGAGTGAACCGATCTTATACTATTACCGGAGTGCTTTTGACCGGGTGATGGACGGAATTAAAAACTCCAAAGTAGAGAATGGCACAGCAGAAATCTGGTTGCTTTATAACATGGGATATATAGTTAAGACTCCTTCCGGATGTTTTGCTATTGATATTTCTCATCGTTGGGCGAAGGAACTTGCACCCTATATCGACTTCCTTTGTGTGACGCATAAGCATTCTGATCATTATAATACAGATTTGATTCAGGCAATGTTTGATTTGGGTAAGCCGGTATTATCCAATTATTTGAAAGACACCACTTATCCCTACACGGCAAAGGGGGATAAAGATTATGAAATAGGTAAATTTAAAATCCGTACTTGTATTACCGATCATAATAATTCCGGATTATCAAATTTCGTAACTATTTTCCAGATAGACTGTGGGGACGATACTGGAAATTTCGTCTTTATGCATGTCGGTGATTCCAATTTTAAACCGGAACAATATACAAACATTGCACCACATGTTAATGTCTTGATTCCCCGCTATGCTCCTAATGCGCTGACTGAGAATAATATTTTAGGTACCGGAGCGGGACAGGTACAGCCGGATTATGTTCTGTTATCCCATATTCTGGAAATGGCTCATGCAGGTGTTGATGCATCCAGATGGTCATTGGACATGGCACTAGAACGGGCGTCCAAGATTAACTGTGACCAGACCTATGTGCCTATGTGGGGAGAAAAGATGGTCTGGAAGAATGGTAAGCTGAACTAATAATTTTAATATTTGAATTTATGAAACGAATTTATAACTTTATATTGCTTGTATGCCTGGTGCAACTGGCTGTTGCCCAAAATCGGATTGCGGAAATCAGAGAAAACCTGTTAGGAAATTATTCCGATAGAGTGTTGGTCGTTTCTCATCGTGCCGATTGGCGAAATGCTCCCGAAAATTCATTGCAAGGAATACGGAATTGCATTGATATGGGAGTGGATATGGTAGAAATAGATTTGAAGAAGACCAAAGATGGTCACTTGGTCGTCATGCATGATAAGACAATTAACCGTACAATGACAGGAAAAGGAAACGCTGAGGATTATACACTGGCAGAACTGAAAGCAATGCGACTTAAAAATGGAGCAGGCTGTAAAACCAGACATCAGATTCCTACTCTCGAAGAAGTTATGTTACTTTGCAAAGGGAAGATAATGGTGAATATCGATAAAGGTTACGATTATTTTCAGGAAGCTTATGCTGTACTTGAAAAAACAGGAACAATTGACCATTGCGTAATTAAAGCAGGGCTCCCCTATGAACGAGTGAAAGCAGAAAATGGTGATGTACTTGATAAGGTTATTTTTATGCCTATTGTGAATCTGCACAAAGAAGGAGCGGAAAAGATAATCAATGATTATCAGTCACACATGAAACCGACTGCTTATGAACTGGTATTTAATGATGATAATGAAGAAATACTTCGCTTGATCAGGAAAGTACGTGATAGTGGTGCCAAGCTTTTCATTAATTCTTTGTGGCCTGAACTTTGTGGAGGTCACGATGACGATCGCGCGGTAGAACTACACCAACCGGATGAAAGCTGGGGATGGATTTTGAATCAGGGGGCTAAACTGATTCAAACAGACCGCCCGGCATTATTACTCGAATATTTGCGTAAAAAGAAACTGCACGACTAAAGATATTCCTTCATGCTGAAACATCTTATAAATTTTTACAAGGTCTCTTCACCGGGGCCTTGTAACGAAGACGTTATGTCTTCACCCGGCAAGCGTCGGCTGAAATATCTGCAATGGTCTACCTTTCTTTCGGCAACTTTCGGGTACGGTATGTATTATGTCTGCCGGTTGAGCTTGAATGTAGTAAAGAAACCGATTGTAGACGAGGGAATCTTTTCTGAAACGGAACTCGGAATAATCGGTTCGGTGCTGTTCTTTACGTATGCGGTGGGTAAATTTACGAATGGATTTCTGGCAGATCGAAGTAATATAAATCGTTTTATGACTACCGGCCTGCTTGTTACCGCATTGATTAATCTTTGTCTCGGTTTCTCCCATTCATTTATTTTGTTTGCTGTTCTTTGGGGAGTCAGCGGCTGGTTTCAGTCTATGGGGGCTGCTTCGTGTGTAGTCGGACTTTCCCGTTGGTTCACGGATAAAGAACGTGGCTCTTATTATGGCTTTTGGTCCGCCAGTCATAATATTGGTGAAGCACTGACATTTATAATTGTAGCATCTATTGTTAGTGTTTGCGGCTGGCGTTATGGTTTCTTTGGGGCGGGTATGGTAGGATTGCTGGGGGCATTAATTGTATGGCGTTTTTTTCATGACAGTCCCGAAAGCAAGGGCTTTCCTCCGGTCAATGTTCCGAAAGAAAAGAAAACGATGAGTGCTTCCGAAACGACAGATTTTAATAAAGCTCAACGGCAGGTTCTGACAATGCCTGCTATCTGGATCCTTGCTTTATCAAGTGCATTTATGTATATCAGCCGATATGCGGTAAACAGTTGGGGAGTTTTTTATTTGGAAGCACAGAAAGGATATTCCACTTTGGATGCCAGTTTCATTATTTCCATTAGTTCTGTTTGTGGTATTATCGGCACTATGTTTTCCGGTGTAATTTCTGATAAACTGTTTGGTGGCCGGCGTAATGTTCCGGCTTTGATTTTCGGACTGACGAATGTTTTAGCATTATGTTTGTTCTTATTAGTGCCAGGGGTACACTTTTGGCTCGATGCTGTGGCAATGATCCTCTTTGGACTGGGCATCGGAGTACTGATTTGTTTCTTAGGTGGGCTGATGGCTGTTGATATTGCTCCTCGCAATGCTTCGGGAGCTGCTTTGGGAGTTGTTGGAATTGCCAGTTATATCGGAGCTGGGCTGCAAGATGTCATGAGCGGAGTTTTGATTGAAGGACATAAAACGATCCGGAGTGGGGTAGAGGTTTACGACTTTACTTATATCAATTGGTTTTGGATCGGATCGGCTATATTGTCGGTATTTTTCGCTTTATGGGTGTGGAATGCGAAGCAAAAATAAATCATTGATTATCAGTGGAGTATAAAATAGGTACTTTTTCTTTTAAAGGAACGGGCTCTTGGTTTAAAACCAACGACCTGTTCCTTTAAAACCAACGGGGTGTTTCTTTTAAAGGAATGAGCCTTGATATTTCAGAATTATTTCAGTATCATAATTTTTCTTTGCGGGAGATTTATTATCTTTGTACTTTTAACCCGGTAATCGATGAGTAGAATATTTGCAATTACTAAAATACTGCTGTTTGTGCTATTGGCTGGAATGACTTCCACTGTATTTGCGCAAAGCGATGATTTCACTACATGGACTAAATTCAAAGTGAACTATAAGATCGATCCCCGATTTTCACTTTTAAGCAATCTGGAGTTTCGGACAAAGGATGACGTAAGTAGAATGGACCGTTTGGGATTGGCCATTGGAGGCGAGTATCGGGCTTATTCATTTTTGAAACTGGAAGCCGGATATGAAACTCATTTCCGGAATTTGGGAGATTCGGAATGGAAATTCAGACACCGTTATAACTTTGGAGCAACTGCAAGTTTTCAATATCAGTGGTTGAAAATTGCTTTGAGAGAAAGGTTTCAGCAAACTTTTGACCGTGGAGATTCAAAAGCTCGCCTTCGTTCCCGCTTAAAATTAGCTTATGCGCCCGAAAAAGGAATCGTTTCCCCCTACTTTTCAATTGAAATTTATCAAAGTTTGGATGATGCTCCTTTTTGGAGAGCAGATCGTATGCGTTATCGGCCTGGAGTAGAGATAGCTTTGGCTAAACGATGGGCGTTAGATGTTTTTTATTGTTATCAGTATGAGTCTCCAAAAGGTAAACATATTGCCGGGGTAGAAATAGGCTATTCTTTTTGAAAATGTTAGATTGCTAATATAATAATGTGTAAGCCTATTTGGTTTTGAAATATCCCTGATTCATAAAGTGCTACTAATTTGATACTTATGAATAAATATAAATATTATTTAAGAAAATGAAGTATTGGTTGATTTATGATTTATACTTTTGCTTTTGGCATTTCAGAATGAAATGTTGGAGTTGATGATTCTCCAGTCGCAACAGACGTGTTGTGTGGAATCTCATAACTGAAAGTGAATACTTCCTCTTATGTCCTTCTTTCTGCCCAATCAAAGATTTCTTATTATTTATATTTAAATAAAGAGGACATGAATATTTTGTTTAGAATGGAAAAAGGAATCGCTGTGTGCCTTTTTTCTTCTTTTTTTGTATTAGCATGTGTAAATCATATTCCGGGAGAGAAGGCTGCAGTCAGCAATGGAGATATTCCATTGAAATTTACTGCTGATATTCATGAAGTGACATATACACGTGTTGCTGGCAATGGCTTTGAAGAGAATGATGAAGTGGGAGTATTTGCCCTTGTAGGGTCCTCCACCATGAAGGAAGAACGTTATGCGGATAATTTGCGTTTCTTTCGTACTTCCGAAAAAGTTTTTGAGTCCAGTGAGCCGATTTATTATCCTGATGATGAGGTAACATTACGTTTGATCAGTTATTATCCTTATCAGGAAGAGGGAGTGAATATGGGAGAAAGTACGATGTCGGTGGCGGTAGAAACAGATCAAAATCTTTCTGCCGGCTATTTCTGCTCTGATTTTCTGGTTGCTTCTCAAAATCTGCAATCAGCTCCTAAAGGAGCCATCGCCCTGCACTATGATCACAAATTTTTCAAATTAAAAATCGCTTTGGTAGGAAAGGAAGGTGAAGAATTGCAGGGTATACTGGATGCTGACCCAAAACTTTCTGTTTGTGGTTTTTATACTAAGGCGATTTATGATTTCCAAAAAGAAACTTATTCCGCTTTTTCTAATGAGAAAAGCATTACTCCTGCCGGAAAATGGGAGATACAGGGAGATCGGTTGAGCGGAAAAGAAGTGATCCTTATTCCGCAAGAAACCACTTTGGGCTATCAATATATTGTATTGGATGTTGGAGGTAAGATATATACCAGCCCATTGCCCTCTTCATTGCAGTTGCAGAGTGGTAAACAGAGTGAGCTGGCGATTTCCTTCATCCCGACCGAAGATGTTTTGATAAGTAAAGTCGAAGGAGAAATCAATAGTTGGGAAGATGGAAATACAGGGCAGTCCGGGTCCGAAGTTTTCCACAATTATGTGGATGTGTCAAAATTGGTATTTGACGATTCGAAGGTGTATAAAGTGTTGAGTGCTGGGCAGCAGGTAGCAGAAATATGTAAAGAATATCTAGTGACGCCTGATTTTTCTTCACAGGCAATTGTCGTTTATCCGATGAAAGATAACCATGCGGTTGACTTATCCAAGGGAACGGTAGTACAATTGGTCGGACATGCAGATAAAGTGCACGGCGGAACTGTAGCGTGGGATTTGAAAGAACATTCATTGAAATATACTCCTGGAAATCAGGCTGCCCGAAGTAAGGTGTATATTTTGCCTGACGGACAAATTGCATTGTCTATGCCTGAAGAAATGTTGCCCGTATTGGCCATGAAAGATATAATGCGTGATGTGCGTGGGAGTAGTATTCACAATTACCCGATAGTGAAAATTGGTACGCAGTATTGGATGGGAAGTAATCTGAAAACATCATTATATATAGATGGAGAAGAAATTCCGAAACTGGAGATTATGAATGCCGGAGCGACAGGTTATCTATTGTCTCAAACAGATAAGAGTTATTATTTTTATAGTTTTGGAACAATTGTCAGTAATAAGCTGCTTCCTGTGGGGTGGAATATGCCTGATTGGAATGATTGGAATATGCTGAAAACTTATTTGAGCAATGATGCCTCTTTGTTGAAAACCGGGACATGGAAAGCAATAAGTACCGGTGCCGGTGCAATAGTAGGAACTGCTACCAATCTCACGGGTTTTGATGGATATCCGGTAGGAATGTATGCCGGCAAGTTTCAGTCTGCCTATGAAGGAAAATATCTTTCTTATTGGACTTTGAATGAAGCAGGGACAGATGCGGATGAGAAAATATTCTTGTTGAGAAGTGATAAAAACGAAATAGCAGAGGGAAACACCGGGTTAGACAAAGCTTACGCCATTCGTTGCATCCGAAAGTAAATCGTGGAAAATTGTTCTTCTTTTTTATATTTTGCTTATATTTGGGAAGTGAAACTTAAATAGAAGTCATAGATTATGAAGAAAATAATAAATCCCTGGAAAGGTCTGGAAGGGTACAATTGCTTTGGTTGCGCCCCTAATAATGAAGCCGGAATAAAGATGGAGTTTTATGAAGATGGCGACGAAGTGGTAAGTATCTGGAAACCCCGTCCTGAATATCAGGGATGGATCAATACCTTGCACGGTGGTATTCAGGCTGTTCTCATGGATGAAATTTGCGCTTGGGTGATACTTCGTAAATTACAGACAACGGGAGTAACTTCAAAAATGGAGACTCGTTACCGCAAGCCGGTCAGTACTACTGATTCCCATATTGTGTTGCGTGCTTCTATTAAGGAAGTCAAGCGAAATATTGTAATTATTGAAGCTAAGTTATATAATAAGGATGGCGAAGTATGTACCGAAGCGGTTTGTACGTACTTTACGTTCTCGCACGAAAAGTCGAAAGATGAAATGCACTTTGATAAGTGTGATGTAGAGCCAGAAGAGATATTGCCTTTAATTTGAAATAAAAACTGAACTTTTTGTGATAAATGTTTGGAAGTATCAAACAAATGCTTTACTTTTGTCGCATTAAATAAAAGAAATATGAAATATACAGTTGCACATCATCATCATCATTTTCCTAACGAATAACTCGGTGGGCGTGATTGATAGTGTGTATAACTCTATAAAGATAACGAAGGCTTACCGAATACGGTAAGCCTTTTTTTATTTCTGAATTGTTCGAATTGTAAATCATAAAATAATAAATAAAATCATGTTAAGAATCGCAGTACAAGCCAAAGGACGTCTCTTCGAAGAGACAATGGCACTTTTAGGAGAGTCGGATATTAAAATCAGTACAACGAAGCGTACTTTGTTGGTGCAGTCTTCCAATTTTCCTATCGAAGTTTTATTTCTTCGTGACGATGATATCCCGCAAACAGTAGCTACCGGTGTAGCTGATTTGGGAATTGTCGGTGAGAATGAATTTATGGAAAAAGAGGAAGATGCTGAAATCATCAAACGATTGGGATTCAGCAAATGTCGTTTGTCTTTGGCAATGCCGAAAGACATTGAATATCCGGGATTGTCATGGTTCAATGGGAAGAAAATAGCTACTTCTTATCCGGTCATTTTGAGAAACTTCCTAAAGAAGAACGGAGTAAATGCAGAGATACATGTCATTACCGGTTCGGTAGAAGTATCTCCGGGCATTGGACTGGCAGATGCTATCTTTGATATCGTAAGTTCAGGATCTACTTTGGTAAGCAACCGCTTGAAGGAAGTGGAGGTAGTGATGAAATCCGAAGCGCTGTTGATTGGCAACAAAAACATGAGCGATGAGAAGAAAGAAGTACTGGAAGAACTTTTGTTCCGAATGAATGCAGTAAAGACTGCCGAAGACAAGAAATACGTGCTGATGAATGCTCCGAAGGATAAACTGGAAGAAATAATTGCCGTGTTACCTGGTATGAAGAGCCCTACTATTATGCCATTGGCACAAGAAGGCTGGTGCTCTGTTCATACTGTACTAGATGAAAAGCGTTTTTGGGAAATCATTGGCAAATTGAAGGGACTGGGTGCTGAAGGTATTTTGGTGTTGCCGATTGAAAAAATGATAGTCTAATAAGTTTGAATGATGAAACTAATCAAATATCCCTCCAAAGAACAATGGGCAGAACTTCTGAAGCGTCCGGCTTTGAATACGGAGAGCTTGTTCGATACAGTTCGTACTATTATAAATAAGGTAAGAGCGGAAGGTGATAAAGCTGTTTTGGAATATGAGGCGGCTTTTGATAAGGTGACTTTGTCTGCTCTCACTGTGACTTCCGAAGAAATACAGAAAGCCGAAGGACTGATCAGCGACGAGTTGAAATCTGCCATTACGCTGGCTAAACGGAATATTGAAACTTTCCACTCTTCCCAACGCTTCGTTGGCAAGAAGGTAGAAACAATGGAAGGAGTAACTTGCTGGCAAAAGGCGGTAGGTATCGAAAAGGTGGGGCTTTATATTCCCGGTGGAACGGCTCCGCTTTTCTCTACGGTATTGATGTTGGCTGTTCCCGCAAAAATTGCGGGATGCAGGGAAATTGTGCTTTGTACCCCTCCCGATAAAAACGGAAATATTCATCCGGCTATTCTCTTTGCCGCTCAACTGGCAGGTGTCAGTAAGATATTCAAAGCGGGAGGAGTGCAAGCTATCGCTGCTATGGCATATGGAACCGAGAGTGTTCCTAAAGTCTACAAAATCTTTGGCCCTGGAAATCAATATGTGACGGCTGCCAAGCAGTTGGTAAGTCTTCGGGATGTAGCCATCGACATGCCGGCAGGTCCTTCCGAAGTGGAAGTGCTGGCTGATGCATCTGCTAATCCGGTGTTTGTTGCGGCAGATTTACTGTCGCAGGCAGAACACGGAGTGGACAGTCAGGCGATGTTGATAACAACCTCTGAAAAGCTTCAGGCAGAAGTAATGGAAGAAGTAGACCGCCAACTGGCAAAGCTTCCTCGACGGGAAATTGCTGCGAAATCTCTGGAAAACAGTAAACTGATTTTGGTGAAGGACATGGATGAAGCGTTAGAGTTGACGAATGCATACGCACCCGAACATCTGATTGTAGAGACTGAAAATTATCTGGAAGTTGCTGAACGTGTAATAAATGCCGGTTCCGTCTTCCTTGGCTCATTGACGCCGGAAAGTGCAGGGGATTATGCTTCCGGAACCAACCATACGCTGCCGACTAATGGTTATGCGAAAGCATACAGCGGCGTGAGCCTGGACAGCTTTATCCGGAAAATCACGTTTCAGGAAATTCTTCCTCAAGGCATGAAAGTTATCGGGCCGGCTATTGAAGAAATGGCAGCCAACGAACTTCTGGATGCTCATAAGAATGCAGTTACAGTACGATTAAATACATTGAAATGAAAACATTACAAGAACTTACCCGGCCGAATATATGGAAACTAAAGCCTTATTCTTCGGCTCGTGATGAATATAAAGGCGCTGTGGCTTCCGTTTTTCTGGATGCGAATGAGAATCCTTATAACCTGCCTCACAACCGCTATCCGGACCCCATGCAGTGGGAACTGAAAACACTGTTGTCTAAAATTAAAAAGGTTTCTCCCCAGCATATCTTTTTAGGAAACGGCAGTGATGAGGCGATTGATCTGGTGTTTCGTGCATTCTGCGAACCGGAAAAAGATAACGTAGTTGCTATTGATCCGACTTACGGTATGTATCAGGTTTGTGCCGATGTGAATAATGTGGAGTACCGGAAAGTTTTGTTGGACGAAAACTTCCAGTTCTCAGCAGAAAAGCTTCTTGCAGCTGCAGATGAGCGTACGAAACTCATTTTCCTGTGTTCACCTAATAACCCGACGGGAAACGACCTGCTGCGTTCTGAAATAGAAAAAATACTCCGCGAATTTGAAGGATTGGTCATATTGGATGAAGCGTATAATGATTTCTCCGAAGCACCTTCTTTCCTCGAAGAGCTGGATAAATATCCGAATCTGGTTGTTTTTCAGACTTTCTCCAAAGCTTGGGGATGTGCTGCTATCCGTTTGGGTATGGCTTTTGCATCCGAAGCAATTATCGGAATCCTGAGTAAAATCAAGTATCCTTATAATGTGAATCAGCTGACACAGCAGCAGGCTATTGCTATGCTGCATAAATATTATGAAATAGAACGCTGGATAAAAACATTGAAGGAAGAACGCGACTATCTGGAAGAAGAATTTGCGAAATTATCTTGTACAGTCCGAATGTACCCGTCCGATTCCAACTTCTTCTTGGCGAAAGTAACGGATGCGGTGAAGATTTACAATTATTTGGTAGGTGAAGGGATCATAGTGCGCAACCGTCATTCCATTTCGCTTTGTTGCAACTGTCTGCGTGTGACGGTGGGTACCAGAGTGGAGAATAATACGTTACTTGCTGCCCTCAAAAAATATCAAGGATAGTATATGAAGAAGAAAATATTGTTTATAGATAGGGACGGGACATTGGTCATTGAACCTCCCATTGATTATCAGCTTGATTCACTGGAAAAGCTGGAATTTTATCCGAGAGTCTTCCGTAATTTGGGCTTTATCCGTAGCAAGCTTGATTTTGAATTTGTGATGGTTACCAATCAGGACGGGCTGGGTACATCTTCGTTTCCGGAAGACACTTTCTGGCCTGCTCACAACTTGATGCTGAAAACATTGGCCGGAGAAGGCATTACCTTTGATGATATTCTGATCGACCGTAGTTTTCCGGAAAATAATGCGCCGACTCGCAAACCGCGTACAGGAATGTTGACGAAGTATATTGATAATCCGGAATATGATCTTGCGGAAAGCTTTGTAATCGGTGATCGTCCTACTGATGTGGAGCTGGCAAAGAATCTTGGTTGCCGTGCTATTTATCTGCAAGAAGCAACGGATGATTTGAAAGAGAAAGGTCTGGAAGATGTTTGCGCACTTGCAACAACAGACTGGGATCAGGTGGCAGAGTTTCTTTTTGCCGGTGAGCGGAAAGCAGAAGTTCGCCGTACAACGAAGGAGACTGATATTTATGTGTCTCTCAATCTCAATGGAAATGGAAGCTGTGATATTTCTACCGGTCTTGGCTTCTTCGATCATATGCTTGAACAAATAGGTAAGCATTCCGGAATGGATCTGACCATTCGGGTAAAAGGCGACCTGGAAGTGGATGAACATCACACCATTGAGGATACTGCCATCGCTTTGGGAGAATGTATTTATCAGGCTTTGGGCAGTAAGCGTGGAATCGAACGTTATGGTTATGCTTTGCCTATGGATGATTGCCTTTGTCAGGTTTGCCTTGATTTCGGAGGTCGTCCTTGGTTAGTATGGGATGCAGAGTTCAATCGTGAGAAAATAGGAGAGATGCCGACGGAGATGTTCCTGCATTTCTTTAAATCATTGAGTGATGCTGCAAAAATGAATCTGAACATCAAGGCTGAAGGACAGAATGAGCATCACAAGATAGAAGGTATCTTTAAAGCGCTTGCACGTGCTCTGAAAATGGCATTGAAAAGAGATATCTATCATTTTGAGCTTCCTTCGAGCAAAGGAGTACTATAATTTGCCTCATCATATTATATAATCTCATAGGATTGCTATATGATAATCAATAACAAACGAATTTGGCTTGGTTTATTTATCGGGATAGTGATGTCTTTTTCGGTTTATGGTCAAAACATAAACGCTGAAAAGATAACTGTTCCCGATAGTAAACTGACTAATTTGTATCAGATAGACTCAGGTGCATATCGTTCGGAGCAACCATCGGATGCTGACTTTAAGGCTTTGGAGAAATACGGTATCCGTGAAGTGCTGAATCTTCGCAACAGGCATAGTGACGATGATGAGGCGGCAGGAACAAAGATTAAGCTTTATCGGCTAAAAATGAAAGCGCATTCAGTCAGTGAAGGTCAATTGATCAATGCATTGCGCATTATCAAGAACCGCAAAGGGCCAATCGTCTTTCATTGTCATCACGGTTCTGATAGGACAGGCGCAGTATGTGCTATGTATCGTATTGTATTTCAAGGAGTGTCAAAGCAAAAAGCTATTCAGGAAATGACCGAAGGAGGTTTCGGTTTTCATCGTATTTATAAAAATATCATTCGCACTATTGAGAAGGCTGATATAGAACGTATTAAAAGAGAAGTATTACAATAGTGCAATTGACCGTATGTTCTATATAACTCATGCGGAAGGATTAATGTTTTCTTCTGCATGAACTGGTATTTTCTCCTGATCTATTACTTTATTCTTCTAAATGATTTAATCTGTTAGACTTGAGTAACTAATAAACTACACTTGTGTAATCAAGAGGATACACAAGTGTAGCTGAATGGTTGTTTAAGTGTATTTGGCTAATTATTCGCATTTGTAGCTAATTGGCTGAAGAACTTACTGTTATAAAGAAAATGCAGTTTTTCTTCTCCAAAAGTCAAAAACAACCGCATGTTTTTTTGTAAACTTCTCTTGAATATGGGGTGTTTTGTGAACTAAATGATTGATATACAGTTCTGTGACATTTTTGTTTTACCCCGTATAATACTTAAGATAAATACAAAAATGTCACAGAAGAAAGATCAAAGAGATTATAAATCTTCTATTTCTTTGAGCCAGATAGTTGAACTTGCATCACTTGGCATTCGCCAGTCACCTCTGGGACTGATGGAAATACTACCTACCTTCGGACCATCGGGCAGACAGGAGCGCTTGAACTGCTGATTAAAGAAACGTCGGAAGAAAGTAGATAACCATTTCTTTATTGTTTCTTTGTCATATACATCCTTGAAAGCTATATTAGCCAGATAGTAAATCTTGGAAGGGCGGAAACCAAAACGCAGGAAGTAATAGAGGAAAAAGTCATGCAGTTCATAAGGCCCTACCAAGTCTTCGGTCTTCTGTTTGATTTCCCCGTTTTCGTCTGCTGGAATTAATTCGGGACTGATAGGAGTATCTACAATATCCAGTAAAGTCGCTTTAGCGTCCTCATCCATATCATTTTCCGCTACCCATTGCACTAGATACTTCACAAGTGTTTTGGGAATACTTCCATTGACACCGTACATAGACATGTGATCTCCATTGTACGTAGCCCATCCGAGTGCAAGTTCTGACAAGTCACCCGTACCCACTACCATTCCCCAAGTTTGGTTAGCGATATCCATTAATATCTGTGTGCGTTCGCGTGCCTGAGAGTTCTCATAGGTGACATCATGTACATTGATATCATGATCGATATCTTTGAAATGCTGGATACAGGCATCTTGAATACTGATTTCCCGGATAGAAATGCCCAATGATTTCATTAAATCAATGGCATTGTTATAAGTACGGTCAGTCGTTCCAAAGCCTGGCATTGTAACTCCCAGAATATCTTTGCGGGGTAAACCGAGTTTGTCGAAGGTCTTCACGCAGACTAATAATGCCAATGTTGAATCCAATCCTCCGGAAATACCGACTACAGCTGTTTTAGCTTTGGTATGAACCAGTCGTTGTGCCAAGCCGGCTATTTGGATAGAGAATACTTCTTCACAATGCTCATCCAGTTCTGCTCCTTGGGGGACAAAAGGATGTGAATTGAAGTCTCGGGTCAAAGTAAGCTCTTTGCTATTAATAAACTCCGTTGCGACGGAGATTGCTTTTTTATCTCCTGGATTTCCCTGGCTGGCAGCAAAAGTGGTGTTGATTCTACGTTCTGCCCGTATGCGTTCCACATCGATTTCGCTAATGATCAGTTGCTCCTCCATGCAGAAACGTTTGCTACGTGCCAGTAATGAGCCGTTTTCGTAAATCAATCCGTTTCCCGCAAATACTACATCCGTAGTAGACTCCCCGAAACCACAGGAAGAAAATACGTATCCTGCAATGCAACGTGCTGATTGTTGGCTGATAAGAGAACAGAGATAATGATGCTTTCCGATTCCTTCATTATCGGCAGACATATTGAAAATAATTTCTGCTCCTTGTAAAGCCAATGAGGAACTGGGAGGTATGGTAGCCCAAAGGTCTTCGCAAATTTCGATCCCAAAAGTCGTATCGGAAGTTTCAAACAGCAGGTTGGCACCTATGGGAACGATTTGTCCGCATAGGCGTACGGTATCTTCTGTCAGTTGAAGGGCAGAAGTAAACCAGCGCTGTTCGTAGAACTCCTTATAATTGGGGAGGTAAGTTTTGGCAGCAACACCTAGTACTTTTCCTTTTTGAATCACTACGGCGGCATTGATCACGGTTGAATTGACTACTACCGGCATGCCGACAATAGAGATGATGTCCAGTTGGCGGGTATTATTGAGTATCTGCATTAGCCCCATCTCTGCTTCTTCCAGCAAAATCTGCTGTCCGAATAAGTCACCGCAAGTATATCCGGTAATACTCATTTCCGGGAATACTATGATTTGCACACCCTTACCTTCAGCTATTGCGATTTGGCTTTCTATTCTCTCTACATTGAATTTACAGTCGGCCACTTTAACGTGTGGCACGGCTGCAGCTACTTTTACGAATCCGTAGTTCATCTTGTACCTTTTTATATATAGTGGGTACAAAAATAGGAAATAGTTTTGGATTTTTGCCCTTTTGACTCTGAATCCTCAAAATGAGGTGTCTTATGTCGTTTTAATGACTATTGCATAAGCAACTAATAAGAATGTCAAATGGAAAGTAAGATGGTCTTATTTTTGACGGTTTATATGGGATATATCTATTTGTTTATTAATATTTTGTTAATTATGCAATAAAAAGACATTTGAGGAAATTTGGTATAAAAAATGAGACTTTTTGTTTTTTCTATTTAACTATTATAATTATATTTGTAGCCAAATTAAAGAATTTTATAGGCAATTTACACCTAAACAAACGATAAGCACTTATTAATATCTATAATTTTAGAGAGATGGACATACACTTTATTAGTATTGCAGCGACACAAGACATTTATTTAGACATATGGCGTAATATTAAAAACCAGCCAAGCTAATTTCCCTATTCTATATATTGTATAGACTATTTAATAGTCTGTCCTGGAACGATGATAAAAGTATACTTTTCAAAGTCGCTCCAAGGGGAGAAGTATATTGCTGTTTCATGCGTGAAGCGTAATATGCTAAGTTTTCGTTTTGTAGATAAATCTGTAAAAAATAAATCAATTCATTAATTTAAATTCAAGTATCAAAGATGAGAAAATCAATTCTCTTGTTTGTACTCTTTGCTCTACTGAATATTCCTCTTATGCTTTTTGCACAGAGTGGATATAAGGTAAAAGGACATGTTGTTTCGGCAGAAGATAATGAGCCGATGGTTGGTGTGTCTATTTTAGAGAAGGGTACTACAAATGGTGTAATTACCGACATTGATGGTAATTACACTCTTGAGATTAAGGGTACGGCAAGTGCTACTTTGCTGTTCTCTTATATCGGTATGCAATCACAGGCACATGCGGTTAGTGCCAAAACCGGAACACTGAATGTTCGTCTGGTTTCAGATGCTGCTTTAATAGATGAGGTAGTGGTAGTAGCGTATGGAACTCGTAAAAAAGGGACGATTGCTGGTGCCGTATCCACTGTTAAAGCGGAAAAATTAGAAAATGTGCCTGCTGCAGGTTTTGATCAGTCACTGCAGGGACAGACACCGGGATTATCTGTAATCTCTAACTCGGGAGAACCTAGTAAGGCGGCTGTTTTCCAGATTCGCGGTACGAATTCAATTAATTCGGGTACGGCACCGTTGTTTATTTTGGATGGTGTGCCTATTTCCAGTGCTGACTTTAATACGATCAGTCCGGGAGATATAGAGTCCATCTCTGTGTTGAAAGACGCTTCTTCAACCTCTATTTATGGTGCCCGTGCAGCGAATGGTGTGGTTGTAATCACTTCCAAACGTGGGTTGGCAATGGATAAAGCAAAAGTAACATTGCGTGGACAGTGGGGATTCTCACAATTGGCGTCGGATGATAACTGGATGATGATGAATACACCGGAGCGTATCCAATTTGAAAAAGAAATTGGCTTGGACACAGGTAAGGATTATAATTTGCTTTCTCGTACAGATATTAATTGGCTGGATAAAGTATTTAATGATCGCGCTCCATTGCAGAGTTATGAACTGTCTGTTAACCGTGCTACCGATCGTTTGAACTACTATGTCTCAGGAGGATTTTACGATCAGGACGGTATTGCCCAAAGTTCAACTTTCCGTCGTTATAACATGCGTGCCAATGCGGAGGTAAAAGCCAGCAACTGGTTGAAAATAGGTACCAATACGATGATGGCTTATGAGGAAATAGCGCAGGCTGAAGAAGGGGATATGGCACTTTATACTCCTATTTCCGGTTCACGCTTTATGTTGCCTTACTGGAATCCTTATAATGCTGATGGCTCTTTGGCTTCTGAAAATGACGGAACTTGGAAAGGGACAGGACAGAACCCTATTGAGTGGATGGCAAATAACCCTGTAGAACATAAAAAATATAAGTTGTTGTCAACTGTTTTTGCAGATATTACTCCTGTTAAGAACTTGACTGTCCGGGCTCAGTTTGGTGCTGATTATTCTCATTCTACGTCATTTATGCAATCTTTTCCTAGTTATATAATTAATAATAAATCAGGAAGTGCCGGACGTAGTTCGGCGGATATTTTGAGTCTGAGTGAAACTCTTACGGCAAATTACCGATGGGCATTGAATGACGAACATTCATTCAATTTCTTGTTGGGACAAGAAGGTATAGATTATCGTTCAACTGGGTTTCAGGTTGTTACGAGAGGGCAGACAATAGACCGGTTGACAAATGTAACTTCCGGTACGCGGGCCTCTTCATGGCAAGATGTCAATAGTAGCTATTCTTATTTATCGCTTTTCTTCCGTGGCGAGTACAACTATAAGGATTTGTATTATGCGGAAGTTGCCGGGCGTATGGATGCTTCTTCCCGTTTTGGTAAAGATCATCGTTGGGGAGCTTTCTGGTCATTGGGCTTTATGTGGAACATAAAGAACGAGGCTTTCCTGAAAGATGTGGAATGGTTGACTAATGCGCAGATAAAGTTGAGTACCGGTACTTCGGGTAACTCGAGTATCCCTGACTACGATCATCTTGCACTTGTTTCCGGGAATGCCAACTATAACGATGAAGCGGGTATCTTTCCTTTACAGAGTGGAAATGAAAAATTAGGCTGGGAGCAGACTTGGGCTAACAATGTTGGTTTTACTTTGGGGCTCTTTAATCGTGTTAATGTAAACGTTGATTTTTATCATAAGAAGACTACTAATATATTGATGTATGTACCCACATCTTATGCCATAACTGGTGAGGGGTATCGTTGGGAGAATATCGGTGCTATGATGAACCGGGGTGTTGAAGTGGCAGTAGATGGTAATGTCATCCATACAAAGGATTTCACTTGGAATCTTAGTGCTAATTTCTCTTATAATAAGAATAAGTTGTTGGAACTTTACAATGGGGTAGAAGAGTATGTAAATTCTACGACTGGCTTAAAGTATATGGTCGGACATCCTACAACTGAGTTCTTCCTGAATCGTTATGCAGGTGTGAACCCCGCTAATGGGGACGCTTTGTGGTACACAGCCGACGGAGAGTTAACAACTGAATTTCGTCAGGAAGATAAAGTTATGACTGGCAAGACTTTCGATTCTCCATGGGCAGGTGGTTTTGGAACTACCCTCGTGTGGAAAGGGCTTTCATTGTCGGCGCAGTTCAGCTGGATGGCGAAACGCTACGTGATGAATAATGACCGCTTCTTTGAAGAAAGTAACGGACTGTATAGCGCATATAACCAGTCTAAGCGACTGTTGTATGATCGTTGGAAAAAGCCCGGTGATATTACGGATATTCCCCGCTACGATGTGGTGGCACAACTTGACGACCGCTTTCTTGAAAATACTTCATTCCTTCGTTTGAAGAATCTGACATTGGCTTATTCACTTCCGCAATCGTTGTTGAAGAAAAGTAATTTCTTCACAGCAGCACGCGTTTACCTGCAAGGACAGAATTTGCTGACTTGGACTGGTTTTACCGGACTTGACCCGGAAGTTGCAAGCAATATTTATAGAGCACAATACCCGGCATCACGCCAATTTACTTTGGGTGTTGAAGTTTCATTCTAAATAGTATATTAAAGAAAGATGATTAAGAAATTTAAATTATATATCTTGTTGGCTGCCGTGGCATTTTCCTGCACTTCCTGTTTGGATAAGATGCCTGAGGATGCAATCCCTTTCGATAAGTCTATCCAGACGGTAGATGATGTAAATCTGGCAGTTATAGGTATTTATGATACTTTTAAAAGTAGTGCCTTGTACTCCGGAAGTCTTACGTTATTACCCGATTTGCAGACTGACTTTGTGTATGGAGTAAACGGAAATACGAATACTTATGGAGATATTTGGCGTTGGAAAGACATTTTGGCAACCAATACAAATATTGAAGGTGTTTATGCTGCATTATATAATGTAATCAATCGTTGTAACTTTCTGCTCGACCGTGTGGATGGAGTAAGAAATAAAACTACTAATGATAACGATTTGGATAAAATAGACCAATGTTGTGGTGAAGCCTATTTTGCCCGTGCGCTTGCTTATTCGGAATTGGTAAAACTTTTCTGTAAGGCTTATGAAAGTGATGAAGACGCAGCCAATCAGTTGGGTGTTATCCTGACCGAGCATTATGCAGGAGACGAAGAAATGAAGCGTGCTTCACTGAAAGATTCTTATCAGTTTATCCTTAGTGATCTCGATCGTGCAGCTGAATTGCTGGCATTGGATGAGGATTACAATCCGGCTACTGATGGTGCTTTGTTCAATAACGCTACTTATTTCAATGAATACACTGTATATGCTTTGCGTGCACGCGTAGCTCTCTATATGAGAAAGTGGGATGAAGCTATTAAGTATTCTAGTAAAGTAATAGACAGTGATTACTTTGTCTTGTCTAGCTGTACTCAGAATATTTCTTCCGGAGTGAGTTATTACAAGTATATGTGGACGAATGACCTCTCTACTGAAATTATTTGGAAAGTTGGTTTTACCGTAAATTCTTATGGAGGTCGCTTGGGACAGATTTTCTTTAATTACGACTACAGTAATTATCGTCCTGATTATGTGCCGGCAACATGGGTTCTCAACTCATATGATAATAACGACTTACGTGTATCTACTTTTTTCCAATCATATACTACTGGCTATAGTCACCATCTTTCTTGGCCTTTGCTGATAAAGTATTTTGGTAACGAAGCATTCCTGGAAACTAAGATACTTCACGTCTGTATGCCGAAAGTACTTCGTTTGTCGGAACAGTATCTGATACGTGCTGAGGCTTATGTACAACAGGAGAAGCCTGATTATGGTCGTGCCGGAAAAGATATCACTACTCTTCGTACAGCACGTTATTCCAGTTATGGTGGTTCTACTTCTTTGACGGCTTCTAATGCAATGGATGTTATTGAGGCAGAACGCGTGAAAGAACTTTATATGGAAGGTTTCCGTCTTCATGATTTGAAACGCTGGCACAAAGGTTTCGAGCGTAAACCACAAGACCAGTCATTGGCAAATGGTAGTAGCTTGAAAGTAGAAGCTGACGATCCTTTGTTCGTGTGGCCTATACCGCAGCACGAATTGGACGCTCCGGGCTCACAAGTCCAACCGAATGAAAGTAACAAATAAGATTAAAAGCATACGATAATGAAGAAATTATTAATAGGATGTATGGCAGCCATTGCTGCTCTGATAGCTCTTTCCGGATGCGATCAGGACAAGGTGTTATACAACGGATCCAGTTATCTTATGTTTTCTGACACGCTTTATACTTATGCCGTGCAAGAAACGAATGAGATATTTAATGTTCCTGTCTCTGCTACTAAGTCTGTTGACTACGACCGCACGCTGGCTGTCGAAGTGATAGACAAAGAAAGCAATGCTGTGGAAGGTAAGCATTACAGAATTTTGTCGAATACCGTTACCATTAAAGCGGGCGAAATGAGCACTAACGTGGAGGTGGAAGGTATTTATAAGAATATTGGTATTAGCGACTCGCTGGGCTTTGCTTTGCGGCTCGTAATTCCTGAAACTGAGCAATGGAGTATGTATGGAACTGAGGCAAAAGTTGTGATGCAGAAGGTTTGTCCGTTTGATATCAAAAACTTTACAGGATATTGCAAGGTGACTTCTACCTATTTATCATCGGATTACTATCCGAAGAATGTAGACTTGCGTTTGGTAACTTCTGATGTGGTAGAGGGTAAAGAAAATACAGTTGTTATACATGACCTCTACTTTGATGGCTACGATATGGAAATCACCTTCAATCGGGATGATATCCTGCAACCGATCGTCGAAATGGAAGAGCAAATTTGTGGAACGACAGGTGAGGCTTTCAACACCATTCACGGTGACGACAAATTGCGGCTTAATCAACCTACCGCTTATACTTCTTTTTATAGTACTAATGAGAACTTTGTCTTCCAATATGTCACAATGAGTGTGAATAATAGAGATGGCTCATTATATGGTGTAGTAGGAACATTTGCCAATGTCATAGAATGGATAAGTGAAGCGGAAGCAGAAAAATTAAAAGAACAAGGATATTAAAAAATAAGAATATAAATGGATATGAAAAAGTTTAGTTTAAAACCACTAGGAGATTCTTGTATGAAGATGTCGTGCAAGAGTTGGTTCTTCATTGGCTTACTCATGACTTTCTGTCTGGCAGCGTGTTCGGACGATGATGACGATGCAGTGGCTCCGATATTTCCGGAAAAGCAGAACATTGTTTGCAATGCAGGTGAGACAAAAGAGTTTACTTTTACGGCTAATACGAATTGGAGTTTGGCATCTTCCGCCATTTGGTGTAAGTTTCAGTCCAATGATATGGAAGAATTTGTTGTGTCCGGAACAGCCGGTACACAAACTGTAACAATCTTAGCTACTGATGACAATCAGAAAGTGGATAACATTAGTGTGGCTAAATTGGAATTGACAATGGGTGGTCAGACTATTGTGATTGGAGAGGTAACTCGTTCGGCTAAGGGATATGAATTGGAAGTATATGATGAAGCAGGCGAGGTGGTCAAAGAACTTAAAGTGGGCTATCAGGACTTCTCTAAATTTAGCGTTAAAGCTAATTTCCGTTTTGCCGCTACAAACCTGCCGGGTTGGGTAGAACTGGAAGGCGGCTCTCTTGTAGGTGCAGTTAATCAAGAAGTGACTGGTGGCTTGAAGATAATAAAAGATGAGAATCGTGAAAAATATCCGGTTGAAGCAAGCGATAAAAACGTGATTACATTCTCTGACGAAGAAGGTAAAGCATTCTATTCTTTTAAAGTTTCTTATGATGGCATGACACCTGGGGTTATGGAATTGACGCTTCCGTCAACTTATCCTACCAATTGGGTTGTTTCAATGGATGGAAAGACATTTACACAAAAAAGTACGGGTGGTAGTACTGGTGATATTACTTTACACAAAAGAATGCCATTCACTATTAAAACTTTAAGTGATAAATATGTATTTGTATATATGGAGGAATGGGAAGATATGCTGGGAAATAAGAATATTTCAACAATAGACCCTGATATGATATGGATGCATTGTGAAGGTGAAAAAGGTAAAATAAATCTCACAGTTGATGAATATACTCCTAATGTTAGTTGGGGAGAGCCTGAATCTAGAACTGGTTATGTTCTTGCGTTCTCACAGGCTGAGTATGAAAGTATCAAAGATAATTTGGAAGAAACTATTGTTGAAAATGGAGAGATAGCTTATAAGTATGAACAGAGAAATCTTTTAATTGGCTTTACTCAGAAAGAAGTGAAAGAAGAACCCGGTAATCAGAGCTTCATTATAAAAAAAGCCGGATGGGAAGAAGTTTCACCTACTAAAACAACAAATACTTCTATTTTAGAACTCCTCCAAGGAAACTATTTTATTGATGATGTTTATTCAATATCTGCTAATGCAGGCGAATATTATGCGGTTAATCCGTTATTATCCGAAAGTGAATGGATAGGTGAAGCTTATGCAATTAATGCTGATGATGAGGATGTTACTGTAACTCTTGAGGCATCAATGGATGAGACTGGAAATATGATTTTGGGGGTCACTGTACCTGACGTTTTTAAGGAAGATTTAATCATTGTTTTTAAGGGAACAGATATGCTCTTTAAGAAGGCTTTGGTGATTACCCCTGCCAATTAATTAATTTAGATAGTATATTAAATGAATCTACATAAATTATACTCAATATTCTTCTTACCCCTCATCGTCAGCTTACTAACGATGGTGGTAACTGGTTGCTCTGATGACGGTGACGAGGTACTGCAAAGCCAATACGGCTATGTGCAGTTCAAGCTCTATAAGAGCACCTCTTTTGAGAAAGGAACAACCACCCGTGCAACAGACAAACTGGAAACGTTGTCTAGTGCACAGAAGATAAAGGTTGTGATGACGCACAACGGAACGACCGTTTCACAGACTGTACCCTTGAACGCATACAATGCGAACAATGCGGAATATGGTCTGCGTAGTGATAAATTGCAGTTATTGGCCGGTACTTATAAGATTATCGGTTACTACCTGTATGATAAACTTGATGAGGTTCTGTTGGCAGGACCTGGTGGAGATGACAGCGAATTTACCGTTGTCGGTCAAGGACTTCAGGAAAAAGCGTTGGCTGTAGATGCTGTAGCACGTGGAACTGTTACTTTTAAGCTAACGAAAGAAGGTCTTAGCACACGTGCGGTCGGTGAATATTTATTTAGCAATATTCGCTATGTCGATGTTACTGTAATGAACACCTTTACTCGTGTCACAACAGAGATGAAAGGGATGAAAGTTACTTATGAAGAAGGCTCTAAGGAAAACCAGAACCCTGATAATGCTAATGACAAGTATATGGACATAGGTGTGGCAACATGTGATTCTGCCGTATGGCTTCCTGCCGGTACTTTTCAAGTAGTGGCATATACCACCTATACACAAAGTGGTGGTACGCGACCGGTATTGGAAACACAGTCCGTAAGAGGAGAACCTTTTACAGTGAAAGACAATGAATTGACAGAAGATGCTAATGTGCCTATCCAATTGAAAGAGACTGCAGAATACATTAAGGACTACAAAGCGCTGAAAATTATTTGGGAAGCCTTGGACGGAAAGAACTGGAAGTACAATGGCGGTACTGTGAATAATACTGTCAGCAGTTCAAACTGGAACTTTAATAAAGAACTGGATATGTGGGGGGATCAGCCTGGAGTTGATCTCGATAACAATGGACGTGTTATAGGGCTTTCACTTGCTGGCTTTGGTGCTAAAGGCAGAGTGCCTGATGCTATCGGACAGTTAACTGAACTAAAAACTCTTTCTTTTGGTACGCATAGTGAAATATTGAGCGGCAGACTCTTTGGTGAAGATGAACTGACCCCAGATATGAGCGAGGAACAGAAGCAAAGAATACGTATGCATTACAAAAGAACATTTCTTGATCGCGATCCGCGTCTGAATATGTCGGAACTTTTGCAAGACGGTATTAACAGACATCCTGACCTGCAACCGATAAAGAAGAATAACCGCATTTCATTAAAGGATACTCAAATAGGTATCCTTACTAATCGAATAACATTTATTTCAAAGGCTATTCAGCGATTGACTAATTTACAGACAATCTATTTTGCCAATTCGCCGTTTACTTATGATAATATCGCTGCCGATTGGGAAGATGCCGATTCAGAATATGCTAAGCAGTATGCGGATGAAGAGTTAAGTTGGAGTAATCTGACAAAACTGACGGATCTGGAATTATATAATTGTCCAAATCTGACACAAATACCGGAATTTATATATGATTTGCCGGAGTTACAGTTATTAAATATAGCTTGTAATAAAGGTATCAGTGGGGATCAACTGACTGCTGACTGGCAAAGGCTGGCTGACGATGAAGATACAGGGCCAAAAATTCAAATCTTATATATGGGTTATAACAATCTGGAAAGATTCCCCGAATCTGCATCCTTACAGAAAATGGTAAAACTTGGCTTATTAGATTGTGTACACAATAATGTAAAACAATTGGAAGCTTTCGGTACAAATGTTAAACTGACAGACCTTAAGCTGGATTATAACCAGATTGAAGAAATCCCGGATAACTTTTGTGCATTTACCGATCAAGTAGAAGGCTTGGGCTTTTCTCATAATAAGTTGAAATATATACCGAATATTTTTAATGCTAAATCGGTATATGTTATGGGTTCTGTCGATTTCTCGTATAATGAAATAGGTTCGGAAGGAAGCAATATCGATTGTCCGATGGCCCAATTCAAGGGTATCAATGCCAGTACAGTGACTTTATCGTATAATAAAATAACGAAATTCCCTACAGAACTGTTTGCATCAGGTTCACCGATATCGACTATTGACTTGAGTAATAATCTGATGACATCGATTCCGGAAAATTCGCTGAAACCCAAAGACGGAAACTATAAGAATACGTACATGCTGACCATTATAGATTTGCGCTTCAATAAATTAACAAGCTTGTCTGATGACTTCCGGGCGACAACCTTGCCTTATTTGAGTAATATGGATGTTAGTTACAACTGTTTCTCTACGTTCCCGACACAGCCGTTGAACAGTAGTCAATTGAAGGCTTTTGGTATTCGTCACCAACGTGATGCGGAAGGTAACCGTATCTTGCGCCAATGGCCGACAGGTATCACTACCTGTCCGAGCTTGATCCAGTTGCAAATCGGTTCAAATGACATCCGTAAAGTAGATGAAACTCTGACACCGCAGCTTTATATATTGGATATCGCAGACAATCCGAATATCTCTATTGATGTGACCAAAGTATGTCCTTATATTGAGGCAGGTATGTATGCGCTGTTCTATGATACTACGCAGGATATTCGTGGTTGTGATGCTTTAGGTATTGAACGATAATATAAAAGATTCTATTAATGAAATATTTTAGTAAAATAACATTAGGACTGATTCTTTGTGCGGGGTTCGTATCCTCGTGCAAGGATGATGATGAAGTGGGAATCGATGGCATTACGATAGATAAGGAAGAAATTACTATCGGTGCCGAAGGAGGAACTGAGAAGATTGCCGTTTCGTCCAATGATCAATGGGTGGCACGTGTGTCACAACCTTGGATTGCCGTTTCACCGGCAAATGGGCTGGGCTCGGCAGTATGTGATCTTGCTATAGACTCTACACTGACAAATGTTGCGCGTACGGCGCAGGTACGTTTCACTATGGACGGTCGGGAACCTCGATTGGTTACAGTTACACAGTTTGGTTTCGGTAAGCAAATCTTAGTGAGAGAACCGGAAGTGAAAATCCCTAGTTCGGATGTTTACAAAGATCGTCATTTCGAGTCTACTATTTCCACGAATGTGAATTTCAAAATCGGAAGCGTGGATTATTCTTTTGCAGAAGAAGCAACCATGACCGATGAAGAGAAAAAGGAAGTGGAAGGAGAACGTAGCAACTGGGTGACATTGCCGAAAGATAAAGACCTGGAAGTGAATTTAGACAGAGGAGCACGTCCCCGTACTTTGAAAGTTGATTTTCGATGGGGAATGAACGTGGCTCCATATACTCGTGTGGCAAAGATTCATCTGATTCCGGTAAATTCGGATGATCAACTGGTGGACGACAATGGTAATAAAATAGATGCAGTTGTGCTGACTGTTACACAGGAAGCTGCCATGAGAATCGAAGACAATCGTGCAGGTGACTCATTAGCTATTATCACCATTAATAACAAACTCCAGAGTATGATGAGCTTTGATACCAGTGAAAGTATGATGAACTGGGATTTCGTGACACTTTGGGAAGCTACGGATAAGGAAATAAAAGATGGAGAACTTCCGGAAGAAGCTGTGGGGCGTGTACGTTCTGTACATTTTGCTATGATCGATCTGCAAGACGGTGAAACATTGCCGAAGGAAATTCGTCATCTGAAATATCTGGAATCATTTGCTGTCATGAGTAATGCCAACAGACAGATACGTACGATCCATTTAGGTGAGGAAATCTGTGAATTGGAATATCTGAAAGATTTGAAGATGTTCTCTTTCGGTATGAATGATCTCCCTAAGAATTTTGTTAAACTGGGTAAAAAGATGGTAAGTCTTGACTTGTCAAGTAATAATTTCCAGAAGTTATCTGTGATTACAGATGTGGTAAACGAAGAAAATTTCCCACATTTAAGATCATTATCATTGACCGGATGTCGTGCTACAGAAACACTGAAAGACTTAACTCAGATTGATGGAAACAATCAATATAATGGTAAGGATGTTGGGTTGCATGTTAATATTTCACAAGGACAGCCGGAAAGAGCAGCATTCCTGAAATTGCTGACTTGGGATAAACTGAATGCACTGTTCCTGTCTTATAACTTCCTTGAGGGAGAATTACCTACTGACGCAGAAGTTAAAAGTGCATTGGCTGCTGCCAGAAAACCATTAACTTATCAACATGATGATTTCTTCACTAAAGAGGAATTGACTGCTACACCATCATTATTCCTTGATAAGATATCAAAGGATACTTGTCAATGGTTGCTGACGGGTGACAATCAGGTTACTTATCAGAAGCAGTCTCCGGTAACAGGACAGGATATTCCACGTGTACTACCATTTGCCCGTACAGTTCATATTAATTTGAACTTCTTGACTGGTGCAATACCGAACTGGCTTCTGTTCCATCCTTACTTTGTATATTGGTATCCGGAAACTATGGTATTCAATCAGCAAGAAGGAGGTATAAATTCAGAAGGAAAGGCAGTTGGATTTAGCAATGTGGATGTTGTGAATTACGATTATTCTTACTACTATGGGGATAAAGACCCGGAAGCAAGTCAGGTTGTTAAAGGTGTAGCCTATCCGCTATATTACAGAAAATTTGTATTATCGGGGACAACAGACTAAGATAACTGTGGAATAAATATCATTAACAAGAATAACTTTTTAAAAAGGAACAATGAAGAAAAAAATCTTATATACAGCACTGTTTGCCCTGATGCTGGCTTCATGCTCGGAACAAGAATTTATTGAACAGCCGTCTACCCCTGCAGGGGGGACGGAAGTTCAGTTTCCGACTGATGTCACTTCCGGTGAATTGCTGATTAAATTCGATCCTGCAATGACCGAAATTCTTGACCAAGCCCTCAAGGTTGCGACAAGAAGTGGAGGAGTCATGACCCGTTCCGGGATTCCATCTACTGATGAAGTATTGGCTATTTTGGGTGCATACCAGTTTGAACGTATATTTCCGGTCGATGCTAAAAATGAAGAACGCACCCGTAGTGCCGGACTACATTTGTGGTATCGAGTGAAGTTTAATGAAAATACGGACCTGAAGGAAGCGGCCAGCCGTCTTGGTAAATTAGGTGAAATATCAAAAGTACAAGGCAATAGCCGTATTAAACGTGCTTACAAAACCGAAGGATATCGGAGTTATATCAACGAGAGCGCTTTGCGGCAAAAGGCTGCTACACGTGCTGTATCAGCAAGAAGCTCGTTCTCCGATCCAGGATTGTCTTATCAATGGCATTATAATAATACTGGAGAGAATGAATTTGATAATCAAAATGATTTAGGTAATGGTTCGGAAGCAGGGTGTGATGTCGGTTGTACGGAAGCCTGGCAGAAATGTAAGGGCGATCCGTCTATTATAGTCGCTGTACTGGATGAAGGTGTAATGAATACACATCCTGATCTGGTTGGTAATATCTGGATTAATGAAGGAGAAGAACTTTATGCTGATGACGATGCTGATGGTAACGGATATAAGGATGATAAATATGGTTACAATTTCGTAAGTAATACAGGTGTTATCTCATGGATGGAAACAAGCGATACGGGACACGGAACACACGTCGCCGGTACTATTGCTGCTATGAATAATAATGGTATCGGTGTTTGTGGTATTGCCGGTGGTGATGGGACGAAAAATTCGGGTGTGAAGATTATGTCATGCCAAGTGTTTTCCGGAGACTACGGTGTCAGCTTGGATGCTGAGGCCAGAGCCATCAAATATGCTGCCGATAATGGCGCTGTTATTTTGCAGTGTAGCTGGGGATACAACTCTTCTTTAGCTAATATGATCGAAGGATATACTCCAGGGCCGGGAACGGAAAAAGAGTGGGAGAGTATTTATCCATTGGAAAAAGAAGCATTAGATTATTTTATCAATAACGCCGGTTCTCCCAATGGAGTGATTGATGGTGGTTTGGCTATTTTTGCATCCGGTAACGAATATGCAGGAATGCCGGCATTCCCCGCTGCTTATTCCAAATGTATAGCAGTGAGTGCGGTGGCTGCCGATTTTACCCCGGCTTCTTATACTAACTACGGTGTGGAAGCGACAGTTTCTGCTCCGGGTGGTGATACGGAGTACTATAATCCGGTAGGTAAAGAAGATCCTGAAGCTTGGGCAGAAGGTATATACTCCGGTTCTATTCTTTCTACTTGGATACAGAACGGTACTGCTACTTATGGTTTTATGGATGGTACATCTATGGCTTGTCCGCATGTATCGGGAGTAGCGGCATTAGGCTTGTCCTATGCTGTAAAACAACGCCGTCATTTTAAAGCAACTGAGTTCATTGAACTGCTGAAGAATTCTGCAAAACCATTGGACGGCTGGTATACTGGCGGAAAAGTGAAAACTTATTATCGCAATCATCTTTCTGCCGGTGCTTCTCCTACAAAAGTAGAACTGTCGAAGTATGTCGGCAAGATGGGTACAGGCTTAGTAAATGCCGGAAGTTTGCTTAACAGTATTGAAGGGAGTGGTTCGGATATGGTAGTGCCAAATGTCTATGTGGCAGAAAGTACAACATCGACTCTTAATTTGGCTTACTACTTTGTAAATGGTGAAACACTGACTTATACTTGCACATCGAGCGACCCGGCTACCGCTGCAGTGAGCGTAAGTAATACGCTTATGACCGTATCTGGTATAAAAACCGGTACAGCTCGTATTACAGTGAAAGTAAGCAACGGAAGCGAACAGTCCATTGCCGTTACCGTCCGTAAAAAGGCTAATGATAACGGTTGGATGTAATTTTAATATTCAATGAAACCAATTACTTGGATACGGTTATTTTTACTCTGTGTGGTCATCGGATCATTCCGGGCGGTTGAAGCCAAGGGGATTCGTTTCATTCCGCAGGAAAAAACAGATACGCTGATAAATCCGCCGCTAATGAAGCATGGGGAACAAATTCTGCGCTTCGACAGTACTGTGTTGAATGTTGGAACAATGACGGAGGATGATGCTCCAAAGACCTATCGTTTCACATGTACTAATATAAGTAATAAAACGATAAATCTGACTCGTGTAAGGACTACCTGCGGATGTGCAGTGGCGGATGTTCGTACCGGAGAAATACCTCCCGGTGAAGCGAGTGTTATTGCATTGACCTATAATCCGAAAAACCACCCGGGGACGATAGATACGAATGCTTTCGTTTATCTGTCTCTGTCGGACCGGATGCCTGTGGCACGCCTCACATTGACGGGTAATGTATTGCCCGGAGCAGATGAATGGGGACGCTATCCTTATGCGATGGGCAAACTGAGGCTAAAACAAAACCGGATGGAATTTCGGGAGGTGATGTCAGGAAAGCGTGCTTCGGAACGAATACTTTGCGGTAACAGCGGGGAGCAATCATTGCGTTTGACAGTTCTGAACCTTCCCTGTTTTGTTACTTTTCGCACAGAACCGGAAGTAATCAGTCCGGGCAGTGAAGCCGATATAATAATCACGATAGATGCTTCCCTGATTCCTGTGGAAAAGGGCGATTCGTTTATCTTTCCTGTTATAATAGAAGGAGTAAGCGGACAACAGGCTGACCGGACATTGAGTATTAAAGTAAACTGTATTAAGTAACGATAAAAATAAAAAGAAGACATGAAGAATATTCTTAAATTAATGGCTTTATTCGCCTTCCTGCTTTGTTTCATATCTTGTGATGAAGATGAGAAGGCAGAGATCCCTACATTGCCGGTCACTGCTGCTAACCTGAACGGAACATGGCAACTTTCTGAATGGAATGGACAGCCTATGGCAGAAGGTACATATTGCTACATAACCTTTAACCGTAAAGAATTGACTTTTGAAATGTACCAGAAGTTCGACAGTATGTACGCGCGCCATATCACTGGTCATTTCAGCCTTGAAAATGATCCTTATTTAGGATATATTATCAGCGGAGAATATGATTTCGGTAATGGTGATTGGAATAATGATTATATCGTAACCGATTTGTTGGAATCGGGTTCCATGATCTGGACTGCAAAAGACGATGACAACGATGTGAGTAAATATGTTCGTTGTGAAAAAGTACCTGCATCGATCATAGAAGAAGCCAAGGTGGACAAAGACTAAGGCAGAAGCGAGGTATATTAACGCAAAAAGGTCATCTTTCAAAAGGTGGCCTTTTCGTTTGAATGGATTTTGTAATACTTCTCTGCAAAAAAAGATTGAATTTATTTGGAAATGATATTGGGACTTTCTATATTTGCATCAGATTTATAATTGTAATGAATACAACTTTGAAAAGAGGGAGAACTTATGAAACCATACGAACGATTGTTAGAGCATAATATAAAGCCTTCCATGCAGCGCATAGCGATCATGGAATATTTGATGAATCATCCCATTCATCCCTCGGCTGATGATATCTATACAGCATTATCTCCTTCTATGCCGACACTTTCGAAAACGACGGTATACAACACTTTGAGATTGTTTTCGGAACAGGGAGCTGCATTGATGCTCACGATTGATGAGAAGAATACAAATTTTGATGCGGATACTTCTGTTCACTCTCATTTCTTATGCAGGTATTGCGGACATATTTACGACTTAAAATCTCCGGAAGCCGTGAAGAAAGTTGAAAGTCTGGAAATGGATGGGCATCAAGTGACGGAAGTTCATTATTATTATAAAGGTATATGCAAGAATTGCTTAAGAAAAGATAAAGAAACACGTATTGACTAATTAATTTAAAATTGAGAAGAAAATGAAAAAATTTAGATGTACTGTATGCGGTTACGTTTATGAAGGTGACGCAGCTCCTGAGAAATGTCCTTTGTGTAAAGCTCCTGCCAGCAAATTCGTAGAAGTTGTTGAAGTAGAAGGTGGTGCATTGTCTTTTGCTGACGAACACGTGATTGGTGTTGCAAAAGGTTGTGACGAAGAAATGATCAAGGATCTGAATAATCACTTTATGGGTGAATGTACTGAAGTAGGTATGTATTTGGCTATGAGCCGTCAGGCTGACCGTGAAGGTTATCCTGAAGTAGCTGAAGCTTTCAAACGCTATGCTTGGGAAGAAGCTGAACATGCTTCTAAATTTGCAGAATTGCTGGGTGACTGTGTTTGGGATACAAAAACTAACCTGCAAAAGCGTAAAGATGCTGAACAAGGTGCATGCGAAGACAAAAAACGTATCGCTACTCGTGCTAAAGCTTTGAATCTGGACGCTATTCACGATACTGTACACGAAATGTGCAAGGACGAAGCTCGTCATGGTAAAGGTTTTGAAGGACTTTACAACCGTTATTTCGGAGATAAGAAATAATAAAGCCTTATAAATAACTTTTAAAAGGTCTGTGTTCTATAGTGAATGCAGACCTTTTTTGTTTATATTTGCCTATTAACTTTATAAATACCACAATTATGAGAAAGGTACAACTATTGTTCGTTTGTTTAATGCTTTCAGCGGCTGCTTTTGCTGCTGATAAGGTTGTTAAGTTACCAAAACCTAATTTAAATCGTACTGGTACGGTGATGAAGGCATTGTCTGAACGTCAATCTACGCGTGAGTATGCTTCGAAAGCGTTAACTCTTGCTGATTTGTCAGACTTATTATGGGCGGCCAACGGAATCAATCGTTCGGATGCTGGAAAACGAACGGCTCCTTCCGCTATGAATAAGCAGGATGTAGACGTATATGTGATATTATCGGAAGGAAGTTACTTGTATGACGCAAAGAATCATCAGTTAAATCTGATTGCTGAAGGAGATTACCGTGGAGCGGTAGCGGGTGGCCAGGCTTTTGTAAAAACGGCTCCGGTATCTTTAGTATTAATCAGTGATGTTTCCCGTTTTGGTGATGCTCAGAAGATACAGAATCAACTAATGGGAGCCATGGATGCCGGTATTGTTTCTCAGAATATTTCTATTTTCTGTTCTGCGGCTAAACTGGCTACAGTGCCACGTGCTTCGATGGATGCCGCTCAGCTGAAGAAAGTATTGAAACTGAAAGATAGTCAGATTCCTATGATGAATCATCCCGTGGGATACTTTAAATGATCTTTATTCTGCATATAAAAATGGTGACACTATCCACACCGGATAGTGTCACCATTTTTATATTATAATGTCATTATCCTGACCGGATCGTGTCACTATAATTAGGGCTCTTTATTTCAGTAGAAATTCATCGATAGCTTTCTTGTAAGTTGCTTTGTCAGCCGCTCCACGGAAAAGCTGCGGATCTCCTTTCGTAGGAATGAATACAAACAATGGAATGCTTGTTGCGTTGAACAAGGCAGCAAGTTCTTTCTGTTTGTCTACATTGACTTTGTAGATTGTTATTTTCCCTGCATATTCCTTTGCCAATTCTTTCATGATTGGGGCTGTCTGGCGACAAGGACCACACCAGTCTGCATATAAGTCGATGATGGCAGGTTTGTCACCTTTGTATTTCCACTCTTTTGATTTTTCATAATCGAAGACGTCTTTCAGAAACATTTCTTTGTCCATTACGACGACTTCACCGTTACCTGTTACCTCTTTTTTACCTTGATTGGCATCCGATTTGTCATTGAAGGCGTATACGATAACGCTCAGCATGACAAAAGCTACCATTGCTAATACTTTCTTCATTCGCTATTTTCCTTTTATATGTAATTTTGTTCGATGATTCCTTTTAATTCACTACTGTGGATAACTCCGGAATGTCTCCATACGGCTTCTCCATTTTTGAATAAAATAAAAGTCGGCACTGCCTGTATGCGATATTTAGTAGCCAAATCTTCATGTTGGTCAACATCTATCTTCACAATACGGGCTTTATCTCCTACCATTGTTTTCAATTCTTCTAAAACGGGTTTCATTGCTTTGCAGGGTCCACACCATTCTGCAAAGAAATCAACTAAAACGGGTATCGGTGACTGTATTAAATCTTCAAACTTTTCCATAATCTTTCCTTTCTTAAATTTAAATATCAGTCTTTGAAGACTGCAAATATAATTTCTATTTTATTAATATAACGGGAAAAAGCTGTTTTTGTTCATAAAATAGTAATTGTAGAGTCATCTTATTGTAATCTGGAAAAGGGAACTTTGCATAACGAAAAACAAATAAATAAGAAATAAACTAATAATGATAGCCTCATGAAATTTTTATTTATTGTACAAGGCGAGGGTAGGGGACACTTGACACAAGCTATTACCCTTGAAGAAATGTTGTTGCGTAATGGACATGAAGTAGTGGAAGTATTAGTCGGTGAGAGTTCATCACGTATCTTGCCCGGATTTTTTAACCGGAATATACAGGCACCGGTCAAACGTTTTATCAGTCCTAATTTCTTGCCTGCGGCAGATAATAAACGAGCGAATCTAAAGAAAAGTTTTATTTATAATTTACTGCGTATTCCGGAATATTTTCGCAGTATGTGCTATATTAACCAGCGGATTAAGGATACAGGGGCGGAAGTAGTGATCAACTTCTACGAGCTTTTGACAGGACTTACCTACACACTCTTTCGTCCCTCCGTTCCATATGTCTGCGTCGGACACCAATACTTGTTTTTACATCAGAATTTTGAATTTCCGGATAAAAACTCTTTTCAATTACGGATGCTGCGTTTCTTCACCAAGATGACAGCTGTAAGATCTTCGAAGAAACTTGCTTTATCTTTCAATGATATGGAACCGGACAGGGTAGAACAAGTGGTGGTAGTTCCTCCTTTAATTCGGCAGGAAGTAACTGCTATTCAACCGGAAGAAGGAAATTATATTCATGGATATATGGTAAATTCCGGTTTTGCAGATAGTGTGGAGGAGTTTCATACGATATATCCGGAAGTTCCTTTGAGGTTTTTCTGGGACAAAGCAGATGCAGATGAGGTGACCAGGATTGACGAAACACTAAGTTTCTATCAGATAGATGATGTGAAGTTTCTTAATGGGATGGCCGGTTGTCGTGCTTATGCTACCACTGCCGGGTTCGAATCTATCTGTGAAGCAATGTATCTGGGAAAACCTGTATTGATGGTTCCGGCACATATTGAGCAGGATTGTAATGCCCATGATGCAATGAGGGCAGGAGCAGGGATTATCAGTGATTCTTTTGATTTGAAGCCTTTACTCCGTTTTGCCGGAACGTATTCTCCTAATCGTACATTCGTTCGTTGGGTACGTAGTGGTGAACGACGTATTATTCTGGAACTGGAAAAACTGGCTGCTCCACAATCAGCAATTACTTCAATACCAACATTTACTAATTATTTACCGATATGAAACTGAATAAAACAGATTATGTACTTGAGCGGGCGTCAGATGGCGGATATTATGCCTGGTTGACTGTGAATATGCAATGTAATGCTTACGGAGAGTCTCCTGAAGAAGCTGTGTTGAATTTGCAGGAAACAATGAATGAAATGATAGATGAGATGTATATGGTAGAAGAGTTTATTTAATGGAAAATGGATAATGGAAATGTCACCCTACATAGGGACTTTCCATTATCCATTTTTCATTATCCATTTATTCAATACTCAGTTCATCAATAATGTGGGAGGCTCCTGCATATTTATCGATAATAAATAAGGTATAGCGGATATCTACACAGGCGGCACGTTGTGAGGAGGGGCGGAAAGCGATGTCTCCGGTCAGACCTTCATAGTTGCGGTCGAAAGCTGTGCCCACTAGTTGTCCTTTGCTATTGAATACCGGACTGCCGGAGTTTCCTCCTGTATTATCAGTATTAACAATAAAGCAGACAGGCATTTCACCGTCTTTACCATAGCGTCCATAGTCTCTGGCTTTATATAGTTCCTTCAACTTCTGCGGAACTACAAATTCCCAGTTTCCTGGATCTTCTTTCTCCATAACTCCTTTGAGTGTAGTATGAGCATCATAAACTACTCCGTCGGCAGGTTCGTAAGGAAGTACCTGTCCGTAAGTCAGTCGTAAGGTTGAGTTGGCGTCCGGATAGATAGGCATTCCTTTTTCCTGTCTCATGTCCATCATTCCTTTTACCCATACCTTATGAGCAGCGTCGTAGTTCTGATTGGCCTCTTTCATGGCAATGGCAGTTTTCAATATTCCATCTGTGATGGAGTATTTGAAAAGTACCATCCAGTCATGACCTATCTTATATAAGCTTGGCTTTTTAATAAACTTTTCAAAGTTTTTGGGATTACCAAAAATCGAATATTCAAAACAAGCATCTACAAATGAATCTATATTTCCTTTGAAACGTGAGTTTATGATCTCGAAAATATTGATTCGTTGTTCCTCCGGAATGTAATTGGCATAAGTTTGCAGCATGGTTTTGGCAACCATTCGCTCTACTTCCGGGAAGGGAATGGAGGCAAAGTATTTTTCACCGGCTTGTTTCAGATTTTCGGTAGCTGTTTTTATTTGTTCTTTGTTTTTTGACTTAAGGGCAGTGACCATTTCTGTTGTAGAAGGGAGGCGCATAAAGTCAAGTGCTGTGACAAGTGCTTCGTTAAGGGCTTGCTGGTGATAGAGTGCATCCCGTCGATGAGCAACGATAGAACGTATTTCATCAAATGCCTTCTGATAAGAATCATCACCTTTTTCGCGGCCACGGGCCAAGAGTTCTTCTTGTTGCTTACGCTTGGTATCCAGTACTTTGAGACGTACTAATCCTTCGTTCATACCAATTGCATTTTTCCAGTAATTGGCTGAAGATGCATACTTACTTGCATAATGGATTCGTACGGCAGGATCTTTCAGCATCTGCTCCATCAGAACTTTCTGACGGGCCCCACGTACATGTTGACGCATAAAGTTGGTAGTCTGCATACGCTCTTCCACTTCGTCAGAAATCATATATCGCCAGTTGCGTCCCGGGAATCCCATAACAAAGGTGAAGTCACCTTCCTGTACTCCGGCAATGCTGATTTTCAAATGTTTTTTTACCTGCAAAGGAACATTGTCTTTAGAATATGCGGCAGGTTTCCCGTTTTTATCAGCATAGATACGGAAGAGGGAAAAATCTCCGGTATGGCGGGGCCACATCCAGTTGTCTGTGTCGGCTCCGAATTTACCGATAGAAGAGGGAGGAGCACCTACCATGCGGATATCGCTGTATACGGTCTTTACAAACATATAATATTTATTTCCTCCGTAAAAAGCTTTAAGTTCAAGTTTGGTTGCAGGAGTGACTTCTATATTTTCATCTTTGGCGAAGCGTTCTGCTACTTTGCTCAGGTAGCTTGGCGACAGATAATTAGTACCGTTCGGATCTTCATCTTTCTTCAACTGATCGGTTATGTAACTGGTTACATCAAGGATACGGTCAATAAAAGTGACGGTCAATCCCGGTGTGGGAAGTTCTGCATCACGATTCATGGCCCAGAATCCTTCTGTCAGGTAATCATGCTCTATGTTACTATGTTGTTGGATAGCTCCGTAACCACAATGATGATTGGTGAGTACCAGTCCTTCAGAAGAAATGACTTCTCCGGTACATCCGCCACCGAAGTGTACAACAGCATCTTTCAGAGAGAGGCCATTGGCATTGTATACCTCTTCAACAGGAATCTCCAGACCGAGTTCCCGCATGGCAACTGCATTTTGTGCTTTCAGGTCAGTTAGCATCCACATACCTTCATCGGCGTGGATGCTAAGAGTTGCCAGTGAAAAAATAGCAAATATAATTTGTTTTCTCATTTATTCTACGATAGTCATTTCATTAATCAGATGGCCGCAGTTTCCTAATTTCTCAAGGATAAACAGGACGTAGCGGATATCAAGATTGATACAGCGTTGCAGGTTGTTATCAAAGTTAATATCACCACTCAGAGATTCCCAGTTACCATCGAATGCACAGCCGATCAATTCTCCGTTTTCGTTCAATACCGGACTACCGGAGTTACCACCGGTAATGTCATTGGTTGACAGGAAGCAGACAGGCATATCACCGTTAGGTAATGCATAACGACCGTAGTCTTTCTTTTCTATAAGTTCTTTCAACTTGGCCGGTACCACAAATTCGCGGTCTTCCGGATTTTCTTTTTCAAGAATACCTTTTGTTGTTGTGTAATAGTTATAGTGTACACCATCTTTCGGATCATATGGTTTTACGTTACCATAGGTTAGGCGAATGGTGAAGTTTGCGTCCGGATATGAAGGAACAGGCAATTTCATTTCGCCTAAACCGCGGATGTAAGTTTTGTGGAGCAGAGCAAGTTCTTTGTCCAGCTCTTTTAGCTGATCAAGGAGATTGCCGTATTGATCGTATTTGGATTGAGCATATTGCAAAGCCAGATCCTCATCAATAGCTTTTACTGTCGGCTTTTTGAGGAATTTATCAAAGTTAGCCTGATTAGCAAAAATAGACTTGTCGTACATGTCGTCTACGAACTTATTGTAGTCTCCTTTATATTTCTGTTCAATCACTTTATAGATAGCAGGGCGTTGGTTTGCCGGAATCATTTCTGCATAGAGAGGAAGCAGTACTTTAGCTACTTTGCGGTCTACTTCATGATCATAGTCTTTGTTATGGATGCTTTTGAAGTTTTCTTTCAGACCTTCCAGACGAACTTTGATCAGAGAGTCGTTTTTATCAACCAAAGCTTCCCGTGTTTTAGTTAACATTGAGTTACCAAATTCGATAGCTCCGAAGAAAACTTCAGTCAGGCAAGTCAGTTGATAATTGAGAGGGGCTGTTTGTGCTACCAGATCATCGATCTTTTTCACAACATTGGCATATTCGGTATTGTTTTGTGCCTTTGCAAATTCAGCAAATTTAGCTTCCTGTTCTGCTTTAGTGCCCAATACGTCATTGTCAATGATCGCTTTGTTCATTCCGATAGAGTTTTTCCAGTAGTTACTGGAGCCTGCATATTTGTTTGCATACTGAATACGGATTTTATCGCTGGCGTTCATCACTTCTTTCAAAACAGCCAGGCGTGCACCACGAATGCGGATACGCGGTTCATTGGTTGATTCCATTCGTTCTTTTACTTCTGACACAGTCAGATAACGGCTGGTTCTTCCGGGGAATCCCATGATCATTGCATAGTCTCCTTCTTTTAAACCTTTGATGGAGATTGACAGATGTTTCTTCGTTTTCAGCGGAGTATTGCTTGCGCTATATTCAGCCGGCTCTCCGTTGGCATCTGCATAGATACGGAACATGGAGAAGTCACCGGTATGACGGGGCCACATCCAGTTGTCTGTTTCGCCACCGAATTTACCTACAGAAGAAGGAGGAGCGGCAACCATACGTACATCCGGATATATTTTCTTGTAGAACAGGTAGAATTTGTTTCCTGCGTAGAAAGGAAGGGCTTGCGGAACAATGCCTTTCTTATCTTTCAGGTCACTTTTCTCATAGAGTTCTTTAGCCAGTCCTTCAAGGAAAGCACCGGTGAATGACTGAGATTCTGTAATCTCTTTGGCGGCGATTTTAGCATTCACAACATCTGTTATATCTTCGATACGTTCGATGAAGGTGAACTTTAATCCCGGAGTAGGAAGTTCCTGATCTCTGGATGTAGCCCAAAAACCATCTGTCAGATAATCGTGTTCTACACTACTGTGTTGCTGGATAGAAGAATAACCGCAGTGATGGTTAGTTAGGATCAAGCCTTCCGGTGAAATGATTTCTCCCGTACATCCTCCTCCGAATATACCGACTGCATCTTTCAAAGAGACACCATTGGGATTATATAAATCCTGGGCTTCCAGTTTTAATCCTTGCTTCTTCATCATATCTATGGAATGTTGCTGTTGCATTAGTTGCAATAACCACATACCTTCGTCCGCTTTTACGGTACATACCAGCAGCGCTGTCAGCGCTAATAAATAAAGTCTTAGTCTGTTCATTACTTTATGATAACAATTATAAATTATGATGTTAATATTCTATTTTTAAACTTCCGTCTTTTAGTGCTTTCATGATGTTGGCAGGAGCCTGTTGATTCATTAATTCTTTTTTCATGAAATCCATATAGGGAGCTACATGCTGAAAGTATTGGTAATATCCTTTGCACAGATAGTTCAGACCGGGTTCGCCGTCCGCTGTCCGACTGAAGCGGTTTTTGGGACATTCTCCGTTGCAGGCAAATAGAAAGTCGCACTCCTTGCATTGTGTTGGGAGTGATTGGTATTTCATTGTCCCGAAGCTATGCTGTCGTTCACTATGCATCATTTCCACCAAAGTCTGGCTATAGATATTTCCCAATTTATATTCCGGGAATACGAAGTGGTCACAAGAGTATACGTCTCCGTTGAATTCCATAACGCCGGCATGTCCGCAATGCTTCGCCATTGTACATACGCCCGGTTGCTCACCCATCCAGTTAGCCAATGTAGAATCGAATATCTGTATGAAGAATTTGCCCACATCTTCTTTTACCCATTCATCAAAAATTGTACAGAGAAAGTTACCCCATTGTTCCGGACTTATGGAGAAATCAGCCAATGCTCCTTCTTTACCTTCTGCCAGAGAGGCAAGATGACGACCGTCCTGATGTGAAACAATGCGTTCAACAATCGGGGCGAACTGGATATAATGGCAATCTATTTCTTTGAAGAAATTATAAAAGTCTAATGGATATTCGGCATTGAAATCGTTCACAACAGCCATAGCGTTCCATTCTACTCCATGTTTTTTCAGGAGATTAATCCCTTGCATCACTTTGACGAAAGAAGGTTTGCCCATTTTGTTCTTGCGGTATTCGTCATGAAACTCTTGCGGGCCATCAATAGAAACCCCTACCAGCCAGTTGTTTTCACGGAAGAACTCGCACCATTCGTCTGTGAGTAAGGTCCCATTCGTCTGGATACAATTGTCAATCGTACGTCCGCGGGCGTATTTCTTTTGCAGTTCCATCGCCTTTTTATAAAAAGAAAGCGGACGCATCAGCGTTTCTCCACCGTGCCAGGTAAAAAGCACTTGAGGCATTGTTTGAGAACTGATATACTCGTCGATAAACTTTTCCAGTAGTTCATCGCTCATTACATGTTTGGGGTTTTCTTTGTATAGGTTCGCCTTTTCCAAATAATAGCAGTATTCGCATGCGAGATTACATACGGCTCCCACGGGCTTTACCATGACATAAAGCGGTTTGGCAAAAGGTGCATAAGTTGTTGCTTTCATGACTGCAAATTTAGATAAACTAAATGAAAAAAATGATCTCCCACCTCTGTTTATAAGGATTATTAAAGAAAAGAGTCTTACAAGTTTTAAATATTGATAAAATGTTTCTTTTAAGTCCGAATCAGTTGTACCTTTGTACCCAGAATTTAATGAAACAATGAACGTGAATAAGATTTTGCCTTTTGTGCTTTTGCTTCCCTTTCTAGCTTCGTGTACTCATAAGTATAAGATAGAAGGAACATCTTCAGTAAATGGTCTGGATGGAAAAATGTTATATCTGAAGACTTTGAGGGATGGAGAATGGACAAAACTGGACTCGGCTGAGGTAGTACATGGATCATTTTCAATGAAAGGGAAAATCGATTCTGTACAAATGACAACACTTTATATGGATGACGAAAGTGTCATGCCGGTTGTGTTGGAAAGTGGCAAGATCGTTATTACTATTAGCAATACCGATCTCAAAGCGGTTGGAACTCCTTTGAACACAGCATTGTATGACTTTATTGCAAAGAAGAATGCAATGGAAGAAAGTATCGGTGAACTGGAAAGAAAAGAAACCCGTATGGTGATGGATGGTGCTGATCTGGAAGAAGTTCATGAACAGTTACTTGCAGAAGGAGATTCACTGATGAAAGCGATGAATCAATATGTCAAGACTTTCATCTCGGATAATTATGAAAATGTATTAGGACCTAATGTCTTTATAATGCTTTGCAGCTCTTTGCCATATCCTATTATGACTCCACAAATAGATGATATAATAAAGGATGCTCCCTATTCTTTTAAGAGTAATAAGATGGTGCGAGAGTTCTTGACGAAGGCCAAAGAGAACATGCAGTTGATAGAAGAACATCAACGGATGCAACAAAATGTAGGTCCGAAGAAATAAATCTTGAGTTTTTTGCGTATTTTTGCATAAAACTCAAGATAAGATGAAAACGTCCTTTTCTATTCGTATTGCTTTTTTCTTTATTCTTTCTTTTTTGATAGTTTCCTGTCATAGAGATATGGACGCTCTCAACATGACTTTTTCAAAAGTGGAAAAGTGTATGGATCTCTGTCCGGATAGTGCTCTAAATCTATTAAAAGGTATTCCTGAACCTGAAAAATTGTGGGGCGAGTCACAGGCGACTTATGCTCTTCTGATGACGCAGGCAATGGATAAGAATTATATGAAGTTTAGTTCGGATTCGTTGATTGCATTAGCTTTGAATTACTATACCGTAGATCAAAGAAGTCCTCTAATGCACGCTAAAACACAGTTTTATTATGGAAGGGTTATGCTTGAATTGGAAGAGCATGAGGTTGCCTTGAAATCTTTTTTAGCTGCAAAAAAGATATATGAGAGTATGAAAGACTATAGAATGCTAGCACTTATCGCTGAGGAAGTTGGTATGATTAACCGAATACAGAAAATGTATGGTGATGCTTTGGCTAATTTTCAGGAATCACTTGCTATAAATAAGCAATTAAAGGATTCTCTTAGGATAATTAGTGCTAGTCTGAATATAGCCAGGGTTTATTTATTTGAATCTAAATGGGATAGTTGTTCTTTGTATTACAATAATGCTTTGGAAATAGCTGTGCAAAAGAATTATGTGTCTGAAATTACTATTTTGCATGAATTAGGTATTTTATATCGTTCGATGCAAGAATTGTCTAAAGCAGAACGTTATTTTTTGGCTGCTTATGAAAAAGAAACAGATGAGGAGAAGAAGTATATGGAATGTTTGTCTTTGGGATATTTATATATGCAAATGGGACAGACAGAAAATGCTAGAAAGTATCTGAAGATGAGTGCCAACTCTTCTAAAGCATATACGCAAATTGATGCGTATGATTGTTTATACTTTTTAGAAAAAGATATTGATAACTTTGAAGAAGCAATTATTTATCATGAATTAGCAGATTCTATAACTGCTGCAATGGCCGAACTTAATTCTCTTGAATTGATTGCAAGTTTGCAGAAGAAATATGAGAATGAGAAACTTCAAAATGATAATTTGCAAATGAAAGTACAATATACGAATTTTATTTTATGGGGTACGATTGCTTTTTTGGCAGTTGCCGCTTGTATGTGTTATTATTATTTCAAGAATCGAAATAACAAAAAGAAAATAGCCGAAATTGAATCGCAGATTCAAGAGAATGAAGAAGAAATAGAACGATATCAACAGGAAATAGAGGATATTCAAATATCAAAAGATCAGGTCCTAAAGGAAAATCTGATGTTGGAAGAAAATCGCACAAAAGTAGGAGAACTTAATGGAAAGATTGTGCTTTTGACAATGCAGAATAAAACATTGTCGGAACACTTGAAAGAATTAGGAGGTGAATTGAATGTTGGTATATCTTCAAGCTCATTTATACATGCGTTTCGGCTTTTATTAGCTATAAAAGAGGGGACGTTAAGAGGTAAGCTTTCTAATGAGGAGCGTCAGAAACTATTCAATCTATTTGATTTGATTTATTGGAATTATGTTAGTCGATTGTTGAAAAGAGCTCCAGCTCTTACTAAACATGATCTTGAGATTTGTTGTTTTCTTAAATTTGGTTTGTCTCATGAAGAGTTGAGTTGCATTTTTCATACTACTTCTGATTCTGTAACTAGGGCAAAAGGCCGATTAAAAGGACGATTAGGTATCTCTCCACAGGATGATTTAGATGCTTTTTTGAAGGAATTTTGAGAAATAAAAAATGGATTGTCCGGGTAAATGTTAAATGTTTAATTTGTAATAAATTGATATATAACGTGTTAGTTGTTGATTGTCTCTTGTAATTTGTCCGGGTTGTTTTTTTTGTTTTTTCGAATACATACCGTACTTTTGGCGAAACAAAAAAGCAATATAGTTATGAAAGTACGTTTTATTTTATCTTTTTTAGCTGCATTATTTATTGCAGGAAATATGATCGCTATTGAGAGTACAGATCGGGTAGAAAGAAAGTTGCCTATTGTATTAAGGGGAGAAGTTCCAACTACAACTAGTCGTTCTGTTCCTGTAATACCTATTGATGCATCTATTTCTACTGAAAATAATACGGTAGATATTATTTTCAGTACTGTTTTGGGCGAAGTGAAAATACTGGTGGATGGACAAGTACAGGAAGTCTGTCAGGTAACGGCTCCTGGACAAACAACTTCTTTCTCTATAGAAGGATGGGCTCCGGGCGTTTATAAACTAGAATTTAAAGTAGCCGGAGGCGGATACGTATACGGAGAACTAGTAATAGAGTAAATAAGGAACTAGACCTTAACTTTTATATAATGAATAGTCATCATACAGTTGCTATTGGCACTTGGGAAGGTGACAAACAGCAATCTATTGAATATAATTCTTCTATTGCAGTCGGGATTGATTGTCCCCGTGCAAAATTGAGAGTAAGTATTCTATTAGATACAATACAAGAGTATCAGGTGAGATATATCTTTTCTGACGAGGAGATAAGTGAAGCTGTAAATGAGGCTGGGCTTATCATTGGCGCAAGGGGTATAGCCTATGAAGGGGTATTACAACGAAAACCGGTTATTGTAGTGGGGGAATATGGTTTTGGAGGTTTAGTTACTCCAGATACATTGCATGAACAATACAATAATTATTTTAGAGGCAAAATCAATGGAATAAAAGCAGAGTACTTCTCTTTAGAACGATTAGAAGAGGAAATAAGGAGAGGATTTGCTTTGACATTCCAGGAATTGCAAATGATGTCTAACCAGACAATAAGATTTCTACATAATATATAGACTTTTTGATTTAATAGATTAATGCATAAAGACTGGTTAGGTATGCGGGGGTGCGTGAGTATCCCCGCATTTCGTTTCTTACCGATCCTGGTCTTCGTTTGTGATCATTCCTTTATGCTTTTCAGGAAGTGCACTCTCAACAGCAGCATAAGCCTCTGCCATAGTAGCTTTTATGTTTTCCATACCTTTTCCTTTAGGAGGAATAGGATCATGAATGGTCAGAATCATGCGATGGCGATGTATCCATTTGCCTGTACGTGGCAGGATTTCAAAAGAACCGTCGATTGTAACGGGAACAACTGCCAGCTGCAAGTCATCTGCCAATTGAAACGCCCCTTTTTTGAAATATCCCATGTGTCCGGTGAAAGTACGTGCTCCTTCGGGAAAAACGACTAAGGATACCCCGTCTTTCAGTGAATCTTTTGCTTGCCGAATGGTCTCCAGTACTTTTTTGGGACCGGACCGGTCTACAAAAATGTGTCCTGCACTTTCACATGCTTTTCCTACAAATGGTATCTTACGCAGGCTTTTTTTCATCATCCACTTGAAATTTCTTCCGATGAATCCATAAATAAGAAAAATATCGAAGGATCCCTGATGATTCGGCACAAAGATATAAGAGGTCTTCCCGTGTAATTTTTCACGACCGTGAATCTTTACAGGAATCAACAGAAAAAGACAGATGAGTTGTGACCATATTTTGCCCGGATAGTATCCCCAGAAATGAGCTCCTCCTAGTAAAGAGCCTACAATGGTGACAATCGCTGTAAGAATAGTCAATACCAATAGGATAGGTAAAGCAATACAAATTTGATAAATATAATATAGTATCTTCATGGGGAGTTTATTTTTATATATATGCAAAGATACATGATTATTGGTAAAAAAAGCAGTAGGATACAACATAATCTTTGCGATTATGTTATTTTTGTCTTCTGTTATAGACAGATAATGATATGATACGTATACTACATACTGCCGATTGGCATTTAGGACAGACATTTTTTGGTTACGACCGCGCGGAAGAACATAAGGCTTTTCTTGATTGGCTGGCCGAAGAAATCCGACAAAACGAGATTGATGCATTGGTTATAGCCGGAGACGTGTTTGATGTTTCCAATCCTTCTGCTGCGTCTCAGCGCATATATTATGAGTTTATTTATCGGGTGACTGCGGAGAATCCGAAACTGCAAATTGTGATTGTTGCCGGTAATCATGACTCTGCGGCGCGTTTGGAAGCTCCTCTGCCTTTGTTGCAGGCGATGCGGACGGAAGTCAGAGGGGTAGTGCGCAAATTGGAGGGCGGAGAGATTGACTATGATCATTTGACAATAGAATTGAAGAATAGAGAAGGGGAAGCAGAAGTACTTTGTATGGCTGTTCCTTTTTTGCGGCAGGGAGATTATCCGGTAGTGGAGACAGAAGGAAATCCATATATGGAAGGAGTTCGAGAACTTTATGCGCGACTTTTGCAAAGATTGTGGGCACGCCGGGAAACGAATCAGGCTATTCTTGCTGTCGGTCATTTACAGGCTACCGGATCAGAGATTGCCGAGAAGGATTATAGCGAACGGACAGTGATTGGTGGTTTGGAATGTGTATCACCCGATACTTTTTCGGAAAAGATAGCGTATACGGCTTTGGGACATATCCATAAAGCACAGCGGGTATCCGGCAGGGAGAATGTAAGATATGCCGGAAGTCCGATTCCTATGTCTTTTGCCGAGAAGCATTATCATCACGGAGTGGTGATGGTGACTTTAGATGAAGGCTGTGCGGTTGATATCAGAAGGATAGAGTGTCCACAATCCATACCTCTTATCAGTGTGCCGGGTGGAGAGGCTGCTTCACCGGGAAAAATAATAGAAATATTAAGAGACTTACCGGAGGTGGATGGAGAAGCTCCTTATCTGGAAGTCAAGGTTTTGCTTGAAGAACCGGAACCTATGCTTCGTCAGGAAATAGAAGAGGCATTGGCTGGTAAGAAATATCGTCTGGCACGTATCGTTTCTGCTTATCGTCAGGAAGAAAGAGTGGAAAAGGAGGCTGATGGCTGGAAAAAGGGATTGCAGGAAATGTCTCCGTTGCAGATTGCTCAATCTGCATTCGAAAAGGTTTATCAGACGGAAATGCCTGCCGACCTGACTGATTTATTCCAAGAAGCATATATTTCCGCAACTCGTAAAGAAGAGGAGGAAGGAGAATGAAAATTATAGCAATAAGATTGAAGAATCTGACTTCGATAGAAGGCAGTGTTGAAATAGATTTTACGGTGGAACCGTTATCTTCGGCTGGTATATTTGCAATTTCCGGTGCTACAGGAGCGGGAAAGTCGACTTTGTTGGATGCTCTGTGTCTGGCATTATATGATAAGGCTCCCCGTTTTGCGGCTTCGGTGGAGAGTATCAATCTGGCAGATGTGGGAGATAACCAGATCAATCAGTCAGATGTGAGAAATCTGCTTCGTCGGGGGACGAGTGACGGATATGCGGAGGTCGATTTTCAAGGAGTGGACGGACATCGATATCGTTCCCGGTGGTCGGTCAGACGGACAAGGAATAAGGCGAGTGGTTCTTTACAGCCTCAAGTGTTGGAGGTGAAAGATTTGGATACGGAAAAAGAATTTCAGGGAACGAAGAAAGAATTGCTGGCACAGTTGGTAGAGTTGGTCGGTTTGACGTATGAGCAATTTACCCGTACCGTATTGCTGGCACAAAACGACTTTGCAACTTTTTTGAAATCTAGAGGGGCAGCGAAAGCGGAACTACTGGAGAAATTGACGGGAACAGGAGTTTATTCCCGCATCTCCCAGGAGATTTTTGCCCGGAATAAGGCTGCACAAGAAGAGGTGGCAATGATTCAAAGTAAGATGAGTGTGATTGAGTTGTTGCCGGAGGAAGAACTTTTAACCTTGCAAAATGAGAAAGAACAGTTGGTTGAGAAACGTGCGGCAGGGATTAAATTGCTGGCAGAACTGAATGCGCAATTGAATGTGGTTCGTTCATTGAAAATGCAGGAAGCTCTTTGGATGAAAAAGCAGCAGGAAGAGCGGGAGGAACTGAATAAACAAAAGAATCTACAGGATGCTTTGGTTGTTCAGGAAGAAGGACTGATTCATTTTAAAGCGCAGTGGGAAGCGATACAGCCGGATCTGAAAAAGGCACGTCAGCTGGATGTACAAATACAGTCGCAGCAGGCGGGGTATATACAGTCGCAACAAATTTTGCAGGCTGCCCGTCAGCAGGTGGCGGATCAGGATAAGAAATCTGCATCTGCAGTAGAGCAGTTACGGATTTCCTATCATTCTTTGAGTCGTCTGTTGAATCGTACGGATGTGGAGTCACTGCAGCTGGAACAGATTGAAGTCATCCTTAATGAGGAAAAGGATACATTGGAAACATGGACAAAGGTGAATGAAGAACGCCTTGGCCGGTTAAACTCTTTTGGTTATCCTTCTTTGGTAGATGAGCAGGGTAAAATTCAAAAAGAACTGACGCGCTTGCAGAATATAAAGAAATTGACTGAAGAACAATCGAAGTCGAAGCAGGATATAGAGAAACTGGAAAAGGAAGTGACTGCTTGTACACAGCAGTTGGCAGAGCAGGATGCTGTAGTTAAAGCTTTGCAGCGGCTTTATGAAAATGCCCGTATGGCGGTAGGAAAGGATGTGAAAGCATTGCGTCAGCAGTTGCAGGAAGGGGAGGCCTGTCCGGTTTGTGGAAGTACGACACATCCTTATCATCGGGAACAAGAGGTAGTGGATACTCTTTACCGGAATATGGAACAGGAATATAATACCGCAGTGTCTGCTTATCAGCAGATAAATAATCGCAGCATTGTCCTGCAACGAGATTTAACCCATCAAAGGGCAACTGAGGTACAGATAAAAGAACAGTTGTTCGTTTTACAACAAGAAGGATTGCCGGCTGGAGAGGAAGAACATATACAGAATCGGTTAAATGAGTTGGCGGAACGTATTTCAGCTTATCAGCATCTGTATGCGGAATGGCAGCAGAACGATGAGAAAATAAAGAAATTGCGGACATACTGTGATGCTCTGCGTGAGAATGTCTCACAGTGTCGTTTGGCTGCGCAAAAGGTATCAGCCGCTAAAGAACAGTCGGCTATTTTACAGAAAGCAGCTGTTGATGAGCAACAAAGATTCGAAGTGATCGCTAAAGCGTTGGATGCACTCCGACAGGAACGTTCTTTGTTATTAAAAGGGAAGAGTGCGGACGAAGCTGAGGCTGCTGTTGCCCGAAGAGAAAAAGAATTGAATGAGGCGTTGGAAAGGGCTCGTAAACAAGTGGAAGGAGTACAAAATCGTCTTTCCGGCCTGCAAGGAGAAATGAAACAACTGTCCGTTGTCATTGAAGAACTTCGGGAGCAACAGAAAGGTATTGAATTTCCGGAACAGCTTCCTCAGGCTATAGCGAAACAGCAGGAAGATAATCTTAATACGGAACGTACGTTATCGACTGCGGAGGCATGTCTGTTGCAGCAGGCAAAGAATAAAACAATCTTTGAGCAGATAACCAAAGAACTTACCGAAAAACAGGCAGTTGCCGTACGTTGGGCTAAATTGAATAAATTGATTGGTAGTGCCGACGGTGCTAAATTTAAAGTTATAGCCCAAAGTTATACTTTAAATCTGTTATTGCTTCATGCCAACAAACATCTGGCTTATCTTTCCAAACGGTATAAGTTACAGCAAGTTCCCGATACACTGGCGCTTCAGGTGATTGATTGCGATATGTGTGACGAGATACGTACGGTATATTCGCTTTCGGGAGGTGAATCTTTCTTGATTTCACTGGCACTTGCATTGGGCTTATCTTCGCTTTCGAGCAATAATTTGAAAGTAGAATCCCTGTTTATCGACGAAGGATTCGGCTCGTTGGATGCTGACAGCCTGAGAACAGCCATGGAAGCTTTGGAGCAGCTACAGATGCAGGGACGGAAAATCGGAGTCATTTCCCATGTACAGGAAATGAGTGAACGTATTTCAGTTCAGGTGCAGGTACATAAGAAGATCAATGGAAAAAGCGTGCTTACCGTCGTAGGGTAAGCACCGTTATTTCCGGCCATGCACCGAAGCGAAAAGGAAGTCCGACATAGCCGATGCCTTCATTTACGTACAAACCACGTGTCCCTTCCAGATACATCCCGCTCCATTCGGGATAGATATAAGAGGAAGGAGAATGATTCCCGAATTTTAACTGCATAGCGTGGGTATGCCCTGCCAGCATTAAATCGATGTCTGTTTGTGGGAGTACTTCCCGTCTCCAGTGGGTAGGGTTATGGCTTAAAAGTATCTGGAACATTCCTTCGGTTCCCCGCATCGCTTCGGGGAGGTCAGCATATTGGGAGAAAGGCGGTTCTCCTTCGTTTTCAACTCCAATAAGGGCGATACTGTCGCTGCCCTGAATCAGAATCGTATGAGAATTATTCAATAACTTCCAGCCCATAGCGGCTTGTCTTTGCAGGAGATCATTCAGATTATCGTCTTGCTCTTGCTGGCTTTTCCAGCGGAAATAAGGGCCGTAATCATGATTTCCTAAAATGGAGTAGACTCCATCTTTGGCTTTCAGTCCGGACAGTATATCTTGAAAATCATTTAGTTCGACTGCACGATGATTAACCAGATCTCCGGTAAAGACAATAAGATCGGCCTGTTGCTCATTCACCAGTTTTACTAACTTCTGAATAGCGGAAGTATTTCCCTGCCAACTTCCGATGTGAATATCTGATAACTGGACAATACGGTATCCATCGAAAGCCGATGGAAGCTTGGGCGAGGAATAAGTTACCTTTTTGACGTCAAACTGCGTGCGTCCGATAAAAGACCCGTAGATGATCATTACGATAGAAATCACGGCTAATGTCAGCCCGGTACAGATAAAGGGAGTTCGGGGCCACCGTAGCCATTTGTGGAAAGGTACCCCGATAATCGTGCAGAGAGACAGCAATAGTTTAGGAGCCGTAAACAGGAAGAAAAAGATGGAAAACCATCCAATAGCCTGTGTATGGCGTTCGGCAAAGGCGTTATTGGAGAAGTAAACCAGATAAAGTAATCCTGTGGATAACAGGAAAGCAGGCAGCCAGTAGAGGATTCTCAGCCAGCGTTTTGCCGTCAGATGAACGATAAATCTGAGATACAGATAAATGTCTGGTAGAATAAGGAAAATAAGTAAAAATATAAATAGGCGTTGCAACATAACAGCACGGATATTAAATTTTTAGTTGAAATAGGCGAAGCATCTGACTCTGGTCAACTGTCTATGATTTTAAGTTCGTCCAGGTTCTTCTTGATTTCCTGAATACGGTTCAGGAATTTCTTGCGATAAATCCACAAGATCAGCCCCAGCCCAGCTCCCCAAAGCAGGATAAAAAACAGAATGATGGCTATTCCATATTGCCATATCTGCCAATAAATAAATGAGAGTACTGCCAGTATAAGAAGGAAAGCAGTAGCAATCAGACGTTCCCGAATCATCCATCGGTGGATGCGGTTGACACGACTGATCACCTCTATCAGAGGCATTTCGTCCACTTTCGTCTGTTGTAGAAAACGGGTGGTGGTGATGTCCCAGTAGAGTGCGGGAATCCACGATAGAATGATAATGATATAGATCGGATTCAGTCTGCCGTGCAACAGGACTTCCAGCAGGAATAAGACCAATACCGGCAAAGAAATCAGGATTAGTTTGATATTCAGCCGGGCAATGGCATGGATACCTTTGTCTGCATGTCCTATCAGTTTGCCAAGTTCTTCCTCTTTGATCAGCTCCTTGTCTTTTAAGTGCTCATCCAGGGCATTCCATGATTTTTTCAGTTCTTCCAGTTCCATATATGATTACTCCTTTTTCATTTTTTTTAGTTTGTCTTTGATACGGCTCAGTTTGGTAGCCACATTGGTCACCGTCAGTCCGGTGATCTCCGCAATATCTTCGTAACTTTTGTCTTCAAGATAAAGCAGGATAATTGATTTGTCGAGTTGTCCCAGCTGATTGATCATTTGATAAAGTTGCCTCAGCATTTCGTGGATCGGGTCATGTTCCTCTATCATCCAGTCCGCTTCGCGGGTGAGGGTGACGATTTCCGGTACATTCTTTTCTTTGCGGAAAAAGCTGATACACGTGTTCAGAGCGATGCGGTAAATCCATGTGGACATTTTGCATTCTCTTCTGAACTTGGGATAGGCTTTCCAGAGGTTGAGTATTACATCCTGATAGAGGTCATTGAGCGGGGCGTTAGGATTGGTATATAAGTAACATACCTTGTATATCACCCGTTCATATTCGCGGATGACCGATAAGAACTCCTGTTCAATAGGGTTGGTTGCCTCTGTTGTTCGTTCTCTCATGAATTAAATGGGTTACTTTTCTGGTTAGTTAGTCGTGCGAAAAGGAGAAAAATCACAAGTAAACGAAAGTTATTGCAGATTGGCAGCCAGGAATTTTCGCATTTCCTCCGTACTTTTTCCCCGACGGCGGGCATAGTCTTCGAGCTGGTCTTCTCCTATCTTTCCGACAGAGAAGTATTCGGCAGCCGGATGGGCAAACATCAGACCGCAGACCGAAGCATGAGGGTACATGGCACCATTCTCGGTCAGTGTGATGCCTATCTGTTTCATATCCAGCAGTTCGTCCAACAGGAAATTGATGGATTGATCGGGCAGGGACGGGTAGCCTACGGCAGGGCGAATCCCTTGATATTTCTCGACCAACAGATCGGGCATTGACAGACTTTCATCTTTGGCGTATCCCCACGCTTCTTTGCGTACATATTCGTGCATCTTTTCCGTAGCAGCTTCTGCCAGACGGTCGGAAAGAGTCTGGACGAGTAAATGTTTGTAGGGATCCTGCTCGTACAGGCCTTCCATATCTGCATCTATGCAAGAAGCAAAGGCACCTATTGTATCCGGAATGCCAGAAGAAAGAGGGCGGATAAAGTCACTCAGGCAAAGGAACGGGCTTCCATCCCGTTTAGGCGTCTGCTGGCGGAGCAAAGGGAAAACTAGGAATTGACCGGTTTCTTTTTCAATCACCAGGTTATCTCCGTCCGAGTTTGCTTTGCAAAGTTTGAAGATAGTTCTCACTTCATAATCCCTGTCAAGTAAATCCAGCATCCGGTTGGCCTCCTTAAACAGTTGCATAGCTTCGGAAGCCTTGTTGCGGTCTTCTTCCGGAAAAGTAGTCAGCCACGAAGCACGGCAGACATCGCAACCGTGAATGTTGGCGATCGCTGCGAAACGAGGTTGGAATCCCCATGCATGGAAAAAGTAAATCCAATTGATGTAGGGGGCGACGTTATGTATCTTATAAGATAAAATCATATGTTTATAAGTGACGAGTTGCTGTTTATCTGAATCTTAACTCCTGTCCACGATAATTCTCGTCAATGGTTCCGTTATCATATAACAGATGACCGTTCACAAATGTTTTTTCTACTTTCCAGTGGAAAGTATGACCTTCCAGCGGGCTCCATTTACATTTGCTCAGGATGCAGTCTGTGGTAACAGTCCACGCACTGTCGGGACGAACCAAAACCAGATCCGCCTGATATCCTTTCCGGATAAATCCGCGATTACGTATCTCATACATTTGTGCAGGAGCATGAGACATCTTCTCTACTACCTTTTCGATGCTGAAAGCGCCTTTGTCTGCCAATTCGAGCATACTAACCAAAGAGAATTGTATGGTCGGCATGCCGGACATGGCTTTTAATGCACCTCCTTCTTTTTCGCTCAGTAAGTGCGGAGCATGGTCGGTCGCAATAGCGTCGATCAGACCGCTGTTGACTGCCTCCTGCAAAGCCTTCCGGTCTTCTGCCGTTTTGATGGCAGGATTACATTTGATGCGCGCTCCTAAGGTCTGATAATCTTCTTCGGTAAAAATTAGATGAGACACACACGCTTCGGCAGTAATACGTTTCTCTGCCAAAGGTGCTTTGGAGAATAAACTCAGTTCTTTGGCAGTAGAAATATGCATAATATGCAGACGCGCATTGGTCTCGCGTGCCAATTGTACCGCCAAAGCGGAAGAACGGTAGCAAGCCTCTTCCGAGCGGATGACCGGATGAAGTGACAAAGGTACATCGTCACCGTATTCTTTTTTATATTTATCCGTATTCTCTTTGATGATTCCCTGATCTTCACAGTGTGCTGCAATCAGTAAATCCGTACCTCCGAAGATATTGCGCAGACTTGCCATCCGGTCTACCAGCATATTTCCCGTACTGGAACCCATAAATAACTTCACCCCACATACCCGGTTTTTGTCCAGCTGACTGAATAACGGATAATTATTGTTAGTCGCTCCGAAATAACAGGAGAAGTTGACAGATGATTTTTCCGCCAGCAAAGCCAGTTTGTCATTCAGCGCCTCCAAAGTTGTGGTCTGAGGATTTGTGTTCGGCATATCCATGATCGAGGTAACTCCTCCGGTTGCCGCGGCATGGCTTTCCGTTGTGATATCTGCTTTATGAGTCAGCCCCGGATCGCGGAAATGTACGTGCTCGTCAATAGCCCCCGGCAAAAGATAACAGCCGGATGCGTCAATCGTTTCGTCACAAGGCATGGCAGCCTCTTGTCTGTCAACTAAGATCTCAGCAATCTTCTCACCTTCAATAAGAACAGATCCCGGAACTTTTCTTCCTTCGTTGACAATTACGGCGTTTTTTATCAGTATACGTTTCATTTCTTTTGCGGGAATTTATGGAACCAACTATTTATTTTTAACTTGATCACTCCGAATATGGCTTCTCCAAAGATACTGCTGTTCATCTTGGAAGTTCCCAACTCACGGTTAATGAAGATGACGGGGACTTCTATGATTTTGAATCCGCATTTGTAAGCAGTGAACTTCATCTCGATCTGAAAAGCATATCCTTTGAAGCGAACATGGTCCAGATCGATTGTTTCCAGTACCTGACGGCGGTAGCATACAAATCCGGCAGTCGTATCATGCACCGGAATACCGGTAATGAAGCGGACGTACTTGGAGGCAAAATAAGACATCAGCACCCGTCCCATCGGCCAGTTGACTACATTCACACCACTTACATAACGGGAGCCGACAGATACGTCTCCTCCTTCTTTTGCACAAGCTGCGTACAAACGGGGCAGATCATTCGGGTTATGGCTGAAATCGGCATCCATCTCGAAGATATATTCGTATGCGTGCTCCAACGCCCACTTGAATCCTGCGATGTAAGCAGTACCCAATCCTAACTTCCCTTTGCGCTCGATCATAAAGAGGCGTTCGGGGAATTCCTGTTGCAAAGTTTTCACAATGCTTGCAGTGCCGTCCGGAGATCCGTCTTCTATAACCAGTATATGGAATACCTTGTCTAAACCGAAAACGGCACGGATAATATTTTCTATGTTCTCCCGTTCATTATAGGTCGGGATAATAACGATGCTATCTGATAATTGCATAGAAGTCCTATTTTTAAGACAAATGTAGCGCTTTTCCTTTAGTTATAGAGGGACTAAGGATAATTTAACGCGTTTGTATTTGTTCCCCGGTGTGAAACTATTGGTTTCATGCCTTGAAACTTTTAGTTTCATTGTTTGAAACCAATAGTTTCAAGGCTTGAAACAATCTTGAAGAAGAAAACTTCGGTGTGACTATATCAATCCCGGTTCTTTTTTCGTACTTTTGCGGTGAAATTTTATAGCTATGACAATAACTGAGTTGCAACAACAATATGCCGCTCATCCTAATACAGCAGTCATGGAACGACTGCTGAAGGATGCGTCCGTTCAAACTATTTTTTGCGGGGGCTTATGTGCTTCTTCCGCTTCTCTTTTCTCTTCTGTATTGGTGAAACAAGATGTGTGTCCGTTTGTCTTTGTACTGGGCGATCTGGAAGAGGCGGGCTATTTTTATCATGACCTGACACAAGTGCTGGGAACAGAGAAAGTGTTGTTCTTCCCGTCTTCATTCCGCCGTTCCATCAAGTACGGACAAAAGGATGCGGCCAACGAGATTCTGCGTACAGAAGTACTGAGCCGGTTGCAGAAAGGAGAAGAAGGTTTGTGCATCGTTACCTATCCGGATGCGCTAGCGGAGAAAGTAGTATCCCGCAAGGAACTGAGCGATAAGACCTTGAAACTGAATGTGGGAGAGAAGCTGGACACTACTTTTATCACAGACGTGCTGCATAGCTATGGTTTCGAATATGTGGATTATGTGTACGAGCCGGGACAATATGCCGTTCGGGGTAGTATCATTGATGTCTTTTCGTTTGCTTCGGAATATCCTTATCGTATTGACTTTTTCGGTGACGAAGTAGAGAGTATCCGTACATTTGAAGTAGAGTCGCAGTTGTCCCGTGAGAGGAAAGAGGGAGTGGCTATAGTCCCTGACCTGGCAGTGACGGGAGATGTGACAACTTCTTTTCTTGATTTCATTCCTAAAGAAACCGTTTTGGCAATGCGTGACTTCCTTTGGTTGCGCGAGCGTATCCAGGTAGTGCACGATGAGGCTTTGACGCCACAGGCTATTGCCGTACAGGAAGCCGAAGAAAATGGCGGTATCACGCTGGAGGGCAAGCTGATTGATGGCAGTGAATTTACGGTACGTGCCCTCGATTTCCGCCGGATGGAGTTTGGGAATAAACCGACTGGTACGCCGGATGCAAAGATCTCTTTCCATACTTCCGTACAACCTATTTTTCATAAGAACTTTGATCTGGTGGCCGGTTCTTTCAAGGACTATCTTGAACAGGGATATTCACTTTATATCTGTAGTGACAGCACTAAGCAGACCGACCGTATCAGAGCCATCTTTGAAGACCGGGGAGATAAGATTCAGTTTACTCCTGTAGTACGTACGATACATGAAGGCTTTGTGGATCATACGCTGCATCTGTGTATTTTTACGGATCATCAGCTGTTCGACCGTTTCCATAAGTACAACTTGAAAAGTGACAAGGCCCGTTCGGGTAAGGTCGCTCTGTCCCTCAAAGAATTGAATCAGTTTACTCCGGGAGATTATGTGGTTCACACGGATCATGGTATCGGTCGTTTCTCCGGTTTGGTACGCATTCCGAATGGAGATACTACGCAGGAAGTGCTGAAACTTGTCTTTCAGAATGAGGATGTCGTGTTCGTTTCCATTCATTCCCTTCATAAAGTTTCCAAATATAAAGGTAAGGACGGAGAAGCTCCGCGACTGAATAAACTGGGTACCGGTGCCTGGGAGAAACTGAAAGACCGTACGAAGGCGAAAATTAAAGATATTGCCCGCGACCTCATTAAACTATATTCGCAGCGCCGTCAGGAAAAGGGTTTCTCTTACAGCCCTGACAGCTTCTTGCAGCGTGAACTGGAAGCCTCCTTTATCTATGAAGATACGCCCGACCAAAGTAAGGCAACGATGGAGGTGAAGGCCGATATGGAAAGCGACCGTCCGATGGATCGCTTGGTGTGCGGAGATGTGGGTTTTGGAAAGACAGAAGTAGCAATCCGTGCAGCGTTTAAAGCCGTAGCCGATAATAAACAGGTGGCGGTCCTTGTGCCGACGACTGTTCTTGCCTATCAGCATTTCCAGACATTCCGCGAACGTTTGAAGGATCTGCCCTGCCGGGTAGAATATTTGAGCCGTGCCCGTACGGCAGCTCAGTCCAAAGCCGTATTGAAAGGACTGAAGGAAGGAGAAGTCAGTATTCTTATCGGCACCCACCGTATTTTAGGAAAAGATGTTCAGTTTAAAGATTTAGGCTTGCTGATCATTGATGAAGAGCAGAAATTCGGAGTCTCTGTGAAGGAGAAGCTGCGACAGCTAAAGGTGAATGTGGATACATTGACCATGACTGCCACACCGATTCCACGTACGCTTCAGTTCTCGCTGATGGGAGCCCGCGACCTGAGTGTAATCTCTACGCCTCCGCCTAACCGCTATCCGATTCAGACAGAAGTACATACCTTTAATGAGGAAGTGATTACGGACGCGATTAATTTTGAGATGAGCCGCAACGGTCAGGTTTTCTTTGTCAACAACCGGATTGCGAACCTTCCGGAACTGAAAGCGATGATCGAACGTCATATTCCCGATTGCCGTGTTGCCATCGGGCATGGACAGATGGAGCCCACACAGCTGGAACAGATCATTTTTGACTTTGTCAATTATGACTATGATGTGCTTTTGGCGACTACTATCATAGAGAGCGGTATCGATATTCCGAATGCCAATACGATCATCATCAACCAAGCGCAGAACTTTGGTCTGAGTGACCTCCATCAGATGCGTGGACGTGTAGGGCGCAGTAACAAAAAGGCTTTCTGTTATCTGCTGGCGCCTCCGTTGAGCAGTCTGACGGCAGAAGGAAAACGACGCTTGCAGGCGATTGAGAACTTCAGTGATTTGGGGAGTGGCATCCATATCGCTATGCAGGATTTGGATATACGTGGAGCCGGTAACCTGCTCGGAGCAGAGCAGAGTGGCTTCATTGCCGATCTGGGGTACGAAACGTATCAGAAAATTCTTGCCGAAGCAGTTCATGAACTGAGGAATGATGAGTTTGCAGAATTGTATGCAGATGAAATAAAGGGAGAAGGTCAGATCAGTGGAGAAGAATTTGTAGACGAATGCCAGATAGAAAGCGATCTTGAACTTCTGTTGCCGGCCACCTATGTGACGGGCAGCAGCGAGCGTATGTTGCTTTACCGCGAACTGGACGGACTGACGTTGGATAAAGACGTGGATGCCTTCCGTTTCCGCCTGGAAGACCGCTTCGGACCTGTTCCGCCGGAAACGCAGGAATTGCTTCGCATCGTTCCCCTCCGTCGCTTGGCGGCGCGATTGGGAGTGGAGAAAGTCTTCTTGAAGGGCGGACGTATGACGTTATTCTTTGTCTCCAATGCGGATAGTCCGTTCTATCAGAGTCAGGCGTTTGGCAAAATGATAGATTACATGATGAAATATACCCGTCGCTGTGACCTGCGTGAGCAGAACGGCCGACGGAGTATGCTGATAAAGGATGTGACTAATGTGGAAACTGCCGTTAGTGTGTTGCAGGAGATTGTAGCGTTGCCGGTAAAAGAACAGGATGATCATTAATTGATAAATAATAAGAGCAATGTTTGTTTTTTATATTCAAAAATGCTTATCTTTGATCTAAAGACACAGATAAGAACAGGTAAGAGCCATTTAAAATCTAAAAAAGAATGAATATGAAAAACATGCTGACATTGATCGTCCTATTATCATCGTGGTTGACGGTGTATTCGCAAGAGAGTTATACGGAAGCTGAACTCAAACAGAAATGTGATTCTATTGTAGAAGAAGCTAATACTTTGTACAGATATGAAACGGCTGCCTGGAATTTCACTGATATGATCTTTGCCAAACCGGGGTTAATTGAAACAATTCAGAATATTCTGACTTACCACCAGGGCGATTCTATTAAATGTGTTGCTATTGATAAGCAGTCTTATTGTATCTATGAGGCAACTTTTCTTAATGAATCAGCTCCATGTTCGGAAGTAACTACCCGCAGGAACTTAACAGAACAGGAAATACTTTTGGCTAAGATAAAAGAAAAGATACGGAGTGAACTTGCTGACCATGAAAAATATCCAATTTATCGCTACGATAATTATCCTCCGAATTGGGATCTCATACCATTTGCAGATGGATATAAATTCTATGCTATTTCAGGAGTATCTAAAGGGCGTGCCATACCTTTCGGCAATGATTACTTATTTATTGCTAATAAAAAAGGAGAAATTCAATCGTGGAAGAAATTTCATTCCAGACTTATTCCGGTGGAAGCTACAGAACAAATGCCGATGATTGCTTTTCCTGTTCACTCGCATTTGAAGTATGAACCATTCATTTCAGCTACTGATATTTGTACATTTAGATTATATTACAACAAAACCGGTAGTACTAAGTTTGCTGTATATTCTACAGCTCTTTCCATGTATTTCATTTATGAGTTAGCTACCAATACCATCACTCCGACAAAGGATATAAATTTTAATTCGGCTCCTCTTTCTGAAAAGGTTGCCCCATGATTTATTTATCATGATTGGAAAGAGAACAGGAAGGCATTAGTAAAAGTATATTGTTCTTTGTAAATGTGTGAATATATTTGCGTCTGATGCTTTTCTTCTGTCATCTGTGATTTTTGTTTTCTCTTTCTTATACAAGTTGCTTCATAAACCCGCAGCACGTTTATAATAAATAGTGAGGACGTTTATTATAAACGGGTCCCAAGTTTATTATAAACTATATTTTGCCAAATTCTTCGGAATGAGAGGAATTAATTAAACAAAATGGGGTAAAATCCTTGCGGACTTCACCCCATTCTTATTCCTTACAATGTACTCTCATACATGTAAATTATATCTTTATGTCTTTATATTTGTACATTTCATGCTTTTGATTCCGGATTTGTTTCTACAAATATACGAAATTTAAAAGGCAAAGTCAATAGGGAAGCCGTTTTAATGGTTTCATTTGTTTCTCTTTCCGTATAACTTGTCTATCAGATCCTGTCGGCCGATACGTCTTAACTCATTCAGAATATTCTTTCGTTCTTCCGGCTTATACCAGAAGAAGAATTGTCGTTGCGCCAGTTTCTCCCGTTGTGTTTTGGCGCTGAATACAGGCTCCAGTGTATAGGGATGAAATCCGCTGTACCATGCTTCGGTGGCTACAGTCATCGGAGTAGGGGTAAAGTCCTGTACTTGCTCCAGATGAAAGTCCAGCCGCTTGGTGATAACAGCCAGTTCCGCCATGTCTTCTTCCTTGCAGCCGGGGTGCGAAGAGATAAAGTACGGTATAAGTTGCTGACGTAGATTCTCTTCCCGGTTGATACGGTCGAATATTTTTTTGAAAGTTTCAAACTGTTCGAATGAAGGTTTGCGCATGATGGATAACACCCGGTCGCTGGTATGCTCCGGAGCTACTTTCAATCGTCCGCTCACATGATTGACAATCAACTCGCGTGTGTATTCAGCCGTGCTGCGATTGGTGGCGGCGTCTTTACTCTGATGGAGCAATAAGTCGTAGCGCACTCCACTGCCGATAAATGATTTTTTTATGCCGGGGATGGCATCTACCGATTTGTATATGTCCAATAACGGGCGATGGTCTGAATTGAGATTCGGGCACACTTTGGGATGAATACATGACGGGCGTTTGCATTTTTTGCATATCGCTTCATCTTTACCCTTCATCTGATACATATTGGCGGAAGGACCTCCAAGGTCACTTAAATACCCTTTGAAGTCGGGCAACTGCATCACCTCCTTTACTTCATTCAAGATAGACTCCTTGCTGCGGCTGACGATAAACTTCCCCTGATGTGCGGAAATGGTGCAGAATGCACAACCGCCGAAGCATCCCCGATGGATGTTGACGGAGAACTTTATCATATCATATGCGGGAATCCGCTTTCCTTTGTATTTAGGATGGGGAAGGCGGGTATAGGGCAGATCGTACGAATGGTCAAGCTCTTCCTGGCTCATCGGAGGATAAGGAGGATTGACAACGACTACTTTATTATCTACCGCTTGTGTGATACGGGAAGCCGCATATTTATTGGATTCTTCTTCGATGTGCCGGAAATTACTGGTCTGTTTCTTTTTGTCAGCCAGACACTCTTCATGTGAGTAAAGCTGAATATCGTCTGCGGCAGGAGTCCACTCTGTCGCACGGCAGAGATAGGCTGTCTGAGGGATAGTTCCCGCTATTTTCTTGAGTTCACCGGCTGTCAATGAAGCATCCTCCGCAGGAAGCAGTTCCTTCATTTTCCGGGTTAGTTCTACAATCGGCTTTTCTCCCATACCATAGATCAGCAAGTCTGCGCCACTATCGCATAAGATACTTTTCTGAACTTTATCCTGCCAGTAATCATAATGACTCAGACGGCGCAAACTCGCTTCAATACTTCCTAATATAACAGGAACGTCCGGATAGAGTCTTTTTAGAATCTGACTGTATACGATGGAAGGATACTCCGGACGCATATCCGGACGGCCGTCCGGAGTATACGCATCCTCACTGCGCAGACGCTTGTTGGCAGTGTATTTGTTAACCATCGAGTCCATACTTCCGGCAGAGATGCCGAAGAATAATCGGGGACGACCCAGCTTTCTGAAGTCACGCAGGTCATCACGCCAGTTGGGCTGGGGGATGATCGCAACTTTCAAACCTTCCGCTTCGAGGATACGCCCGATGACGGCAGCGCCAAATGAGGGATGGTCTACGTAAGCATCACCGCTGAAAAGAATGACATCCAGTTCATCCCATCCGCGGAGTTCCACTTCTTTCTTGGTGGTAGGTAACCAATCGGTCAATCGATATTCTTTCATGCCGCAAAGATACGGATAATAAAAAACATCCCAATGATTTTTTTATTCATTGGGATGTTTAACTTCAATCATTAAGATGTTTTTTTAAAACTTCTCATTGATTGTAAATTGCAATGTCATTTGCTCTCCGTCATAGATTTCACGAAAACCGATGCTTTGCTCGGAAAGATATTCCTTTAAGTCTTGGAAAGCATCTGCATGATTCATGATAATTTCGAGCGTTTCACCGAAAGGAGCCTCGCATATAGCTTTGATTGCAGGAATCAAAGGACTGTAAGCTGTTGTTCCGCAGGTATCTACCGTAATCATTATTCTTCCTCCTCTTCCGCATCCTGAGTGGAAAGCCAGGTGAGATAGAGCTTGATGAGCTGTTGCAGGCCGAATGCTTTCATGTTATTGTGATAAATAACATCTATGCAAAGATCCAGCAATTCTTTACTGTCCTCTTCCTGACTGGCAATCAGGGAACGAATATTTAGTTTCAGTTTATCCAGTACGGGTTCGTCTACAATTCCGGTACTATCGATGAGATGGCGGAATAAGGCATATTTCTCGATTGTTTTCAGATTTTCGCTGGACACCTCTATGCTGCGTGTACCGCTAGGGTTTGCTTGTATAGTATACATCGTTTTTTAGTTTTAAGGGTTATTACTAGGAGCAAAGATAGAATTTAAAATGAAAAACGGATTAAAAAAGCCCGGATATTTTTATCCGGGCTTTCAGAAAATAAATCTTATATCCGTGAGTACTTTATTTCTGAGTAAAGAAACCTAGTATCCCTGCCATAATGCTGGCTCGATCTGTTTCGGACTGAATGCTTTCGAAAGGAAAGCCGAGTATAAAGGTACGATAGTCCGCCCCTTTGTAAGCAATACCTGCCGACTGATTGCCACGTGCATAAGTAAATACTGGAAATGCGGGAGCTACCGGAACAATACAATCCGGTGCTGTAACAGCATAACTGTTTTCATTGGGCAGGCGGGGGATCGTGATGCTGCGTCCTAATCCATTGATTTGACCGGAACTTTTGTCTGTCAGACTGTTCTGATAACCGTATTTCAAAACTTTCTCTGTAAACTCCCGGTTCCCTTGTGTTCCGCTCATGTCACTTCCCACATACGCACCGCTGACGAACAAGTTACCTCCTGACTGGCAATAGCTTGTAATCAGTCTTTGCATCGGTGAAGAGAATGTTTTGTAATATGCTTTGGCTATCGGGTCTTCCTTTTCAAGTCCGAGTATATAGTCTACGATCGGGTAATCTTCTAAAGTGACGATTCCATTTTCTACCGCTTCGTCGCTGCACGAAACAAAACTGTATTTCCCTGCTGCCTGAATGGCTTTTCCATGGATGAAAGGATAATCAAACGTATTTCCTGCTATCTCCATGCCTTCCAGTTCTCTGCCGCTATGTCCCAGGCTGCCTTCTCCTTCTTTTCCGGCTTGTGAACGGTTGAATCCGCTTTGTGCCCCACAAAAAGAGATATTGGACAAATAAGGCACTCCCGGATCCTGTTCCAAATCAAATCCGGCTTTGTCCGGTGTGTTAATGACAGCCGGACCGCTGATTCTGTCGAATCCATTGATAATCAAGATTCTCTCTCGTTCACGTTTTGCCTTATAAGCCGAAAGGATTTCAGAAGGAAAACTTTCTCCTCCCCGGTTTACGGCTGTCACTTTGAATGAATAGACAAGTCCCGGTTCTACTTTGACACTGTAATAGGGTTTGCTGACCAGAGTTCCGTTGTCGAATCCTCCGTATCCGATGCGTGTATATACCATATATTCCCGTGGACGGGCTGTCGGTTCCAGCGGATCGTCTTCCCCTTTCCAGGTAAGTTCCAGTGTATTTTTCTTTTTTCCGAAATGGATAGCGAAGTTGCTGACCGGAAGAGGTTGTACTACATAGTCTTTGCCATGCTGACTGTTTATAAATTGCAGGATACCCTTGTAGATAGCACGTCCTACGGTAAACTTGAAATTCGGATTATGGCCGAGCTGCATATCTGCAAAGTTCTGATGAGAGAGCAATTCGATAATCGTGGAAGGAGTGGCAGGAAGTCGTGTCTCACTGTAATTCCGGTTCCACATACTGCGGCGTGTCCATGGTAGATTGTAGTTCGTACGAATATCTTTCTGAATTTGAGTCAGCAGGATATCCGCAAGATCACGTGAAGCATATCTGTCCATTCCCGAATTTAGTTTGCCATTATTGAAATCGGTGGTATAGATGCCGAGTGAACCGATGATTTCATTGTCTTTACTGCATCCTGCGTCACTATGAAGTGCCATAGTCATTTCCAGAGGTACACCTAAACCCGCTTGTCCCGGATTATAGACAGAGCCTCCCGACAGATAGTTGATTGTATTGGAACGTGTATTGATATCGTCTGTATAATCGTTTTCTCCTTTACGCCCGGCATATACATCGTATGGCATACCGGCCCACTGGGATGAATATCGTGCTCCTTCCAGATAACGGGGAAGTCCGCTTATTTTTCCTCCTCGTGAGATATTACCCATTCCGCCTCCGAAGCGTACGGCATCTGCACACACTACGCCATGCTCGCTACTTTCATTACTAAGCACAACCATACCGTAGTCATTATTTCCTTTGTCAAACTCAAAAGTTCCGAGATACACCCAAGTACCGCCGCCTATTTTCTGATTGACCTTAAATTCCGTGACACCCCCATTATGAAAGACGAGGTATTTGGCATCGCTCACGCTATTGGGTAGTGTCTGATATGAAACATAGACCGCATATTTTCCGGTTGCCGGCAGGGTAGGTACCCATTCGGCAAAAGCCTGATCCTTATTTTTCTTTTTTTTCTTTTCTGTTTGAATATATCGGCTGGTACCGTCAGTGAAAGGGTTTTCCCCATCTTTGTAAATGGCTTTTTTCTGGGCGAATCCTTTCACGGAAGTAGTCGTCCAGCGTGCTTTCTTACTGCCTACTTCCAAATAAAGGGAAGCATTCGGAGTATCGTTGTCAACGATGATTTCATTCTTTTGTGTATCCCGTTCGCGAGGAGTATACACTATGGCACCGGCATTTTCCAACATCGGAATGACATATGGAAGAATGAAAGACTGAGTGAACATATCTTCTGTAGTGCAGAATAATCGGGGGCGTTGCCATCCCCATTCGCCTTTGTCATTCTTATAGTAATTACCGTGACTTTGCCAGAGGGCAATATGCCGGTCCTGCAATCCTCGGGATATCTCATTGGGGCGGGAAGTGTTTTTCACCCATGGAGCACCTTTGTATTCGGTGTTCAGCGCCATTCGTTCTTTATCCTTTTTCTTGCTTCTGTATAAGTTGGGAATTAATTCTTCAATGGGCTTTCCATCTGCATAAATGGTGATCTGATAATAGTTTACCGGACCGGGGAGCAGTTCCTTCATCTGATTGTAGATGGTTTCTACCGTTTCCGGCAGAAATGGCTGGTAAGCGAAGCTTTCCGAAGCATAAATCTGAATGGTTCTGCGGTCATAATCAATATCGAAACTATTCAGTTTCGGTGTACTGATTTTTGCTGTCGCTGTGTATTTGGCAAAGTAATCCGTTAACCGCTCTTTTATATTTCTCTCAATGTCCTGAGCGAAGAGGAGACTGGTGCCCATTGTCAGGCACAGAAGAAAGACTATTATTTTTTTCATCGTTCCACTCTTTAGGTTGCATCCTATGATTATCTATGTCCGCCACTTTCCCCTTGATGGCATTTCCCCTTTTGGAAGGAGAATACGAAATGAATCTCGCGTTCATGTAAGTCCATTGCATTCTGTGGCAAAATCTCCTGCAAAAATAAACAAAAAAAGAGTGGGAAGTATCGAACTGCCCACTCTTCTTTGATTGTTTTATATTCTATTAATTAAGAATCTTCTTTCTTATAGAGGAATGTATTCTACAAATGCCTCCATTGCCTCATACGATGCCAGTCCTAACTGATCATACAACGTTGCTGTGCCACGGTTACGGTCTTCACTACGTTGCCAGAACAGACGTTCGTCATTACCTAAGAACGGAGCGCTTTCCATCTGCGACTGATGCTTCAGGATAGAATTACGTTTTGCACGAAGCTCTTCCGGACTGATAGGCACAGCCATTTCGATGTTCTCAATTTCCCATTCAGCCCACGCACCACGATACATCCAGATACGACAGTCTTTCAACCATTTGGCTCCTTCTTCTTTTTCAAGATCGACAGCAGCGAATACGGCATCCGTACATACACGGTGTGTGCCATGCGGGTCAGCCAAGTCTCCGGCTACGAAAATCTGATGAGGCTTCACTTCACGAAGTAGGTTGCGTACGATCTCTACGTCAGCCTCGCTAATCGGATTTTTCTGAATCTTACCGGTTTCATAGAACGGCAAGTCAAGGAAATGTACCCGATCTAACGGAATATTATTGTATGAAGAAGCAGTACGGGCTTCACCACGACGAATCAAACCTTTGATAGTCAGAATGTCACGGCTGTCCATATCACCGTCTTTCTTTTCTTTCAGGAACTTGCGTATTTCTGCATATTTCTCGCTGATTACCAAGTCTTCGCTGTTATTGAAAATCTGATTGAATCCGTTGATGAAATGCATGAAACGAACCACTTCCTCATCACCTACGGCAATGTTACCGGAAGTTTCGTAAGCTACATGTACTTCATGTTTCTGTTCTACCAGGCGGCGGAGGGTTCCTCCCATGGAGATAACGTCGTCATCCGGATGTGGAGAGAAGATAACCACACGTTTCGGATACGGTTTGGCACGTTCCGGACGGTAGGTATCATCAGCATTAGGTTTGCCACCCGGCCATCCGGTGATGGTATGCTGCAAGTCATTGAAAATCTTGATATTTACATTGTAGGCAGAACCAAACAATGCCAGAAGTTCGCTCAGACCGTTTTCGTTGTAGTCCTTGTTGGTCAGCTTCAGAATCGGTTTGCCTGTCAACTGGCACAGCCATACGATAGCGCTGCGGATCAGTTTATCATTCCACTCGCAGGATGTTACCAGCCATGGACGTTGAATGCGTGTTAAGTTCATGGAAGCCGAAAGGTCGATCGCTACATGAGCATTGTTGTGAGTTTGCAGATAAGATGCAGGAATTGTGTCACTAATCGGACCTTCCACACATTCTTTGATCATTGCTGCCTTATTTTCCCCCCATGCCAGCAAATATACCTTTTTAGCGCCAAGAATGGTAGATACTCCCATTGTGATAGAGCTGATCGGAGTATTTTCTATCGTTCCGAAAATCTTGGATGCTTCGTTGCGCGATGCATTGTCCAATAAGATCAGACGTGTGGTAGAGTTCAGACGTGAACCCGGTTCGTTGAATGCGATATTACCTACACGACCGATACCCAGCAGGGCAATGTCAATGCCTCCGAAACTTTCGATGCGCTGTTCGTACAGACGGCAATATTCAAAGATGGTATCTTTGGCGATAGTTCCGTCGGGAGTGAATATATTCTGTTTGTCAATATCGACATGATCCAGCAACATTTCCTTCAAAGCATTAAAGTTGCTGTTGATAGCATCGGCAGTCAACGGATAGTATTCATACATATTAAATACGATCACGTTACGGAAGCTCAGTCCTTCTTCCTTATGCATGCGGATCAGTTCCGAATAGACATGGCTGGGTGAGTTACCTCCGGGGAGTGCTAGTACGCAAAAGCGTCCTGCTTTCTGTTTTTCGCGGATGGTTTGTGCTATTTCGCAAGCAATGTAGTTAGCCCCTTCTTCTACAGACTCATAAATGTCTGTAGGTATTTTCTCGAGTCTTGTCAAGACTGATTTTTCAAATGCATTCTCCGGTCTGTAGTATCTGGGGGAGACCCTGTGGAGAGTGATTTGAGAACTAAGATTTGTTTTCATAAAGTTGTTAATTAAGTTATGTAAGATTAGAGTCCTTACGACTGTATTTTCACGACAAAGATACAAAAGAAGTCTATATAATTAACTACTAACTTCTAGGTATTGTTGCACCTTCAAATCGTTTTTAACATTTGTTTTATCACGAATGGCTGAGTTGGAATTCGTCTGCATCTTTCCATACCGGAAACTTTTCTCTGAACTGATGAAGTGCGGTCAGATGAAGCGTAGCAGTTGCTATACCCTCTGTTTCGTCGGGTACGGAAGCCGCTTCTTCTCCGAGCGCTGAATAGATTTTGCTTCCTCCGTTGTATTTCAGCCGATATCCGTCTATACCTACTCTGTTAACCCCGCACACATAACACTGATTTTCCAAGGCACGGGCACGAAGCAGTGTATCCCATGCCAGACGGCGGGGGATAGGCCAGTTTGCTACATATATTAATAGGTCATATTGATTGGCTACGTTCCGGCTCCACACCGGAAAACGAAGATCGTAGCATACAAGCGGGCAGATATTCCAGCCACGGTAAGGGATAATCAGACGTTCATCGCCTGCCGAGAAATGTTCTGCCTCACGTCCCATGCGGAACAGATGGCGTTTATCATAATAGAATTCTTCTCCTTCCGGCGTCAGAAAGAAGGCGCGATTGTAATATCGTCCGTTGTCTACAGTAATATAACTCCCGCAGATGGCCACTTGAAACAAAGAAGCCCATTGTTTCAGTGTTGTAATCGTCTCACCGGAATTTGTTTCCGCCAGCATATTACTCTGCATACTGAATCCTGTAGAAAACATCTCCGGTAAAACAACAATCTCCGTTGTTCCACGGAGACTTTGCAGCTTCTCGTGGAGCAAACGGAGATTTTCTTGTTTGTTTTCCCAAACGATATCGGTTTGTACTATGGAAATACGAATCGAATCCATGATGCCTGTTTTAAGTAATAGGGAATAAGTAATAGGTAATAAGGAATAAGTAATAGGTAATATACCATGCGGAGCAGCATTTCAGCAGCTACGATTAATACTTAATACCTATTACTTATTACTTTATTCTTAAAGTTCTCCAAGTGCAAAATTCTCAGGATGTTTTCCTTTGAAATCCTTGAAGTACAGTTTGATTTCCCGCATATCTTTATTAAGATCTCCCGTCGGCATAATTGCTTTAGTGGACGTTATGGTCTTTGTACTGTAGTCAATACCGATCAGAACGATAGGTACTTGAGCCTTAAGGGCGATGTAATAAAACCCTTTTTTCCAGTTCGGGTTCGCCTTGCGGGTTCCTTCGGGTGTGATAGCCAGATGAAACTTTTTGCATTCAGCAAAATGATGAACCATCTGATCAACTAACGAAGTTTTCCGACTACGGTCTACGGGAATTCCGCCTACAGCTTTAAAAATAATTCCTAACGGAAAAAAGAACCACTCTTTTTTCATCATGAAACTTGTTTTACGGCCTAATGCTCCATAAAACAGTTTTCCAATAAATAAATCAAGGTTCGTTGTGTGTGGTGCGGCACATATCACGCATTTATCATAATTAGGTACCGTAACGTTTGTCTTCCACCCTAACAGGCGGTAATAGATAAAGCTATAAATTGCTTTCTTCATTCTGATCTTTAGTTCAATTTTCCGATGGCCTCAATAATCTCGTTAACTTTTGCATTGAAATCTACTCGGAATTTCTTATAAAAACCTTTCACATTGCCCGGTTCTGTATGGCTGATGCGGCTGACAAATTCATCCTGCATTTTTAAAACCTCAGCCATCAGTTCATCAGCTTTAGCCTTATCAGTACCAGGGATAAACATACTATTGATTAAGCACTCAGTGAATAATTCTCCTGCGATATAGTTTACGTTCTTTTTAAGTTCTCTTCTACTTGCCATAATATTTACATTTAATGGTGAATAATAAAAATTGCTTGGGGTAAAGATAGGGACTTTCTTTGATTCTAGCGAATAAATGGATTGAATTTTTTCTTTTTACTATTTGCTCTCTAAGTGTACTCTGCTTGGATATACAACTGACTAATCAACCGGATTTTGAAATGTTGAATTAAAATTGAACGGATTTGAATGAAATTTAGTCAAACGGGGAATTGCCCTCGACAAGGATGAGGTATTTTATTTATTACTGTTCCCTTTTGAATGATTATAGAACTTTTCCCATTTAAAAAAGAATTATCTTTGAATAATTACTTAGCAATGATATTTTTAATAACTATAATTAATTAAATGAGAAACAATGGATTTAGATTTATCTAAAAGAAGTAAGCCCTGTTTTAAGAAAAATAGGACGATGTCAATGGGAAAAGTAAAGAATCCTTTTTTAAAGGTTTGTGGTATTGGGTTGTTGACAGTAATATGCATTTCTGTTAAAGCCCAAAAAGTAAACTTTACAGTGAATTCGAAAACTGGAGCTATACAATCAATGAATATTGATAATGATAAACAGAACATGAATTGGCTGATAGCAACAGATGGTAGCCAATATCCTTGGATAAAGGAGAATTATGGTTGGAGACTTGGCTATTTCACTGAGGTGAGAAGAAATCAGAAAAACAAGCTGTTTTGGAATCTTCCTGCCAGTATAAAGCAGGATGGGAGAGAAGTTACTTACCGAGTTGGAGATATATGTATCCTTGTAGAAAGGAGTATGAAAGGAGAAGATTTAATAGAAGAGTATACTTTCCGAAACGATGGAACAGAGGAAATACTTTTATCGGATATAGGCATCTATACTCCATTCAACGATAACTATCCAGGGGCACAAGCTTGTATAAATATGCGGGCTAATGCTCATATATGGGAGGGTGATAATGCAGCTTATGTAAACGCAACACGTATGGGAGGATATGCTCCACATTTGGGACTGGTTTTGAGGGAAGGCGAAATTAAAAGTTATGAAATATCAGAGCGTGATAGAAATAAGGGTAACTCTCATACAAGGGGAATTATTTCTTTGAATCTTCCGGATATGAAATTGATGCCGGGTGATGAACAAGTATTTTCGTGGTATATCTTTTCGCATAAAGGTGGAGATGATTTCCGTCAAAAGTTATTGGAAAGAGAGAGTGTCTGGGTATCTTGCAACAAGTATGTATTTGAGAAGGGAGAAACTGCCCTTGTGAAAATATCAGGTGGGCAGATGGTAAAAGACTGTATACTTAAAAAGAATGATGTCACTATCCCTATGAAAAAACAAGGAACAGCATGGTATGCTGAAGTAGTAATGGATCAGTTGGGAGAAGTGCGTTTTGATATACTATATGGCGCAGGGAAAAAAACTCATGCAAATTGTTTGGTGATTAGTAATGTGAATGATTTGATTAAAAAACGAGTAGAGTTTATAGTTGCAAATCAACAGATGAAAAGTTCGAATACGCGTAGAGATGCTTATATGGTTTATGATAATGAAAAGAATGAAATATATCTGAATAATACGCATAACTGTAATCCGGTTGACAGGGATGAAGGTGCTGAAAGAGTCGGTATGGGGGTACTTTTAGCAAAGTATTATCAATTGCATCCTGTTGCTGAAGTAAAGGCATCTTTATTGCGATATGCAAGTTTTTTGCGTAATAGATTGCAAGATGCTGACTATAAGACTTTCTCTTCAGTCGATCAGAAGGGACGTAACAGGGCGTACAATTATGTATGGGTAGCGGATTTTTATTTCCAGATGTATAAAATAACCAATGACAAACAATATGCTAAACATGGTTATATGACTTTGCGGTCTATGTTCAAACAGTTCGGACATGGTTTTTATGCCATAGGTATACCGGTTTGCTTAGGACTACAAACTTTAAAAAATGCTGATATGCAAAGAGAATATCAAGAGCTGGAGAATGATTATATTGCAGTTGGTGATACTTTTTTGAAAAATGGTTTGAATTATCCGGCTAGTGAAGTAAACTACGAACAAGCCATTGTAGCTCCATCAGTCATGTTCTTGCTTCAACTTTATATGGAAACCGGAAGGCAGAAATATTTGGATGGGGCAAAGATTCAAATGCCTGTATTGGAAGCTTTCAATGGCAAACAACCCAGTTATCATTTGAATGAAATAGCTGTTCGTCATTGGGATGGTTATTGGTTTGGTAAGCGGGAAATGTGGGGAGATACTTTTCCACACTATTGGAGTACATTGTCAGGAGCTGCTTTTTATCTTTATTCGCAATGTACGGGAGATCATTCATATAAAGAGCGTGCAGAGAATATTGTGAGAAATAATCTGTGTTTATTCTTTGAAGATGGAAAAGCTTCTTGCGCCTATATTTATCCAAATAAGGTTAACGGAGTAAAGGGCGGATTCTACGATCCATATGCAAATGATCAGGATTGGGCTTTAGTTTATTATTTGCTTGTACAAAATGGTATATATTAACGAATAATGGAATCGTTAAATACAGAAAGCTTGATGAGGGCGTAATCTGAACTCTGTCCCCAAACAATTATCTTTGTATTATGGATAGAA